>Ga0335078_10017650_pt1 | contig 10607 bp, 9 predicted proteins | sample Lox_Sample_32_FD_206711 | JGI IMG/M metagenome (GOLD analysis project Ga0335078, IMG submission 206711) | Soil microbial communities from Loxahatchee National Wildlife Refuge, Florida, United States - Lox_Sample_3.2 | ecosystem: Environmental > Terrestrial > Soil > Wetlands | place: USA: Florida...
AAATACCCTATGGCGAAGTAATTCGGGATCCCATTGCGCTGCCAGATCGCGAGCGCAATCCGGATTATTCGCGTAATCTAGTCCCAGAAAGCATGTTCGTGCCTAGCGTGTATTAGTTATTAAGGAACCTAACTTCTGATCAGCAAATCCCCAGCTCGAGTCTGCGCATAGGCACCACAACCCTTTGACTCAGCGCCCTCAACGAGCTCAGCCGGGTGATGTGGATGCCGGCATGGGTCCCGGGACCATTACGGCATCATTACGTCCTTCGTCTGTGGGAATCGCGTCCTTCACAATTATCAGCAAGTACAGAACTTGGGTGCTCGCTTGAATGAGTTTCTGCCCTTAACTGATTGGTGCTGGAATCATGCGCGGCGGGAGCGAACCGCGGTGAGGGGCTGCTGGACGGAATGGATTCCAGGGCGGCAGCGCGTAGGGCCGCGGCCATAACCCCTACATTCTGTCAGCCATCGCCGCCGACGGATTGAGGTGCGGGAGAAGTATAGATGCATAGAAACTTGGGGGATCTGATGAAATTTTTCTCTGTCGCCTCTCCGAGGGCCAGGGTGTGGCCCTTGCTGGCAGTTCTTATGCTGGGATGCGTGAATCAGCTGTCTGCCTCCCCATCGAATGACCTCTTCACGGCAGTCGATAAAGGTGACTTGGCAACCGTCCGGCGCCTGCTCAACGAAGGGGCTGATCTTGGGGCCAAAAACGGGTACGGCAGAACGGCCCTGATGCAGGCGTCGTCCAGAGGCGAGTTGGCGATAGCCATGGCGCTGTTGGCAAAGGGCGCCGACGTCGGGGCAAGAACAGACCGCGGCTGGACTGCACTGATGATGGCATCCCAGAACGGCCACCTCGATATCATCCGCGCGCTATTGGACAAGGGGGCCGATGTCAATGCCAAGGCGAACAACGGTGCGACCGGTTTGATGTTGGCCGCGCAAAACGGACACCTCGACGTCATTCAGCTCTTGCTTGCCAAGGGTGCAGACGTTCGTGCCGAAATGAGCCAGGGGGCGACGGCGCTGATCGTCGCATCGCAGAACGGCCACGCAAATGTTGTCCGGACGCTGCTTGAGAAGGGGGCCGAGGTTGATGCCAAAGACAAAAACTTCAGCGTCAGTTCCTTGATGTTGGCGGCCCAAAATGGCCATGTCGACGCGGTCCGGGCCCTGCTCGACAAGCACGCTGATGTCAATGCCAAGGCGACTACCGGCGCGAACGCGCTGATCATGTCGGCGCAGAATGGTCACGCGGACGTGGTGCAGACGCTGCTAACGGCGGGGGCCGACGCCAATGGCAAAATGAATGAGGGCTGGACTGCCCTGATGTTGGCGTCTCAAAACGGCCATGCCGACGTTGTCCAGGCGCTGCTGGCCAAAGGCGCCGACCTCAACGCCAAGGCGGCCAACGGTGCGACGGCCTTGATGCTGGCCTCACAATATGGGCGTGCCGATATTGTTCAGGCGTTGCTCACCAAGCGACCGGATGTAAACGCCAAGACAACTAACGGCGCAACTGCGCTGATCATGGCCTCGCAATACGGCCATGGCGACATCGTCCGGGCACTGCTTGCACACGGGGCCGACGTCAACGCCAAGGATGATTACGGCGCGACTTCCCTGATCATGGCCGCGCAGAACGGAGGCGCCGACATCGTCCAGGCGCTGCTGGCAGCCGGTGCCGACGCCAATCGCCGGGAGAAGGACGGCGCGACCGCACTGATACGCGCCTGCCAGATTGGAAATGTCCAGATTGCCAAGGCCTTGCTCGACGACGGCGCCGACGTCAATGTCAAAGCGACTGACGGCACGACGGCGTTAATGGCGGCGACTCGCGGCGGCCATGACGATGTGGTCCGGGCACTGCTTGCCAAGGGTGCCGATGTCCATGCCAAGGATAACGACGGCGAGACTGCGGTTACGATCGCCTCCCAATCCGGCCGCAATGACATCGCTGACCTGCTGCGCCGCCACCCGCCTCCATGATCGGCTATAGCGGAGAATGGGACCAGGGCGCCTCAACCGGGTTCGCGCCCTTAGGAGGCCCCCGCTCGCCGTGGAACAGGTCGGTACTGAGGTATTTGACCCCGGCGTGTTCGCAGAGACGGCCTAGCCGGACCAAGGGGGTCGCGCCTATCGATTCGGGGGTGCTTTCGCAGAGCGGTGGGGCAACGGCGGCCGCCCTCGGCGCCCTGCTTGAGCGCCTCTCATAAACATCCGGGGGGCGCGGCGATCAAGGTCGACTCATCATCCTGCCCAATGACGGCCACCTCAAGCCCCGGCCCGCTGCCAGGAGAATAGCTGGTGTTGAATGGCGACGAATTCATCCATGGAGGCGGCGGGCCGGATCCGGACCGGCGCTCATTTTGGGTCACTGCCGCTTGCAGTCGGCGGCCCTTCCGCGCCAAGTTCCTCTGGAACGCCGATAGACGATGTGCTGAAAGGACCCCGACCACAGACGCTGGAGCCAGCCCCGCGCAGATCCGTTGGTAAAGCGCCGGGTGCTTCGGTGCGGGGGCCGATCAAGTGAATAGGTGCAGATCAATGCATGGAATGCCGAACCGGTCTCAAAACTCCGTCGAGTCCACGGCATCGCAATGGACTGCGGCGAGAGAATTGCCAAGCAAGTTTGCCGCTTCAAGCAGGTCCTGGCCCTCATCCACCAGCGTCACCTTGAGCGTCTTATCGGAAACAGCACGGCACACGGCGAGGCCGGCTGCGTGGTAGCCGCCCAGGACCAAGACGCTTAAAGGGCTTATGCTACCGTCGATGGCACGCTCCACGCAGCAAGCCAGTTCGCGACGCGCCGCTCCGTCGGCATAAGCTCCCGTTGTTGAATGTCCGCTCAACGCTAGGCACGAAGCTGAACCTGCCCGCAATCATCCTGTGGTGGCGTCGAACTTCAATCAGATCAAACACTGAGGTAGCCTGAATTTTATGGACACCCCTGACTGGTAAACTTACCCATCAGGAGGGTGCTATGTCCAAGCGAGTGAAGACGTACACGGCGGAGTTTCGGGCGGAGGCTGTGAAGCTGGTATTTGATCAGGGGCTGACGCAGCAGGAGGCGGCGAAGAGGCTGGGGATTCCCAAGGGGACGCTGGGCAACTGGATGGCGGCCGCGAAGCCCGCGGCGAACAAGCCTGCGGCGCCCGGAGCGCGCACGGCGGCGGAGCTGGAGGCGGAGAACGCCCGGCTGCGCAAAGAGTTGGCCGAGGCGCAGATGGAGCGGGATGTTTTAAAAAAAGCCACTGCGTATTTCGCCAAGGAGTCGCAGCGAGGTACGCGTTCATGAAGGCCCATCGACTCCAATTTCCGATCGAGGTGATGAGTCGCACGCTGGATGTCTCGCGCAGCGGCTACTACGCCTGGTGCCATCGTGAGCCCTCGGCGCGCGCGCAGGAGAACGAGCGGTTGAAGGTGGCGATCCGGGTGGCACACCGGCGTACCCGCGGGGTCTACGGGACACGACGGCTGCAGCCCGAGCTGGCCGCGGAGGGCTTCCTGGCGGGGCGAGAGCGCATAGGCCGGCTGCGCAAGGAGCTGGGACTGGGCTGCAAGCAAAAGCGTAGGTTCAAGGCAACGACGAATTCCAATCACTCTTTACCCGTGGCGCCCAATCTGCTGGGGCAGGATTTTCACGCGACGCGGCCGGGCGAGGTGTGGGTGGCGGACATCACCGCCGTTGCGACCGAGGAAGGCTGGCTCTATCTGGCGGGCATCAAGGACCTGCATAGCCGCGAACTGGTAGGCTACGCGATGAGCGCGCGGATGACGCAGGAGTTGACCGGTCAGGCGCTCTACCGGGCGGTGCAGGCTCATCGCCCCCCGACGGGGCTGATCCACCATTCCGACCGTGGGAGTCAATATTGCGCCCACCACTACCGCCAGTTGCTCAAGCAGTTTCATATGCGGGCCTCGATGTCACGGCGAGGTAATTGTTATGACAATGCCCCGATGGAAAGCTTCTGGGGCAGCTTGAAGAACGAGCTGGTGCATCATCGCCACTTCGCCACCCGCGCGGAGGCGGAGGCTTCGATTCGGGAATATATCGAAATCTTCTACAACCGCCAGCGGCGTCATTCTCGGCTGGGAAATGTTGCGCCCGCTGAATATGTGAATATGTACTACACGCAACAACAGTAACTAAAGCAGGAGTGTCCGTTATTGACGGGACACCTCAGACTACTACTGTCTAACGGCAGCCATCCATCTAGAGGTCTTCCACTAGTCGAGTCTTGCTTGTCGTCTTCTTGCGACTTGTTTGTCTTCTTTTGTTTCTCAGTTAGCCTTATTTTTAATTTGTTCTTTCATCTTTCAGGGCTGTGGTTCGTCTCCTGAAGCTACCAAATTATTTTTGATGGGCAGATAGGATACGCTATCCCATGCTCCCCTTTAGGGGCTAACAGCAATTCATACGCAAGCACATTTGTTCAAAGCCCTATCAGCACTCGTCCAATGCCAATCTTAGCGCACCAGGCTGGGAAGTCGGAACGCCATCTCCACAATTGTCCTATAGTCCTATGCCTTAAGTAACGGAAAGCATTAGATTTGATACAAACTACAAGCAGTAGCAATGTATCCGACACGTCGCACGGAGTTCTGCCACGTACGAACGGTTGCGTGCTGACAGCCTGGCCATTAAGGGTGACGAGGTGCGGGACCCAATGCCCGATCGAGGAGTGATCGACCACGCGAGTCGTTCAGTGGCACAAGGACGATCGAGATGTAAGCGACAATGAAGACGATCCCGATCACGATCCTCTGACTACTTGTCGTCAGCAGCAGACCTTGACTCGTCACGAGTTTTGTAAAGCCGCCCAAATATCGCGTAGCTTGTTCATGCCGGTCCCGGCTACAGCCAGTCCACCAATAGAACGCCGACGCCGACGGTGTTCTGTCTCCAGTTGTAGTCGATCAAGGTTTCACTGTAACCGCTTGTCGCTTTTACATATCCCCTAAGACGCCCCCCGATAGGAAAAGCCCAAGTGCCCTGCAACCCATAATGGCCACCGTTTAGCCGACCGAGCAGTGAAAACTCCTGCCGACCCCACTGATAGATCCCCGTAACATCACCATATCCTTCGTAATGGACAATATCGTGGTTGTCATCGTCGGAACTAGGTTCCGGCAGGCGAATCCAGGGGCGCACGTAGAGGGCAAAGTCCCCGCGCTCAAACCCGAACAGAGCAAAGACGCGATTCCAAGAGCGCGACGCCGGATCGCCGTTGCCATTGGACTGGTGCCACAGACCAACGTTGATGAATCGACCCGTAAGACCGGCCAGATCGTAGTGCGTAGGGAACGTCACGAACATTTGCGGGTTATAATCGGTTTCGCGAAAGAGACTGGATGTACTTAGTTTGCCCAAAGGGGTCGTAACCTTCTTACTGTTGTATGCCTGCCAATGGCTTTGCTGGGTGTAGGCAAACCACAAATCGGCATGGCTGCCAAAGAGGTTCTCGGCAGCCTTGACTTTCATGCTCAGCTGAAACTCGATCTCGGTATTCTTGAGCGGTACGGCGAAAGGCGCCGGACGCGAAGGTGACTGAGGCAAATCATTCGGGTTGTCGCTGTAGCGTGCGGGGAGGATAAACATTGGCTCATAGGGGCGTATCAGCCACGTTCCCTGCTTGGTCTCGCGCTCGAGTTCCCAGCGTGCGGAGAGTGAGGTCAGCGGGCCACCGCTGAGGGTCGCTTCAGGCGGGCGTGGCGCACCGAGTTGCTTTAACGGCTTTTCGGTAAGCTTGGTTGCATGTCGTCTGGCAAATGCGTCATAGCATACGAGCCGCTCGTGATCGTCCGCAACTGCCACACAGTTGGCTTCATTCGCGGGCTCGACGGCAAGAACGGTACGGCTAATCGCAAACATACATGTGGCGAGTAAGAGCCATGTAAACTTTGGCCAAGTGAAGGTTCGGTTAGACTTCATACGGATGTCTTCACTTACTGGTTTTTGCTTGGAAGCCGCGGCATCAGCCTTATAAGGAAGAAGTTCTTCATCGTCGCTCCTAGTGGCCGATTGCAGCCGCGTCCACCGTGCGGGTTGCCTTCGGTGCCAGAACAATTGCAAAGGAAGAGATGAAGAAGACGATGGCGATGACGATCATCAGCCCGTTGGTCGACAGCAGCAGGCTCTGGCCCGTCACCATGTTGTTCAACATGTCGCGCGCCAGTTCTCCAGCTTTGCCCGGTGCGCCGGCGATCACGGCGGCGGCCTGACCGGGATCGATGATACTAGCCAGCTGGTCGTGGGCAATGTAGCTGCGATCCTGCCAAGCCGTCGTGACTAGGGAGGTGGCGAAGGCGCCGGAAATCGTGCGCACGAAATTCATCAGTCCGGCTGCCGATGCCGTTTCCTCTTCAGGCACCGAACCCATGGCCAACCCTGTGAGAGGGACGTAGTACATGGGCATCCCGACTCCCATGAAGAACAGGGGGATGACGATCGTCCAGTAGTCCATGTCCGCAGTGGCTATCGACCGCCAGAGGGTGTCGGCACCCAACCAGAAGCAACCGATGAAGATCAGCCAGCGGGGATCGAACCGATTCGCAAGTTTCGCCGCAATCGGCGAAAAGGCTACCGAGAGAAGACCGCCCCAGGCCACGACGAGGCCGGCCCATGTCGTGTTGTAGCCCATGTTGTACTGGAGCCAGAGAGGGGTTAGCACGTTGATGCCGAAGAAGGAGCCGAAGGCCAGCGCGAGCACAAACATGCTGGCGGTGAAGCCACGATGGCGGAAGACGCGCAAATCGACGATCGGGTATTTCTCGGTCAGTTCCCAGATCAGAAAGGCGGCGAAGCCCACTGCGGCGACGGCCGCCAGGACGCGGATTTCGTTCGATGAGAACCAGTCGAGATCCTTGCCTTCGTCGAGCATGATCTGCAGGGCGCCCACCCACACTACCAGGAGGAGGAAGCCGACCTTGTCGACCGGCATCTTGAGCAGGGGCTCTTCATAGCGCTTGAGCAGGGCCCAGGCGATCGCGCCGAAGGCTAGTGCCATGGGCACATTGATGAAATACACCCACGGCCAACTGTAGTTGTCGCAGATCCACCCGCCTAGTACCGGGCCAGCCACGGGCGCCAGCAAGGTAGTCATCGCCCAAAGCCCCATTGCTTGCATAGACTGTTCTTTGGGAAAAATGCGCAAGAGCAGGGTCTGGGACAGCGCCAGCAAGGGCCCCCCAGCGATGCCCTGGAGCACGCGCATGCCTAGCAACATGGCGAGCGAACTGGACATGCCGCACAGCAGTGAGGCGATACCAAATGTCACTACCGAAAGCGAGAACACCCTGACCGCGCCGAAGCGGCCCGACAGCCAGCCAGTCAGTGGAACGGTGATGGCCTCCGCTACCGCATAGGCCGTGATTATCCAAGTGCCCTGGCTGGAGGCCGCGCCGAGCGCCCCGGCCATGTTCGGTACAGTGACGTTGGCGATGGTCATGTTGAGTACGGCGAGGAAATTGGCAAGCGCCAGGACGATTGCCCCCACCCATAACATTGCGCCCTGCAGCGCGGGCGCCTCCTTGTGATCGATCGCAATGGCTGACATGTTGCTCTCCTTTTCAGGATTGACTGCGCAAATCGACGGTGGCGCTCATCGACAACCCGACCCGCAGCGGATGGGCCTGCAGTTCAGCCGGGTCGAGGTTGATGCGCACCGGCAGGCGCTGCACGACCTTGATCCAGTTGCCGGTGGCGTTCTGCGCCGGAATCAGAGCGAAGGCCGCGCCCGTACCGCCGTCGATTCCGGCGACGATACCGTGGTAGACGACTTTGCCGCCGTAGAGATCACTCACCAGTTCAACCTTCTGTCCGGGCCGCACGTCCTTGAGTTGCACCTCCTTAAAGTTGGCATCAACGTACATGTCCTGAACCGGAACCACGGACAGCAAGGGCATGGACGGCAGGACGCGTTGTCCCAGTTGCACCAGCCGTCGGGCAACCACGCCATCGATCGGCGAACGAATCACCGTGCGATCGAGATCGACCTTCGTCATGTCCAGGCGCGCCAGTGTCAGCGCCACGGCGGCGCGGGCCGCAGCATACGCGGCGTTGGCCTTGTGGGCGTCGTTCCTGACGCGGGTCAGTTCGTCGCCTGAAACAGATCCCGATGCGACCAGTGCCTGGCGGCGCTCGAGGTCGATGCGGGAGCGCTCCAGGTCGGCCTGTGCGGCGGCAAGCTGCGCGCGGGAGCGCTCCACATCGGCCTCGGCCTCCCTCATCGCAAGTTTTGCGTCGGTGTTATTGAGCACGACGAGAACATCGCCCCGTCTGACCGCCTGGCTGTCCACGACGCGGACCTGTGCCACCGTGCCTTCGGACTGCGCGCTGACAGAGGCAACCTCGGCGGCGGTGTAGGCGTTGTCGGTATCGACATAATGCGAACCGACGAACGTCCAATACGTCCATGCACTGCCGCTTGTTACCGCGACGGCTAGGCCGAGTGCAGCGAACAGGCGGGCGCGCCGCTTGCGATGGGTGTTGATCGAATCGTCAACAGCCACTACGTCCAATTGAATTGTTTCGTTAAGAGCGTTCATGAGATACTCCTTTGAGTTGATGATGGTTTCAGGTGTGGTTGGCGGAAGCGAAAGTCTTGTCGCCATTCAGGAAACCGCCGCCCAGGGCACGCACCAGAGCCACGTCGAGAACCAGCGCGCGGGCATCGATGTCTGCCAGGGAACGGCGGGCGGAGATCAGCACGTCCTCCGCGGTCAGCACGTCGAGGTAGGTAGCAAGCTCCCCCTGATAGCGCCGGTTGACGATGTCATGCGCCTCGCTGGCGGCCTCGACCGCGGCGCGGGAGGCCGCGAGTTCCGCATCCAGAGCCTTGCGGCTGACGGCTGCATCCGCCACTTCGCGTAATGCGTTGGATAAGGTCGCGTCATAGCTGGCGACCGCCTCGTCGTACTCGGCGCGGGCGCCGCGCAACTGGCCCTGAAGGCGCCTGGTATTAAATATGGGCAGCGAGATCGCCGGGCCGATGCTGCCCGCGTCGGAGCCCCCCTTTATAAGATTGTCGATGCCCAGGGATTGCAGACCGACGAAGCTAAGCAGGTTGACACTCGGGTAGAACCCGGCCTTCCGCTGGTCGATGCGCCGTGCGGTGGCTTCCGCACGCAGCCGGGCCGCGACGATGTCGGGGCGCCGGCCGACGAGTTCCAGGGCGAGGTTGGGCGGCAGGCCGACTGTGCCGGCGAAGCGGGCGGAAGGGCGGGTGATGGCAAGCCCGCGGTCCGGGCCGGCGCCGAGCAGCGCAGCAATAGCATTCCGTTGCAGTGCGATGCGCTCGTCAATTGCTAGTAGTTCCGCTCGCGCCGACGCCTGCCGGGCCTCCACCTGACGCACGCTCGCCAGATTCTCAAGGCCGTGGTCGTGCCGCTCGCGGAAGAGATCTACTGTCTTCGTGCGAATGTCGAGGGCCGCCTGGTCACTGTCACGTACCATGAACAGATGCAGCAGCTCGGCATAGGCCGAGGCCACCGACGTGGACAGGACCAGTCGCGTCTGGGCCAGTTCGGCTTGCGCCGCCCGCTGTTCAGAAGTGGCGGCCGCGAGAGCCGCCCGATTCTTGCCCCAGAAATCCAGTTCCCAAGAGAGGTTCAGCGTGGCGCGGCCGTAGTCGTTCCAGCCCTGCGGTAGGGCGGCACGCGGGATGAGATAGTTGTAGCTCTGTTTGTCCCCGGTAAACGAGGCGTTGCCGGTGACCTCTGGGAGGTGGGCGGCCGACGCGCCCTCAACAGCGGCTCCGGCCAGACGCAGCCGTGCCTGAGCCGCTGCCAAGTCCGGCGAGCCACGCAGCGCCTCCTCTATCAGTGCATTGAGCTGGGGGTCTCCATAGGCCTCCCACCAATGGTCCCCCGGCCAGGCTGCGGCAGGGGAGGAGGTAAAGGACTTGGCACTTTCCAGTTGTTCGATGGGCTTCAAAGAAGGCGCCGGACCGAGGTGTGGGATCTCAGCACAACCGGTCGCGGCGGTGATGGCTGTGGCCAGAAATGCCCAGAGCACCCGGGGATGGCCAGGGGGTAATGGCGAATGTGTCGCTTTCATTGGCTTTCTCTCCAAATGTACCGTACGGTACAGGGTTATAGCTTGACTTTTACGGCTTGTCAATGGCAATATGTACCGTACGGTTCAGTTAATCTGGAGGACAGCATGAAGAGAGGCGATACAAAGCGGCAGGCGATCCTGGACACAGCCTATCGGCTGTTCCGGAGCCAAGGGTTTGATAAGACGTCGGTTTCCCAGATCACCGCCGAAGTCGGCGGTTCAAAGGCAACGATCTATAATCACTTCCCTTCCAAGGAAGGGCTATTCGTTGCGTGCATGACCTCGGCTGCGGAAGGCTTTATAAGAAATGCTATTGCGCTGTTAGATACATCGGGTGACGATCCGCGGGTTGTGTTGCGGGAATTCGGCTTCAGTTTGCTAAGTTTCATCTGTGCTCCGGACCTGGTGGAAGACCGCCGCTTACTGATCGCGGAGGCTCATCGGGCTGGCATCGGAAAGTTGTTCTTTGCCAAGATCATGGAATTGCGGGCGCACGTTGCAGCATTCTTGTTTCGGCTGATGCAGTCGGGTGTCCTGCGCCC
>Ga0335078_10017652_pt1 | contig 10606 bp, 9 predicted proteins | sample Lox_Sample_32_FD_206711 | JGI IMG/M metagenome (GOLD analysis project Ga0335078, IMG submission 206711) | Soil microbial communities from Loxahatchee National Wildlife Refuge, Florida, United States - Lox_Sample_3.2 | ecosystem: Environmental > Terrestrial > Soil > Wetlands | place: USA: Florida...
TGATTACGGCACGCAGTTTCACGATCCCTTGGATGTGCTGGCGCTTCGCCTCCCTCGGGTATACAGGACGGACATAGTGGACCAAGCGGCCACAGCCTAGCAAGTCACCCGCGTGAATCCTTGAAGCCGCGGAAGATAGGCACCGTGCGCCGAATCCGCCGCAGGCCAGGAGTAATGCAACGCCGATTGTATGCAGCCTGGACACTACTTTGTTAGAAACCGGCCGCCCACCACCGGTTCCGGCGGCTAAACCAGAATCAGTCCCCGGCGGATGCCCAGCGTCACCGCTTCAGTCCGCGTGCCTGCATCCAGCTTGCTCAAGATGGAAGCCACGTGGAACTTCGCGGTGTGTTCCGAGATGCCCAGCTTCCAGGCGATGGTCTTGTTGCCGTGGCCTTCGGCCAGCATCGCCAGCACCTGAATCTCTCGTGGGGTGAGCGTTTGCGTCTGCACCGTGGGCAAAGGCCGATCGGCCACCAGCGCCGGGATATCCTGTGGGTGCAGCACGACCAATCCGGCCGCGGCCGCCTCCACCGCCGCCAGGATTTCGCGCGGGCCGAGATCGCCGGGCAACACGGCGCGTATACCGGAGCGCAGCGCATCGCCAGTCCAGGCGGACTGCAGATCCGGCGCCAGCACTATGATCGCCGGCGCGCCGGCGCGGCCGGCCAGTGCGATCAGGTATTCGGGCGGCTCGTCGTGATGCGCTTCGACCGCCGCCAGCACGACATCGGGTTGATGCCGGTCAATGGCTGCACTCAACTCGGCGAGGCCGGCGGCGCCCACGACCTCTATACCATTGCCCTGGGCGCCCACCGACTCCAGACCGGCGCGCACGATCGCGGCCGGCGCCGCGATCAGCAGACGAATCACGCCGCCTCCGCCACCGGATGCGCCAGACGGATTGACACTTCGCGCGTGGCGGCGCGGTCGCCGCGCAGGAATTGCAAATGGATCACGCCACCCGCGTCATCCAACGCCTGGTGGAGATCGTCCACCGAGCGGAAGGGCCGTCCGCCAACGCCAGTGAGCACGTCGCCGGTCCACAGCGGCGCACGGCCTGCCGCACTACCCGCTTCGACCTTCAGCACCAGCAGGCCGAAGCGCCGGTCTTCCAAGCGCACCGGTCGCACCGTGACGCCGAGCGAGAAGCCGGACGCGCCGCGCCGCAGGAAAGCCGTCACCGCATTGCCGGGAACGGCCGCGCCCAACCCGTGCACGATCATGGTGTTGATGCCGATGACGCGTCCGTGCGCGTCGGCCAACGGACCGCCGGAGTTGCCGGGAGCGAGCCGCACATCCGCCAGCACCCAACTCTGGCGCCCGAATCCCGCCAGCGTGCCGAGCGCATGCACCACGCCGGTGGTCAGCGCGCCGATGAAGCCCATGGGGTTGCCGATGGCCATCACCAGTTCACCCACGCGCAGGGCGTTCGAATCGCCGAAAGTGGCAGCGGGCAAGGCGACGGCTTCCACCTTCAGCACAGCCAGGTCGCGCCGCGCATCGCGAGCCAGCAAAGCGGCCGGCAGTTCGCGGCCATCCCACAAGCGAACCGTGGCGTCCGCGCCGCGGGCTACGTGCGCGTTGGTGACGATTTGTCCATCGGGCGTGGCAACTACTCCTGAGCCACCGGCGTTGGCCCCGGGCAGGCGCACTTCGACGGTGGAACGCCGCAACCGTTCCGCGATCTCTCCGAAAGCGCGCGCCATGTCAGTCTTCCCTCCTGGGCCGTTCTCCCACCGTTATATTTAGTTCGATGACCTGCCCGCCGCGCACGATGCGCGCCGCAACGGGCTTGCCGACCGACTCGCTGTCGAGCGCGGATTGGATATCGTCGGTGTCGCCCACCCCCTTGCCGGCCAGCGCCACCAGAATGTCGCCAATGAGCACGCCGGATCGCCCGGCGGGTCCGTCCGCTTCGGCGGAAAGCACGATCAGGCCGGTGCTGCCATCCGGCAGCGCGACGGGGTGCAGCCCCAAGCCGAGATAGCCGCGCGAGACATGGCCGGTACGCAGCAATTCATCGACCACGCGGTTGACGGTGGAGGCGGGCACCGCGAGTCCGGCGATGCGCGAGAGCGCGCTGGTCGAGATGCCGAGCACGCGCCCCGCGGTATCCACCACCGCGCCGCCGGAACTGCCGGGATACAAGGTGAGATCGAGCCGCAGGTATTGATCGATCTGCCCGCCGCGCCAGGAGCGCCAAGGCCCGCTGACCGCGCTCATGATCCCCATGGTGGCGTTGACACCGGAATCGGGCGAGCGGCCGATGGCCAGCACCACTTGGCCCGGCTTCAGCGTTTCGGAGGAGCCAAAGGTGGCCGCAGGCGCGCCGTTTTCGGCCAGCTTGAGCACGGCCAGGTCCGTGCCGGCGTCGCGGCCCGCCAGCGTGGCCGATGTGGTGCGGCCGTCTGGCAGCGCGATGCCTATCTCCTCGCGCCGGCGGATGGTGTGTTCGGCGGTGACCACGATGCCGGGCCGCCAAATGACGCCGCTTGATGCGAAGCGCGGCCGGGCATTCACGGCCACCACGGAACGGCCGGCCTGCTCCACGGCTCCGGCCAATTCGTTGGATAAGGCGATTAATTCGTTTTCCATGCTTCCAGCATGGCGCAGGCCACCCGCGCCGCACACCGGCAAATCGGGCAGGTGGCCGCCCGGAAGAATGACTAGCGGCCGCGTGGCATAATGGACGCCTGGGTACCGCTACGCTCGTCCCCCTCGAAGAATACCTGTCCACATCCTACAATCCGGACTGCGATTACGTGGATGGTGAACTGGAGGATCGTAACGGGGGTGAAAAAGATCACAGCAAGGCGCAAGGGAACCTGTATCTCTATTTGCGAATGCACTATCGCAACTTGTGTGTTTTCGTCGAACAACGCGTTCGCGTCTCCGCAACTCGATATCGCGTTCCCGATATTTGCGTCACGCTGGGCGAACCGGAAGAGCAAGTGTTCGGCGGGCCGCCGTTTCTTTGTGTCAAAATCCTCTCGCCGGAGGATCGCGCTGGACGAATCCAGCGGAAGATCGCCGATTATCTCAAGTTCGGCGTCGGCTACATCTGGGTGATCGATCCACGCCGCCGTGAGGCGGTCGTCTACACGCCTTCAGCCACGCGCGTTCCAGAGGACGGTATCCTGCGCACCAGCGATCCGGACATTGCCGTGCCGCTCACAGAGATCTTTGCCTAATAAGTGTGCCGCAAATAGGCCGAAATCATGATGATCAGCAACCCGGAGATCGCGGCGCCGCCGAATAAGCGGCCCCGGTGTTCAGGGTTCTTGGTCACCAGCACGATGCCCACTGCGAAAACGTGCGCTACCAGCAGCAGCTTCAGCGAAAGCAAAATGTAGTAACGCGGGTGATGTCCCGGATTGGTCGCCAGGTTGAAGCCGCCCGAAACCAGCAGCGCGGCGATCGCCCCAAAGACCAGCGGGCGAAAAAGCGCGGCGGTCCGATCGGCCAGCGCTTTGCGCGCATCCGCGGCTAGGACTCCGGTGGCCGGTACCAGCACCAGCCAGCCGTACAACATGCCGCCAATCAAGGTCGCGACCGACGCGATATGCAACCAGCGCATGAATACGCCCAGGGCTTCGTACATGGGTTGATTATACAATCGTTACTTATGGTGCATGAGATCCTGCCGGTGGGCATGTTGCAATGCAACTGCTCCATTTTCGGCGACGAGCAGTCGGGCGACGCCGTGGTGATCGATCCGGGCGACAACCTGCCCCAGATCGAGCGTATCCTGGCGCGCCACGGCCTGCATGTTATGGCCATCGTCATTACGCACGCGCACATCGACCATATCGGCGGCGCGCACCGGCTGCACGCATCCACCGGCGCGCCGGTCTACATGAACGAAAACGACGACAAGCTGCAGGACATGATGGATCTGCAAGCCGCGTGGCTGGGCGTGCGCACGCCTGAACGCACCGCGATCGACGCGCCGGCGCGCGATGGCGATGTCCTGCGCGCGGCGGGCGCGGAGTTCCATGTGCTGCACACGCCGGGCCACACGCCGGGCAGCATCAGCTTGTGGCTGCCCGCGGAAAAGAAACTAATAGCGGGCGACACCCTGTTCCGTGACAGCATCGGCCGCACCGATCTGCCGTTCGGCGATGGCGATCAAATCCTCAGGTCGATTCACGAGAAGTTTTTCGCGCTGCCCGATGAAACCGCGGTCTTTCCGGGACATGGACCGGCGACCACACTGGGCCGCGAGAAGCAGTTCAATTATTTCTTGCAAGGCATGTAAATGCAGATACCTAATTGGCCCATTTCGACCGAGCGCGAACTCGACCTGCTGCGCGAGGTGCTGGAGAGCGGACGCTGGGGCGGGCACAGCGATTTCGTCAAGCGGCTGGAGCGCGAGTTTGCCGCCTTCGCGCATTGCGCGCACGCCATCTCGGCCATGAACGGCACCGTCACGCTGGAGATGGCGTTGTGCGCTGCGGGTGTGGGTCCCGGCGACGAGGTCATCGTGCCGGCCATTTCGTTCGTCTCGACTGCCATGGCAGTGTCGCGGGTGGGCGCCACGCCGGTGTTCGTAGATATCGAGCCGCTGAGCTTCAACCTGGACCCGGAACGCGCCGCCGCGGCCGTCACGCCGTGCACCAAGGCCATCATCGCCGTACACTTCGGCGGCGGCATCGCCGACATGGACCGGCTCGCGCCGCTGGCCGCCGGGCGCGGTCTGGCGCTGATCGAAGACGCGGCGCACGCGCACGGTTCGGAGTGGGCCGGCCGCCGCGCCGGTAGCCTGGCCTTGGCCGGCTCGTTCAGTTTTCAGAATTCGAAGGTGATGACGGCCGGCGAAGGCGGCATGCTGACAACCAACGACGCAGCGTTTGCCGAGCACGCCTGGTCCATCATGGACCAGGGCCGCAAGCCGGGCGGCGGCTGGTTCCATCATTACTTATTGGGGAGCAACTATCGCATCACCGGGTTGCAGGCGGCGGTGCTGCTGGCGCAGCTCGAGCGCTTGCCGGAACAGATCTGCCTTCGCACGCGCAACGCCGCGCTGCTGCGTGGGGATCTCGCCGCCGTGCCGGGGCTGGCGTTTCAGGCCGTGCCGAAGCAGCAGAACGTCAACTCGTGGTATCTGCTGTTGGGCCGCATCGATGCCCGGGCAATGGGACGGACGCGCGACGAGTTTCATCGCGCGCTGAACGCGCAAGGCGTGCCGTGCACGCCGTTCTATCCGCACCCGCTCTACGGCAACCCGCTCTATCGGCAAGGCGGTTGCCGCGTGGAGCCTTGCCCGGTCGCCGAAGCCTGCATCGCCGACGCCTTCTGGCTGCCGCATCGCGCGCTGTTGGCGGACGAGGAGACCACCCGGCGGATAGCCCGCGCAATCCGTCGAGCTTGTAACGAGGGATCACCATCATGAACAACGATCAAAATGCAATCAGCCGGCGCGGGTTTGTCCAAACCGCGGCGCTGGCCGGCACGCTGGCCGCGACGGACCTGACGCACGCGGCCGCGTCGGCCGCCGACGTGAAGATCGGCCTGTACAGCATCACCTATGGTGGTGTCTGGTATCGCGGCGATGCCCTCACCGTGGAGCAGGTCATCGGACGGGCCCACAAATTCGGATATGAGGGCGTGGAGATCGATGGCAAACGCCCTCATGGCAACCCGCTCGATATGCCCCAGGCCCGCTGCCGTGAACTCCGCCGCAAGGGCGGCGATCAGGGCATCGAGATCTACGCCGTGGCCGCCAATAACGACTTCAGCAGTCCCATTCCGGAGCATCGGGAATCCCAGTTGGTTTACACGCAGGAGTTGATGCGCATGACGGCCGACCTGGGCGCGAAGGTGCTGCGCGTCTTCCTGGGCTGGCCGGGCGTCACGCTGCTGGCCGAAGGCGGCGGCAGCTACGATTTCGCGAAAGCCGTGTGGAAAGCCGAGCACCAGGGTTTCTCCTCGGAGCAAACATGGGCCTGGTGCCGCACCAGCCTGACCGAAGCTGCCAGGCTAGCGGGCGATTTCGGCGTGACGCTGGCTTTACAGAATCACCCGCCGGTGATCGACAAGGGCTATATCGACTGTTTGCGTATGGTGAACGAAGTCGGCTCGCCGCATCTGAAGATCTGCTTCGACGCGCGGCTGGAACATACGCTCGACGAAGCCGGCGTGCGCAAGGCCGTGAACGAGGTGGGCGCGCTGCAGACGCTCTGGCACTACGGCGGCGAATTCGACCGCGGACCCAACGGGATCACGGTGAAGGGCGACGAAAAGGCTATGGCGGAAATACTCGGCTTATTGGATATCGGATACCAGGGTTGGGCGGGCTTTGAACTGTGCCATCCGCTGCCGGTCGAAAACGGCCAAACGGTGGGCCTGGACTTCGTCGATAAGAACGCTCAACTGGCTGCCGAGTATATGCGCGGCATCCTGGCGGAGGCCAAGAAGCTGCACGCTTCACCTGCCGGCACGCTCTGACGCCCCTTGCCCACAAGACTCGCCATACCCGGATAATCCGATAAAAAACCACTATAATCTTGTTTACTGCCCGCACCGGAGTCCACCAAATGAAGCTGTCTACGCTCGTTGTATTGTGCGCCGCTTTGGGCGCTGCTGTCGGCGGCGCGCAAACCCGGCCACTCATCACCCAGAGAATCGACGACACGCGAACGGTCACCCTCCGGGGTGACGTGCATCCGCTGGCGCGCCCCGAGAATGATCGCGGCCCCGCGCCGGACTCTCTCCCGCTGCGGCATTTACGCTTGCTTCTCAAGCGTGCGCCGGAACAGGAACAGGCGGTCGAGCGGTTCATCGGCCAGCTTCATGACCCGGCTTCGCCGTCTTATCATCGATGGCTGACTCCGCCAGAGACTGGCGAGCGTTTCGGCCTCGCCCAACAGGACATCGACGCCATCGTCATATGGCTGGGCGCGCATGGTTTCCAGGTCGACCAAGTCTATCCCAGCCGCACGATGATCGAGTTTTCGGGCGCGGCTGCTCAGGTGCGCGAGGCATTTCACGCCGAAATTCATCGCTATTTCGTGAAGGGACAGGAGCACTGGGCCATTTCCACCGATCCGCGGATTCCCGCGGCGCTGGCTCCCGCGGTGGCTGGCATCGCCAAACTGAACGACTTCGCGCCCCACCCTGCATACCACCAGGGCGGCCGGGTCAAACGAGACCAGGCCACGGGCAAATGGCGGCCCGTGGACCCCGTTGCGGATGCCACGGTGTCCTTCAGCGGAAACGACTACTACCTTGTTGCGCCGTACGATTTCGCCACCATCTACAACCTGTCGCCGCTGTGGAGCGCGAGCACGCCCGTGACCGGGCAGGGCCAGACCATCGGCCTGGTGGAGGACAGCAACATCAATCCGGACGATGTCGCCGCGTTTCGTGCCGGATTCGGGCTGCCCGCATTGCAGACGAATCAATTGCAAATTGTTTGCGCTACCACGTGCACAACTACCGCGGACGAGACCGAAGGAGCCATCGATGCGGAATGGGCCGGCGCGGTGGCGCCTTCCGCGACTATTCTCTATGTGGCGGCGGACACCATCGAAGACTCGGCCTCCTACATCGTGAATAACAACCTGGCGCCGGTGGTCAGCATCAGTTTCAGCGCCTGTGAAGGCGACCTCGGGGCTTCCGGAAACGCGTTCTGGTCAGGCCTGTGGCAAATCGCTGTGGTGAATGGCCAGACCGTGGTGGCCGCGGCGGGCGATGCCGGCGGCGCGGTGTGCGACAGCGATCTCAGCCCTACGGCACTCTACGCTACGCTCGGTCTCTCGGTGAGCGGCATCGCCTCCACGCCCAGCAGCGTAGCCGTCGGAGGCACCGACTTCAGCGATACCTTCGCGGGCGCCAACAGCGTCTACTGGTCGTCCACTAACTCGTCTCAAACGGTACAATCGGCGCTTTCCTATGTGCCGGAGATGAGTTGGAACAACTCGTGCGCCAGCAACGTATTCGACGCCTTCGTGGACTTTCCTCCGGGGGAGGCGTTTTGCGAGCTAGGGTTTCCGTTCTTTTTTGTCGGGACCAATCCACTGAACCCGCTGAATATCGTGGCCGGATCGGGCGGACCGAGTTCGATCTACGTGAAGCCCACCTGGCAAGTCAACGTGGCCGGCTTGGTGAACGACGGCGTACGCGACCTGCCGGATGTGTCGCTATTCGCCAGCGACAACGCCTGGAACCACGCCTACATATATTGCATGTCCGACACCGCGGAAAATGGGACTCCATGCGACTACGCCAACGCGGCCGATACGGTTTACAACTCCGGCGGCGGAACCTCCTTCGCCACACCGGCGTTTGCCGGGATCATGGCCCTGATCGGCCAGTACACCGGATCCGCGCAAGGCAACGCAAACTACGAGTTGTACACTCTTGCCGGAGACCAATATGGCACGTCCACCGCTCCAAACACAGAGGCGTTAGGGGCTTGCAACGCCGGCCAGGGAAACCAGGCCAGCCCCACCTGTCTTTTCTATGACGTGACCATGGGCGACACAGCGGTCCCCTGCCAGACGGGCAGCCTCAATTGCTATACCGTTAGAGCCGGCGACGCGCAAGGCGTGCTTTCCACATCTAGCACCTCCATGGCTCCGGCCTATCAGGCCGGCTCGGGTTGGGATTTCGCGACCGGTCTCGGGAGCGTCAACATCGGCAACCTCGTGAAGGGTTGGACCACCTCGACGGCGGACTACGTGATTGCCGGCCAGGTCACGCTCAACGGCGCGGCCCTTAAGGGAGCGGTGGTGTCGCTAACCGGCGGCCATACCGCTGCCGCAGTGACGGATAGTGCCGGCAAATACAGTTTCGTCGTGCCGGGCGCCCGCGCTTACCAGGTGACACCTTCACTGAGCGGATACGCCTTTGACCCGCCAACGCAGAACATCGCGAATCTGATTGCCAATCGAACTGCAAACTTCACCGGAGGCATCGCAGGGGTTGCCTTCCTTTCGACTCACTCGATCACCTTCGGGAACCAGAACGCGGGTGTGGCGAGCGCCGCGCAGGAGGTTGTGCTGACAAATACGGGCGGCGGCCCGCTGGCACTCGCGTCCGTCTCCAGCACAGGCGCCAACAGGTCCGACTTCACCTGGACCTCCGAATGTGGAACCATCCCCGCGCAGATTGCCTCCAACGCAACCTGCACGGTCCAGGTCGTCTTCAAGCCATCCGTCGCGGGTGCCGAAACTGCCACGCTCACATTCACCGACAATTCCAACGGCACGGCCGGCAGCGCCCAAACCGTGAGCCTTGCCGGGACCGGCGTTGTCAGCATGACCATCGCGCCCATCAACGTGAACTTCGGCTACGCCGGCGTGAATATGCCGAGCGCGACGCGCAGCGTGCAGATTTCGAATACCAGCGCCATCGCGGTGGCTATCTCTAACATCTCCGTCACCGGCACCAACGCCGGCGACTTCAAACCCGCCAACAAATGTGGCGCGCGACTCGCGGCCGGCGCCAAGTGCGATGTCACACTCGTCTTCCAACCCGCCGCAACCGGTACGCGCTCGGCGGCGCTTTCGATTACCGATGGCGCCACGGGCAGCCCGCAGTCGGTCGCGCTCAGCGGAATCGGAACCGAGAAAGCGGTCATCGAGCTGTCGAAAAGCTCGCTCAACTTTTCCGCAACCAGCGTCGGAATCACCAGCGCTGTGCAAGTGGTTTCGGTCACCAATAACGGTCACGCCGTGCTGTCGAATATCGGGGTGAGTGCGACGGGCGACTTCACGCAGACGAACACCTGTCCGGCGGCGCTCAGCTCAGGCGCGACCTGCACCGTCTCGGTGACTTTCACGCCGGCCCAGACCGGAACTCTCACCGGCACTCTTATAGTCACCGGGGATGCCGTCGTCTCGAGTCAAAAGGTGGCACTGACGGGAACGGGCCAATAGCCCGCGCGCGGATCACCGCACGGCGATACCCCGCGCCTCCAGCAAATCGCCGGTGCGCAGCAGCAGGTTCATCAGGTTCCGCCGGTAGTTCACCGCGTTCTGCACCACGCTGGACTCGGCCGCCACCAGCGCGCCCTGGGCCTGCAGCACGAAGAAGATCGTGCTGTTGCCCAACTCATATTTCTTCTGTTCCGCTTCCATGTACTTCCGGGAGAAATTCTGCGCCACCACCGACAGCTTCATGGCATCTTTGCTGGACTCCACCTGGCTCACCGCCGTCAGCACGTCCAGCCGTACCTGCTGCTCGGTAGTGCGCACGTTCAGGACGTCGCGCTTCTTGGTCACCAGCGCGTCCGCCATGTCCGCCGACGCCTGATGATTCTTGATCGGCAGCCGCAGCGTCAGGCCGAACGAGTACATCGGATAGCCGAAGCCGAACATCTGGCTCAAGGCGTCGCCGAAACCACCAGGAACGGCGGCCTCGCCATTGCCCGGATAATAGATCCCCCCCAGCCCCTGTGAGGTGTAGCCCGCGGTAAGTTCCAGGTCCGGGAGGAGTTCATTCCTGGTTTGGGCGATCCCGAGATCGTCGATGTCCAGATTCTGGATGGCCGACTTCAGGTCCGGCCGGGCGGCCAGGCCTTTCCGCACTTCCTTCTCGGCGTCGATGGGCGGCGCCTCCACTTCCGGCGCCACCGTTTCGGTCAGCACGATGGGCAACC
>Ga0335078_10017653_pt1 | contig 10606 bp, 10 predicted proteins | sample Lox_Sample_32_FD_206711 | JGI IMG/M metagenome (GOLD analysis project Ga0335078, IMG submission 206711) | Soil microbial communities from Loxahatchee National Wildlife Refuge, Florida, United States - Lox_Sample_3.2 | ecosystem: Environmental > Terrestrial > Soil > Wetlands | place: USA...
CAAGGAAGAGCACCGCTACTTCGATCTGCCCACGCTCCAGAGCCAGCTCGATCCGAAGGCGAAGGCCGGCACCTTCCGCGCGCCCATGACGCTCCCCACCGGGGCGACCGAGGAGCACGTCGCCAAGGGCACGCCGGACGAGGCGAAGACGGTCGACCAGGGCAACGCGATCCTCAAGGCGGACGAGAGCAAGGACGACGCGAAGCTCATGGCCACCGTGACCGACGACTACGTCTGGGAGGACTACTCGTCCCCCGCGGCGATCAAGACCGCGAACCTCAAGGCGGAGATCGCGAAGTACAGCAAGGCGTTCCCCGACTTCACGCTGCCGACCACCACGACCTTCGCCGTCGATGGCTACTTCGTCGCGGAGATGAGCTTCGTGGGCACGCAGAAGGGCCCCATGGGCCCGATCAAGGCGAGCAACAAGCCCGTCAAGGTGCAGATGGTCGACATCCAGCTGCTCAAGGACGGCAAGGCGACCAGGGAGTGGTCGTACATGAACAGCGCGCAGCTCCTCATCCAGATCGGCGCGATGCCGCCCATCGCCGCGGCGCCCGCCGCCTCGGCCTCGGCGGCCGCCACGACCGCTCCGGCGGCGCCTGCCAAGCCGAAGTGATCGAGCGACGCCAGGCCGGATCAGGCCGGGCGCGCTAGGTCGAGCTGGCCGCTCTCGCGCTCCAGCGCTCGGCGGGGCGCCACCACCACCAGACGAGCGCGCCCGGCACGACCCACGCGCCCAGCGTGTGCGCGACGACCTCGTAGTTGCCGAAGTGGTCGACGGCTCGACCGATGAGCGGGCTGGAGACGATGAGGGCGAGCGACTGGGCGCCGGCGATGATGCCGCCCGCCGACGAGACGCTCGCGGGCGGCATTCGCCCGAGCATGTCGGCGACCACGAGCGTGTACGTCGCGCCCGCGCCGCCGATCGCGAGCGACATGACGGCGATCGCCTCCCACGGCGTGCCGGCATGGGGCAAGAGCGCAATCGCGACCCCGAACAGGGCGGCGACCGCGAACAGCGCGCGCGGTGGGGCGCCGGGTGCCCGCCGCCATCTCGCGGCCAGATCCCCGAACAGCACGGCGATGACGTCGTAGGCGACCGGCGGCACCCAGAGATACGCCCCGACGTCGCCCTGCGCGATCTGGAACCGCTGCACGAGGACCTTGGCTCCCCACGACAGCAGGAAGCCCACGATCGGCGCGACCGCGGCGATCGCGATCAGCGCACGCACCATGATCGGGTGGGTCGCGAGCTCGCGGAACGTGGGCCGCGGCTCCGACGCGACTGCGGGCCCGGGTACGACGTCGAGCTGCGCCGCGACGGCGGGGCGCCGGGTCGCCGCGAGCCAGAGCGGGAGCCAGATCAGGCCCGCGCAGGCCGTGCCGAGGAAGGCGACCCGCCACCCCGCGAGCCGGAAGAGGAGGCTCGCCAGCGGTGGAGCGATCATCGAGCCGATGGAGGAGCCGGCGAACACCAGGCCGAAGCCGCGCGAGCGGTCCGCGGGGGGCAGCACGCGCAGCATGGTCTGCGCGACGCCCGGGAAGCTCGGCCCCTCGGCGAGGCCGAGCGCGATCCGCAGCGCGAAGAGGAGCGCGAAGCCCGGGACGACGGCGTGGAGCGCGGCGACCATCGACCAGGCGAGGACGGAGTACACCAGGCCCCGGCGGGCGCCGACTCGATCGATCCACAGTCCACCGAGAGGCGTCGCCAGGAGATACGCGGCGGAGAAGGAGGCCGTGAGCCAGCCGTAGGCCGACTCGGAGATACCCATCGCCTTGGTCACCGACGGCGCCAGCACCGCGAGCGTCTGGCGATCGAAGATGCTCACGGTCATCGTGAGCACGGCGGCGAGCGCCACGCTCCACGCGACCCGGCGGGACAGCACGAAAGTACGGTACAGGAATCGAGGGCGGCGCGGGACGGCTCGCAGGCCCGAGGAGGCTACGGGGAAGGCGGAATCCGGGGCGCTCCCTGGCCCCCTCCCTGAGGAACGACGCTCGTGGTCGAGTGAGCCTCAGACGCGCCTCGCCACGAAGACCATCCCGTAGTCCGCGATCGCGACGCCCTCGGGGCCCCTGCTCGCCTCGAAGGCGGCGGCCAGGTCGACGCGCAGCGAGGGCCACATCTCCTCGGGGACCATGCGCATGAAGTTGCCGAACGAGCTCGCCTCGAGGAAGTCGACCAGGTCCCGTCCGCTCGCGTGCACGCGCGTACGACGCACGACGTGGAGCTCGGTCAGCTGCAGGCCGCTCTCGACCACCATCGTGACGATCTCGGAGGTCGTGTGGCCCCGGCTCGCGATCGCGAGCTTCGACAGGTCCACCCGCTCGGCATAGGGCGACCGACCGAGCACCGGGCCGACGACCGCCGTCACGGAGCTCGCGGCCATCAGCTCCCGGGGGAGCGTCGTGACGCCGAGCCTCCCGCCGGGGCGCAGGACGCGCCGGGCCTCGGCGAGCGCCTTCGGCCGGTCGGCCACCCAGTGGAAGACCGCCGACATGCACACGGCGTCGAAGCTCCCGTCCGCGAAGGCGCCGAGGTCCTCGGCCTGTCCGACCTCGAAGGAGATCCCGGGCGAACGTGCGCGCGCGATGGCGATCCGGTCGGCGAGCGGGTCGATCCCGACGACGCTCCCCCCGGGCGCCACGCGCTCGGCGATCCACCGCGCGAGCCGGCCCGTGCCGCACCCGACGTCCAGCACGCGCTCGCCGGGCCGGAGGTCCATCCGTTCGACGAGGCGCTTGCCTCCCTCGAGCTGCGAGTCGCTGAGCCGGTCGTAGGCCTCGGCGAGGCGAGCGCTGTCGTGGCTGAAGGACGTCGTCATGCGATCCGAGAGTAAGCGCTCCGTACGCGTCCGCCACGCCGCCCGGGCGTGGCTTCCGCTGCGCGCGCTCATGGGTGTAGAACGGCCGCACCATGACGATTCGATCGGCTGCTGTGGTGGGGACGGGTGCCGTCGGCGAGGCCCTCGCCGGAAACCTCGTGAAGCACGGGATCGACGTGCAGCTCGCGAGCCGCGACGCGGAGAAGAACCGCCAGCTCGCGGCGAAGCTCGGTCCGCGCGCCCGCGCGGTGGAGACGAAGGCCGTCGAGGGAGTCGACGTCGTCTTCCTCGCCGTGCCGGCCGCCGCGGCGGTCGCCGTCCTCGAGGAGGCGACCGGGATCAAGAACGCCATCGTCGTCGACTGCACCAACCCGCTGACCTGGGACGCGGGACCCGTGCACGCACCGCCCGAGGAGGGCTCCGTCGCGGCGCAGCTCGCCCGCCGGTTTCCGGGCGTCCGCGTCGTGAAGGCGTTCAACACGTTCGGCGCGGAGTTCCACGGTGACCCGAAGCTCGGCGCCACGACGGCGGACGTCTACCTCGCCGGGGACGACGCGGAGGCGAAGCGCGCGGTCTCCGAGCTCGCGACGACCCTCGGCTTCGAGCCCGTCGACGTCGGGCCGCTCCGCAACGCCCGGAACCTGGAGGCCCTGGCGATCCTCTGGGTCCACCTGGCCACGGTGGGCGGCAAGGGCCGACAGGTCGCGTTCAAGCTGCTGCGGCGCTGACGACGACGGCCCGAGTGGCGTCGAGCGCCGGCCGGGCGTCGACGACACCCGCTCGTGACCGCGGAGCGACCGCTGGTCGGCTTGTGCGCGCCGCTCGTATCATTGCAGGCGGCTGGCCCCGCCGTCCGGTGGTCCGCTCGTCGCCGGAGGGTCGGTCCATTGCGTTCGTGGCGGACAGCGGCGTGGATTGTCGTCGGGTCGAGCCTGTGCGCGTGGGCGCCGCTGGTTCGCGCCCAGCCTGCAGCCACGCCGGCGTCGCCGCCCGCAGCGGCTCCATCCGCGACGTCGTCGGGGCCCGCGCTCCTGCCTCCGCCTGCTCCCGCGCCCCAGACGCCCGCGCCCTTCACTCCGGCCATCTCGTCGACCGTCTCGTCGGAGGCGAACGCGATCGACGCGATGGCTGCGCAGCTCGAGGCGCAGGGCAACGTGACCGGCGCGGCGCAGCTGCGCGGGGTGGCGAACCTGCTCCGCGCGCGCGCCGGCATGATCACGGGGTTCGCGACGTGGTCGATGTCGACTCCGCCGGCGGACTCCGCGCCGGCGGACGCGCCTTCCGATGTCTCCGGGAGCGGGGACACGCGATCCTACGCCGGCGGCATCGTCGCCCTCGTGCTGGGCGGCGTGGCCCTCACGGTCGGCACCGCGGAGGGCGCCGCTGCCCTCTCGGACAGGAACAACCTCGCCGACGTGCAGGGGTGCCCGAAGGCGTGCCCGGCGTCCGTGCAGTCGAGCATCAACTCGATGCACACGAGCGAGATCGTCGCGGACGTCGGGTTCGGCGCCGGCCTCGCGGGCGTCGCCCTCGGCGTCGTGCTGCTCGTCACGGCGTCGTCCTCGACGCCTGCCTCGGCGCCCGTGAGCGTGGACGTCGAACCGGGCGTGCTCGGTCTTCGCGGGAGGTTCTAGCGGTGGCGTCGCGTCTGCTGGCGAGGTTGGCGCCCGTGCTCGCGCTGGTCGCGACGATGCACGCGAGCGCCGGCTGCAACCTGCTCATCGGGGACGACTTCAAGGTCGACGCCGGCGTGGACGCCGCGGGCGACGCGGCGTGCTCGTGCGGGGCCAACGAGGTCTGCGTGACGAACGCCGGCGTCACGGCGTGCGCCCTCTCGTGCACCACCAGCTCCCAGTGCTCGGAAGGCTGCTGCTCGGCGCTCACGGCCGGCGGCGATGCCGCGTTCAGCGGCGTGGGCGCCTGCCTCGGCGCCCCCGGCGCGGGCACCGAGTGCCTCTGCATCCCCATGAGGTCCGACTGCACGGGCGGCACGACGTGCACTTCGATGGGGACCTACTCGACGTGCCAGTGAACGAGCCCGCTACTGCGCCGTGAACGCCGCGACCCCGCTGTACGCCAGGCTGCCGCTCGTCGACGGGCCCGTGTCGAGGCGGCGGTCTGTCATGCGCTCGGCGAAGCCCGCCGGCGCGAGCGCCTCGTCGATCCCGCTGAACGGCGCGATGCCGACGACCTCGGCCGTCAAGGCGTCGCCACCGTGGAAGCCGACGAGGACGCCCGACAGATCGGGGATCGTCACCTGCGTTCCGGCGGTGACGATGAAGAGCGCGTCGCTCGTCGTCGCCGCGCTGCCGACCGGCGAGAAGGAGACGAAGTAGACCCCGCCGGACAGCGCAGCGTAGTCGAAGACGGAGCCGACGCCGGCCGTCGAGGGCGGCGACGCGAACAGCGTCGCGGGAGGAGGCTGCAGGGTGGGCGAGGCGCTCGGACCCAGACCCGCGCTGCATGCGGCGCCGAACGGTGAGGTCGTCCCGCCGTCGTAGCCGTCGAGCACCTGGAGCCCGCACGCGACGAAGGTCGCGCCCGCGACGTCGGGGGTCACGACCGTGGACATCGTCGACCCGGTGTGGACGCCGTGCTGGATGGGCACCGCCACGCCGGCGCCCTGCGGACGGAAGTAGACGCCGATGTCCACGGCGAAGTATCCGGAGGAGGGCGTGACCGTCACGGTCATCGAGCCCGAGCCCACCGTCGAGATCTGGCCGGGGGTCCACAAGCTCGCCACGCCGTCCGTCAGCGTCTGCATGGACGATCCGAGCGCGGTGTACGAGCTCGGCAGGTTGCTCGTGGTGTCCCACTGCAGCGCGTAGAGCGTCGGCGACGCCGTCGAGTGCCCGCACCACGAGAGGCTGCCCGAGTAGAGCGCCGCGCCGATCTCGATGGGGATCGTGGGAGAGAGCGTCGCCGGCGTCGCCGCGGGGAAGTCGGCGAAGACCATCCCCGCCCCGCTGGGCCCGCCCGTGCTCACGGTGCCGGAGAGCATCGTCGTCTGCGTGACCTGCGACTGCTCGGCGGCGAGCTGCAGGGTCGGATCGAAGCGCGAGACGCCCTCGAAGACGTACCCGTGCTTGCGGCCCGCGGTGGCCTGCGGCACGACGACCGTCACGCTGTACGGCCGGGTGATCGCCGCCAGCGTGAACGTCCCGTCGGTAGCCGTCGTCGCCGTCTGGCCCTGGCAGTGCACGCCGATGCCGGCCATCGGCAGCAGGTAGTCGTCGACCACCTTGCCCTGCACCGTGCCGACGCCGCCGTCTCCGAGGGAGATCCCGTCGAGCAGCTGCGGCCCGTCACCGAGGCGTGCGTCGGTCGACCCCTCGGTCGTGGTCGCGTCGCCGCCGGCCTCGGCCGATCCGTCGGGCGCCATCGCGTCGCCGCCGCCCGCGGAGAACGCCTGCCCGCACGCGAACGGCGTCCCGGCGATCCACGCGCACGCTGCCAGCGAGGCGAGCCTCCCGGCCGTTCTCCCCCGCGTCGTGTGGACCCGTCTTGCCCCACCCGTGGAGACTCGTTCCGTCCGCATCCTCCGGAAGGCTACCGTATCGGGCGCGATGAGCTACCCCTGCATCCGCATGCGTCGGCCGGGGAGAGGCATCGCGGACCGCGTAGTACGGTAGAGGGCCATCTCATGCGCGTTCACCGGATCTTCCTCGTCGTCGCAGCGTCGCTCTGCACGGCCGTCGCCGCCGGTGCGTGCTCCTCGTCCGGCTCTGGCACGTCTTCCGGTCACGACGACGCGTCCACCGGCAGCAGCGGGGGCAGCGGCTCGAGCAGCGGCGGCGGAAGCGGCGGCGGAAGCGGTGGAAGCAGCGGTAGCAGCGGTGGTGGGAGTGGCGGCGGAAGCGGAAGCGGCGGCAGCTCGGGCAGCAGCAGCGGAGGCGACGCGGGCAGCGCGGCGGTGCCGGAGTGCGTGGAGACGTGCTCCGCGCCGGCCGACTGCGCCACACCGAGCGTGCCTCTGTACGACGCGAGCCACTGGGCCTGCCAGGGCGGCTTCTGCTCCTACCTCGGCTGCCAGTCGAGCAGCGAGTGCACCGCCGCGTACCAGAAGTCGAACTACGCGTGCGGCAGCGTGCAGGGGTCGACCATCCCCGGGTGCTACGAGACGTGCAGCGCGCCGGCCGACTGCGCAGCGCCGAGCGTGCCGCTCTACACGGCGAGCCACTGGGCGTGCAACGGCAACAGCTGCGACTACCTCGGCTGCCAGTCGAGCACCGAGTGCACGGCGGCGTACCAGAAGTCGAACTACGCGTGCGGCAGCGTGCAAGGGTCGTCCGCCCCGGAGTGCTACGAGACGTGCAACGCGCCGGCCGACTGCGCGACGCCGAGCGTGCCGCTCTACACGGCGAGCCACTGGGCGTGCAACGGCCACCAGTGCGTCTACCTCGGATGCCAGGCGAGCAGCGAGTGCACGGCCGAATACCAGAAGGCGAACTACGCCTGTCACTGACGTTCACCGTCGAAGGGGTCTCGATGCCGGGGGGCGAGTGACATGGGCAAGGACACGCCGCTCGAGCGCGCGCCCGAACGGCACGACACGACGCGCGACGACGAGTGGGTGACCTGCGCGGCGTGCGGGCACGCGCTCGCCCGGCCGCAGGCGCGCATCGAGGTCGAGGGTCGGCACGTGCACACGTTCGTGAACCCCGCGGGCCACGAGTACACGATCCGCTGCTTCGGCGAGGCCCCGGGCTGCGCGGGCCAGGGGGAAGAGTCGACGTTCTGGAGCTGGTTCCGCGGCTTCGCCTGGCGGCTCGCCTCGTGCGCCCGGTGCGGGGCGCACGTCGGCTGGTCGTTCCGGCGCGAGACGAGCGTCTTCTGGGGTCTGATCGTCGAGCGCGTCCTCGGATGAGTCTCGGCTCCCGTCCTGGTCTACGCTGATGGGGTGAAGCCGGGCATGTCGCCCGCCGAAGCGCGCCTCGCCGGTGTGATCCCGCCGGAGGGTTACGTCCGGCCTCCCCGCGCTTCCTTCACGGATGCCGCCCGCACCGGCTTCGCCGTCGCTTCACTCGCCGGTCAGCTGGCGCGCGTCGGGCTTCGCGGGAGCGGCGGTCCGGCGCCGGCGAGCACGACGGCGGACGGCCTCGCGCTCATACGGCGGTTCTGTCTCGATCAGCTCGCGCGCGTCGGCGTTCGCCTCGAGGTGCTGCGGGCCGAGAGCGTCCCGGCCGACGGCGGCCTCGTCTTCATGTGGAACCAGGCGTCGCACCTCGATCACCTCGTCGTGCCGCCGGCGATGCCCCGGCCGTTCCACTCGATCTACAACAACGCCGTCCACCGGACGCCGCTCTACGGCAAGTACATGGCCCGGCAGGGGCACTTCTGGGTGGACCGCACGGACGAGGCGCAGTGGCGCGCCCAGATCGCGATCGTGGCCGAGCGGGTCCGGCAGGGCGCGTGCGTGCTCGTGAGCCCCGAGGGGACGCGGAGCTGGGACGGGCGCCTGCTTCCCATGAAGCGGGGCGCCTTCCTGCTCGCGCGCCAGGCGTCGAGGCCCATCGTGTGCGTCACGGTCGTCGGAGCCCACGATCGGCTGCCGCGCGGCGGCGTCGCGGTCCGACCCGGACCGGTGCGGGTCGTGTTCGGCGATCCCCTCCCGGTGTCGAGCGGCGACCCGACGCTCGAGGCGCAGGTGATCGCGACCTTCGACCGGCTGCTCGAGCAGCACCGGCTCCACGACTGAAGCGCGGCACGCGATGACCCGGGCAGCTACTGCCCGCCCGTCGCCGAGTACGCGAGAGCCCCCGCGGCCGACCCGAGCCAGACGTGCGAGTCGTCGAGGGCGAAGCCCGTCACCCAGGTGTCGGCGAGTCGAAGTTCGCGAGGTTGTCGCTGATGTCGACGAACGTCGGCCCGCTGTCCGTGCTCGACAGGAGCAGGGGCTTGGTTGTCGCAGGGCGTCGTCACGGTGGGCGCGGCCGGCAAGGCGCGCTCCGTCACTCCTTCCAGTACTTGTCCTTCATCCTCGCCTCGTACGCCACGAGGTTGTCCTTGCCCGCCGCGTGCTTGCGGACCTCGTTGTCGAACGCGGCGCAGAGCGAGCCGGCGGCGAACGCGTAGACCGTCGCGTCGTACGTCGTCGGCTTGTCGCCGAGGAAGAACGGCCCGTCGCCGAGCTGCACGGACAGCGCGTCGAGGATCTTGCCGGCCGCGCGGACGACCTCGGCCCGCGACTGGCGCCCCACGCCCTGCGTCGCCGCGCGGCCGACGGTGTACTTGCGCGCCTGGCCGGCGACCATCCCGCGGAGCAGGCCCGGCACCCCCATGGCGCCGAGCATGCCGCGCAGCGAGGGCTCGAACACGGCCCAGCCGTCGTCAGTCGCCCAGCGCATGAAGAGCATGCAGAAGTACAGGTGCTCCTCGAGCATCGACTTGAACGCCTGGGCGACGGCGGCCTGCTTCGCGTCCAGGTGCGCGTCGAGCTTGTCGCTGCGCGCGGCCTCCAGCGCGTCGACGATCGCCGTCGAGTCCGGGATGATCTTGCCGTCGATCTCGATGAACGGCAGCTGCTTGCGCGGCGCCTTGCGCACGTCCCCGGTGACGGCCTCGTACTTCTGGCCGCTGATGCGAAGGTACGTCTCGACCTTGACCACGAAGGGACTCGCGTCGGGCATGCCGAAGGCGTTGCCGAACTTGTAGACTTTGATGGTCGCCATGGGCCGGCAGGGTACGCCATCCGGCCCGGGGCGAGCAGGGGCGACTCGCGCCGGGATGCGCCCGCGTTGACCCTCCCCGCCGCCCCCGGCATGCTCGCCCTGGTGACGACGGCGGAACCGGGCTCCCCTTCCGAGCGCATCGGCTCGACCCTTCGCGGCAAGTGGACGCTCGAGCGGCTGCTGGGCGAGGGTGGGATGGCCAGCGTGTACGTCGCGCGGCACAAGATCGGACGCCTCGAGGCGATCAAGATCATGCACTCGATGATCGCCTCGTCGCCCGAGCTGCGCGCCCGCTTCGAGCAAGAGGCGCGCCTCGCGAACCGCTTCAAGCATCCAGGCGCCGTCGAGATCCGCGACATCGACACGACCGAGGACGGCGCGCCTTTTCTCGTGATGGAGCTGCTCGAGGGCGAGACGCTCTCGGCGATCGCGCGGCGGAGCAAGGCGCCGCTCGACGTGGTGACCGTGCTGCGCGTGGCCGACGAGGTGCTCGACGTGCTGGCGGCCGCGCACGCGACGGGGATCATCCACCGCGACATCAAGCCGGACAACCTGCTGCTGACGACGCAAGGGCGCGTCAAGGTGCTCGACTTCGGGATCGCGCGACTGCGCGAGGGGCTGAGCCGCGACGTGAAGACGCACACGGGGACGACGCTCGGGACGGTGGCCTACATGGCGCCCGAGCAAGCGAAGGGGGGCGCGGTCGACGCCCGCGTGGACATCTACGCCGTGGGCGCGACGATGTTCCGCCTGCTCGCGGGGCGTCGCGTGCACGAGGCGGACACGGAGGCCGAGCGCCTCGCGAAGCTCATGTCCGGCCCGGCGGAGCCGCTTGCGTCGGCCGCTCCGGGCGTCCCGCCGTCGGTGTGCGCCATCGTCGACCGCGCGCTCGCGTTCGATCGCGCCGACCGCTATCCGGACGCTGCGGCGATGCAGGCCGACGTGCGCGCGGCCCGCGGCGAGGTCCCGACGAGCTCGAGCCTCGCGAGCGTGGGGCGGCAGGACGCGGCGACGGTCGTCCCCGACGGGGATCCGACGCGCGAAGCGATGACGCGGGCGGAACCGCCGACCGTGGCGGATCCGACGAGACGAGAGGCGCCCACGGTC
>Ga0335078_10017655_pt1 | contig 10606 bp, 9 predicted proteins | sample Lox_Sample_32_FD_206711 | JGI IMG/M metagenome (GOLD analysis project Ga0335078, IMG submission 206711) | Soil microbial communities from Loxahatchee National Wildlife Refuge, Florida, United States - Lox_Sample_3.2 | ecosystem: Environmental > Terrestrial > Soil > Wetlands | place: USA: Florida...
GGGCGACGGGCCTGCCACCGGGGCGTACCTCGTTCGCCATCCCGGCATCGACAAGGTCGCGTTCACCGGCTCGACCCGAACCGGGGGCGAGATCATGCGGCTCGCGTCCGATCCGATCAAGCGCGTAACGCTCGAGCTCGGGGGGAAGAGCCCGAACATCGTGTTCGCCGACGCGGACCTCGGCGACGCGGTCCCCGCCAGCGTCTGGGCGATCTTCTATTCGGCCGGGCAGTCGTGCGAGGCGCGCTCGCGCCTGCTCGTCGAGCGCGGCATCTACGACGACGTCGTCGAACGGGTGACGGAGCTCGCCGGCCGTGTTCGCGTCGGCGACCCGCTCGACGCCGAGACGCAGATGGGCTCGCTGATCTCGGCGGCCCACCGAACGAAGGTGCACGGGTTCGTCGACGACGCCCGCAGCGAGGGTGCAGCGGTCACGACCGGAGGTGCGATCGCCGACGGCCCCGGGGCGTTCTATCCGCCCACCGTGATCGCGGCGGCCACCAACGAGCTGCGTGCGGCGCAGGAGGAGATCTTCGGCCCGGTCGTGACGGTGATCCCGTTCGAGGACGAGGCCGACGCGGTCCGCTTGGCCAACGAGGTCCGCTACGGCCTGATGGCGACCGTGTGGACGCAGGACCCGGCGCGCGCGCACCGTGTCGCGTCGCGCATCAAGTCCGGCACCGTCGGCATCAACATGCCCTACACGGCCTTCCCGGGCATCCCGTTCGGCGGCTACAAGCAGTCCGGGTTCGGCCGTGAGCTCGCCGTCGAGACCCTCGACCTCTACCTCGAGACCAAATCGGTCGTCACCTACACCGGCTCGCGGCCGACGAACCCGTTCGGGTTGTAGAGGCACCGTCGCGGTACCGCTTCGCGGTGCTCGCCGCGGGGACGTTCGCGCAGACCTCGTACTCGGCGATCTGGTTCGGGGTCGCCGTGATGGCTCCGGCGCTCCGGCGTAGCTACGGGCTCTCACTGGGCCAGACGGGCGTGCTGATCTCGGCCTCGCTCGTCGGCTCGGTCGTGAGCCTGATCCCCTGGGGGCTCGCGACCGACCGCGTCGGCGAGCGGATCGTCCTCGTGAGCGGCCTCGCCGGCTGCGGCGCCTTCCTGCTCGCCGCTGCGGCCGCGCACGGCTTCTGGCAGCTCGCGCTGGTGCTCGCCTTCGGCGGAGCGCTGGGGGCGAGTGTCCAGTCGGCGAGCGGACGCGCCGTCATGCACTGGTTCACGCCGTCCGAGCGCGGCGTCGCGCTCGGCATCCGCCAGACCGCGATCCCGCTGAGCGGCTTCGTCGTCGCGGTCGCGCTGCCGCCCGTCGTGAGCGCGGGCGGGGTCGGGTGGGGCTTCACGGCGCTCGGGCTCTGGTGCCTCGCCGGCGCCGTCGTCGGCGGGCTCGTGCTGCGCGAGGCCGAGCCGTACGGGGACGACGTCGTGCCGACCACGCCGCGCGGGCCGCTCCGCGACCGGCGCATCTGGACGCTGTCGGTCGGCAGCGCGTTGATCCTCGCCCCCCAGCTCTGCGTCGCCGGCTTCGCCGTCCTGTTCCTGCACGAGGAGCGCGGGCTGTCGTCGGGCGCGGCGGCGGCCGTGCTCGCCGTCATGCAGCTCCTGGCCGTCGGCGGCCGGATCGGCGCCGGCCGCTGGTCCGACCTCCGCGCCTCGCGTGTCGGCCCGCTCCGGACGATCGCGCTGGCGGCGGCGGTCCTCGTCGGCCTTGTGGCATTGCTCGTGGCGGCGCCGCTCGTCGTGCTCGTGCCGGTGCTCGTGGCCGCGGGCGCCGTCTCGATGAGCTGGAACAGCCTCTCCTTCGCCGCCGCGGTCGAGCTGGCCGGCTACGGCCGAAGCGGCTCCGCGATCGGGCTGCAGCAGACCGTCCTCAACGTGCCGGGCGCTGCGTATCCGGGCCTGTTCGGGGCGTTCGTGGCGGCCACGACCTGGCGGGCGGGCTTCGCGGTGGTGGCGCTGTTCCCGCTCGCCGGCTGGCGCGTGCTGCGAGCATTGACCCGTTGATGAGAGCACTCGACCGGCTCGACGAGATCGCGGCGATCGGCCAGTACCGGCGCGGCTACTCGCCGGAGGAGGACGCGGCTCACGCGCTGGCTGCGGTCTGGATGCGCGAGGCCGGGCTCGAGACCCACGTCGACTCGGCGGGCAACCTGCACGGGCGCCGGGGGAACGCCCGCGTCTGGAGCGGCTCGCACCTCGACTCGGTTCCGACCGCCGGCCGCTTCGACGGCGTGCTCGGCGTGATCTCTGCGATCGAGGCGGCGGAGCGGCTGCCCGGGGCGCCGCTCGGGGTGGTCGCCTTCCGCGCCGAGGAGACGGGCCCACTCGGCAGCCGCCGTGTCGACGAGCTCCCGGAGGCGTTCGTCGAGGTCCACATCGAGCAGGGCCCGGTGCTCGAAGGGCTGGGTGAGCCGCTCGGGATCGTGACGGGCGTGGCGGGACAGGCACGCGGTGCCGTCACCTTCGAGGGCCGCGCCGACCACGCGGGAACGACGCCGATGGACGCCCGCGCCGACGCGCTTGTCGAGGCTGCGCGCTTCGTCCTCCACGTCCATCAGTGCGCGCGGGACGCCGCTGTCGCGACCGTCGGGGCGGTCGAGGTCGAGCCGAACGCAGTCAACGTCGTTCCCGCGCGAGTGACGGTGAGTGTCGACGCACGCGCGCCGACCGCGGACTGGCTGGCCGCGCTCGTCGCGGCGATCGGCTTCGAGCCGAGCTCGCTGGTCCAGCCGGTCGGTTTCTCGGGCGCGCCGCTCGAGGCGCTGCGCGAAATGCTGCCGGGCGCGCCGGAGCTCGTCTCCGGTGCGGGCCACGACGCGATGGTGCTCGCGTCGGCCGGCGTCCCGACTGCGATGCTCTTCGTTCGGAGCCTGAACGGCGGCGTCAGCCACCATCCTGACGAGCTTTCGAGCGAGGACGACATCGCCCGCGGGATCGACGCGCTCACGTCGGTGCTCGGTAGGCTCGCGCTTCCTTGAACGAGCGCGAGGTGATGACCTGGGGTGAGCTGGGCGCCGGAGCCCGGTCGCTCGCCGAGGCGGTTGTCGCCGACGGCTACCGGCCCGACCTGATCCTCGGCATCGCCCGCGGCGGGCTGCTCGTCGCCGGCGCGCTGGGCTACGCGCTCGGGGTGAAGAACACCTTCACGATGAACGTCGAGTTCTACACGGGGGTCGACGAGCGTCTCGACATGCCGATGATCCTGCCGCCGGTGCCCGAGCTCGTCGACTTCGAGTCGACGAGCGTGCTGGTCGCGGACGACGTCGCGGACACCGGCGAGACCCTCAAGCTCGTGAAGCAGTTCTGCGCCGACAAGGTCGGTGAGGTGCGCTGCGCGGTGCTCTACGAGAAGCCCCGGTCGGCGGTTCGCTGCGAGTACGTCTGGCGCCGCACCGACCAGTGGATCACCTTCCCGTGGAGCGCGGACGAGCCCGTGCAGGAGCCCGTGCGCTCCGGCCACGCCGTGGGATAGTCTCGGCCTCCCCCCGGAAACCCCGCTTTGAGGAGAGGAGCAAGGTTTGACCAAGACGAAGCTCGCGCTCGCCGCGGCTGCGCTTGCGCTCGCAGTGGTGGCGGCCGTCCTCGCCTTCGGTACGGCGCCGGGCTCGGCGAAGTCGAACGCGGCGTACAAGGCCGCGTGGATCTACGTCGGCCCGCACAACGACGGCGGCTGGTCGCAGGCGCACGACCAGGGACGTCTGTACGTGCAGAAGGCGCTCGGGTCGAAGGTCGAGACGACGTACAAGGAGAATGTCCCCGAGGGACCGCAGACCTGCCAGGTGATCGACCAGCTCGTCCGGGACGGGAACCAGATCATCTTCAGCACGTCCTACGGCTTCCAGCCGTGCATCCTGTCGGAGGCGAAGAAGTACCCGAAGGTCAAGTTCGAGCAGGCGACCGGCGACACGCAGGCGACGAACGTGTCCGACTACTACGGCGCAGGTGAGGACGCGATCTACCTGTCCGGCATCGCCGCCGGTGCGGCCACGAAGTCCGGCGTCGTCGGGTACGTCGTCCCGTTCGCGATCCCCGAGGTGATCCGGCACACGAACGCGTTCACGCTCGGCGTCCAGACCGCGCACCCGGGCGCCAAGGTGAAGATCATCTGGACGAACTCCTGGCTCGCGCCCGACAAGGAGAAGAAGGCCGCCCAGAACCTCAAGGCGGCGGGTGCCGACGTGATCGGCCAGAACGTCGACGATCCGGCGATCGGCCAGTACGACGAGTCGGTCGGGATCCCGTGGGTGGGCTACGACTCGGACTCTCAGAAGTTCGCGCCGAAGTCGTGGCTGACCGGGGCCGTCTACAACTGGGGCCCCTACTACCTCCAAGAGGTGAAGGCGGCCATGGACGGCTCGTGGAAGAGCCAGTTCTGGTACGGCTCGATGAAGAGCGGCTTCACGAAGCTCGCCTCGTACGGCCCGCTCGTCTCCGCGAAGACGAAGGCGCTGATCGCATCGAAGCAGAAGCAGATCGAGAACGGCACCTGGTACGAGTTCCAGGGGCCGCTGTACGACCAGAGCGGGAAGCTGCGCGTCAAGAAGGGCCAGCGGCTGACCGTCAAGGACCTCTACGCGATGAACTGGCTCGTCAAGGGCGTCATCGGAAGCCCCAAGGGCTAGCCAAGCGCCGCGGGCGGGGCTCCGGCCCCGCCCGCGCATCTTCATGGCCGCTGCAGTCGAGCTCCGGAACATAACGAAGCGGTTCCCGGGCGTCGTCGCGAACGACGGGGTCGACTTCGAGGCGGCCGAGGGCGAGGTGCACGCGCTGCTCGGCGAGAACGGCGCGGGCAAGTCGACGCTCTCCAACATCCTCACCGGGCTCTACCACCCGGACGACGGTCAGATCCTGCTCTACGGTGAGCGGCGGGTGTTCGGCTCGCCGCGGGACGCACTCGACGCCGGGATCGGGATGGTGCACCAGCACTTCCGACTCGTCCCGCCCTTCACCGTCGCGGAGAACGTCATCCTCGGCGACGAGCGGGGCGAAGGGAAGCGGTTCCTCGTCCACCCGCGCCACATCGAGCGGCGCGTCGCCGAGCTCGGCGAGCGGTACCGGATCGCCGTGGATCCGCGCGCGCGCGTCTGGCAGCTCTCGCTCGGTGAGCAGCAGCGCGTCGAGATCCTGAAAGCGCTGTACCGCGAGGCGCGCATCCTGATCCTCGACGAGCCGACCGCGGTGCTGACGCCGCAGGAGGCGGGCTCGCTCTTCGAGACGCTTCGCGTGATGGCGCACGAGGGGCGCACCGTGATCTTCATCTCGCACAAGCTCAACGAGGTCGCGGCCGTGTCGGACCGCGTGACGGTGCTGCGCGGCGGCAAGACGGTTGCAACGCTCGCGACCAGGGACACGACCGCGCGGTCGCTCGCCTCGCTGATGGTCGGCCGCGAGGTCGCGGAGGTCGAGCGCACGCCGCGCGAGGAGTGGCTCGGTGACGTCATCCTCGAGGTGTCCGCCGTGTCCGCGCTCGGCGACCGCGGCAGCCCAGCGTTGCGCGGTGTGTCGCTGACGCTCCGCTCGGGCGAGATCCTCGGCGTCGCCGGTGTAGCCGGCAACGGCCAGCGCGAGCTCGCCGAGGTCGTGACCGGCATGCGCTCGCCGACGCAGGGCACCGTCACGATCGACGGCAAGCGATTGCGTCCCGGCGATGCGCGCGCTGCGATCCGTGCTCACATCTCGCACGTCCCCGAGGACCGGCTGCACACCGGAGTCGCCCCGTCCCTCACGATCGCCTCGAACTCGGTGCTGAAGGCGTATCGCAGCTCGCGGTTCGCGTGGGGGCCGCTCTTGCGGCTGCGCGCGATTCGCGCTCACGCCTCGCAGCTGATCCGGCATTACGACGTCCGCGGCGGCGCCCCCGAGCTGCCGGCGCGCCGGCTTTCCGGCGGGAACCTGCAGAAGATCGTCCTCGGGCGGGAGTTCGACGGTCAGCCGCACGTGCTCGTGGTCGCCTCGCCGACCAGAGGGCTCGACGTGGCGGCGATCGAGACCGTGCACACGCAGCTGCGCAAGGCCGCCTCGGGCGGTGTCGGCGTGCTCCTGATCTCGGAGGACCTCGACGAGATCCTCGCGCTCTCGGACCGCATCGCCGTCATGTACGAGGGCGAGATCGTCGCCGAGCTCGACGCAGGGGCCGCCACGCTCGACGAGATCGGCCTGCTGATGGCGGGGGGGAAGGCCGACGCGGAGCCGGCCCCGTGATCCGCATCGAGCGCCGCCTCGAGCAGCCGCGCTGGCTCGACGTCGCCGTCCCGCTGGGCTCGATCCTCGTCGCGTTCGCCGTGATGACGGTCGTTCTGCTCGCGACCGGGCACGCGCCCGGGCACACGTTCTGGCGGCTGCTCGTGACCGGCTTCGGCAGCATGTTCGCGCTCAACTCGACGCTGGTGTCGGCGACGCCCCTGATCTTCACGGGCCTTTGCGCCGCCGTCGCCTTCCGGATGCAGCTGTTCAACATCGGCGGCGAAGGCCAGCTCTACATGGGCGCGATCCTGGGCGCCGCCGCCGGCATCGCGCTCGGGAACGCGTCGAGCTTCCTGTCGGTGACGGCGATGATCGGCGCCGGCATCGTCGGCGGTGCGGCATTCGCGCTGATCCCGGGCTTTCTGCGGGCCTACCTGAACACCAACGAGATCATCACCTCGCTGATGCTCAACTACGTCGCGGCGCTCGTCATCGACTACCTGATCTTCGACTCGCTGTCCTACTGGCGCGACACGTCGACGCCGAGCGCGAAGGTGTTCCCGCAGGGAAAGATCCTCCCCGACGCGGCGACCTGGCCGGTGCTCCACGTCGGCGGGCTCGAGCTTCCCTTCGGGCTCGTGCTCGGCGTCGCGGTTGCGGTCTTCATCTGGGTGCTCTACTCGCGCACGAGGTTCGGGTTCGAGGTCCACGTGATCGGCGACTCGCCGCGGGCGGCCAACTACGCGGGCATGCGGACTCGCCGCAAGATCCTTGCGGTGATGGCGCTCTCGGGCGCGATCGCCGGCCTCGGGGGCGCGAGCCAGGACGGCGACTTCCGGCACACGCTCGACCCACGCGGTCTCACCGCCGCCGGCTACGGCTATGCCGGGATCGTGATCGCGGCGCTCGCCCGCTACAACCCGTTCTCCGTCTGCCTGATCGCCTTCCTGCTCGGGGGCCTGCAAAACGCGGGGTACGCCCTACAGGGCGCCGACTTCCCGTCGGGGCTCGTCGGCGTGCTGCAGGGGCTCATCCTCTTCTGCGTGCTCGGCGGTGAGCTGCTCCTTCGCTATCGCTTCACGTTCGACCGGCGTTCGCGACGCGTGGAGGCGGCGGCGTGATCCTGGCCTCCGGCATCAACAACTCGATCGTCGTCGTCGTGCTCGCCTCGGCCGTCGTCTACGGGACGCCGCTTCTCTACGCCGCGCTCGGCGAGCTGCTCACCGAGCGGTCGGGAGTCCTCAACCTCGGCGTCGAGGGAATGATGCTCGTCGGGGCAGTGCTCGGCTTCTGGGCGGTCCAGAAGACGGGCTCGCTGCCTGCCGCCTTCGCGGTCGCTGCGCTGTCAGGCGCGGCTCTGGGTCTCCTTCAGGCGTTCCTGGTCGTCACGCTGCGCGCCAACCAGATCGTCTCGGGGTTGGCGCTGACCATCTTCGCCGGCGCCGCCGGCCTTTCGTCGTACCTCGGCAACGATCTCAACGTCGCCGACCAGCCGGCGCGTCACCAGTTCTCGGCCTTCCTGCCGCACGGGTGGCAGACGGCGCCGTTCGTCGGGCCGATCCTGTTCGACCAGTCCGCGCTCGTCTACATCTCGTGGCTGCTCGTGATCGCCGTCGCCCTCTATCTCAGCCGCACGCGGCCCGGCCTCAATCTCCGCGCCGTCGGGGAGGCTCCAGACGCTGCGGACGCAATGGGCATCAACGTCAGTGCCTACCGCTACGTCCACACCGTGATCGGCGGCGCGTTCGCCGGCGTCGGCGGCGCGGTGTTCACGCTGTGGATCACGCCGCAGTGGGTGGACGGCATCACCGGCGGCGCCGGGTGGATCGCGATCGCGCTCGTGATCTTCGCCTTCTGGCGGCCCGTGCTCTGTCTCGTCGGGGCGTACTTCTTCGGTGCGTTCTCCGGCATCCCGTTCACGTTCCAGGCACGCGGCATCCTGACCGGCATCCCGCCGGAGCTGTTCCAGTCGCTGCCCTACGTGATGACGATCGTCGTGCTCGTCGTGGTCTCGACCGCCGGCGTCCGGCGCCGGCTCGGCGCCCCGGCTGCGCTCGGGCGTCCGTATGCGCGTGAGGAACGCTAGCTCGTGGCGATAACTCTTCGGCCCTTCGCAGACCGCGATCTCGATGCGCTCTTTACGTGGGAGAGCGATCCTCGCGCGGTCCAGATGGCTGCGTTCACGCGGGCGAATCCGTCCGACCGTTCCGCGTTCGACGCCCACTACGAGCGCGTCCGCAGCGACCCTTCGAACACGCTGCTGGCGATCGACGACGGCGGGGAATTCGTCGGAACGATCGGCAGCTTCACGATGGACGGACAGCGGGAGGTCACGTACTGGATCGCGCCGGCGCGATGGGGTCAAGGCCTGGCATCGCGCGCGCTCGCTGCGTTCCTCGCGATCGAATCGACCAGGCCACTCCGTGGTCGCGTGGCCAGTCACAATGTCGGGTCGGCGAAGGTGCTTGCTCGAGCCGGCTTCGTCGAGGTGGGCTCCGAGACGGGGTTCGCGCAAGGAGTCGGCGCCGTGGTCGTCGAGCGCATCTATCGACTCGATCGATAGACGATCGACTCCCGCAAGCCGAGCGAGTCGGGTCGAGGATTCGCGGGGACGTGCTTTCGGTTTGTTCGTTCGCGTCCTAGTCTGTCTGCGTGCCGCCGCCGGTTCGGTACGCGCGAAGTGGGGAGCTGAACATCGCCTACCAGGTGGTTGGTGATGGGCCGGCGGATCTGCTGATGATCCCGGGCTGGTTTTCGCACCTCGCGCTTGATTGGGAAGAACCGAGCTGGGTTCGTTGGTGCGAGCGGTTGGCGTCGTTCGCACGGGTGGTTCGTTTCGACAAGCGGGGGACGGGGATGTCTGACCGGCCGACCGGTGTTCCGACGCCGGACGAGCGGATGGCAGACGCGCGGGCGGTGATGCATGCGGCAGGTTTGACATCCGCGCACGTCCTGGGGTGGAGCGAGGGCGGGCCTCTGGGCATCCTGCTCACTGTCGCGCACCCCGAGCGTGTCAGGAGCCTCGTTCTCTACGGAACGCAGGCTACGTTCCGGCGGCGAGAGGGCTACCCGTTCGGCGACTCCGAAGAGGAGAGTGAGGGGTGGTACGCGGAGCTCGAGTCGGGCTGGGGAACGGTCGAGCACGTCCTGCTTACGCACCCCGACGCAGACCCGTTGTTCGCTCAGCGGCGCGCGCTCTACGCGCAGTCGGCGGTGAGCCCGGCGGCTGCAGTGGCTCTCGCCAAGTCGAACGCGTTGATCGACACGCGGGAGCTCTTGCCTTCGATTCGCGTGCCGACCCTGGTTCTCAGCCGCCGCGATGACCCTGTTGGTCCCGAGGCCACCGGACGCTATCTCGCGGAACGGATTCCCGGAGCCCGCTTCGTTTCCCTGGAAGGGGACGAGCATGTGCCCTGGCTGGGAGATGCAGAGGCATTGTGCGCGGAGATCGAGCACTTCGTCACTGGCATCCGGCCGGCTGTGCTCGAACCGGGCGTGGTGCGCGCAATCCTGCTCTGCGACCTCGAAGGCTCCACGAGTCTTGCGCGCACGCTCGGAGACGAGCGCTGGACGGATCTGCTCACCGCCTATGGAGACGCCGCCGAGCGAGCCGTCACCACGCACGGCGGACGCCTCGTCGACCGTACCGGTGACGGGCTCATGGCCGCGTTCGACGGACCGGTCAATGCCGTTCGCGCGGCGCAGCGCATTCAGGCGACGGCCGAGGAACTCGGCATCCGGGCGCGCGCGGGTGTTCACATGGGCGAGGTCGTCGAGAGGAACGACGCCCTACGTGGCATCGCAGTGCATCTCGCCGCACGCGTGATGGCCAACGCTGCCGGCGGCGAGGTGCTCGTATCCGAGACCGTCAAGGACATCGTCGCAGGCTCCGCGCTCCGCTTCCAGGACCGAGGCACGCATCAACTCAAGGGCATCGACGGGCCCCGACGCTTGTTCGCCGTCGTGCAGGACTAGCTCGCTGGCAGAGGAGTCGTGGCGCCTGTCCGAGCGTTCGGGAACGACGCTTGGGCGTCCGGCGAGGCGTCGCGAACCGAGTGCTCGTCAGTACCAGGATGGTCCGGACTGCTGGTAGGGCTGCTCGAGTTCTTCGGCTTCCCGATCGGTGAGCTGGAGGTCGAGTGCTGCGACGGCCTCTGACAGGTGGTGGGGTTTCGTCGCGCCGACGATCGGTGCCGAGACGAGCGGGTTGCGGAGGACCCAGGCGAGGGCGATCTGGGCCATCGTGACCTCTCGTGCTTCGGCGAGCGCCTGAACCGCGTTGATCACGGGCTCGTCGTAGGGCGAGTCGAACGCTTGGACGACCTTGTCGGTGTCGGAGCGGAGGCTCTGCTCGCCCGCCGGGCGCGCGAGGCGGCCCTTGCCGTTCGGGGAGTAGGGCACGAGGCCGACGCCCATC
>Ga0335078_10017657_pt1 | contig 10605 bp, 13 predicted proteins | sample Lox_Sample_32_FD_206711 | JGI IMG/M metagenome (GOLD analysis project Ga0335078, IMG submission 206711) | Soil microbial communities from Loxahatchee National Wildlife Refuge, Florida, United States - Lox_Sample_3.2 | ecosystem: Environmental > Terrestrial > Soil > Wetlands | place: USA...
ATTGCGGCGGCCAGAGGCTGATGGGTGCCGTCGCCGGGAAGGACATTCTTTAAAACATGCGTTGGAACCGATCGAGCGCGGTGGGTGTCGCTAAGGCATCGTGCGCGTACTGCCATGGATATGGCACACGTTTTGTACGAGATGGAATCGAAGTACCCTGCAACTGCGTCTTACGGGCGATTTTCAGGGCTTGTCTGGCTCGCTTTCGTCAGTGCGCTGAATCCGGGGCGTTCGTCCGCACGGTGTCTCTCGAGTTTTGCAGCGGCCGCAACACCCGGCGCGTGTATTCCCGGAAAACGGAAGAATACATGGCGGACTTTTGCCTGGTCAGCCGCCGCGTGCTGAGCGAGGAGGAATATCGGGTATTCCGCTACCATTTTCTGCTGGGGGCCGATTGGAAACTGTGCTGCCGCCAGTTGAAAATGGATCGCGGCAATTTCTTTCACGCGATCTATCGTATCGAGCAGAAACTGGGCCGCACCTTCGCCGAACTCGAGCCCTATCCGCTGTTCCCGATTCGCAGCTACTTCAGCGGCGTGATACAGCGTCAGGCCCTGCCGCTCTCGGCCTGATCTCCCGCCGGTTCCGTGCGCCGGCGCACTTTCCCTGAACGAGCCGGGCCCCCGCCGCGGCTAAACTGGGAAGGTGCCCACGCAAACCGACGAAGTCTGGAAAACGTCCGCCGTCGCAGGCGCCTATCTGGAGGGCGTTCGCGGCGCCATTCCCCTGGCGCGGGAGCAAATGGACGTGATGCTGCGCGTGCTCGAGGCCTGCGGCCGGCCGGTGCACAGTTTTCTCGATCTCGGCTGCGGCGATGGCGCGCTGGCCGCGGCGGTCTTCGACCGGTTCCCCGCGGCGCGCGGCCTGCTGGCGGATTTCTCCGAGCCGATGTTGCAGGCCGCCGCGAACCGCTTCGCGGGGAAAAAGTGCGCCGTGCGAACGGTGAATGCCGACTACGGTGCGCCCTCCTGGCTGGCCGCCGTCGCGGCCGAAGCGCCTTTTGACGCGGTGGTTTCGGGCTACTCGATTCACCACCAGCCCGACGACCGCAAGCGCGAGGTCTACCGCGAGATTTTCGGACTGCTCGCCCCGGGCGGCCTGTTCGTCAACCTGGAGCACGTCTCTTCGGCCTCGCCGTGGCTGGAATCGATCCACGACGGTCTTTTCCTCGATCACCTGGAGCGGTTTCACGGCGGCCGCACCCGAGACGAGGTTGCCAGGACCTATTACAACCGCCCCGACAAAGCGGCCAACATCCTGGCGCCCGTCGAAACGCAATGCGAGTGGCTGCGCGAGATCGGTTTCACCGATGTCGACTGCTACCTGAAGATTTTCGAACTGGCGGTTTTCGGCGGCCGCAAACCATCCGGCCAATCGTAGGAGCCGGCATTTACCCGGCTTGAGCTACGCCGGCCGGCGAGGCTCCGAACTGTTCTTCACACCCGCACCAGAACTTCGCGCAGGCGTTCGCGCGTCAGGAAGAACTTCACCGACTTGAACTCGCCGAACAGCTTTTCCAGGCCGCGGTTGTTGAACAATTGAACCGCCGGGCGCGTCCCATGCTGGGTCAACTGCAGCGAACTCAATTCCAGGATGCGGAAGGTATAGCAGGGAACCCTTGCCAGCTTGTCGTCCGACTCGAAGAACGCCAGCATCTGGCCTTTCTCCCGCGCGATCCTGCGCACCCGCGCCACCACCGCCTCCAGCAACGCCGGCGCCAGGTATTCGAGCGAGTCCCACAACAGCACGCCGTCGAAATAGGCCTCCGGATAATCCAGGGCCTGGCGCAGGAAAAACTCGATGCGGCCGGGGTTGGAATGGTCTACCGTGTCCTCGGGCCCGAAGGTCTCTTCCAGAATCTGCAGGAAGTTCTCGGAATACAGGCGATGGCCGAGGTTGGTGATGAAGTTGACGTTCTCTTGTGAGACGCCGCCCAGATCGAGAAGGGTGAGACCCGACTGCCCGCGGATGTCGAGGAAAAACTCTTCCAGGGCGCGGCTGCGCCGCGTGGTGACTATTTCCGGCACCTTGGGGTCGCCGCGGCGAAAGCGCGCCGGCGGCGAGCCGCCGCCGGACGCGGAGCTTCGCCCCTGGCCACGCAAAAGATTCTTGAGTGGTCCTGGCAGGGGCATGGGTTATGTGGTTCCTTCAGCCGTTCACTTCGGCGGGGCGGCAACGACAGGCGGCGCCGCGGGAGCCGGCGGCGGCGCTGCCGGCTGGGGCTTCACGGCGACGCGGGGCTCCGGCTTGATGATGTCGATGCTGCCTTTGAAATACGCGCCATCCTCGATGAAAATGCGGGCGGTGCGGATGTCCCCCACCAGGCGCGCATCCTTGCGGATCTCGATCCGGTCGGCCGCTTCGACGTTGCCTTGAATGGTACCCAGCGCCACTACTTCGCGCGCCTTGACGCCCGCATGGATGTTGCCGTTCGGGCCGACGGTCAGCTTATGCTCCAATAACTCGACCGTGCCCTCCAAGTCGCCGTCGACATACAGGTCTTCCTTGCTGAAGATCTGGCCGACGATCTTGACTGCTTTGCCGATGCTGGCCATTCCACTCCGGGTGTCCGCATCGGATCGTGCGCTAGGCATGCTCGACACTGGTACTGCCTCCTTCTTCGATTCTGCAAAACTGGGAGCCGAGGGTGCAGCCACCGGACTTGGGGGGTGGCTGGCTGGCGGGACAAAGGGTCTTGGTGGTTCTTCATCCCGGCGCTTATTCCACATGAAGGCGCCCTCCTGAAATTGGGTTGAGGTGGTGCATAGTGCTGCACTCCAGTCTAACAAGCGCCGCGCGAAAAAGGGCAAGGGGATTCGCGAAGGTCGGGAGCCGGCGCCAAAACCCGCGTCTGCAACACGAATCCACCACCGGGGAAACCCGTTCGGGAACCACGCACGCTGCGCCTGCGTGCCGCCGGGCACCGAACCGCGAATCCGCGGCTCTCACCCGGCGAACCCCGTCAGGCTGTCTTCCGATGACGGAGATCCTGCCCGAATACGAACCCACTCTTCACCGCCGGTTCCTTCCTCATGGCGAGCTCGCGGTATACGTTCACGGCCGCGCGAAGCTGCCTCACCTCTTCAAACAGCTCCGCGTTTTCCTTGGCGAGCTGTTTTACCGTCAGCAGCATCAGGTGGGGTGCAACCTGAAGCTCTCGGTTATGGTCCGGGGTCTGCATGGTTATCGTTTTCGATACGGTAATGGGAGTACCAAATTCATCATAGCGTTAACCATGCATTTTTTAGGAAACAATGATGCGGGGACGGCTTACCCGCACAAGTCACCCACACAATAGGGTAAACATCACCACCTCAGAATAGTGTTGTCGTTGCGGGAGACACGAAACCGGACGTTTTCACACGATTGCGCCGTGAAGCGGTGCCTTCTTGTGAGACGTGGGCGCGCGCCGCGCAAACTTCGGGGCTGCCCGACTTGCTACAAATCACAGCCGGTTACGGCGCCGTGCCAGGCGTTGGCTGCCGGGTGTGGAGAATCAGGCCAAGCCGAATCCCGGGACACGCGCGCCTATGCTACGGCGATCTCCTCGAGCAGGCGCTCGATGGCGGCGGCGGGATCGGCGGCGCGCGTGACCTGGCGGCCGATCACGACGTAGCTCGCGCCGCCGGCCAAGGCTTCGGCGGGCGTTGCCACGCGCTTCTGATCGCCGTGAGCGGCGCCGGCGGAGCGCACGCCGGGCGTCACCACGATGGGACCAGGACCGAGAACGCCGCGCAATCGCGCGGCCTCGAGCGGCGACGCCACCACACCATCCATGCCGCGGGCGAGAGCCAGGCGCGCGCGGCGCTCCACCAGGTCGGCGATTTCGCACCGGTAGCCCTGCTCTTCCATGTCTTCGGGGCCGAAGCTGGTGAGCACGGTGACGGCGAGCAGCTTCAGGTCCGAGGCGGCGCGACCCTCCGCCGCGGCGCGCATCACCGAGCCGACCGCATGAACGGTGAGGAAGCGCGCGCCGAGCCGGGCCACCTGCGCCGCGGCCCGCTTCACGGTTTCCGGGATGTCGTACATCTTGAGATCGAGGAAGACCTGTTTGCCCTGCCCGGTCAACTCGCGGACGATCTCCGGGCCGGCCGCGGCATACAGTTCCAGGCCGACCTTGTAGACATCCACGCGGCCGCCGATGCGATGGACCAGAGCGCGCGCTTCAGCCGCGGTCTCCACGTCGAGAGCGACGATGACGGGGTTGTAGTTCATCTCGAAAGATCATACCAGACGGATGGGTTTGGCTCCGCGCGGCAGGACACGGCCAATCACGCAGGCGCCTTCGAGCGCCGCTTCTAGGCGCGCGCCGTCGGCTGCGGCCAGCGAGATCAGCAGGCCGCCGGAGGTTTGCGGATCGTAGAGCAGGTCCTCGATTTCGCGCGGCAGCTCGCGCGCAGTCTCGACCGCGCAGGAGGCGAACTCGCGGTTGTTTTTGAGGCCGCCCGGCACGGCGCCGAGCCGCGCGTATTCGACGGCGCCGGGAAGAAACTGCACGCGGCCGGTTTCGATTTCGAGCGTGACGCCGCTGGCGAGCGCCATTTCGCGGGCATGGCCGATCAAGCCGAAGCCGGTGACGTCGGTGCACCCGTGCACGCCAAAGCGCAGCATTTCCTCGCCGGCGCGCCGGTTCAGCTCGAGCATCTGGCGCACCGATTCCGCGACGTGCTCCGGCGCGGCGAGCTCGCGCTTCAGGGCGGTCCCGATGACACCGGTGCCGAGGCGCTTGGTGAACACCAGCACGTCGCCCGGCCGCGCGCCGGCATTGGCGGCGACGCGCGCGGGATGGACGGTGCCCGTCACCGCGTAGCCGAACTTGATTTCGTCATCCGCCACGCTGTGCCCGCCCAGAATCGAGCAGCCGGCTTCGTGCATCTTTTCGGCGCCGCCCTTCAGAATCTGCTCGAGGTCCGCCACATCGCCTTTGGCCGGGTAGGCGACGATGGAGAGCGCCGAGATGGGCCGGCCGCCCATGGCGTAGACATCGCTGAGCGCGTTGGCTGCGGCGATGGCGCCGAAGGTGTACGGATCGTCCACGATGGGCGTGAAAAAGTCGACGGTCTGCACGAGGGCGAGCTCCGCCGTCAGCTTGTACACGCCGGCATCGTCGGCAGTGTCAAACCCGATCAGCACGTTATCGTCCGCCCAGCGGGGCAGCTTTGCCAGGACCTGGTCCAACAACTTTGGACTCAGCTTGGAAGCTCAACCCGCGGCTTTCACGTGCGCCGTCAGTTTGCGGAGCTGTGTGGTATCGCCCATCGCTTGTCCGGCTGCTTTAACTATAATAACGGCAATGCATCGCACTCTCTTTTGCTTGTCCTTGCTGCTGGCCGCGGCGCTCGCTCTGCTGTCGGGCGGCGTGGAGACTGATCCGCGGCTGAGCAAGGCTTCGCGCGCGGCGGAGCGGAACGGGTGGATCGAGGTTCACCTGGAGGGTTCGCCCGCCGAGATCGGCTTCCAGCACGGGTTTCTGCTGGCCGATGAGATCGAAGACACGGTCAAGGTGATTTCCGCCGAGTTCGCCCACGACGAGAAGCGGGAGTGGGGATTCTTCCGCGACACGGCGCGCGACGTTTTCTGGCCGCGCGTGGAGCAGGAGTACCGCAACGAGCTCACCGGCATTGCCGACGGGCTGAAGGCGCGCGGCAGCAAGCTGGACCTGTGGGACGTGGTGGCGCTGAACGCCTGGCTGGAGACGCCCTATTACACCAAGTACTTGAAGCACAAGAGCGGCCTCACGGCCGAACGCTGCAGCGCCTTCGTGGCTACCGGCAGTTACACGACGGACGGCCGGGTGGTGATGGGCCACAACAACTGGACTTCCTACGCCGACGGCGAACGCTGGAACATCATCTTCGACATCGTGCCGGCGAGCGGCTACCGCATCCTGATGGACGGGATGGCGGGGTTGATCGACAGCGGCGACGATTTCGGGATGAATTCGGCGGGCATCCTGATTACGGAAACCACCATCAGCGGATTCAACGGGTTCGACCCGAACGGCGTGCCCGAATTCGTGCGGGCGCGGAAGGCGATGCAGTACGCGGCGTCGATCGACGATTTCGCCCGCATCATGAAGGAAGGGAACAATGGCGGCTACGCCAACAACTGGCTGGTCGCCGACCGCAACACCAACGAAATTGCGGACCTGGAACTGGGCCTCAAGAACGTGCACCTGGAGCGGGCGCGGGACGGCTTCTTCGTCGGCTCGAATTTTCCGATCGATCCCCAGTTGATCCGCGAGGAGACCACCTTCCGGGCGGACGACGCCGGGAATTCGGCCAACGCGCGGCACGCCCGCTGGCTGGCGCTGATGAAAGAGAACCGCGGCAAGATCGACGTCGCGGCGGCGGAGCGATTCTTGGCGGACCACTACGACACGTTCGCGAAGAAGGTTCAGCCGAGCGAGCGCACGCTGTGCGGGCACGCCGATCTTTCGCCGCGCGGGATTGCGGACTGGCTGGCGCCGTATGCGCCGGCCGGCGCGGTGCAGAACAAGGTGACGAGCGGCGCGATGGCGGCGCGAATGTCCTTGGTGGCCGCCCTGGGCCATGCCTGCGGCCGCGACTTCCATGCCGCGGCGCACCTGGCGCGTTACCCGGAATTCGACTGGGACCGGCCGATACTGCGCGACATGGACGCGAGGCCGTGGACGGAGTTCAGCGCGAAATAGCGGCGCGGAGCGCGGTGGAGCGGAGGTTTGCCGCAGGCCGCGCTCAAGCGGCCGCGCCGGAAGCACGCGCCACGCGCGGCGAAGATCCGGGCGGGCGCGGGGAGGGTTGGGCGAGCGTGGCGGCCGAATAGGCCGCCTTGATATTGACCACCAGATCGGGGCCGAAGGTCTCCACGAGATCCATGAACGCAGCCGCCGGCTCGCGGGCTTCTCTCAAACGGGAGACAGCCTCGGGCAGACCCGGGCGGCCGGAAGCTTCCGCCGCGCTTTCCACGGCGCCGAGCGAGATGCTGGTGTAACCGAAGACACCGTCCGAATTCCACGGTCCCATGCGGCGCACATCCGGGCCAAAGCGCTTTTCCAGGCGCTGCAGATCGTCTTCCGCAATAACGATGATTTTCATGCCGCGTTACCCCCGGCAATCTGGGAGCGCTCAACCGCCTGGCATTGAAACCGGTGACGCCACAGGCTCCAGGCGGCATTGAGGGTGCGAATCACTTCCTCGCTGCGGAACGGCTTGAGCAGAACATCGTAGCCGCCCATGTTCAGAACCTCGGCCCACATGCGCTCGTCGGCGGTGCGCGAGGTGACAATCACCGGCAGCGGCGCCGGCAGGCGGCCTGCGACATCCAGCAGTTCCGTCCAGGAGCCAGGCAACAGGTCGTACTCGCACACTACAAGGGAGACACGGTTGCGCCGCAAAGCGGCGGCAGCCGCGGAAACGGTACGCCTGGCGGTCAAGGCGAAAGTCACATCGGGATAGAGAGTGCGGGCAGGACTCGACAGAATCTCCTGGAGTTGGAAGTGGTCTTCCGCTGCAGGGCTGACCGACAGAACCGAGATGATCTGCGTGAGCGGCTTCCGATCTGGATCAGGCGATGTCACTTGGTGCGCTCCCTAAGTTGCAGACACTCTCGCCGTTAACTATCGTTCTATGAGTATTATTAACTGCGATATTCTCTATCTTAAGCTCGCTTAGTACGAATAGCAATGTGGTTTTTTTGGGGTAATTCAATGCCCACGGGTGTGGGTAGTCGTGAATCCAGACACAGGACCGAACGTTGATGTGCGCGGGTTGCGGAATCGCTGAGCGAATGTTGCTGCGTCGGCAGTGGATCACTTTGCGAAACATGTTGGAGCGACGGCGAGGTTCTTTAAGGAACGCCGGGGCCCGGCTGGGAAAGGGTTTCCAAAACCGGAGATGCGAGCAATCCCTTTTCCTTGAGGCCGGAGAGCGCCAGACCGTAGCGGCCGCGGATCCCGGTCTTTTCGAAAATGTGTTTCAGGTGTATCTTTACGGTGCCGATGCGGATGCCGAGGGCGTTGGCGATATCTTTGTTTTTCAATCCACGCTCGACCAGTTCCATGACTTCGAGTTCGCGGCCGGTCAACGGCGAGCGGGCGGCGCGGTAAGGGCGGTCGCGTTCCCAGGTCATGGATTCTTCCATCCAGGTGCCGCCGGCGGCGACGGTGCGGACGCAAGCCATTACCGAATCGAGCTTGGAAGTCTTGCGAATGACGCCTGCGGCGCCGGCCTGGAGCAGGCGGAGGGCCTCCGGTTCGGACACGGCGGCGCCCCAGACGATGACCATGGGCCGTTGGCCCATCTGGCGCAAAACAACCAGCCAGTCCAACACGGCGTGTATGCCCAGCGCTTTATCGACGACGAGGATGCCCGGCCGCAATTCGCGTACGGCCTCCATGCCATCGGCCAGGGTGCTCTCGGCGGCGACAACGCGCATCTCGTGTGTCGATTCAAGAAGGCCTCGCAGCCCTTCGATCGCAATCGGTTCTGTATCGCAAACCGCAACGGTTACCAAGGGTTCCCCTTTGACGGCCAGTGCTGTCATGTCCATACTCGTTATCGGCCGAAACGGCCCAAACCTTTACCGCCGGTTGCGCCGGTTTCGAGGGGCGACGGACCAGGCCGCCTGTCAACGGAAGCGTGTGTTCCGCGCTGGCGGCTCACCGACAACGAGTTGCCATATGGGTGTAGTGGCGACAGGTGAAAGGGGATCTCACAAATTAACTGGCCGCGCCGCCGAGGCGGTACTCGGCGAGGTCGAGCCAGCGGTCGTTGATCGTGTTCTGCACGAATACGGCGTGCTCGGCGCGGAACCGGCGCTGGCCGCGGTATTCGCGCCAGCGCCGTTCGGCCAGTTTGAGCAGGTCCGCGACATTGTGGTGCGCGACGTCCTGGGCGAGGGTGACGTGGGGGTGGTAGGCGAACGGCTCCTGAAACGCCAGCGAGTTCGAGTTCATGGCGGCGTGGATCTCGCGCAACTCGCCGGCGCCGGCGCCGACCTCGAGGTAGATCACGTCGGTAACGGGGAAGGTGCGGATGTCGGTAAGTTCGACCTCAAAGGCCGGCCGGCGCTGGAGCGTTTCGCGGACCTCGGCCCATGCCTGGCGCCACTCGCCGGCCAGGGGGCGCGGCGGCAGCAGACTGACGTGGGCGCGCGGGTCGTCGTCGGGCACCAGTTCGCGGCGCAGGCGATCGAGGAATTCCCCGAGCGGCGGAGGAATGTACATCACCAAAGCGAAGATGTTCAGCCATTCTTCGGGCGGGACAGGGCCCGACGGCCCGTTCGGACGTGAACTCATTTACTTCTCACCATTCTAGCCGCTTGCGGGGCGCCGGCGTCAGGCCAGCAGGCGGGCGGCGGGTTTGGCGAAGTAGGTGAGAATGATGCCGGCGCCGGCGCGGGCGATGGAGGTGAGCGACTCCATCATGGCGCGATCGTGATCGAGCCAGCCATTGCGCGCGGCGGCTTCGATCATGGAAAATTCGCCGCTGACCTGGTAGGCGGCGATGGGCACGTCGAAGCGCTGGCGGGCCATCGCGATGAGGTCGAGATAGGGCATGGCCGGCTTCACCATAATGATATCGGCGCCTTCTTCGAGATCGAGCGCGATCTCGCGCATGGCTTCACGGCCATTGGCCGGATCCATCTGGTAGCTGCGGCGGTCGCCGAACTGGGGCGCGGACTCGGCGGCCTCGCGGAAGGGCCCGTAAAAGACCGATGCGAACTTTGCGGCGTAGGAGAGGATGGGAGTTTTTTCGAAGCCCGCGGCATCCAGCGCGCGGCGGATGGCGGCGACGCGCCCATCCATCATGTCGGAGGGCGCCACGATATCGGCGCCGGCGCGGGCGTGCGAAACGGACGATTTGGCCAGCCAGTCGAGCGTGGTGTCGTTATCGACATCGCCATCCTTGATGAAACCGCAGTGGCCGTGGCTGGTGTACTCGCAGTTGCAGACGTCGGTGACGATCACCAGGCGCGGGAGCTCGCGGCGGATGGCGCGGATGGCGCGCTGCACGATGCCCTGATCGTCGTAGGCGCCGGAAGCCAGTTCGTCCTTGCTTTCCGGCAGGCCGAAGAGGATGACGCCCCCGATGCCGAGCGATTGGACCGCGGCGCATTCCTTGACCAGTTCGTCGATCGAGAGCTGGTAGTTGCCCGGCATGGCCGAAATTTCGCGGCGGACGCCCTCGCCGGGGCAAACGAACAGAGGAAGGATGAACTGGCCGGGATGGAGATGCGTTTCGCGGACCAGCGCGCGGAGCGGCTCGGTAGCGCGCATACGCCGGAGGCGGTGAATGGGAAACGGCATGTCCGGATTGTACCGCGGCGGCCGGCGGGCATGTTCCGCAGCACGCTGCGGGAAACCGCACGGCAACCGAATGGCGATCAGGCCGGTGGAACGAAGGCCGCAGCCGGTTGCACGCCTGTTGCGCCGCGATACGATCGGCGCGCCGCAGCCGGATGCGCTCCGGGCCGGCTGGTAGCTGTCGCAGATCCCGAGGCGCCGGGGAGCCTCGGGAATTCACGAAACCGCGGTATTGGCCCCGCGGTTCCCGGCACGCGAGACGGCCCAGCGGATCGTTCCTTCCAGTGCGTATTTCGCCGACGTGTATTCCTCACCGCCAA
>Ga0335078_10017658_pt1 | contig 10605 bp, 6 predicted proteins | sample Lox_Sample_32_FD_206711 | JGI IMG/M metagenome (GOLD analysis project Ga0335078, IMG submission 206711) | Soil microbial communities from Loxahatchee National Wildlife Refuge, Florida, United States - Lox_Sample_3.2 | ecosystem: Environmental > Terrestrial > Soil > Wetlands | place: USA: Florida...
CTCCGCGGACGCGGGAGTGCCGTCGGAGGCAACGCCCAGCGCGGCCTGCTCAAAGATCGCGTCGTCGCCCTCGATGTCGCCAAGCGCCACGAACCGCCGCGCGCGCTGACCGCTCAGCGTCTCCTCCAGGGAGTGCATAAGCACGCGCGTGACGGAGGCAGAGCCGCGGAAGAGAGCATTCTTGGTGTAGGGGTGGAGCATGAACGTGAGATAGCGGGGGACATAGATGCGATCCCCCTCCATAGAGGACACAAGCTCCATCAGGTCGTTCAGGAACCCGTACACGGGAGTCCGCACAAGAGGGTAGCCAAGGGAGATGTTGTACTCCTCACGGTCCAGGCGTGAAAGGCAGTGGCGCTGCACGGGGAAAAGCGTGTCCGCGGACGGAAGCACAATGACCGTGTTCGCATCCGCCGCCCCCAGGAGCGCGTTCAGCGCAAAGACCTGGCCATGGCCGTCTGGGCTTTGCATGAGATTGACGTGGGGAGGTGCGGCCCGCTGAGTCTCCCCGGCCGGCCGCGCCCGTATTCCCAGCTCGGCAAGCTTGTCCCGCATGCCGGCCCCGTCCTGGAACACAAGGAGCGCGTTGGGCATGGCCCCCAGGGAGGTGAAAAGGGCGTGTTCCGCACGCGTCAGGGCAAAGAACCCGGCAAGGATGATCCTGCGGAACCGGGAAAGGTCCGCGTTCCTGACTTCTGTGCAGACCTCCCAATACCGTGAGGAGCGCGTGGAGAATCCCTGCGCCTTCACCCGCGGATAGAACTCGGTGTAGAAGAGCCGGAGCGTCTGCAGGCTGTCGCGGGACTTCTGGGGTATCTGCTCTTCGATCAGCGCCTGCACGCCGGCGACTTCCCGGCTTTCCACCCCGGCAATGCGGAGCTCCTCCAGGTCATTGTAGATCTTGGCTCCCAACGGGAAGAAGCTGTCCGGCGTCAGGAACGCGGAGCCGCCCAAGGGCCGCGGCAGGCTCCGGTGAATGTCGTACAGCACGGCCACGGCGTCAATGCTTTCCAGGGACGGCTCCGGTTTGCCGCGGCGCGCTTCATAGAGCTCATCCACCAGCTCGTCAATGGAGACGATGTGAGGCGGGACAAAGCCGCTGGTGCGGCCTTCAGCCAGCGCCCTCCTGAGGAAGTGCCCGGGCCTCCTGCCGGGGAAAACAACAAGGCAGTCGGAGAGGTCCGTCGCTTCAAGGTCCAGCCCGGAGGCCAGGTAGCGGATCAGGTCCGAACCGGACGGCACAAGGACCGCGTTCACTGGACGAACCTCGCCTGACCCTGGTCCACATACGCCAGGAGCGCGCGGACTTCCTGTCCGGGGTAAAGCGTCCGAAGAAGGCTCCGGTAGGTGGAGATCTGCTCTTCATGCTCTTCTGCAGCGTCTGCCACCGCGCCCGTTTTCCAGTCGATGACCGTGACGCTCTCCTTGTCCATCACCACGCGATCCATGCGATAGAGCGTGCCTTGCGGGTCACAGACCTCCCATTCGGTGTACACCGTCCGCTGGGGCGCGCGGATGAAGAGGTCGGCCAGCGGCACGCGTTTGATCAGGAGCGCCGCCGCGCGGGCGGAGGCCGCGTCCAATGCCTCATCAGAATCCATGCGCATGGAGCGCGCAGCCCATGCCAGCGCGGTCCTCAGCTCACCCTCCAGGTCCGGGCCGGCGTACAGGATGCGGGAAAGCGCCGCGTGGATGAGCTCCCCGCGGCGGCGCTCCCCGTGCGTAAGGCGCCGCGCGCCGACAGAGGGTGAAACGGGCCGCGCCGCGTGGGAGATGGGGGCTGACGCAGCGCGCGGCGCTCCGACAGGAGCGGCGCGCCCGGCCGTGCCTTTGTCGTATCCCGACTGCGGGAGAAGATCGAAGGGAAAAGCGTCACGCTCCCGCCGGACGCCGATCACGTACAGCTCTTCCCGCGCCCGTGTGAGCGCGACGTAGAGACCGTTGAGCTTGTTGACCTTGTCCCGAAGGATCTCACGATCATACAAGGCGTCCAGCTCATCGTCTCCGCGGGAGAGCTGCCGCGTGAGCTTCACCAGGCGGAGCTGGTCCTGGTCACGCATCACCGTGAACCCGAAGCCGCGGCTCTTCTCCCCGTAGAGAAGCGCAATGACCACGGGGAAGCCCAGGCCTTTTGCCTTGTGAATGGTCATTGCCCTGATGGAGTCGGCGCCATCCGGAACATCGATGTCCCAGGCGCTGTCTGCCCGGGTCACGTTGCCGGGGCCGCCGGCAAAGCGCAGGAAGTCCCGCAGGCTGTTTGCGCCCCGCCCTTCAAAATCCTTGATTGCTTCCAGGAGCTTCACCAGCGTGGCTTCTTCATCCGCTTTCTTCTGGAACACGTCGAAGACGGCGTAGATTTCGCTGACGAGGTCGTACAGGGGAAGGTACCCGGCGGACCGGAAGATCCCCGCAAACAGCGCTTTCCAGAGCTCTGGGAACTCCGCCTGGAACGCCTTGTACAAAGGCTTCCTGTCGCGAAACTGCTGCAGGAAGCCGCGCAGCCGCCGCGCGTCCGGCCGACCGGCCGTCCCCGCACAAGCCGCGGCGACGATGTCCCCCAGGATGAACGTCGCAAAAGCCAGGTCGTCCCGCGGAGAGTCCAGGAACGTGAGCAGGGACAGGACTTCTCCGGCGGCTTTCCGCCGGCGCACGTCCAAGCTGCTGTAGGAAATAAAGGGGGCGCCTTTCTCGTTCAGCCACGTCGTGGCCCTGATCACCTGGTCGTTGCGCGACGCAAGCACCGCGATGTCCCCCCAGCGGTATCCGCGGCTGCGAAGGTCGTCAATCACCGCGTGCAGGCGGTTCCTTTCCGGCGGATCGTCATCGTTTCTTTCAACGATCTCCACCGACACGCGGCCCGGGGAGGCTCCGTCCCGTGCGCTCTGGCGCCAGTCATCCAGGCCGCTCTGACGTGCAGCATCCCGGTAGGCGGGGAGGACGGGCGCGTTCTCCCGGAAGACCAGCTCGCTGAAGCGCACGATCTCCGGCCGGCTCCTGTGGTTGGTGTGCATGGAAAGCGCCGTGTGCCAGCGCGCGGACGGAAACGGATTGCCGCTCTCCAGGCGGCGCATGATGGTGTAGTCCGCGTGGCGGAAGCCGTAGATTGCCTGCTTGGTGTCTCCCACGACGAACAGGCTTCCGCCCTGGGCCAGGGAGTTTTCAATGAGCGGAAAGAGATTCTTCCACTGGATGGGGGATGTGTCCTGGAACTCGTCAATAAGATAATGGAAGACTCTTTCTCCGATCCTGAAATAGACGTCCGGTACAAAGTCTTCCGACAGGCACGAAAGAAGCTTGCGGTTCACGTCGGAGATGAACACGGCGCCCTGCGCCCGCTTGACTCGTTCCAGCGTGGGGGAGAGCTCTCCGCGCAGGCGGAGCGAGGACGCGTAAAACCCGCGCGCCATGAGGGCCGCGTACCCCCCTGCCAGGGTCCGGACCTCCTCCCACACGGCGCCCACCCGCTCCCAGGCCGCAACGTCACGCGCCTGGCGGGCCGGCGGCTTCTTCACGGGACCCGTGGCCAGGCCGCGGGCCGGAATGTCTGCAAACGCGCCTTCTCTCGCGGAGGCCAGCACGCGGCGGAAGGCGGACCGGGGGTTTTCTTCAAGGCCGCTTGCGCGCACCAGCCGCTCCAACTCTTCCAGGGAAGCAAGGATCTGACCGGACACCCGCGCGGCCGCGGGCCCCGTCTCTTCCGCGGCGGGATCTGCCTCCAGCATGCCCAGCTGCTTCTCCACCTCCAGCAGCTGGGTCCGCAGCAGGGAAGCCGGCTCCCAGGCAAAGCCCTCCGCCTCTCCGCGCTGACGGACAAGAGCGGCTACCGCCGCGTCCAGCGCTGATGCGGTCCGGGTTCCCGGCCGCGCATCGCGGAGGAAAAGATCGAAGGCATATTCCAGGAGGCCCGACGGGTCCAGCTCGATGCGGAAATCCGGGGCAAAGCCCAGCTCCACGGCGGACGCCCGAAAGATCGCGGACATGAAGCTGTCGATGGTCCGCACCTGGAAGTCCGAGTATCGTTCCAGCACGCGCTCGATGGTCTCCGCAGCCCGCCGGGAGATCTCCGTCTCCCCGCCGCTGGTGATGGCCGCCATTTCCGCCATGCGCCCGGCGTCCCGGAAGCGCAGCGTCTTGAGCCACAGGAGGATGCCGTCCTTCATCTCCCGGGAGGCGTTGTTGGAGAACGTGATTGCAAGAACGTTGCGAAGCGCGTTTTTGGGGAGCAGGGGAGAAAGCAGGAACTGGACGTACCTCTCCGTAAGGGTGCGCGTCTTGCCGGAGCCGGCGGATGCCTTGAGCACCGTGACGCTGGGAAGCTGGATTGACCTGTCCGGCTCCAGCACGCCCGCGGGCCCGGCGCCTGCGGTTGGGTCGCCAGCAGCCATGGCGTCCGCGCCGCCAGCGCTTGTCACAGGCCTTTCGCCATCCAGGGCAGCGTGTCCAGGTCCACGTTTCCGCCGGAAAGGATGATGGCCGTCCGGGTCCCCCGAACGTCAAGCTTTCCTTCCAGGATCGCCGCCAGCGGCACAGCGCCGGAGGGCTCCACCACGATTTTCATCCTTTCCCAGAGGAGCTTCATCGCTATCACGATTGCCTCCTCCCCCGTGGTGACGATCTCCGCCACGCGCGCGCGGACAATCGGAAACGTATTGGGGCCCAGGGACGTGCGGAGCCCGTCCGCGATGGTGCGCGGATTCCCGGACGGGTGAAGCACGCCTGAGGTGAATGACCGGTACGCGTCATCTGCCGCCGCCGGCTCCGCGCCTACCACGCGCGTACGCGGCGACGTGCCGTGAACCGCGATGGCCGAGCCGCTCAGAAGCCCGCCTCCGCCCACGGGAGCCAGCACCATGTCCAGGTCAGGAACCTCTTCCAGGATCTCGAGCGCGCACGTTCCCTGGCCCGCAATCACGCGAAGGTCATCCGAGGGATGGATGAAGACTGAGCCTTTTTGCTCAGCCACCTCCTTGAGCGTGCGTTCCCTGTCCTCCGGCGCGTTGCCGGAGAAGACGATCTCCGCGCCGTAGCCGCGGACGGCCTCCACTTTCACGCGCGGGGCGTCACGAGGCATCACGATGCAGGCCTGGATGCCGCGGATCTTTGCCGCCAGCGCCAGGGCCTGGGCGTGGTTCCCGGAGGAGTGCGTGATTACGCCCTTGCGCGCTTCCGCATCCCCCAGGGAAAAGACGGCGTTCACCGCCCCGCGGAACTTGAAAGCGCCCATGCGCTGGAGGTTCTCAGCCTTGAAGAACAGGCTGGCGCCGCTCAGGGCGTCCATCGTCCTGCTGGTCAGAACGGGAGTGCGGTGCGCATACGGCTTGATCCGGGCCGCGGCTGTCCTGACGTCCTGCACCGTTGGCCGCAGTTCGTTTGTCACGGTCCTGCTCCTTCCGCACCGGCTGACCGATGCCGCGGCTCCACCATCCTGGTCGATAAAGCCACGCCGGCAACCGGACCGGCTGCCGCCACGGCAAAGAGCACGGCCCAGGAAGCACCCGCGGACAGCAGCCACCCGCCGACAAGCGGGGCAAAAATGGAAAGGCTTGCCAGCGTGTTGGCGCACCCGATGTACGCGGTGCGCTGTGAGACCGGCGCAAGCTCGATGACGTAGTTGATGAAGCCGGCCATGTTCGAGTTTGCCAGGGCGCCGACTCCGAAGAACACAAGGCCGTAGGAATACGTGAGGACGTCCGTCCCCATGGGACCGACCACGCCGGGAAGCGCCCATGCCACCAGCGGAGTGCAGATGCTGAAGCATCCCGACAACCTCATGACGGAGCGCGTGCCGCGCTTTTCTCCCATCCTGCCCATGACCAGGGCGGAGAGGATCCCGCCGACAACCTGGGCCGCCGTAAAGTACCCGATGCTTGCCGCGGGGAACCTCAGGTTCTCCAGGCCGTGGATAATATAGAAGGGCGTGGCGCAGCCGGTCACGGTGAAGAGGAGACCGACCGCAAGGGCCCGTCGGAAGTCCACGTCCATGCGGACAATCCGGGAAAGGCTGCGGAAATACTCGGGCCAGGGAAGGCGGACGGCGGCGCGCGCGTCGGGTTCTTCACGCACGAAAAGGAAGGACAGGAGGGAAAGCGTGTAGCAAACGCCGCACAGGAAGAGGAGAAGCGCGTACCCGCGGGAGGGCGCAAGCGCGGAAGAGGAAAGAATGATTCCCACCAGCGCCGCCGCGCCGATCCCCGCCAGTCCCTGGGATGCCTGCGAGATCCCGATCAACCGGGCCCGGGACTTGTTGGTGAGGACCTTGCCCAGGAGGTCAAGCCACGCAATGCTGGCCACCCCGTCCAGCATCCAGAAAAAGCCGTAGAGGATGAAGAAGATCCAGAGGGCGGCGCCCGGGCGGCCTGCAAGGAGAAGCACCGCCGGTCCAATCAGGAGGGAGACGAAGCGGCCGAAGACCGCGGGCCAGAGAACGGCCGGCTTGCGCCGGGGGAGCCCGGCAATCGCATTTGCCACGAAAAGCTGCGGCAGGAGCCACGTGCCGCTTGCCACCGTTGATGAAAGCCCGATCACCGGGGCGGAAGAGGTAAGCGTTGCAATGAAAGGAGGAAGAACGGTGGCCTGGCTTGCGAAGCTGGATCCGGCCCCGAAGAACGTGAAGTCGCCGAAAAGGGAAATGAAGTTGCGCCGTTCAACTGATTTCATGCGTTCTGGTGAGCAAAGTGTGACGGGCCGCGGCGCAGTGTCAAGAAGGCACTTGAGGGTTCCTGCGGACCGCAGGTATACTTCCGCCATCAACACCCTGCTGATCGTCACCCTCGCATGCCTCCTCTGTGCGGCCGCGGCCGGGATCATCCTTCTTTCCATCCGCGCGCGGACCGTTTCCCGCGCCCTGGAACGCGCGCGCCGGGACTGCGGGGAGAACGAAACCAGGCTCAGGGAGATGTCTGAGCTGGGCCGCAAGCAGGAGGAGCAGCTGGAGCACTCCACGCGCCTGGCGGAGCTGGGGGAGATGGCGGCAGCCATCTCCCACGAGCTGAACCAGCCGCTGACGGGCATCCGCAACTACGCCCGGAACGCGTTCTACATGATTGAGAAGAAGGCGGGCACGGAGGAAGACGTGAAAGGGAACCTCCGCCTGATCTCTGAGCAGGTGGACCGGGCCGCGCGCATCATCAACCAGATGCGGGAGCTCACCCGCCGGTCCGACAATGCCTTTGCCGCGCTGGAGGTGAACGGAGTCCTGCGGGAGTGCCTGGAGTTCCTGGTCCCGCAGATGAAGCTGGCGGAAGTGGAGCTGTCCCTTTCCCTGGCAGTCGAGCTGCCTCCCGTGTGGGGAGACAGGATACGGCTGTCCCAGGTGTTCATCAACCTTCTCACCAATGCGCGCCAGGCCATGGACGGAAGCTCAACCCGCCGCCTCATCGTGGCCAGCCGCCGGGGGGACGCCCAGGAGCTTCCGGTGGTCATCGAGATCAGCGACACGGGGAAGGGCTTCTCCGATGATCAGGCCCGCAAGCTCTTCCAGCCCTTCTACACCACGCGGAAGGGCGGGCACGGGCTGGGTCTTTCGATCTCCCGGGCCATCATCCAGGATCACAAGGGCGTGATCGAAGCCTTCGGGACCCCGGGGACGGGCGCCACGTTCAGGATACGGCTTCCGGCCGCCGGCTATGGTTCCCCGGCCGCTCGCCAGGACGGGAGCAGCTCGTGACGGGGGAAGAGACAGGAAGGCCCATCATCGTCGTCATTGACGATGACGAAGCCGCGCGGCACTCAATCGGGCAGATGCTGCAGCTCAGGGGCTGGCAGCCGGAGGTGTTCTCCTCCGCGGAAGCGGCGCTGGCCTGGCCCGGCCTGGGGGAGGCCATGTGCATCATCACGGACGTGAAGATGCCCGGCATGGACGGGGAAGAGCTCCTGGCGCACGTGACGGTAATGCCCGCCGCACCGCCGGTCGTCATGATCACCGGCCACGGCGACATCGCCATGGCAGTTCGGTGCTTGAAGGCCGGTGCATTCGACTTTGCCGAAAAGCCCTTTGATGACGATGTCCTCCTGGCCTACGTCTCCAAGGCCATTGAGAAAAGCAGGCTTGTCCGTGAAGCCAACGAGCTCCGGCGCAGGCTCAGGCTGTTCTCCCCGGGGGAAGACGGCAAGTACGGCATGATCGGAAGAAGCAGGGCCATGCAGGAGGTCTACGCCCAGGTGGAAGCCGCCGCGCGCTCCGACGTTCCGGTCCTACTCCTTGGGGAGACAGGGGTCGGGAAAGAGCTCGTTGCGCGGGCCATCCACGCGCAAAGCGCGCGCTCAAGCGGCCCGTTTGTTCCCGTGAACGCCGGAGCGCTCCCCGAGACAATGCTTGAAAGCGAGCTCTTCGGGCACGCAAAGGGAAGCTTCACCGGCGCGCTGGAGCATCGGGAAGGGAAACTGGTGAGCGCATCCGGGGGGACGCTCCTCCTGGACGAGATTGAAACCATCAGTGCGCGGGCCCAGGTCCAGCTCCTGCGCGTGCTGGACGACGGCGTGGTGGAGGCGCTGGGAAGCGACAAGCCGCGCAAGGTCGACATCCGCCTGGTGTGCGCGTCCAACCTGGAACTGTCTGAAGAAGTCAGAAGCGGCGCCATCCGGGAGGACTTCTATCACCGGATCATGGTGCTGTGCATCAGGGTCCCGCCACTGCGGGAAAGATCGGACGACATCACGCTGATGATCTCCCACTTCCTGAAAACGGCCGCGGACAGGAACGGCGTGCCCGTTCCCGCGGTCCCTGAGGCGGCGCTGGCGGACATGCTGCGCTACCCGTGGCCGGGGAACGTGCGGGAGCTGAAAAACGCCGTAGAGCGCATGGTCATCACCGCGCGTGACGGCACGGCCGGCGGCTTTTCCCCGGATATGGCGGGCGACTCAGGCAGGCTGCTTTCGCTACCACCGGGGGAAGGTCTGCTCCGCGACGAGCTGGAAAAAGTGGAAAGGCGCGTGATCGAAACAGCTCTCAAGGATGCCAAAGGGGAGATCAACGCCACGTGGCACGCGTTGGGTATTTCCCGGCGCGCCCTCTATGAGCGAATGAAAAAATACGGCCTTGACCGTGAGAGCTTCAAATAGCGCTGAGTAAAACAAAAAGCTCCATTTAGTTTCATTTCAGTAACACCTCCGTTATATGGCCGTGATAAAGGTCAGCGTTCGTGGTCGCCCACCATGTCGGGTTGTAACATTCGACACGGAAAGGGATTGAGAATGAGAAGCACACCGTGGTCGATGCTAGTTCTCGTTGCCGCAGGACTGGGGATTGCGGCGTGCCACATGCCAACCTCGGATCCCCCTGGATTGGGTCCGGGGCCTGGTCCCGGGATGAGCGGAATAAAGCTTTCCGGTGCTGTCGTTGACGCTGGAACAGGTGCAGGCATTTCAGGTGCCGAGGTGGAGCTCAACGCTTCAGACGGTCTTCACAAGTCAGTTACCGATGCAAGCGGAAACTACACCATCTCCAGCTCGCTGACAGGATCCACTGTTTCCGGAGACCTCACTGTTTTCAAGGACTCCACGTATACGTTCCGCCTCTACCAGGGCGCCGTCCTGCAGGGCAATACCGCCACGACAATGAACTTTGCCCTCACCTCGGTCCTGGCAACGACCAGCCACAACACCATTACCGGCAAGATCTACGATTCCGCGGGCAGTGAGCTGAGCGGGACAGTGGTCATCACGCTGGTCAACAGCAGCGGCACGTTCAGCTGGACGCCGTACTCCGGCACCTACACTGCGGGCGGCGCGGGCTACGGCGCCATTTTTCCCACCGTCAGCGACTGCACCGTTTATGTCCTGGTGAATGAGACATCGCCGAATCCTCGCATGGTCCTCTACGACCTTTCCGGCCAAAGCTTTACCGGGAACGGAACTCTCAACCTGACGCTTCCCGCGGCCTCACTTTTGACGCTGAGCACTCTCGGCAACCTCAGCACCGCCGCGACGGAGCTGGACGCCCTTCTGGCCACCACGTCGAATCCCCTGGATGCGCAGATGATCGCCATGCCGTTTGTCCCTTCCGTCACGTCGCAGGCAGTCCAGGCAGAGATCCCGTCGGGGACAACGCTTCAGTGGAGGATGTACGACAGCGCCACAAAGGACAGCTCCTTCAGCTCCGTGGGCGGGAGCGGCCAGCCCGCCTCCGTCTCAATGCCTTCTTACACCACCGCCCGGATGACCGGGCCTCTCATCGGAGCATCACCGACGTACGCCGCCGGCGTGATTACCCTTTCGAGCATCAGCGGGGCCACCTCCTGTGTCCTGGGCTTGTTGAAGGGGGCGGCGCCACGAGGGTGGGTCAGCTGATCCTCACCAGCACCTCCGTGACGCTGCCTGCTGATCTCATGACCTCGGTCATCACTCCCGGCCACCCATGGTCGCTCCAGACCTTTTCCGCGACGTGGTCAAGCGGCGGAACAATCTCGTTGGTGCCAAGCGCTCTTTCAAGCTCCTATGAGCTTCAAGACCTGGATGCCACCGGCGTTCCGAGGCCCTTCATTCCTTATTGACTGCTGCATAATTAAAGCAACGGCGAGGGTATAGAAAAAGGAAGTTCTGACTGTTGGATGCACGCCCTGAGAAGGTCTTGGGATCGAGACACGGCGCGGAACTCATTTTGGAGGT
>Ga0335078_10017659_pt1 | contig 10604 bp, 8 predicted proteins | sample Lox_Sample_32_FD_206711 | JGI IMG/M metagenome (GOLD analysis project Ga0335078, IMG submission 206711) | Soil microbial communities from Loxahatchee National Wildlife Refuge, Florida, United States - Lox_Sample_3.2 | ecosystem: Environmental > Terrestrial > Soil > Wetlands | place: USA: Florida...
GCTGACCGGCGAGCCCCATCCAGCCGAGCACTCTTTCGACTGCCAGCTTGGAATCGCCGTACGGATTGATCGGCTTCTGCGGCTGATCTTCAGTGATGAGCGTGTGATCCGGCAATCCATATGTCGCACAGGTCGAGGAGAATACAATCTTTTTGACTCCCTCTTCGCTCATGGCGTCGAGCAAACTGAGTGTTGCCCCAACATTATTTTGAAAATAGCGAAGTGGCTTGGCCGACGACTCCCCTACTAAAGCACTGCCTGCAAAGTGGACCACAGCTTCGATGCTGTACTCGTTCAAAACCCTTCGAACGGTGCCCGTATCGGAAATATCTGCCCGGACAAGTGGTCCCCATTTCACATTATGGGCATGGCCCGTTGAGAGGTCGTCGATGACGATGGGGTGAAAACCGCGGCAAGCCAGCGCCTTAGCGGTATGGCTGCCGATATAGCCTGCGCCACCAGTGACGAGAATATTCATCGGATTTCAACTCCGATGTTCTCGCTTGGGGTGGACTTGCCACCGAGGCGGAATTGGCGCCAGGTTCCCGACGGATGCGGTACCTCGCTGTAGAGCTCTTCGTAAGCCCTAACCATTGCCGACACATCAAACTTTTCTTTTGCGCGTGTGGAAGCAGCAGTACCCATCGCCCGCCGCAGGCCCGCATTGTTCAATAGGACCATCATCGCTTCGGAAAGTTGCTCAGCGCGGCCCTGCTCCACGATGAAGCCCTCCTTCCTGTCTTGCAATAGCTCCGGCACGCCGCCCACAGCCGTGCTTACGATCGGTAGTCCCGCCGCCATTGCTTCGATCACGGAAAGAGGATTGCCCTCCCAATCCGAGCTAAGTGTAAAAATGTCTGAAGCCCCCAGAACGTCCGGAATGTCGTTCCGCAACCCGAGGAAATGAACGCGGCTGGTTAGGCCCAGATCATTCACCTGCCGCTGCAATCCGGGGCGAAGGATACCCTCGCCTACAAGCACGAGATGCGCCTTGGTATCCGAGGCCGGCCCCTTGGCGAATGCATTAAGAAGCAGTGCATGATTCTTTTGCGGTGCGAATCGTGCCACGCACAAGAAGAGGACGTCATCGTCCGAGAACCCTTGCTTGGCGCGCCATATGGCTCGCGGAGTTTGCGGCGACGCGTACAGGCTTGTCGGAATGCAGTTCCAGACGACGCGGCAGCCTCCGATTCCATATAAGCGCTCAAGACTCACGGCCACTTCGCGCGCAACGGCGACAGGAATCACGCCGCGCTTGTAGGCCAGACGTTGCAGCCAGCGGGCGCGCGGTTCGATCTCCTGTTCCGCCATGTTATTGACCGTGTGCACCATCAGACGAGGTTTGAAATACACGAGCGAAGGGAACGCGTATCTCATAACATGCACGTGGGTGTGCACAATGTCTGGCCGAAATTCCCTGAAGACGCGATGTAGCCGACCGTAGGTCCGCCACCCGAATCCGGGTCCTTTGCCGAGGAACCAGGTCTTGATCCCAGCCGCGTCGAGCTTATGCTCCAAGTCCGAGCCGAAACGGCCGCTGTACGCGACGACGGCTGGTTCGAAGCGTTGTCTGTTCAGACCGAGGACGATATGAACGGCCATTCGTTCGGCGCCGCCAGCGCCGCCGAGATTGGCGAGAACATGAAGGACGCGCTGTCTCATAAGCTTCTTTGGAAGCTGTAGCCCTCAGCGGGCAGGGAGGAATTCCGCGGATTAACCCCCACACGCAGGCCTCGCATGTTTTGTGGGCTAGAGGCGCGTACTTCAGACGCGACTTTTGTGGATGCTGCGGCAATGAGCAAACCGAAAATAACCCAGGTGGGTTTTCGGGTTTCCCATGTCAGATCGCATGCGCCGATAGCCCACGTGAGCAGGAGAAACAACCAAAACACGCGGTCGAGCTGGGGAAGCTTCCAAGCCGAAAGGACAAGTGTAAGAAGCAGCGCTAAAAACAGAGCAAAACCAATTGCGCCCTCCTCCACTAAAACCGAGAAGAAAGTGTTGTGAGCCACCAGGCGGCCGACTGCCACTCCCGACTCATTAGTGCCGCTATTCGACGCCAAACCGAGAGCGTGTTCAACCGTCGGTGCATAGGCCGCTGCTCCGACGCCCTGGAAGGGAGCCTGTCCGAACACCTGCCACCCGATCTGCCAGATCAAGGTCCTTTCGTTCAGCGTACCCGAGCTGATCTCGCTTCCAATCGTGGAAAGCCGCGACCAGGAGCTTGCCGGCATAAAAAGCCAGGATCCAATTCCGGCCAGCGCGATGAATATCAGCACGGCGAGGTTTCGGCCCAATTTAACCTTTGGAAACAAAAATGGGAACATTAGGGCTGCAGGTACACAAGCGACGAGTGCGCCGCGCGCCGCTGTCAGGATAATTGCGCAGAACGCCAGCACGATTGCAGAACCATCCAGCCACACCAGTATTTTCTTGCGCTCCCGCACTGCCAAATAAAGGGCGATAGGAATGGACAGGGCCTCAATAAAGGCCAAATCACCGGGGTTAAAATTGAACCCCGTATAGCGGTCGCCGTAGACGCTTGTGGTCGTGAAAAAGCTCTCCAGGGTAGCCACGGACGAAATCATGGCGCCCAGTATGTAGGCTCGCAGAAGGAGTATTTGCCGTTCGCTCGTTTGCGCGAATTCCCAAATGAGCCAAAGCATCGTGAATATCTGAACAAACGTGAAGACCGCGGTCACGGTGTCAGAAGGAGCGAAGCTCCAGAAATAAGTGAGGCCGGCCCACACCGTAAAGAAAAGCACGATCAGGTGTTGCATGGAGAGCGTTCGCAAAGTTCCTGACTCCAGGATGGCCAGCAGGGCCATCCCGAAAGCAGGAATTCCAACCGCCCGGCTGAGCGTGCCAAACCCCGGTATTACGACGGCGTTCTCGAAGGGAATAACGAAAATCAAGATCCAGAGAAACAAGAAAGCAGCCTTTCGGAATATTCCTTCCCTATGAGACCGCAGCGCGCTGGCACTGCGCGCATTGCGGCCAATGACAGACTGAGCCGGAAAGGCTGACTGAAGCGAATAGAAACAGCTCTCCGCCAGAGCCTCAGCCGGAGGCTTCATGAAGTGCTTTTCACGCAAGGGTAGCCGCCTCTCTCCGGACCTCCGGGATTTTGATCAAGCCATGTGCGAGAACCCCGATGCTTGCGAGCAGTTGAATCAGCACTCCCGCCAGGCTGGCCAGAATCGCGCCCTCCAAGCCCATGCGCGGCACAAGCCAGTAGCTGCCGGCTGTAATCACCAATACGCCGAGGGCGAAGAGCGGAATTTGGTGTACGAAAAGCCGTGCCGAGGTCATGGCGTACCCCATAAACTGACCCAAGTATCCTATCCAGGCTAGGAGCATGAACCACACAAGTAGACGCGATTCCGTCGCATATTCGGGCCGATAAATGATCGCAAGAAGCTTGGCTCCTGCGATCCAAGCTACGAAAATCCCGCCGAATCCGAGCACCGTGCCAATGCAAAGCAACTTCAGCATCAGGGCAACGAAGGCCCGCCGCCGGCCTTCGGCATAAAGCTTGGCCAACCGCACGAAGACGGCCTGAGCCAGCGCGCCAACAAACAGGTTGCCAGCGGACATCAAGAACGCCACCGCGGAGTACATGCCCAGCTCACGGCTTCCCAGTTTCCACTGGATGAAGTAGCGTGGGACGTTAACGTTAAGATTGACCAACATCGCTACAATCCCCAAGGGCAAAGCAAGCCACAAAAGGCGGCCCATTTGGCGTAGCTCCCATCGAGGCCGAAGAATTTCCTTCAGGTGTTCGAAGGCGATCCGTGATTCGAGCGAATTCAACTCGAGAGGCTCGGAAGATTGGGTTTGAACACGCAGGTCATAGCCCAGAAGGACCGCGGCTCGCACCAAAACCAGCGCCGCCACTCCCCAGCTCAAGCTCCCGGTAAAATACACGCCCAGGCCCAGGGCCACGAGTGAGAGCGGCGCGCGGAGAATTTGCGATTTGGCGATCCGATCCATTCGATCGATGTATTGCAGGCGAGCGTAGTAGACGTCGCTGATACTCTCGATCGCTAGCGACAATCCAATGACGAACGTAAGAAGAGTCATTAAGGGTCCGTTATGCAGGATCAATGGGATCGCCAGTATGACGAGCATGGCGAGCCCAGCCGAACAAAGGCGGAAGCCTACGTACTCTCCGAACTTATAAGTTTCCTTCACATCGGAGGCGATGACGGCCCTGATTGACAGGCCTGTCAAGCTGATCACGGGCATAGCGATTGCCATACCCAGTGCGTACTGGCCAACAATCACCGGGGAGGAGAGTTTCGCCAGGGCAACCAGCGCGCCCCACTGACACGCCGAGTAAATCGCGTTTCCGAGGAACGTCCAGCTGAAATTAGCGCGTAGCGAAAGGCCACGAGAGATTGAAGGTGCGGCCAAAACGACAGTGGGTGAACAGGTTTCCGCCATCTTTAAATAGTTTTATGCTCGCAGATTAGACGGCTGAGAAAATGAAACTGGTCATATCTTCAGCTTACTGGCTTGTCTGAACAAGGCGTCCGCAGGACTCACTTTCTTGTACAAACCCGAACCAAAGGGCCGCATGGTGAGATAAAGCTTTTTCGTCCAAGCAGGGGCGTATCGTTTATAAAAGGGTGGCCTGTAGCTCTGCTCTTGCGTAGGATCTGATACTGTTGCTGACCGTCTCCACGCGGCAGCATAGTCGCTTTGCTGGGGTGCCTGCGCAAAAATGGGGACGGACGCTATTCTCTTCGCCCAAACAATGAGATAAACCGGATGCCGGTTCTTCAGAACTACGCGGGAGCGAACGCCCTCCGGATCTGGGACCTCATACCATACGGCCGATTTCCAAGGATATTCATATAGAAAGACTTTCATGATCTCGAAACCGTTGGTCCTGGTGAAAGCTCTGAAGAACAGCTCAGGACTGAACTGGTAGAATCCATGGCCCATCAGATTATTGGCTGGCGTAACGGCTATAAAGTGCCCACCGATGCTGAGTGCCTGCATGCAGCTTTTGAGAGCCACGGGATAGTGGAACACGTGCTCGATTGAGCCCCCGTCGAATACAAAAGTGAATCTTTCGGAAAGCTCTTTCGGCAGAGGCTCATTCATGTCGTGCTGTATCGAAGCACCTTCGAAAGTTGAAATATCGAGTGAATCAACTTTATGTGCGCCGAGGAATCGAAACAGAGGCTCGCAGTAGCCGGATGCATCCGTGAATATCTTTGTCGCCGCCTCGGAGCTGACGTCGATGCCATGGCGCGACAAAAGAGATGTCAGTTCGCTCTTTTTAATGTGCAGCTCTTGCCTTCCAATAGTGAGAACGTGATCGAAAGAAGCTCCAGCCTCGAGCCCTTCTAGCAGAATGCGTACGCTTGCTTTGTCGATGCCCATTACGCCACCCTTACGTCAGACGCGCCATTGGAGTGTATGACACTTACACCGCGCTGTATTTGTACGCGTCGCTGTACGCGGCGGCGTAGGGCGACCGGAAGTTCTTCAGGTCCCAACTGTTGAGAATGGTTCCGAGCACGCACGTACCGTCTTCGTGAAAGCGCTGACGAGCCAGCATTGCGGCGTCGCGCTTCGTTTGCCCCGAACGGAGAACCAAGATCACACCATCGGAATGGCGGCCCAGAACTCGAGCGTCCGCGAAATGCAGCATTGGCGGCGCATCGATCAGCACGAGGTCGAACTCCTTGGCTACCCGCTGCAGGAATTCCGTGAGACGCGGGGAATAGAGCAGGCTGGAAAGGCCGTCCGTTGTCGGACCGCTCGGCACAACATAGAGGCCCGGGATTTTGGTCTGACGAACCAGCTGATCGACGGGAATGTCTTCCAGGGGCGTCGTGATTCTCAAAATATCGGTGAGGCCAAAGCTATTGGGAATTTCGAACAGGCGATGCAGGCGCGGGCGGCGCAAGTCAGCATCAACTAACAGCACCCGCCTCCCTATTTCAGCCGTAGCCATCCCCAGATTGCTGGTGACGGTAGTCTTGCCGGCGCCGGCGTCGGGGCTCGTGAGGACCAGAACGCGCGGACCTTCTACATTCATACTCGGCAGAAGTATCGATGTTAATGTCGCGCGGTATGCTTCAGCCAAAGTGGCATGCTCACGGGAGGCTCCATTTTGGCCGGCGCCATTGATCTGGAGCGGCACTCTAGTGGAAGCCGGTAGCCATGCCAAACGCCGTGAGGCCAGCTTCGCCGCCGGAATGACTCCCAGTTCCGGAAGTCTGAGGTACGTCTGCGAAATGCCGGGAGATTCGATGTTTCGGTTAAACCGGTCGCGCACCAACACGAATCCGACGCCGGCAAAAAGGCCGGTCAAGAGGCCCAGTGCCGTGTTCAACTGGAAGTTCGGCTGGTAGGGGAGGACCGGCGGTTTCGCCTGATCGACCACCACAATATTGCTGGAACGCATCGCCGCGGCCAGGCCAGCCTGCTTGATTCGTAGCAAAAGCGCGTCGTAAAGTTCGCGGTTGGTATCGACGTCGTGCTGAAGATTGTCGTACTGAATCGACTTACCGGCCATATCGGAGACAGTCTTGACCTGTTCAGTGTAGTCCGCGCCAAGCATGTTTTCCCGCGCCAGGGCCGCTTCGTAATCGTCCTTGCTGCGCCGCAGGATGCTGGCCCGTTCGGCGTCTATGCCCTGTTGCAAATCGGCAATTTGCGCTTGCACTTGACGCACTTTGTAATGTTCCGGAGTATAGGTGGCTGAAAGATTGGCAAGCTGGCTCTTGAGGTCCGCCATCTTCACCAGATAGTTCTGCAGAGCTGGATTGTTCAACGTGGGTGAAAGCGTTTCGATCGGCGTATTCGTCAGGGTTTCATATGTCGCCTGTTTTTCGGTTCGGTCCGCCTGCGCTTTCGAAAGCTCTTCTTGCAGTTGCTTCAGCTTATCTTCGGATACGTTCTGCTTGTCCGACGTAAGAATAATCCCTGTGGACTGCGCATAGTTGCGGAGCTGGTTCTCAGAGTTGTCCAGGCTCTGCTTGAGTTCTTTTAAATGACCGGTTAGCCACTCGGCGGTGTTCTGGGTGGAGTTCCAGCGAATTTCCCTGCTCTGATCGATGAACGTTTGAACCAGCGTACTTGCGATCGACGCGGCGAGCCGCGGATCGGAATCGACGTAGAAAATCTCAGCCGTCTGCGAGTCTCCCCACGCCTGGACGGTGAGATTTTTTTGCAGCTTATCGATCTCCTGCTCTCTTGCGAGAGCAGGATTGGGCTCGGAATCCTTGTGGGTCCACGCGGACCAGAAATGTTTATGCGGATTCGTTTGCTTCATCAGGCCCAGCTTATCAATCACCAGCTCGAGCATCTCGCGGCTCTGGAGAATCTTGACCTGGGTCTGGAAATAGGATTGTGGCGGAGGGACCTGCGCCGTCGGGTCCGAGTCCTTCAGATTCTGAAAGTTTTCATTGAGATCTTCCACTACCAGACTGGTATGGGCGCGATACATCGGGGTCTGCAGAAAACTCAGCATCAGTGCTCCCGCAGCGCCCACGATGACGAAGGCCGCAATGGCGAGCTTATAGCGGCAAATTTTCTCCCAATACTCCAGCAGGCTGAAGCTCGGGTTATCGTCTATTGGTTCGGCCGGAACCCATTGGGCTGGCGGAACGGGGCTCGCGGAAATGATCTGGCTCGTCGCAGGTAGTAAGGGAACAACTTTTGCTGGGCTCTTATCTGCATCAGACGAATTCATTGCGCGCATCCTCTTATCTTTGAATTTTGTAGCCCAAGTATCCGGATTCGTTCGCTGCTAGAAACGCCAGATGGCGATCCCGCTAGCTGTTTGGATAACCGCTTCCACCGTCTTAAGACCCGCCTTCTTGCTCAGGCTCCCCGGTATGAACAAAATATCGCCCCCATCGAGCGGAACGTCTTCGGACTTGCCGGCGAGGATACGTTTCACGTCGATTGGTGTTTCGGTGCGATGCGATGCGTCTGCAGGATGGTGGATAATACGGGAATGCTTCGCGTCGGAAGTCCCGTCGATTCCCTCCGCTAAGGCGACTGCCTGCAGCACGGTCATATCCTTGTGTTCTCCAAGCAGGAAACCTCCGGCCTTATGAACGTCGCCTACTACATATACGGTGTCGGACACGGGGACGGTAACCACGTCATTCGGCATCATCAGGATATTCAGCCGAGGATTCTTCTCCAGTAGCAATTCCTGGATGCTGATTTCGGCCACGCTGTAATCGCCTGATGGATCCGTTTTCGCGTTGGGCAGCGGCAATGGCCCCCACTGGATCTCTCGCGCGACACTCAGCGTGTTTCCGGCATCGCTTCGGAATCCGCCCACCATGGAGATCAATTGCATCAGGTTTTTCTTTCCTTGTAGCTGTTGAGCCCCAGGCTGTTGGACGGCGCCCACGACGGAGACGGGCTGGCTATGAAACTCCGTCACGCTCGCCACGAGCTCGGGATCACGTACGTATTTTGCGGCGGCGTGATTCAGTTGAGTTTCGAAGTCGCTGATGGTCATGCCTCCGGCCTTGACTCTGCCAAGCATGGGCAAACTGACGTATCCGCCCGGATCGATGCGGTAGGGCTTGCCGACAATCTCGTCCATTTCCGGGCCTTGGATAGTGATTTGATCGTCCGGTCCTAAAAGATAGGTAGAAGGCTTGATATCGGTTGCGCCGCTCTGAGTCGGAGCAGCGCCTTGAGGCCCAATAGAAACGGGCGCGGAAGAAATGGGCTGAACCGGCATAGGCCTTTGCTGAGCACCCAAATGGATCATGGGCAAGAGAACTAAAGTGACCGTAAGTCCAAACTGCGTAGCTCTTGTCTTCTGCATTTTTATCACCACCATAATCTTCAGCTTGCTTCTCTCGACCTTTTGACCTTAGACGAGCTCTGCACTACCAACACCCCTGGTGCCGACTTTCATGCCACGAGGATGGAATCGGGGCTTTCCAGACTGCGTACCCAATTAGGATCGATTTGTACGGAAACGGATCTTTGCAGCAGGGTCACGTTTACATAAATGCGATCTTGGTCGGCGATCTTGGCAACGATTCCATTCAGGCCCCGTAATGGTCCGCGCTCCAGGCGAACCTTCTGTCCTATTGCAATGGAGGGCCACGGCAAGGCAGGGAGGCCGGAGCGCATTATGGATTGTATTGCCACGATTTCTCGCTCATCGATGGGTTCAGGCGTCTTGCCTTTCCCCACCAAGTAGAGAAATCCGGGAGTCGTCAACAGCGGCAAGCGCCGGTTCAAGTCCAGGCGGCAAAACAGATACCCGGGGAACAGAGGGACGTCAACCATCTTTACTCTGTCTGACCAGTATCGCTTTGACCGGTACGTGGGCACGAACTCCTCGATTCCTTTGCCACGCAGAATTGTCGACACCGGCTTTTCATAGTTTGACTTCACCCGGACCGCAAACCACGGCATATGCGAATTAAGGCTCACCGCATTCCGTTCTTCACTTCCGAGCACTTGATTCAGGTCCATGGCACGCTACCGCCCTTTGACTCCCAGATTTGGCTTCCTGAAATCGGTTTCCCAAGAAACTCACAAAATCTCGGAGAGGCACGAATCGATCCGTGCACTCGCTCGCGGTGGCACATTCTCACCGCCGGACTGCGAAGGCTCCAGCATCAGGCACGTTCACGCCTTTGCCTCACGTTGATCTTGCTATGCCACCCTAAAACGGTGCTCCGTACTGGACTTCTTCTTTTCGAACCCGATCGCCTCGCGGATCACAATGCTTTGGTTGATTGCGGCAAACCCACAAGCCTGCCCCATCAGCTCGCAATCGACTCGGGCCACCTGCCCCTTGGCGTGAATCTCCGCTGTGTGAATCTTGTATCCGAGTTCAGGAAGAAAGATATTCACCTCGAGCAATGTGCCGATCGGCGGCGCTGTGTTAGTCCTCACATAAACACCGCTGCTGCCAATGTTCCGGCTCCAGCCTTCGCCGCTCTGCAAGTGCCCTTGCGCATCGCGCCAGGAGAACAACACAGCAAGCCGCAAGCGAAACCGCCTGCCTTTACGCCGTTCTCCCGCGTGTTGCGGTTCTCTCATCCTGATCCGCTTAATACTGGGTCCCGGTTTGCATGATCCCGCCGACAGCAGCAACTCTACGCCGGCGCGCAAATCTGTAAAGATGACGATAGTGGACTGCGACAAAGGACCTCTCTGTTTTGCTTTTGCAAATCTTTTGTGGACGGGACGGTTTCCTCTCGCTTTCAGGTACACAAGTCTCTAGTGCAACACGATTCATCAGGGGTTCTCTGGCGCTTTCTAACGGGCGCGTCGCGCCATGCTCGGGGAAAGCCTTCATCTCTGATCGGGCGCTTATCTCTAATGTTGGCCGCTAGCATTTCCGCGCAGAGGCCGAACGGCGGTCGCGTTGTTCAACGGAGGGGAGGTAAGGTGCCACCATCCACGCAGGGCGTAGGTCTTGGGACCGAAAAAAGGCCCGGGCTTGAAGCGGGAGCCCTACTAGGGGAGTCCTTATGTAAAATTACTAACAAAGCCTTAGAGAATATTCCCCCCAAGTAGCTCAGGTGAACACGTTATTGTCCGAACGCTCCTTCTCCTTACAATGGACCCACCCGAGCCAATATGCGAAACCA
>Ga0335078_10017660_pt1 | contig 10604 bp, 8 predicted proteins | sample Lox_Sample_32_FD_206711 | JGI IMG/M metagenome (GOLD analysis project Ga0335078, IMG submission 206711) | Soil microbial communities from Loxahatchee National Wildlife Refuge, Florida, United States - Lox_Sample_3.2 | ecosystem: Environmental > Terrestrial > Soil > Wetlands | place: USA: Florida...
GCCTCAGTTCCCTCACCGCATCCGAAGTCGATCACGACTCTGCCGGCGATATTGCCGAGCAGTTCTTCTCCGAGCAGAACGTCCAATTTCGACTTGCCTTCGTAGGCGCTTCCACTGCAGCGATCGGGATCGCCCGGCGAGATCTTCTTGAGAATTCGATATTGGACGTCTGTCAGCAGGTCGCTCATTGTCGTCGAGCGCCGGGCCAGGCAACCGCGTGCGGCGCTTCTTTAGTTGATTCCTGCGAGCCACGCCCAGGCCTCAAAGTTCAAAGATGACGCCACAGAATGTCCCGCCGCTCAGCGCGCTTCAGCACCGGAGATCCGCTCCGACGCGGACCAGAGGCCCCATGCTGACCTTTTGTTCCCGCTGCGGGAGCAGCGACGCCAACCCGCTCACCCATGCGGCAAATTCCGCGAAGGAGGTGTTGCTGGTGTCGATCAGCCTCGGCAGCAGGAAGGGATCGCTGGCTCTGCTGGCGATGCCCGTCTCCGTGGTCGTGGCCGATACCACGCCGATTTCGCCGAGCCAGCGGGGAAATTCCGGGAGGTGACATCCCGCCGGGTAACAGAAGTGGCTTGCGGGACGACCTGTGATCGACTCTACCCGCCGCCGGTTCTCCTCGATCTCGGTCTGAAAGGCGGTCCGCGAATCGTAGAGTCGATGGCGATGCGTGTGAAGTTGGATGTCCGCACCGCCGCGTGCGGCTTCTCTCGCCTCCTCATGCGTCATCAGGTGGAGCAGGCGCCGCTGCCGAAGATGGTCGTAATCAATCTCGAGCGCCTGCGCCAGTCTCGCGAGCAGAAGGTCCTTCTGACTGCCACCGAGCGAGTTCTGGGTGGCGAATTGCCGGAACCGGGCGGCAACGCGAGGTCGCGAGTCCTCCGTGAGCGGCGTGGCGGTCGAGAGCACCTCGGGAAAGTGCAACGTTTGCCCCCGCCCTTTCCATAGCAGGTAGCGGAGCATGACGTTGAAGACCGGCTGATTGTGGTCGCTGTAGTAGGTGGTCAGGTAGACGGTGACCGGATAATTGAACTCGCGGATCACCGGAAGCGCGACTCGATAAAAATCATAGGTCCCATCGTCGTAGGTGATCGCCACGCTTCGCGGTGGCAGCGTCCCGTTGTAAAGACGCTGGAGAGCAGAGGCGAGCGGCAGGACCGAGCATCCTGTGCGTTGAAGATAAGCGAGCCTCCCTCGGAGCCGGTCAGGATCGATGTAGAGGTCCGGATCCCAGAGATGCTCGTCGGCCAGGGAAGTCCCGTGATAGCACAGAATCAGCAGCCGTTGCTGCCGCCAGCCGCTGTTCAGGCACCGATCGACCAGTCCAGCCCCGCCGGCCATCGCTAACAGGGCGGTTTTGATCCGTTTGAGCACCAGGACTCTCCATCGGCCCGCTGAGCGCGCGCGCGCCCACTCGGCGGGAATCTTCAGGATACTCCAGGGAAGGTGCCTGGGCGCGGGCCCAGACGACAGCCGCGCCTCGAGCGGCGATGTCCCGATCGCCGCCTGCGGAAAATCAAGAACTTCGGCGGTGAGGACACCGCCGCTACAGAGCGACGCTCGAGTTCTCCAAACGACCTCAGCGCTCTGATTGCTCCCGTTCCTCCTCGACCGAGAGAGGCCACACCCGATCGACAATCACCGCCAGCAGCAGCAAGCCGGCAGCGATGAAAAGCGTGCGGATCCCCCATGGCCGGTAAGACAGGCTGCCGGCCACAGCGCCGCCGACATAGAAGAGCCAGATGCCCAGCAGGAAGACCGACGCTTGGACATCTCGGATGGCGCTGCCGTGGGAAGTGCCCGCTTCCGTTCGAGAACGCAGTCGGTCATAGGCGCGAAAGATGAGGTGAGACACGAGCTGTGCCAGCTTGTTGATCATCCCGGTGACGAACGTCGTGTGAACGGTCAGAGGGCCCACTCGGGTCAGGGTGGCGGTCTGCAGTCCCATGGCGGCGGCGAGTACGGCGAGAAACCAGTAGGGCGGGATGACGGAGGCTACGGGCTTATGGATGTAGCCCAGCTTCGCGGCCGCAATCTGCGCCGTGGCGGCGAGCATTCCGGCCTCCATGACCAGCGTCACCGAGGCAATCCGGCGCGTCCGGCTTCTCGATCCGGCCTCGATGATGCTGCGGCCGACAACAGACCCCAGGAAGAAAGCGGCCACAACCGCGGCCGCTGAGATGACCTCCATTCGATTCTCGCGGGCGAGGCTTCTTGCAAGGTGGACGGTCGTTCCGGTCACATGGGCTGTGAAAAGGTGGTAGACGCCGAGGTAGCCGACGATGTCAACCAATCCGGAGGCAAATGTCAGAGCGAGCGCGACCGCGATCTTGTGCCGGTTGGGGCCGAAAAAGCCGCCTTCCGGAGCGCTGGACGAACTCTTCGCCGGCTTGCTTTGGCTCGCTTTCATCGGAGGCTCGCAGCACTCCTGTGACTAATAAGAGCTGGAAAAGGGTGGCATTCCCCAGGGTAGATGTAGGGGCTGCCTCCGAGGGGCTGTCTGTGACAACTCGCGGCTCTGCCGCCTGCCTTGCGGAAAGGCCCAGCCTTTCCGCGGGTCAGTCGATTGAGAATCAGAGAATAAGAAGCTTTGCCACCGGACCGGAAAGCCAAGGCAGGCGGCAAAGCCCGGAATTCGATAGTCTTCACACAGTCTCCCGGGGAGCCACCCCTGCATCTGCCCGCGCGATGCCGTCTGGCCGGCCTGCGGTTTAACAAATGGGCGCTGCGATATACTGAATTCTTGCCAGCCCATCACCCCGGCCAGCGGCGGCAAAAATCTCTGCAGACCAGCCGGTTGCCACTTTGGAGTGTTCCTCTTGTACTTCGATATCTTGAGCAGTATTCGCCAGCGATTTAGTCAAGTTGTGGACGAACAATTCGGCGTCCGCCTTGAACAGCCCGCAATCGGGTTCCCTCCCAATGCCGATCTCGGTGACATCTCGATTACCGCCTGCTTCGAGCTGGCGAAGCAGCTTCGCCAGCCTCCCCGCAAGATTGCCGAAAGCCTGGCCGCTCGCCTGTTGCCGATGCCGGGCGTGGAACGCGCGAGCGTGGCCGGCCCGGGTTTCCTGAATCTTTACCTCGATCGCGCCGCGCTGGCCACATCGGTCTTCGAATCCCGTACAACCGGTTCCGGAAGTACGCTGGCCACGGGCGGCGGCAGCGGCAAGGTCTTGGTGGAGCACACCAGCATTAATCCCAACAAGGCCGCGCACGTGGGTCATCTGCGCAACTCGGTGCTCGGCGATACCTTTGCCCGGCTCCTACGCTTCGCGGGAAGAAACGTCGAAGTTCAAAACTACATTGACAACACCGGCGTCCAGGTGGCCGACGTGGTGGTCGGATTTATCTACCTGGAGAGCAAAAGCGTGGACGCGGTGCGGGCGCTGATTGCCGATCCCGGGGTGCGCTTCGATTACTACTGCTGGGACCTATATGCGCGAGTGACTCAGGCCTACGAACAAGACCCTGCTCTGGTTGCGCGGCGGCTCGAAACCCTGAAGGCCATTGAGGAAGGCCTCGGCACGGTCGCGGAAATGGGAGAACTGATCTCGACCGCCATCGTCCGGCTGCACCTGCAAACAGTGCTTCGGCTCGGCATCCGTTACGACCTGCTGGTGCAGGAGAGCGAGATCCTGCGCCTCGACTTCTGGAAGTACGCCTTCGAGTTGCTGAAGCAGCGCGGCGCCCTGCGCTTTGAGGAATCCGGAAAGAACCGCGGCTGCTGGGTGATGAGTCTGGGCAGCGCGGCTGATCAATCGGGAGGCAGGGAAGGGGAGGAAGAAAGCGACGAAGAGGGCGGCGAAACCGATGTCAAGATCATCGTGCGGTCGAACGGGACCGTGACTTACGTCGGCAAGGACATTGCTTATCACCTGTGGAAGTTCGGACTACTCGGTCGCGATTTCGGCTACCAGCGGTTCTACACCTATCCTGGCGGGCACCAGCTCTGGCGGACCACGACCGGTGGGGGCAGCCCGGCCGCCCGCTCCCGGGTACCCTCATTCGGAGGCGCTTCCGCCGCCTACGCCGTGATCGACAGCCGGCAGTCCTATCTGCAGCGCGTGGTCGCCGCCGCCTTTCACGAACTCGGCTATCACGAGCAGGCAGAGCATCTGCACCATTTCGCCTACGAGGTGGTGAATCTATCCCTAGCCGCCGCCGAATCGCTCGGCATCGCTCCCTCGGAGAGCGACCGCCAGCGCGCTTACGTCGAAGTATCGGGACGCCGCGGCCTCGGCGTGAAGGCCGACGACCTGATCGACACGGTGATTGAAAAGGCCCTCGCCGAAGTGCGTGAGCGTCAAATGACGTCCGATGCTGCCGAGCAGGAGGCCTACGCGCGTATGATCGGCGTTGCGGCCTTGCGATACTTTCTGCTCAGGTTCACCCGGCGGTCCACGATTGCCTTCGATTTCAAAGACGCGCTGGCCTTCGAGGGCGAGACCGGACCTTATGTGCAGTACAGCGTGGTGCGGGCTCGCAGCATCTTCCGCAAAGCCTCGGGAGGCTCGGGCGCCGATTCGGAATCGCCTGCGCCGGAAGAGGCACCGTCCCCAGAGGCGCTGCGGAATTTTCTCGATGGTGATGGTGGTCGCGATTTCTGGGACCTGATCGTTCTCGCCGCCCAGCTCGAGATGACGGTCCAGCAGGCGGTCGCCGCCGAGGAACCGGCGATCCTGGCCAAGTACGCCTTTCGCCTTGCCCAGGCTTTCAACAACTTCTACCAACACTATCGCGTGCTCGCCGAACCTGACGCCGCGCGGCGCGCTTGCCTCTTTTTTCTCGTGCGTCTCGCCAGCGGGACCTTGAGCTCGACGCTGGAGCTGCTGGGGATTGAAGTTCCCCAGCACATGTGAGGGTCTGGCGGGTATAGTATAAGAACGTTATTGACTTCTTTCTTCAAGAAGGTGTAGAAGTGACCGTACGCAGCGTTGAGGTTTCTTCCATGATCTCGCTCACCAACCCGGAGACACACGGATCGAGCGCCGTCGCGCCCCGATTCGCGGTCTGGGCGGTATTCGGGACCCCCTCCCCCCCGAAAATTTTGCAGAACGAACCCAAAAAGCCCTTTAGAATCAACAAGCATACCTCAAGAATGACCAAAAACGAACCCAAATAAGGCCCTTAAAAGGCCTTAAATTGGCTTAAATGAACCCATTCGCCGACGGAGGCGCGGGCATACCACTGACGGCTTTCTGGCGGCAACAAAGCGGCTACATTCAGAGGCTAGTACGATTGCAAGCGGGGGCGGTGCTTGCGTCGCGCTGCCACGCCAGCCCCTGGACGCCCGCGCGGCCAGGGTATTTGCCAAGGTTGACATCAATCGCCACGTAATTTACTATCTGATCGAGTTGTCACGCTTTATATGAGCGATCCGACATCCAAGGCACGAATCCTGGTGGTGGACAGCGATCCGGCGGCGCGCGCGCTCATCGCCGCGCGGCTGGTGATCGAAGGCCACGACTGCGTCCAGGTCAATAATGCCGCGGAGGCGGAGGCGCGCCTTCAGTCGGGGACCTTTAACCTGCTGGTTTGCACGCTGCACCTTCCCGACAAGGAGGGTCTTGACCTGCTGAAGGAAGTCCATCAGCGTACGCCTCACCTTCCCTTTGTCATCTGCGCGTCTGAGGATGACGCTCGCTCCGCGACGAAGTGCATGAAGCTGGGCGCGGCCGACTATCTGGTCAAGCCCGTCCAGCTCGATCTCATGGTCAAAAGCGTGGAGCAGGCTTTGCAAACCGAACGCACCAAGGTCGAGCAGGAGGTCTTTCAGAACAACCTGGAGGAGACGGTCGACCGGCGCACGCGTCAGATTCAGGCGGCCGTGCGGCGCATCGAGTACACCTACGACGAGACGCTGGCGGCCCTGGGCGGCGCGCTCGAGTTGCGCGACATCGAAACGCAGGGACATTCGCGGCGCGTCACCCATTATTGCCTGGAGCTCGCACGCGCCGTCCACTGCGCGCCCGAAGAGTTGCGCGCGATCGCCCGCGGTTCCTTCCTGCACGACGTGGGGAAGATCGGCATCCCCGACGCCATCCTGCTTAAGCCGGACCGTCTGACCGTCGAGGAGATGAGTCTGATGCAGACTCACGTGCGCATCGGGTACGACCTGGTCTGCCGCATCGCTTTTCTGAATCCTGCCGCGCAGATCGTGCTCACTCATCATGAACGCTGGGACGGCACTGGGTACCCTCAAGGCCTGCGCGGGATCGAGATTCCGCTGGGGGCGCGCATCTTCAGCATCGCGGACACGCTCGACGCCATGACGTCTGACCGGCCCTATCGCGCGGCTGTACCCTTCGAGGCGGCTCGCGGCGAGATCGAGCGTGAGAGCGGCCACCAATTCGATCCCGACCTGGTGCGGGTGTTTCTGCAGGTTCCCGAGGCGTTCTGGCGGAAGATCAGGCGGGAAGCCACCGAGCGTCCGCAACTGGCGCTGGCCGGATTGAACGAAGCTTTCGGCAGGTCGGAAGCGCTTGTCGAATACTTGCACTAGGCCCCGGCTGGCCTTCCGGCCGCGGGCGTTGCCAGAGAACTTTCATGGGCGCCGATTCTCCAAAGACCAAGGTACTCATTGCCGAAGACGATCCCGTATCGCTGCGGCTGGTCGAAATCATGCTGACCAAGTGGGGTTATCAGCCCGTGACCGCGCACGACGGCGTGGAGGCCTGCAAGGCGCTCCAGGCGGACGGCGCGCCGCGCCTTGCCATCGTTGACTGGATGATGCCGCGCAAGGACGGGGTTGCGGTGTGTCGCGAACTGCGCAAAGAGGCGGATCGCCCTTACGTTTACATCCTGCTGCTCACGGCCAAAACCCAGGAACGGGACCTGATCGAAGGATTGGATGCTGGCGCCGACGACTACCTGACCAAGCCTTTCAGCAGCGAGGAACTCCGGGCGCGACTCTTCGCCGGGGAGCGCATTGTCGCTGTGCAGCAGCAGCTTACGGAAGCGCGGGAGGCGCTGCGTGAGCAGGCAATTCGCGATCCCCTCACCGGGCTGTTCAACCGCCGCTATCTGGAAGAGGCTCTGGAACGCGAGTTGCGCCGCGCCGAGCACGGAAACCTGCCTCTCAGTCTGCTGATGCTGGACCTGGATCACTTCAAAGACTTCAACGACATGCACGGTCATGCGGCGGGCGACGCGGTGCTCAAAAAGTTGGGCATGCTTCTCCATCAGCACACGCGGCGGGAAGACGTGGCGTGCCGGCTCGGCGGGGAGGAGTTTGTGCTCATCCTGCCGGGTGCACCCTCGGACGTCGCGGCCCGGCGTTCGGAGGAGATCCGGCAGGCCATCCGTCATGCCACCGTGGAATCGGAAGGAAGGCGCCTCGAGTCGGCCTCAATCTCCGTGGGCGTCGCATGCTTTCCGGAACACGGAACTACTGGCGAGACTTTGCTCGCCGCTGCTGACCAGGCGCTCTACCGTGCCAAGCGCGAAGGCCGCGATCGCGTAATCATTTACGACGCCACAGTCCACGCCGTTTAAGGGTCGGGTTCCCCGGTTCCCCCAGCCGAATCGCCTGCCAGTCTCCACTCTCTCAACAACCATCTGGCCGCGGCCTCGAGAGGCCAAAAAGAGGCGTGTAGCTCATGAAGCCCAAGAGAACTGTCCTTGCATCTTATGCTTATGGCGTTTGAGGGGCGGCATTGCCAATCCAATCGTGGTCGGCTAACATTTTTGGGGATATCGTGAGGAGGAGAGTTTTGATGGGTTTTGGCAGAGTCCCTTTCACGGCGCTGGCTCTCTTGGGGCTGAGCCTGGCTCCGGCGGCATATCCGAAACAGGCGGGCACGGCGCCCGCCAAGACGGATCAGAGCGCGCCGGCTCCCACGGCTAAATCTGATGAAGCGCCGCCGGCTAAACCCGCGGAAAGCGGGTATGTTATTTCGCCCGGCGATGTCCTTGCGGTGCAGGTGTGGAAAGAGCCGGAGGTGTCGACCACCGTGCCCGTGCGGCCGGACGGAAAGATATCACTCCCGCTGCTCAACGATGTCCAGGCGGCGGGTCTTACCGCAACCGCCCTGACGGCAGATCTGACGGATCGCCTGAAGAAGTACATCTCCGATCCCCAGGTCACGGTGATTGTGACCCAGGTGAACAGCCAGCGCTTCTACATTACGGGCGAGGTCAACCGCGGCGGGACCTATCCCTTGGAGCCGGGAATGACGGTTCTGCAGGGACTGTCGAGTGCCGGCGGTTTCACCCCATTTGCCAACCTCAAAAAGATCTATGTGCTGAGGAAAGTGAACGGCACTCAGCAGAAGTTTCCCTTTAACTACAAGGACGTTGTGAAGGGCAAAGAGACGGAGCAGAACATCGTTCTGCAGCCGGGAGACACGATTGTGGTGCCTTAGGCGTCAGAGGATTGGAAGAAGAGGTGTGAATGGCTGCTACGAGGGAATTGGGCTTTGAAGACTACATGAAGATTGCGCGCCGCCGCTCGCGGGTGATTCTCCTGCCCGCAATTATCGGCGCAGCTCTGGGTTACGTGGTCACGCTGTTCCTCACCCCTGAATACACTTCGGAGAGTCTGATCCTGATCGAGAGGCCCACGGTGCCCGAGAACCTGGTGCCAGCTGTCACCACCGACGACCTCTTTACCCGCCTCGCGACCATGGAAGAACAGATCGAAAGCCGCTCACGCCTCCAGCCACTGATCGAGCGCTATGACCTCTACAAGAGCCAAAGGAAAGGGTCGATGGAAGAGGCCATTGATGAGATGCGCAAGGCCATCAAGGTCAAGGAACAGACTTTTCAGGACACCAACACGAGGAATAACTCGAAACAGCCCATTCCGGGATTCAGCGTGGATTTCACCGCCGACAACCCACATCTGTCCCAGCAGATTTGCACCGAGCTGACCTCGATGTTCATGTCCGAGAACCTGCAGCAGCACGAACAGGCGGCCAAGGGCACGACGGAGTTCCTCTCGAATCAGCTGGCGGAAGCCAAACGGGCGCTGGATGATCAGGACGCCAAGCTCGCTGATTTCAAGAGCAAAAACCTGGGTGCGCTACCCAACGACACCCAGGCCAACCTCCAGGTGCTTGCCAGTCTGAACACGCAGCTGGTGGCGATTTCGGATCAGATCAATCGCGCGCAGCAGAACCGGGCCTACGAACAGACCTTGCTTGCGGAGCAGGAATCGCAGTGGAAGTCCATGTCCTCGAGTCCGGGGAATGCCGATGCTGTGGCCCTCATGCAGGACCAGCTTGGCAAGATGAAGGACCAGCTCGCGATCGATCAGGCGCGTTACACGGATGACTATCCGGACGTCGTAAAGCTGAAAAAAGACATCGCGCAGCTTCAAAACAAGATTGACGAGTCGTCCCATCCCGCAGCGGCAGCGGCTCCTGCCAGCGCTGCATCCGGTGGCGCATCGAGCACGGCGGCCGCGAAACCCGGCTCGACGGAACCGGTGCATGTCGCCGGGCCTGCCGCGGTTCCGCCGGTCACCGAGGCGCCGAGCACACCGACTCCTGCCTCGATCCAACAGTTGCGAGCCACACTGAAGCAGGACGACATCTTCATCAACCAGAAGACGCGGGAACAGGAGAAGTTGCAGAAGCAGGTGAGGGGCTATGAAGCCCGGCTCCAGGTGAGTCCCGCGGTCGAAGAGGAATACAACAAGCTCTCGCTTGGGCACGACGCCGCTTTGAAATTCTACGACACCCTCCTCGCCAGCCACGACCAATCCCAGATGTCGGTCAATATGGAGACCCAGCAGCTGGGCGAGACGTTCACCATCCTCGATTCTCCCGATTTGCCGCAAGAGCCCTCCTTCCCCGTCTGGTGGCAATTTGTCCTCGGCGGCTTGGGTGCGGGCCTGGCGATTGGTGTGGTGATCGCCTCCATCTTCGAGTTGGGCGACAAATCCCTCCGCGACGAAGGGGACATCGAGTTTTATCTGGGTCTGCCGACACTGGCCCTGGTCCCGTCGATCGGGAGCGAAAACGGGGCCGCGAAGAACGGGCGCCACCGCTTTTGGCAGCGACGCAAACCGCACGCTCTCCCCGCATCCGGGACGGAAGCAGCGAAGGCGTAGGCGCAATGCGGACGGGCCAACGCGTGCGCTGGCCGGCGGCCTGCTAGCGGCCCGAGGCAGCGTCCGGGAGTGGTGCGGCATCACACCAATGCGGTCCCAGGCTGCGGATGCTGCCGTGCCTGGTTGATTTCCGAACCCGAGCTTCGCTAAAATCAAGTCTTTATCGACAATCGCAGCGTAGCCGGGAATTTCCGGACAACAGGGTCGTGTTATCTGATGGCGCAGAGAACGGAGCAAGAGCACTTATGAAGAGTCTAAGAAACGCGGCAGCCGCGGCGGTCGTAATGTTTGCAGTTGTGTTGACCGTTTTCGGCGAGCAGACGCATACGCCAGTCAGGAAGACGGCGGCCAGGGCTGGAGAGACGAAGCCGGAAGGACCGACACGTGAAAAGGTGCTCAATTTTATTCGCGAACGCTTTGGCGTGGTCAGCACCACGCAGTTGATGTTGAGCGATTTTCAGCCCTCGCCCGATCCGGACTATTACCAGGCCACCGTCACCAGTAACGACGGCAAGCAAACCAAGGACCAGCCTCTGACGATCTC
>Ga0335078_10017662_pt1 | contig 10603 bp, 8 predicted proteins | sample Lox_Sample_32_FD_206711 | JGI IMG/M metagenome (GOLD analysis project Ga0335078, IMG submission 206711) | Soil microbial communities from Loxahatchee National Wildlife Refuge, Florida, United States - Lox_Sample_3.2 | ecosystem: Environmental > Terrestrial > Soil > Wetlands | place: USA: Florida...
CGGTCCAGGACCGCATGACGATCCTTGAGCAGACCGGCGCCCGGCTGTTCGTTGAGCGGCTGCGCCTGGAGTGGCGGCCGGGCACCCCCGTCCCCGAGCCGGGCGGGCGGCTGCTGTTCCGGCCGGTCGGCGATCCCGGGGAACTGCTCACGCTGATGACCGCCGCCCTGGACGGGACCCTCGACGCGCACAGCCGGGCCGACCTGGCCTGGCTGACCCCGGGGGCCGCCGCGGCCAGGCACTACGAAAACGAGCTCGCGCTGTACACCAGCCCGCGGGACTGGTGGCGAATCGCCACCCGGCCCGATGGGCAGCCGGTGGGGTTTGTGCTGCCGGCCTGCAACGCCTACAACCCGATCATCGCTTACCTGGCCGTGCTCCCCCGGCACCGCGGCCATGGCTACATCAACGACATTCTCGCCGAGGGCACCCGGGTGCTGCGCGGGCAGGATGCCCCCCGCATCCGGGCCACCACCGACGTCGGGAACATCCCGATGGCCAGGGCGTTCCAGCGCGCCGGGTACCTGAATTTCGAGCGCGAGATCACCATGACCTGGGGCTGACCGGCGCGACCCGCCCCGGCCCGGTCTCTTCTCGGCCGCGCTCCCCCGCGGTCAGCGCTGCCCGGCCGCCCGCGCCAGCGCCTCCCCGGCCTGCGCGGCGAGCTCGCCGACCAGGCTGGCGGCCGGGGTCAGCTCAGTGATGAGATCAACCGCCTCACTGGCCCACACCGGCAGCGGGGTCAGCTCACCGCGCGCCACGCCCTCCTGGTAGGCCCGCTGGGCGGCGGCGTCCGCGGCCAGCTCGCCCTCCCGGCCCCGCCACTGGTCGAGGAAGGGGTGGCCGAGCGTGCGCCCCGTGTACCGGGCGGGCCACGGCGAGCCACGGGCGATGTCCAGCACCGAGCTGCGCTCGGTGTCCTCCCCGTGCCCGCTGAGGATCGCCTTGGTGATCGCGGGATCGGCCAGGGCCTCGGGCGTGGCCTGGAAGCGGGTCCCGATGAGCGCCCCGGCCGCGCCCAGGGCCAGGGCCGCGGCCACCCCCCGCCCGTCGGCGATACCGCCGGCCGCCAGTACCGGCACGGGTGCGGCCAGGTCCACCACCAGTGGCACGAACGGCAGCGTCGAGCGCCCCCGCCGGGCGCCGTGCCCGCCGGCTTCGGTGCCCTGCGCCACGATGACGTCGGCGCCCACGTCCACCGCCTGCCGCGCCTCCGCCAGGTCGGTCACCTGGATGATCAGCGTGGCCCCGGCCGCGCGGACCGCGGCCACGAACGGCCGCGGGTCACCGAAGGACAGCATCACCGCCCGCGGCTGCCAGTCCAGCGTGTACTCGACCGTGCTGCGGTCCACCGCCCAGCTCTGGAAGCCGACCCCCCACGGCTGGCTGGTGCCGGCCGTCACGACTGGCAGCTCGCGTTCCAGCCAGTGCCGGTTCCCGCCGCCGCCGCCCAGCAGCCCGAGCCCGCCGCCGTTGGATACCGCCGCGGCCAGCGCACCGCCGGCTGAGCCACCCATCGGCGCCAGCACGATCGGGTGCCGTACCTGGAACATGTCGGTGAACGCTGTCGACAACGCCATAGCCGCCATCCTGCCCGGGTTGGCCCCGCGGGCGGTACTGCGGACCGGCCCGTGGTACTGCGGGCCGGCCGGTGCATGGTAGGCATGGCCCATGGCTGAACTCATCCCCCGCCGGGTCCTGTTCGGGAACCCGGAACGCATAAGCCCGAGTATCTCCCCAGAGGGCACCAGGCTGGCCTGGATCGCACCGCACGAGGGGGTGCTGAACGTGTGGGTGGCCCCGGTGAGCGGGGACGGGGTGGACTGGCCCGCGGCCCAGGTGGTCACCAATGACACCGACCGCGGCATCCGCATGTTCGCCTGGGCGCACGACGGCCGGCACCTGCTCTACCTGCAGGACACCGGCGGGGACGAGAACTGGCGGCTGCACGACGTCGACCTGGCCACTATGCAGCGGCGGGACCTGACCCCGTTCGGTGGCGTGCGGACCGAGCTGATCGCGGACGAGAAGAAGTTCCCCACCGAGATCCTCATCGGGCTGAACAAGGACAACCCGCAGCTGCACGACGTGTACCGGCTGAACCTGACCACCGGCGACCTGGTCAAGGAAGTCGACAACCCGGGCTTCATCGGCTGGGTGGCGGACGCGCAGCTGGTCGTGCGGGCCGGCATTGCCCCGCAGCCGGACGGCGGCCTGGTGCTGATGGTCCGCGGCGACGCCGGGGCGGACTGGCGGCCGGTGCTGGCGCTGTCCGCCGAAGACGCTCTGACCAGCCAGCCGGTCGCGTTCAGCGAGGACGGCCGGTCGCTGCTCATGCTCAGCTCGGCGGGCGCGGACACCGGCCGGCTGGTCCGCCTCGACCTGGCCACCAGCGGGCAGCAGGTGCTGGCCGAGGACCCGGACGCGGACGTGGCCGGGCTGCGCATCGACCCGGACACCCGTGAGCCGCAGATCGTCAGCTTCCTGAAGGACCGGATGGAATACCAGGTGCTGGACGAGGCGGTGGCCCCTGACCTGGCCGCGATCCGCGCGCTGAACCCCGGCGACCCGTCGCTGATGAACACCGATGACGCCGACGAGACCTGGCTGATCGCGTTCAACAACGACACGACCGCGGTGTCCTACTACAGCTACGACCGCCGGGCGCACGAAGGCCACTTCTTGTTCGAGGCCCGGCCGGAGCTGTCCCGCTACCAGCTGGCGCCGGTGGAGCCGTTCACGTTCACCAGCCGGGACGGGCTGACCATCCACGGGTACGCGACATTCCCGCTGGACACGCCGCGCACCGGGCTGCCCGCCGTGCTGGACGTGCACGGCGGCCCGTGGGCCCGCGACGCGTGGGGTTACGACCCCGAGGCGCAGTGGCTGGCCAACCGCGGCTACCTGTGCGTGCAGGTGAACTTCCGCGGCTCGACCGGGTACGGCAAGGCGTTCGTGAACGCGGGCGACCGGGAATGGGGCGGCCGGATGCACGACGACCTGGTCGACGCGGTGGCGCACATCACCGGCCAGGGCCCGGGCAGCCAGCCCTGGGCCGACCCGGCCCAGGTGGCCATCTACGGCGGGTCTTACGGCGGGTATGCGGCGCTGGTCGGCGCGGCCTTTACCCCGGGACTCTTCCGGTGTGCCGTGGATATCGTCGGGCCGTCGAATCTGAAGACGCTGATCGAGACGATCCCGCCGTACTGGGCCCCGGTGGTCGCCCAATTCCACAACCGGGTCGGCGACCCGGCGCGGGACGCGGACTTCCTGTGGTCCCGCTCGCCGCTATCCCGGGCGCACGACATCCGGATCCCGCTGCTCATCGCGCAGGGGGCCAATGACCCGCGGGTGAAGCAGGCCGAGTCGGAGCAGATCGTGGCGGCCCTGACCGAAGCGGGAATCGATCACGAGTACCTGCTGTTCCCTGATGAGGGCCACGGCTTCGCCAAGCCGGAGAACCGGCTGCGTTTCTATGCCGCCGCCGAGCGCTTTCTGGCCCGTTACCTGGGCGGGCGGGCCGAAAATTAGCAAGCTAACCGGTGTGCGGGCGTCCTGCCATTTTTTGTGGCATTACGCACGGTGCGTGGCCGGTGCAATAAACGAAGGCTGAACGGGACATGGTGGAAATCAAGACAGACGCGGCCGTGGATGCGATGCGGGAGGCTGGCCGGGTGGTGGCCCGCGCGCTCGCCGCGGCCAGAGCCGCGGCCGACGTCGGCGTGACCCTGCGCAGCCTCGACGAGGCCGCGCACGCGGTCATCCGCGAGGCCGGTGCTACCTCACCGTTCCTCAACTACCACCCGTCGTTCGCGCCCACCCCGTTCCCCGCGGTGATCTGCGCGTCGGTGAACGACACGATCGTGCACGGCATCCCCGGCGGCTACCAGCTGCGGGACGGCGACCTGGTCAGCGTGGACTGCGGGGCGACCCTGGACGGCTGGACCGGGGACGCCGCGATCAGCTTCATCGTCGGCACCCCCCGCCCGGCCGACCTGCTGCTCATCGAGACGGCAGAGAAGGCGCTGGCGGGCGGCATCGCGGCCGCGGTGGCCGGGGCGCGGATCGGCGACGTCTCACACGCGATCGGCAGCGTGGGCCGGTCGGCGCACTACGGCATCCCGTCCGGGTTCGGCGGGCACGGTATCGGCCGGGAGATGCACGAGGACCCGCACGTGCCGAACGAAGGCCGCCCGGGCCGGGGGCTGCGCCTGCGGCACGGCCTGGCGCTGGCCATCGAGCCGATGCTGATGGCCGGCGGGAGCGACAGCTTCGTGGTCGCGCCGGACGGCTGGGCGCTGCGCACCTCGGACGGCAGCCGGGCCGCGCACGCGGAGCACACCGTGGCCATCACCGACGGCGGCCCGCGCATCCTCACCCTGCCCTGAGACCGCGGGCCTGCCCGGGCGCCCCGGCCAGCCGGTCACCAGTGCGGGCTCCTCGCTGAGCGTCAGGCAGCTGGCAGCAGGTCACATCCCGGGCCGGCGGCGCACTGCGCGGTTACCGCCGCTCCCCCACCCCCAGCTGCGCGGCGGCCCAGTCGGCGGTCCGGTAGCGGTGGAACGGCGCGAGGTTGGCGCAGCCGTGGTTGCCCTGGTCCAGCAGCAGCAGCTCGGCCGGGCCGCCCGCCTCGTCCACCAGCCGGGCCGCGTCCTGCCACGGGATCAGCCGGTCCAGCTTGCCCATCACGGCCAGCAGCGGGCAGCGGATCCGGCCGGCCCGGCCGGCCAGGGTGAGCTGCGCCGCCACCTGCCGGGCGGTGGCCATGTCCGGTGACTTGGACCGGACCCGGAACGCCTCCCGGGTCAGGATGGGCCTGGCGTCCCAGTGGTCGGCGAAGCTGAACGGCCCGGCCAGCGCCACGCAGGCCCGGACCCGGTCGTCACCGCTGGCCACCCGGGGCGCGTAGTACCCGCCCAGGCTGACGCCCCACACCCCGATCCGGCCGGCGTCCAGCGACGGCTCGCGGCTCAGCCGGTCGATGATGGCCGCCCCCGGCAGCTCCCAGTCACCCCGGATGGCCAGGTCGTATTCGGCCTCCCCCTGGCCCGGGCCGTCCACGCTGAACGTGGCCAGGCCGCGTTCGGTGAACAGGTCCTCGGTGCTGCGCAGCTCCTCCTTGGCCGAGTCCAGCCCGGGAATCATGATCATTACCGGGTGCGGCCCGTCCCCCGGCGGCTCACGCAGCACGCCGACCAGGTGCGCGCCGTCGAACGGGATCTCGATCCGGCGGCCCGGCGGGGACAGGAACGGCAGCGCGTCACTGGCGCAGCGGACCGCGGCCTGGTGCGCGGTGCGCAGCTGCGCCAGGTCGTCCACGAACAGGAACTTGGCGAAGTGGTAGTAGACCGCGGCCTGGGACAGGTGCGCCCCGGCGGACCGCTCGTGCCCGGCCGCCAGCGCGTCCCGGCCCAGCTGCTCGTGCTCGGCCGCGACCGCACTCCACGCCGCGCACCAGTCCGCCCAGTTCTCCAGGCGCCCGGTGATCCGCTCGAAGTCACCCGCGGTCACACCGTTGGTGGTGAACCGCGGTGCCCAGTGCGAGATCGCCATCGCCACCCGCTCATCCACCCCGGGCTCCCTCCGCCGGCTGGCCAGAACCTGCAAACGAATGCATACTCGTGCGGGCGGGCACCGTCAACCGGGCGGGGCGGGATGAGGGAAGACATCCAGATCACGGTCAACGGGGTGGCCCGGGTCGTCAGCTGCGAGCCGGAAACCCCGCTGCTGGACGTGCTCCGGCACGACCTGGGCCTGGCCGGCCCGCGGTTCGGCTGCGGCGCCGGGCTGTGCGGCGCCTGCTTCGTGCTCCTCGGCGGGTCCGCCCGGTCCTCCTGTGATCTGCCGGTCTCGGCCGCCGCCGGCCAGCCGGTGACCACGGTCGAGGGGCTGGCCACGGCGGGCCGGCTGCACCCGGTGCAGCAGGCGGTGCTGGACGAGCAGGCGGCCCAGTGCGGGTACTGCACCTCGGGGATCATCATGAGCGCGGTGGCCCTGCTGCGCGCCACAGCCGCGCCGACCGAGGCGGAGGTGCGGGCCGCGCTGGACGGCAACCTGTGCCGGTGCGGGTCGCACCAGCGGGTCATCCGGGCCGTGCTCCGTGCTGCCGGGCGGCCTGGTGACTGACCAGCTGCCGCCGAGCCTGGCGGCCAACCCGCGGCTGGACGGCTGGCTCGACTTCAGCACCCGCGGCCTGGTCACCGTGCGGCCGGGCAAGGTCGAGTATGGGCAGGGCGTGTGGACCGCGCTGGCCCAGATCGCCGCGGAAGAGCTCGACGTGCGGCTGGACCAGGTGCGGATCGCCCCGGTCAGTACGGCGGGCAGCCCGGACGAGGGGGTGACATCCGGCAGCCGGTCCATCGAGGATTCCGGTGGCGCGCTGCGCTTCGTGTGCGCGCAGGCCCGCGCGGACCTGCTGGCCGCGGCGGCAGCGCGGCTGGAAACCGGCCCGGCCACTCTGTCGGTGCGCGGCGGTGAGGTCTGCACCGCGGCTGGTGGCACCGGCCTGAGCTACTGGTCCGCCCGGCGGCGGCCGGGCCGGGCCGTCCCGCCCGGGGCGCCGGCCAAGCCACCGGCGCGCTGGTCGGTCGCCGGGCGCAGCGTGCCGCGTATCGACCTGCCGGACAAGGTGACCGGCCGGCCGCGGTTCCTGCACGACCTGGTCCTGCCGGGCATGCTGTTCGGCCGGGTGGTCCGGCCGCCGGCCGTGGACGCCACGCTGCTGGAGGTCCCGGACCTGGCGCACCCGCCCGGTGTGCTGGCCCAGGTACGCAGCGGGGACTTCCTCGCGGTGATCGCGGAGTCGGACCGGGCCGCGGTGGCGGCGGCGGGACGGCTGGCCCGGGCCAGCCGGTGGGCGGTGCGCGACTCGCTGCCCGACGAGCGGGACCTGAAAGGCTTCCTGCTGGCCGCGCCGGCCCAGCCGGAGGCCGTGCTGCAGCGCCGCGACCCGGCTGCCGCGGGCCGCGTCACCCAGCGGCTGGCCGCCGAGTTCAGCCGGCCGTTCATCGCGCACGCGTCGCTGGCCCCGAGCTGCGCGGTTGCCCGGTGGGACGGGGACGCGGTCACGGTGTGGGCGCACAGCCAGGGAATTTTCGCGCTGCGCCGGGCGCTCGCCGCCGGCCTCGGCCTGGACCCGGCGCGGGTCACCGTGCGCCACGTGGAGGGGGCCGGGGTGTACGGGCACAACGCCGCAGACGACGCGGCCGCCGACGCGGTGCTGCTGGCCCGGGAGGTGCCCGGCCGCCCGGTCCGGGTGCTCTGGTCCCGCGCGGACGAACTGGGCTGGGGCCCGGTCGGGCCGGCCATGGTGGCCCGGCTGTCGGCCGGCCTGGACGCCGCGGGCCGGATCCAGGCCTGGCGGCAGGATGTGTGGAGCAACGGGTTCATCGGCCGGCCGGGCACCGGCGGCGAGCCGCGGCTGCTGGCCCTGTCCCACCTCGCGGGGGCGGCGCCGATCCCGCCCGCGCTGGACGGGCCGCCGTCCGGTGCGATGGGCGCCAGCCGCAACGCGGTGCCCGGCTATCACATCCCGGACCTCGGGGTGACCCGGCACCGGCTGCTGGCCATGCCGGTCCGCACGTCGTCGCTGCGCTCGCTGGGCGCGTTCTTCAACGTGTTCGCGATCGAGTCGTTCATGGATGAGCTGGCCGCCGCGGCCGGCGCCGACCCGGTCGCGTTCCGGCTCGCCCACCTGGCCGACCCGCGGGCCCGGCGGGTCATCGAGGCGGCGGCCGGGCTGGCCGGCTGGGCCACCCGGCCGCGCGGTGCGGGAACCGGCTGGGGCCTGGGCTACGCCCGGTACAAGGGCGTAGCCGGGTACTGCGCGGCTGTGGCCGAGGTGGCCGCGGACACCGCCATCCAGCTGCGGCGGCTGTGGCTGGCCGTGGACGTGGGCCGGGTGATCAACCCGGACGGGGTGATCAACCAGGTGGAGGGCGGGGCACTGCAGAGCGCCAGCTGGGCGCTGCGCGAGCGGGTCCGCTTCGACCGGGCCCGGATCACGTCGGTGACCTGGGACAGCTACCCCATCCTGCGGTTCAGTGAGGTGCCCGAGGTGACGGTACGGATCGTGCCCGTCCCCGGCCAGCCGGAGACCGGGGCCGGGGAGCTGGCCCAGGGCCCGGTGGCCGGGGCCATCGGCAACGCGGTGGCCGACGCGGCCGGAGTGCGGGTCCGCGACCTGCCACTGACCACCGAGCAGGTGACCCGGGCCATCGAGGAGTCCTAGCCGGGGCCGAACAGGACGCTGACCGACTCGCCTTCGTGGATCCGGCGGATGGCCTCGGCCAGCGCCGAGGCCAGTGAGATCACCCGCAGCTTCCCGCCGAGCAGCTTGCCCGGGATCGGCACCGTGTTGGTGCACACCACCTCGGTCACCTCGGGGGCGGCCTCGATCCGCTGCAGCGCACCGTCGGAGAACAGGCCATGGGTGCAGGCCACCCGGACCGAGGGCACGTCGTGCTCGCGCAGCTTGGCCAGCAGCTCGAGGACCGTGGTGCCGCGGGCGATCTCATCGTCCAGGATGATCACGTTGCGCCCGTTGACGTCACCGATGATCGAGGTGATCGTCACCTCCTCGTCGCTGAGCCGCTGCTTGGCACCGGCCGCCACCGGGAGATCGAGCCGCCGGGCGAACGCCGCGGCCGCCTTGGCATTGCCCAGGTCCGGGGACACCACCACCGTGTTCGACAGGTCCTGGGCGCGGAAGTGGCTGGCCAGCTCGCGCAGCGCGTGCAGGTGATCGACCGGCACCGAGAAGAACCCCACCACCTGCGGGGAGTGCAGGGTCATCGTCAGGACCCGGTTCGCGCCCGCCGCGACCAGCAGGTCGGCGACCAGCCGGCCGCCGATGGACACCCGGGGCATGTCCTTCTTGTCCGAGCGGGCGTACGCGTAGTGCGGGATCACCGCCGTGACCCGGGCGGCCGAGGCGCCCCGGGCCGCGTCCAGCATGAGCAGCAGCTCGACCAGGTGCTCCTGGACCGGCGGGGCCAGCGGCTGGATGATGAACACGTCGCGTTCCCGGCAGTTGGACTGGAGCTGCACCTCCAGGCAGTCGTTGGCGAACCGGTGCAGCCGCACTGGGCGCAGCCGCTCGCCAAGGTCGGCACAGATCTCTTCGGCCAGCTCGGGGTGAGCGCTGCCGCTGAACACCGCGATGTCGCGCACCCGCCAAGGTTACTAAGCCGGGGCGGCCGGGTCCCGGTCAGCCAGCCACTGGCCGGCCAGCCGCAGCCAGCGGGCGGGGTCGGCGCGGGCCGGCCCGGGGCCGCCGGCCAGGTCGGCCAGCGCCACGGTGGCCCGGACGGCCGGTGGCGGCCCAGCCGCGATCTGCCCCGCGACCAGTGCGACGGGCACCCCGGCCGCGGCCGCGGCGGCGAATACGGTGCCGGCCACCTTGCCGGTGCCCGAGGTGCGGTCGTACCGGCCCTCCCCGGTGATGACCAGCCGCGCGCCGGCCAGCGCCTGGTCCAGGCCGGCCAGCTGGCCCAGTTCCGGCGCGCCCGGGGTGATCAGCGCGCCCCACGCCGCGGCCAGCCCGTACCCGGTGCCGCCCGCGGCCCCCGCGCCGGGCGCGCCCGGGTCACCGCCCAGGCAGCCGGCCAGCTGGGCCAGGCCCGCCTCCAGCCGGGCCACCTGGGCCGGGCCAGCGCCCTTCTGCGGGCCGAACACCGCCGCCGCGCCCGCGGGGCCGAGCAACGGCGCGCGCACATCGGTCAGGCTGCGCACGCCACCGGGGGGCGGCGGGCGCAGCCCGGCCAGGTCCACCGCGGCCAGCTGGGCCAGTGCGCCGCCGCCCGGCCGGAGCGGGTCACCCGCCTGGTCCAGGAACCGGGCGCCCAGCGCGGCCAGCGCGCCGGCCCCGCCGTCGGTCGCCGCCGAGCCGCCCAGCGCGACCAGCAGCTGGCTGGCCCCGGCGTCCAGCGCGTGCCCGATCACCTGGCCCAGCCCGGTGGTCTGCGCGCCCAGCGGATCGGGCGCGGCCAGCAGTGGCAGCCCGCTGGCCCGGGCCAGTTCCACCGCGGCCAGGCCGCCAGGCAGCTCCAGCCAGTCGCAGTCCACCGGCTGGCCGGCTGGCCCGGTGACCCGGGCGCGGCGCCACCGGGCGCCGCTGACCGCCGCGGCCAGCACGTCCAGGGTGCCCTCCCCGCCGTCGGCCAGCGGCAGGCAGATCAGCTCGTCGCCGGGCCGGACAGCCCGCCAGCCAGCGGCCAGCTCGGCGGCCGCCCGGGCCGCGCCGATGCTGCCCTTGAACGAGTCCGGGGCGATGACGACCCGCATGGTCAGGCCGGCTGTGCCCCGTCCGGGTGGTAGGCGGGCAGCCCGAGGGCCTGCCGGATGGCCTGCTGCACCTCGTCCGGATGCTGGGTCGCGTCGATGGTGACCACGTACTCCTTGCGGCCGAAAAGAGCCAGCACGGGGTCGGTCTTCTCGTGGTAGTCGCGCAGCCGGACGGCGAGTGCTTCCTCGGTGTCGTCCTCCCGGGTCACCAGCTGCCCGCCGCACACGTCGCACTTGCCCTCGACCTGTGGCCGGCCCTGGATCAGGTTGTAGTCCATGCCGCAGCCCGAGCACAGCCGGCGGGCCAGCACCCGCCTGC
>Ga0335078_10017663_pt1 | contig 10603 bp, 7 predicted proteins | sample Lox_Sample_32_FD_206711 | JGI IMG/M metagenome (GOLD analysis project Ga0335078, IMG submission 206711) | Soil microbial communities from Loxahatchee National Wildlife Refuge, Florida, United States - Lox_Sample_3.2 | ecosystem: Environmental > Terrestrial > Soil > Wetlands | place: USA: Florida...
GAGTCCGCTGGTAGCTCTCGAGCATTCCAAATGAAAGATGACCGGCCAGCAGAATGCAGGTAATAAATGCAGGGGGAAGGTAGCGATTATCGAAGAAGCCTGGCGGCTGCCCAGAGGGCGGCGGCGAAGCCGGCGATGGCATGACTGGCGCGCTGATCTGGCTCATTCCGGCTCCCTGATCTTGTAGAGGCGGTCGGACGTCAAGCTGTCAATGGTCTGAAGTTTGCCGGAGGGCCAGCGGACGACTGCTTTTTCTATATGTACATTTGTGCCCATACCGAAATGTAGGCGCCGGTCGTTTTCGGAGGCAAAGCCGCAGCCGCCTGAGACTTCCTGCACCTGCTTTTGTCGGTTCCAATAAAGCGCCACTTCGGCTCCGATGGCGCTGCGATTACTCGACGTGCCTTCAAGTTCGAATTCGATCCACTGGTTCTGCGGTTCCACGGTATTTTTGTAGACCAGCAGCGGGCCGTTCTGATTGGCAACGACGGCGTCCAAAACGCCGCGATTCCACAGGTCGGCCAATGCGACCGCACGGCCATCGTAATTATCCGTGACGCCGACCGCCTGTGCCACCTCAATGAAACGCCCGGCCCCATCATTGAGCCAGACTTTCTTGGTCTGATAGCCGGAGAGGCTGCGGCCGTTGAAAGCCGGCCAATCTTTCGCGTCGGCAATAATGGTGCTGTTGCCGCCGGCCACCTTGGAAAAGTCATACCAGTAACTGCGGTTCCGGTCGAGCGAGATGTAGCCATTCGTGAGATAGAGGTCGAGCGTGCCGTCGTTGTTCAGATCGCCGAACTGCGCCCCGAAGCTCCAGCCGCCGAGCTCCACGCCAAAATCGCGCGCCAGATTTTCGTACTGCATGGAATCACCTGCAGTGCCGGTTTTCGGCATCCAGAGATTGTTGCCCTGAATGAGAATGCCGTCTTCCGAGATATTGGACACATAAACCGCGTACCGGCCCTGGTTGAGAATGTCGCCAAAAGCCGCATTCATGCCGCTCTTGGGCGCGAAGCCGACTCCGGTCTTTTCGCCGACTTCACGGAAGCGCGTGCCATCGTTGAAGTACAGTTCGGAAACGCCGTAGTCATTGGCAACGAAAAGATCGGGATGCCCTGTCCCGCGCAGATCGGCCGCGGCCGCGGCCAGCGCCCAGCGGCGGCTATTGATGCCGAGCTTTTCACTGACCTCTTCAAATCTGCCATTGCCCAGATTGTGAAACAGATATTTGCGCCCGCCGTTCCTGGCGTACTCAAAACTATCGGGCATGATGCGCGTGGTGGTGAGATGCCACAGATCAACATCTTCGGCGTAATAGCCTCCGAGAAAAAGATCGAGCAGTCCGTCGCCATCATAGTCGAACCAGATGGCGGTGTTGGCGTTGACCCAACGCGGCAGGCCGGCCTGGTCAGTAACTCGCGTGAAGCCGCGGCCCTGATCGTTGTGAAATAGCTCGGGGCGGCCCCACTTGATCAAGAACAGATCCTCATAGCCGTCGTTGTCGTAATCGCCCCAGACAGCGCCGGTTGAAACCCCTGTGCCGGGTTGATTCACGTCCGCGATGCCCAGCTCGGGAGCAACATCTCTGAACGTTCCGTCGTGCATGTTGCGATAGAGTGCGTTCTTGCTTCCGATGGCGCTGTTGGTGACATAAATGTCGGGCCAGCCATCGCGATCGAAGTCAACGATGGAAACCGAAGCTCCCATAGAAGCAACTTCGGGCATGATGGGATCGAGTTGGGGGTCGAGTTGGGGAGCGTGATGAACGAAGTTGATGCCGGCAGCGCGAGAGACTTCGTGCAAGTAAAAACCGTAGTGGGCAAGCGCGGTTGTGGCGTCCATAGCGAATTTGGCGGCCTGGCGCCGCGCGGAGACCTGTTTAATGATGAGAGGAGTTGCCAGCAGCCCGATAAAGAAAATCGCCAACAGAACCCTGGCCACACGACTGCCGGTCATTGGGAAAGATCACTCCTCAATGCGTTCTTGAAAACTTCAGGAGTGATGTAGCGGGTGTGATAAGTCTGCCAGTCTTCGGGATGCTGGCGATAGGTCCACTCCTCCTCCAGGCTGCCGGGGCGCGTGGTGTAGGCAGTTTCAGAGTGGTGGGGCAGCGGCAGCACCGTCTTCGAGAACGTTGAATTGTAGTCACCATCTTTGATCCAGCCATCGCCCATGATGACAAAATCGCGCACCCAGCCGGCGGGCGGCGGAGCCTGCTCGGCGAAACGCAGCGACAACTCGTCGCCGGAAGCGACGATCGCGTAGCGGTCGTCAATCTTGTTCAGCAGCTCACGCACGTCCCCATAGCGCGTGTAGTAGCCGATAAGATCGCGCCAACGCTGCTTGCTGCCTTCGAGCTGGTTGTAATCGGGAACTTCCGGCGCGCCGACGCCTACCGGCATGTGCATGACAGAATAGCCGCGATAGTGAAGATCAGCCAGCGTAGGGCCGAGAGTGATTTTCCTGAGCGGAGCGTCCGGCGCGCCCTGCGCCCATTGAATCGCGTCCCAATAAATTTCAAGATTGGTGCGCAAGCGCACCCGGCGTGGTGTTCCGGGGCGAAAAATATTGGTCAGATTGAAAAGAATTGTTTTCTTCCGGCCGGCCGGAAAACCGAGATTGTCCTGCGCAGTGACCCAGCCGCCGTGGCCATCGGGAACTTCAACGCTGAGGCCGTGAGCGCGCCAGCGATGTCCCTGCGTGATGGCGACGTTGACGGAAGACTCGGTGTCGTGAATCGAACCCTGCGCAATTAAGTACAGCGGACCGCTCTTGGGCGCGTCATCGCCGAGATCAATTTCGAGGTAGTGGTCGCGCGTGACCCCCTGAAACTGCCCACGGCCGAAGCTATCGAGCGCGCAGCCATCGAGGGTGCTGACGATATCGGTGACGTCATTTCCGTTGTCATCTATCGCGCGGGCGATTTTGTGCGGAGTGGCGACGGTCGTGATTCCAAGTCTCGCCGGAGGAATCACGAAGCGCTCGTCAACGAAAATCTCGGTGCCTGCCGGGTGATCCACCGCCATGAGCGCGAGATAATCGTAGTAGTAAACCTCCCACAACTCGGCGGTGATGCGAATGTCGTAGTAGCCATCGTGCGGGACGAGTTGTTCGCGGCCGATCTTGTACCATTCGCCGGTCGCGGCGATTTCCGCCGAGCCCAACGTGTTGATGCGGAGCCCGATGGCGGAGCCCCAGGGAACCGCGTCCTTGAGGAACTCCATCTGTTTGCCGTTGTAGGCGAAAAGAAATGGACAGGACGCCTTGAGGCGCTGCTCGGTCACAACTTCCTGATCGGCCTTCACTCCAAACTCGGCGCGCACCGTGCCATTTGGCCAGATGACGCGGACGACTTCGGCCTCCGTTTGATTTCCCAGGCCGAAGTGAAGCTGTGGGCCGGTGATGGGCTGCTTCTGCACCAGAAGGCCGGAGCGAACTTCAATTTCGCCGCCGACACCGAAAGGATTGATGCGCTGGTCGCCGACGGCCTGCTTGGCGTGCGGCCGGACAATTTGCCAGTGATAATTTTTCGAGCCGCGGTTGACGGCTTCGACGGCCTGGCCGTCGGCGGAAAGGCCGATCAGATCCAGGCGTCCTGTGTCGTTGAGATCTGCGGCATCGAAGATCAGCGCCGGAGAAACCGGCTGGCTGAGAAGCGTGAACTTGCCGCTGGCATCGCCGAGCCAGACGAGAGCGCCGCCTGGATTGCTGCCAGGCGTCGAGATCGTGGGAGAAAGAAGAAGATCGAGCGCGCCGTTGTTATCGAGATCAGCGACGTGAAGGCGAACCTCGCCGACGAGGGATTGGGGGTTGGGGGCACGGGCGATTTCCGCGATGTCCCAGCTCTCGCCTTCGTTCTTGTCGGAGATGCGAAGGATCGAGCCATCGGCCTGCACCGCCAGCAGGTCGAGTGTGCCGTCATTGTCAGGGTCGGCAACGGCGATAGCTTTCACGGTTTGTACGTTGGGCGGAAGCGCGCGCTCCTTGAACTGGCCCTGGCGCTCGTTCATGAAAACGTGCAAGCTTCCCGCGCCGTCAATGATGGCGGCGTCGGGATTGCCGTCGCCATCGAGATCGGCCCAGGCGAAGCCCGTCAGACCGGAAATGCCCGCGAAGGGATGAATGGCAAGAAAAGTTCCGTCGCCGTTGTTTCGCAAGATGGTGGGAACGCCGGCTTTGGAGCCAAGAACGATGTCGAGGTCGCCGTCGGCTTCGATGTCCACCGCCCAGGAGCCAGTGTAAGGCGCACTGGTCACGGATTTCGGCAGTTTCGTCTGTGTGGTCACGTCAGTGAAAGATGACGGACTGTCCTGGCGAAATAAGCGCACGCCGCCGTCGCCGGCGAGCGCGAGATCGGTTTTGAAATCGTAATTGAAATCGAGCGGGGTGATGCCTTCAGGCAACGGCGGCGCGGCGAATTGGCCGCCGGGGAAGGGAAGCGTGGCGCCGGTAGAAAGATGGACCTGGCGGCCGTTGGCTTCGCCGACGACAGGTGCGCCTTCGCTGGCGAGCGGAATCGCGCCGATCCAGTTCCAGCGAACGCCGCTCTGCGCGGGCAGCGCTTGGGCAGTGAATTGAATCGCGGTGTCCGGCGGGGCGGGCTGAAAGACGGGCGACTCCATGCGCAGAAAATGCGTGAAGGGCGCGGCCTCGTCGCCGGGCGGCGCTTTGATCGCGGAAAGACTGAGCCGATACTCAGGAACGCGCACCAAAACATTCCGCAGAAAAGTTGTTTGTGTGGCGGCAGCGCGCAGATCGGAAGCGGCGACCGCAGACTGGACCGCGGCGAGCGCATGCTGAACTTCGGGCGGCCAGCCGGAGGAGCGCGCACTGATTTGGGCTAATGCGGAGTTCAACGTGTTCGCATCGCCGCGCTTGGCCGCGATGCGAGCCAGTTCGAGCAGGGCAGCCAGGTTGGCGGGCTGGGCAGTGAGAATTTTCTGCATGAGCTGCTGGAATTCCTCGTCGCTGCTGGCGTCGCCCTGCCGCTCGACTTCTTCAGCGAGCTGGTACAGCGCGCGAAGGTTCGCGGGATTGAGTTCTACCGCCTTGCGCAGGTCAGAAATTGCCTCGGTGGAATGGCCGCGGTCGCTCTCCAGAATGCCGAGCAAATCATAAATGTGATCGTTCTGAGGCGCGAGGGCGTGCGCCTTGCCCAGCCTTTGAGCGGCGATGTCGTAATTGTGCTGCCGCAACGAGAGAATGCCCCAATTGGCCCATCCAGCAGGCTCAGCCGGAACGAGCTGAGTGACCTCAGAAAGGCGGCTGTCGGCGTGAACGTCGTCGCCGACTTCCAGCGCGGCCACGCCGACATAAAAGGCGGAAACAACTTTCTTGTATTCCGCCGAACCGGACTGGGGCAAGCGGGCGGAGCGATGGCAACCGGCGGAAAGCATTACGCTGGCGGCTACCAAAACGAGTGTGCTTGCTCGTGCTGCCCGCGCGATGAATTGACAGATACCGTAAGTCGTTTTCATTTTGGCTGCAAAAAATCGAACAGCACCGGGCGGCAGCTTAGGCTCTTTGGACGACCCGGACCTGCGCCTTCAAACGAGCGCGCCGCCGCGTCACGCCACGGAACCACAGGAAAGCCACTGCCAAAAACGGCAACAGAAAAAACAAAAGGTCCCAGCGGCCCAGGCCGACCGGCGTAGCTTCGACCCGCGAAAAAACTTCACCGCGCCCCTGCGAACTCTCGAGCGCCAGCCGCACCCGCCAGAACTCATCGCGATCGAACTGCACTGAAGTTTTGTAGTCTATCTGCCCGCGCAGGTCGTCGCGCTCAAGATCATAAATCGCTTCGTGAAGACGCCCGCTTTCCGGCTGAATCCCGATCCTTATCTTCAGGTCCGTGGGCACCACACTCCCGGGCAATGGATCAACAATCACAAAAAAAGTTCCCGTACCCACGTCGGGATGGGTCCAGAGCGCGACCATGCAGGGCCCAACTCTTCGATTTTCGAAAAGAGGAAAGGGCGGCCCGTTATGCGCCCGCGCCGGCAGACTCAACGCGAGCGTCGCCAATCCTACTGCGATCCACTGCGAGTTATGTTTTTCGCCGCGAAGGCGAGTGACTGCCCGCCGCGACAACATCCGTTTGTTTTCCGGCAACTTATTTTTCCGGCAACCTAGCCGCTCATCATCATTGTGGCACGCATTTCCATGGGCTGAAACAGCAGCCACATTGCCGCCAGCCACAACACCACAGAAACTGAAGCCCAGGGAATAAAGGCACGCATCGGCGATTGAGGCGCGTCTTCTTCGGCCAGCGCGTGCGTCACTACGAGCGATCCCGCCAGCCCCAGCAGCAGAAATCCGATCTCGATGATCAGCACAATATTCGCGGGCAGGCCAACCCACCGCCAATGCGGCTCGCCGAGAAATGGATAGCCAAGGCCCGCCACCGCGCTTTGCGTCACAGGAATGATGGTGTAAAGCCCAGTCAGCAAATGGAAGCCGTAATGCGCCAGCCACATTCCAAAACCGAGAGGAACAATGCCGTAGGTGTAGCGCACGGCCAGCGGCAGTGGCGGACGATCGCTGCCATGCAGCGCGCGTGTAAGCCAGACCGCAATGCCAAGCAACAGAATCGGCTCGACAATCAGGAAAACGGCAAAGATCACGCCCAGCACCGGCGCTTCATGACTCACATGCAACAGGGCTGCAAGCCAGCGCTCAACCGCATATACCGGGCTCACCATTCCGAACGCATTGAGCAGCGCGCCGAAGGTAAACACGATGACCAGCGCCGTCAGATCTTTTCGGCGTGAAAAATAACCAATGCCGGAACGCAGAGGATCGGTCAAAAGCTCAGTTCCGGGAAGCCGGTTCAGGATGCCGACGTTGTCGTGCGGACAAGCGTGAACACAGTCGAGGCAGAAAGTGCAATCCATGTTGCCGACCTTGCTGGGCTGAAACAAGGCCAACTCGCAGCCGCGGATGGTCACCAGGTCGCTGGCGGCTTCACGCCGGCCACGAATGCAATCTTTCGTGTGGCATGAGGTGCACACCTCCTGACTGCGCACCTTCACTTCGAGTGGCGAAAGCGTCGAAGCGGCAAAGTTGAATTGTCCGATGGGGCAAACAAACTTGCAGAATGAGGCATGCTTGAAGAAGCTGTCCACCAGCAGAGCGCCGAGGAAATAGGCAACAATGAGCCACGCCGTCCACCATGGGGAAGACCACAGATCGAACAATTCGTAGGCAAAAAGAATCAATACAAAAAGACCAACCGACAACCACTTATTGCGCAGAGCGCGCGGCCAGGTGAAACGAGGCTTGAAAAACCGGCGGGCCGCATCGCGCACCAGCACGAAGGGACAGGCGAAGCAGAAAAAATTTCCCGCGCAAAGCAGCACCAGCACCAGAACGCCGCGAAAGTGAAGCCAGGTCAAAGTGGTTGCGAGATTCTTTGGTGCAAGCGGCGGACCGAACAATCCATGAAGAATCATCACCACGCCCAGAACCAGCAGAGGCGCCTGCAGCAACGGGCGGGAGTAGCGCCAGCGAAGCAGTCGGCCAAGGCCGGGAACCCGCAACAGATCGAATGTCTGTAAGTCGGGAGTTTGCAGGGCCGGAATGGAGGGCGAAGTCAACAGCTTGCCTAATCGGGGCGAACGCCTCGTACGTCAAACTGCTGGTCCAGCATCCGCCCACCGGGTAAGACGGCGTGCACGAGAATTACCCAGTCCCCTGCCATACCGAGTTGGACCTGACCGCGGTAGCAACCTGGCGCAATCTCGCGGGCTTCGCCGAAGGCCGGACTCATGCCGGGGTGGGTCATGTCTGCCTCCACGGTAATCCTGGCGCCCCCTGCCGGCCTTGCATTGCGACCGGCAAGCCTGAGAGTAATGGTGACCGGTCCAACGCGGGCGGGATCGGGCGAGATTTCGTGCTGCACAATAGTTGCGGGCGCCAGCTCAGCCGATCGGTGGCAGCCGGCGCCGAGCATTGCGGCGGCCAAGAGAGCCGCCAATAAGAAGCCGGATGCGCGGAAAAGCCGCCATCTGCGCGGAGGACTGCCAACCATCTCAGGAGTCACGCCACACAAAATCATTCCGCCAACCCTGCGTCAGGCCACCTCCGGCGCCAGACGGTGGCCCCAGGCGCAGGTGCAATTCATACTCTTCTCGTCACTCTCCGACGGAAACATGTGGTAGTACATGCCGATGACCATGGGAATGAAGACAACGGAGTTATAGAACAGGTGCAGCTCTACGCGCGGAATCACCAACTGCAGAATGCTGAACGGCACCGGCTTGTGCCAGAAATTGTGGTGAGTCGTGGCTTGCCAGATGAGCAGGAAATGCTCAATGTGATGCCAGAACTGGATGACAAACGCCACCATCCACCAGGTTCGCGCGCGGCCGGTGAATCCCTTGCGCAGGACCCAAATGCCAATCAGCATCACCAGCGCGTAACTGTAATGCAAAACTTCAGACTTGACGAGCCACGGATACCACAATCCCAGCAGGCCATTGGCCATGGGCCGTGGCCAATGCATCACGTAAACCTGGTAAGCCTGGACCAGATGCTCCGCCCAGTGCGCAAGCACGATGAACATGAACACCTGCAAGGCGCGCTCGTGCCAGGTGGTGTTGAGCTTGTCATACAGACTCACCTTCGCCGCGGGCGCTGTCACCAGGTTCGGAATGCTGGGATTTGAAACCGCCATGACGTTGCTCCTTCCCGATGAAAGTTCGGCAAGTCCAAAGCCGGCAAGGTCTTAGATCATCCCAGCGGCTCTGGGACGATTCAATAGTACATTCATATTATGTGGTCGGTTTGGCCAACATCGAGGAAGAAAAAAACGGCGGGCTGTTCCCGCCGGTGGAGGGCTCCGACTGCCGCCTGATTCGCTAAGCCGCCGCCCGCGTACGTGCCGCTTTCTGCGCGGCCTGGCTGCGCTTTTTCGCGCCTTTGGTACGAACTGCTTTCATCGCCGCCTGGTGCCGGGCAGCAGAGCCGCGGCTGCGAGCGCTGCTTTTGGCCTGCCGCGACAACGGCGCTTTTCCCGCCGCGCTGTGACCCTCTCTCTTCAAAGCGCCTCGCACGGCCCGGGAACGCCGACCGGAAGGCTTTGTCCGGGAATGGCTTTGCCCCTTTCGAGCGTCGCGACTGGCCTGTTTTCTGGTTTTGGCCGAAACTCTGCCGCCTGGAGGCGGCAATTTCACGCCCGCGCGCCGGGCCTTGGAAAGACCGATTGCGATCGCTTGTTTTGGTGAGCGAACCCCATGTTTTCCCTCGCGAACGTGATGGATCTCCTCACGAACGAACTCTCCAGCCTGCGTGCTGGGTGATTTCCCTTCCCGCGCATCTTCACGGGCACGTTCGACGGTCTCCTTCTCAGGCATGGTCCCACCTCCTTGAATCTCAGCCTAACGTGGCTCTCCGGGTAAGAAATCGAATGGAGGCTGTAATTCAGCCGGAGGTTTGCTGTAGGCGACGACAGCTTCCCGTGCGGCGCCGCGTGCGACAAGGCGTAAAATAAAAGTTGAGCATTATGCAGCGCGTCTATCTCGATAACAACGCGACAACGCCTGTTCTACCGGCGGTCTTCGAAACCATGCAGCCTTATTTCGCCGAGCATTTTGGCAATGCCTCCTCCATCCATCAGCAGGGGCAGGAGACGCGGGCGGCCGTGGAGCGGGCGCGGGAATCAGTCGCTGCGTTGTTCGGATGCAGGGCTTCGGAGATCGTCTTCACCAGCGGCGGCACCGAAGGCGATAACCTGGCGGTCTTCGGCCTGATGACCGGTCTGGCGAGTACGGGTGCTCACATCATCACTTCCACCATCGAGCACCATGCCGTGATGAATGCCTGCGCGCACCTCGAATCTCTGGGATGCGAAGTGACGCGGGTTCCTGTAGATGGCCGCGGCCTGCTGGATCCGGGAGATGTGCGCCGCGCGCTGCGACCCAACACCAAGCTCATCACGATCATGATGGCCAACAACGAGACCGGCGTGCTGCAGCCGGTCGAAGAAATTGGCGGAATCGCCGCCGGAGCTGATGTCTATTTCCACACGGATGCCGTACAGGCGGCCGGCAAGGTTCCGATTGACGTCAAGCGGATCGGCTGCGATCTGCTTTCGATTTCCGGTCACAAAATGCACGCTCCGCAGGGAGTCGGTGCGCTTTATGTGCGCAAGGGGACATTTCTGCAGCCGATGCTTTACGGCGGCCGTCACGAGCGCTCGCGCCGCGCCGGCACGGAGAATGTTCCCGGAATCGTCGCGCTGGGCAAAGCTGCGGAATTAGCTCAGGCGGGACTCCAGCGCGGAGAGGTGAATGGCATCGCATTGCTGCGCGACCAGCTGGAGCAGGCCATTCTCGCCGAAGTCGAGGCGACCGGCGTCAACGGTCAAGGCGCGCCACGAGTTCCCAACACGACGAATATTTACTTTGATTACATCGAGGGCGAAGCTTTGGTCATCGCGCTCGATTTGAAGGGCCTGGCAGTTTCCACAGGCGCGGCGTGCTCCTCTGGAGTGGTCGAGCCTTCCCATGTCCTCACCGCAATGGGCTTGCGGCCTGATCGCGCGCGCGCGAGCATCCGTTTCAGCTTCGGCAAGCAGAATAGTCAGCAGGACACGGAATTC
>Ga0335078_10017664_pt1 | contig 10603 bp, 5 predicted proteins | sample Lox_Sample_32_FD_206711 | JGI IMG/M metagenome (GOLD analysis project Ga0335078, IMG submission 206711) | Soil microbial communities from Loxahatchee National Wildlife Refuge, Florida, United States - Lox_Sample_3.2 | ecosystem: Environmental > Terrestrial > Soil > Wetlands | place: USA: Florida...
CCGTAGAACGCCCACAGCACGAGGATCGAGATCAGCGTGATCCCCGCCAGAGCACCGGCTAATCGCAGCGTCGGCTTCCAGCGGCGCTCGCGCAACGCTTCACAGATCGCTAATACCAGCAGTATCGGAAACACGAAAATGCCCGTGTGCTTCGAGCCCAGCGCGCAGCCGGCTGCGAGACCGGTCAGCAGCAGACGCCACATGGTCGGCGCCTTGACGTACCGATAAAAGGCATACACCGACGCGAACAGGAAACACGAGAGCGCCATGTCAGTGGTGACGAACGCTCCGTGGGCCACCAGATTCGGATCGAAAACAACCAGCGCGAGCGCGATCAAGCCAGCCGCCAGGCCGAACATCTCCTGCCCGGCGAAGAATACCAGCAGCGCCATCAGCACGGTAATGAGCGCCGCCATCATGCGCACGCGGAACAGCATCGTGTCCGCGTCGTTTTGGGAAAGGAATTCCTTACCGTCAAGGAACGCCTCGGTCTTGAAGAACCGATGCTGCAGCGTGGGCACGCGCAGCGGCATGTTGAGTATGGGTAAGGCGGCCAGCAGCTTCACCAGCGGCGGATGTTCGGGGTTTAACCCGAAATCGCCGTGCTTCCAGGACATGTAGCCGGAGAAAATATGGTCGTCTTCATCCCATGTCAGGGATTCCTGGCGGATGGCCAGCGCCATCTGTCCAACCAGAACGGCCAGCAGGCATAAAACGCCAGCCACCTTCAGCGCAACGTAGCGCCTGTTTCGCGGACCTTCAGTCACGCCACTAAAGTATCAACCTTTGCGGCTGGATTCGCGGATGGCTTTCACTTCGTCGGCGGGGATGTGCAGGAATTCCAGGAACTCCTGATGCTCCCGCGGCGCCGATTTCTCGAACTCGGCGTGGAAGCGATGCATATCGGCCTCGCTGAGGCCGGCCGCGCGCATGATGGAAACGAGCTTGTCTTTGGTAACCACTTCGGATCTCCTGAATTTCACCGATTGCCCCAGCAGGGCGGCAATCGCGTGCTGGTGACCGCGCAGCCGGTCGATCTCCGCGCTCAGTGCTTCGAGGCGGCGTTTCAGGATCGCGGCGGCGTTGCTGTCGGGTTGATCGAGCATCGAACGAATATCCTCCAGCGTCAGGCCGGAATCGCGCCACAAACGGATGCCGCGCAAACGGGCGGCGTCCTTGTCCGTGTACACGCGGTAGTTCCCCGCGCTGCGCCGGGCCGGCTTCAGCAGCCCGATGGATTCGTAATACAGCACCGTACTGCGGCTCAAACCGCAGTGGCGGGCGAGTCTGGAAACGGTCAGCATCGTCCCTCATTCGAGCTTCAACCCTGAAGCTGTAGACAGGTCAAGAGGAGAATTTGAAGGGTATCACGGACGCGCGGCGTCCCGCCTTAAGGAATCTGCACTTCCCCGCTCTCGCCGGCCATCAGATGCCCTTCGGCATCGCGCACCACCAGACGAATCAGATAAGTACCGGGGGCAACATCAAAGCTGGATGTGATCTGAAATGGCGGCGCATGCTTCAGCTTCTCCATCGTGGTGTCAAACAGGCGCAGATGCAGAGTCTTCCGGACGCCGCTGACGAAATTGCCGTTGTTGTCGAATACCGCCGACACCAGGGTAAGATCGTTCACGTTGCGGCCGGCGTCCTTGCGAAACGCGAGTTGCCCGAGATCCACGCTGGCCAGTACCTTCAGCTTGGCGTCCGTGTCGCTCGCCTTGAAGTATTGCGTGTGCAGCTCCACTGGCAGATCGTGCATTTCATCCCGTGAAAACACGGCGGTCTCGATTTCCTCCTTCGCCTGCGCCTCCTCGCTCTCCTGCTTTTTGGGAGCGAAGTAACCGTGCCGGGCCTGCAAGTCGAGTCTCTCGCGCGCGTTCACGGTAACTTTGAGCCGATGAAAACTCCCATCCGGTTTCAGGTTGTCCGGCGTGAAACCGAGCATGTAGATATACTCGGGCGGCGCCGCCAGCTTCCGGAACCCCGCATCGAAGTCGTTCGTGTTCTCGATGAGATTGCCACCCGTCCCCGCCGCCATCTCCATCAGGACCCCGGAGGCGGCGATAGCGTCCTGATGCCGGTACTGGTCCTTCAGCCTCTCGGCATTCGGATCATAGGCGTTTTGGTCGATGTCGCCGCCCGGAACCAACGTGTAGAGTCCGCGCGCGTCCAGCGCACTGATCACCACGCTGGAGCGCACCGCGCGATCCACCACGTCGAGTTCCTCGTATCGTTGATCGTCGAAAATGAAGAAGCCGGGCGACACCAGAATGATGTTGCGCTGCCCCGGCATAAGCGAGATCCTGCGAACAACGTCTTTCAGCGTGCTCAGCGAGACTTGCACTTCATGGCCGCCGCTCTCGACGGCAACATTGGCGGCAGACTTCGTCAGGTCCACAGCCACCTGCATCTGCTGTGGCGTCAGGTGCATGCAGGCCATCGTCTCCCACACGACCGCCTGAAAAGCCTGGCCGTCGTTCTTGTTCACAATCAGATCGCCCATGTAATAGCTCACGTCCGGGCAATCGTGGCTGTTGCCGATGATCGGGCGCGGCCGCAGTTTCAGCAGAGCATTGTGCAGCTTTGCCCGGTCGTCCGTAAAATCGACCGCGCCTTGCCCCGAAACAGTGAAGATCGCCGCGCGCGTGTTGGGTTGCAGGGCGTCGATACTCCGCCCGGCCGCATCACGCACGTACACCATATCCCCGAATTTCATGTGCAGATCGTCGAAAAGGTAGGCGACGAAATTCACCGGTACCGTCGGCGCCGGTTCGCTCCGCTCTATCGGCGCGCCGCTAGCCTCCGCGGCTGCCGCGGGTTTTGCCGCGCTCTCAGCGTTCACCTTCTCCACCGTGAACTTTGTGATTTCCTGCTTTTTTCCTTTGTCGAAGAGCTGGAAATCCGCCTTCGTCAGATTTCCGACCGCCTCGCCTTTGGCGTCGCGCACCACCACCGGCACCATCACCAGATTCACTTTCGATCGGAACGTCACCGGCTGGTCGTTCGAGGTGTTGATCTCCGGCGCGTTCACTCCCAGGGTGCCGGTCTGCGCCCTGCACAGAACAACAGACGCAAGAGCAAGCGTCGCCAGAAAAGCGTCACGATGATTCATGACCGCCTCCTCTGATTGTTAAGAGTTTCCTGCTACGGGATCTGCACTGCACCGTTCTCGGTGGCCATCAGATGCCCTTCGGAATCGCGCACCACCAAACGAATGAGATAGCTCCCCGGCGCCACGTTGAAGCTGGTGCTGATTTTCACCGGCGGCGCCTGTTTCAGCTTCTCCATGGTCGTGTCCAGAAGGCGCATCTCGAGAATCTTGCGGATGCCGCTGACGAAATTGCCGTTGTTGTCGAACAATGCCGAAACGATAGTCAGGTCGTTCTTGTTGCGGTCCTGATCCTTTCGAAACGCCAGTTGCTTCAGATCCACACTGGCCAACACTTTCAGCGTCGCCTCGGTATCGCTGGGCTTGAAGAACTGCGTGTGCAGCTCTACCGGCAGCTCGTGAACCTCGTCGCGCGAGAACACAGCCTCGTCGATTTCTTCCTTGGCCTGCGTCTCCTCGCTCTCCGGCTTCTTCGGCGCGAAGTAGCCATGCCGCGCCTGCAGGTTCAGCTTGTCGCGCGAATTCACAGTGACCTTGAGCGGATGGAAACTGCCATCCGGCTTCAGGTTGTCCGGCGAGAAGCCGAGCATGTAGATGTACTCGGGCGGCGTCGCCAGCCGCGTGAGTCCGCCCGCGAGATCGTTGGTGTTCTGGATAAACGTTCCGCCTGTTCCGGCGGCCATTTCCGCCATGACGCCCGCCGAAGCGATCGCGTCCTGATGCCGATATTGGTCCTTCAATCTTTCGGCGTTCGGGTCGAAGACACGCTGAGAAATATCCCCCGCCGGGTTGATGGTATACAGTCCTCGCGCATCCAAAGCGCTGATCACCACGTTGGCGCGAACGGCGCGGTCCACCACATCGAGTTCGTCGTAAAGGAGCGAGTCGGTAAGAAAGAAGCCCGGCGACACAAGGATGATGTTTCGCTGGCCCGGCATCAGAGCGACTCGGCGGGCTATGTCCTTGATGGAGAACATCGCCACGCGGCTCTCGTGTTCGCCGTCCGATAGTGCCTGCCGCGCCGCCGATTGCGCCTGGGAAATAGCGACCTGAATCTGCTGCTGATTGAGGCCCATACAAGCCATTGCTTCTGCAGTGGCCGCCTGCAACGGTGGGTTGTTGTTGTAGTTGAGGAGGTCGTACTTGTTGGCCATCTGGTCAGCCATGTAGAAGCTGACGTCCGGACATTGCTGGGCGCCCGAACGGCCGATCGGCCTGGGACGGAGCTTCAGCAGCGCATCGTGCAGCTTCGCGCGATCGTCGGTGAAATCGACCACGCCCTGCCCCGAAGTTGTGAAAATGGCCGCTCGCGCGGTAGGCGGCATAGCGTCGATGGTGCGTCCCGCCGCCTGCTGTACCTGCGGAATATCTCCGAGCTGGAGATGCACATCGTCGAAGACGTAGGCGACAAATTTCACGGGCGCAACGGGAGCAGGCGCGGCTTGTTCGGACTGGGCGCCGGGTGTCTCTGCGGGTGCGGCCGGCTGCGACTGCTGGCCGCCTACTTTCTCCACGGTGAACTGCGTGATCTCCTGCTTCCTGCCTTTGTCGAAGAGCTGGAAATCCGCCTTCGTCAGGTTCCCGAGAACTTCTCCCTTTGCGTCCCGCACCACCACCGGAACCATCACCAGGTTCACCTTCGATTTGAACGTTACCGGCTGGTCGCTCGATGTGGTCATCTCCGGGACGTTCGCGGCCTGGGGGATACTCGGCGGCTCGGCTTTGGCTATTAGTGGCTGCGGCTGATTCGCGCCAATCGCCGCGGCCAGCTCCTTCGATTCCTCCTCGCTCTTCTGCAGGGGCGGAGGAGCGTTCTTTCCGGAAGCGACTTTCGTTGTCTCCTTCGCCGGCTTCGCGTCCCAATAGAACTTGCGAGCCTCCACGGTCATCCCGCGCTGGTCCTTCAGCTTTACTTTCAGCTCATGAGTGCTGCCGTCCTGCTTTAGATTGTCCGGCGCGAAGGCGAGAATGTACCGAAACTCCGGCGCGGCGGCCAGCTGATGCAGGGCCGAATCGAAATCATTCGTATCGCGCACGTATCTCCCGCCGGTGCCGTCCGCCAGGCGGAAAAGCAGCTCGTCGTTTCCGTTGCCCTCGGGCGATAGGCCGGTCACGTTCAATGTATTGACCACCACGGCGGACCGGACGGAACGGTCGATCAGGCTCATGGTGTCGGGCAGCAGACTCCACGGCTTCGCCCCATTCTCGTCACGGATCGAGAAGCCCGGCGAGAGAAGGACGACGGTGCGCTGGCCTGGAGCGATGGCCATGCGGCGCACAATGGCATCCATTCTCTCCATGGACCTGCGCGGCGCCCACTCCGCCTCGTCCAGGTTCATCGCCGGTATGCCGAGAGCGGCGGCGGAAGCTGGTGAACCACCGGTCGCCGGCGGTCCGGGACGCAACTTCATCAGCGCCTGTTCCAGAGCGGCGCGGTCGCTGGTGAAATCCAGCAGATTCGCGCCGTAGGTGGTGTACACGGCCACACGATCCGAAGGGTTCAGGGTGGCGATATAGCGCCGCGCCGCGTCGCGCGCCCATGCGAGGGCCTCGTACGCGCCCGCCGGCAGGTGATAATCGTCGAAGACCAGCGCGATGAAACGGTCGGGGATCGCCATGGGTGCGGCGTGCGTCTGCAATGTTCCCGTCTCATTGCCGCTCGGAAGCGATCGGTCTTCGGCGATGTTCTGCCCGGGCGTTTCCACCGAGAATTGCTGAATCACCTGGGGCTTGCCTTTGTCGAACAGCTCGAAATCGTCTTTGGTGAGATTGCCGATCGCGCGCCCCCGATCGTCCCGCACCACAACCGGCACGAGCACCAGGTTCACCTTCGATTGGAACGTCACCGGCGCCTCGGCTGGCTTGCCGCTGATTTGCGCGGCCAGATCCTGCGCTTCTTCCGGGCTCTCCTGGGTCGGCTCCGGTGAGGTAATAGCCTTTTCAACGTCGGTCTTCTGCGAAGCCATCGCGAAATAGCTGTTGCGGGCCTGCAGAGCCAGCTTCGTGCGCCCATTCACCTCGACCTTCAGGTGATGCTGCTTGTTGTCCACCACCGCAGGTGTGAAGCCGAGAACGTACATCAGGTCCGGCGTACCCAGCTTGTTATAAGCGGCGTCGGCATCGTTCGTGTTTTCGACGGCAGTCCCGCCCGTTCCGTAGGCCAGAGCGCTCAGCCCGAGCCGGCCCATCGTCGCGCTTCGCTGCATTCGCTCGATCTGGGCGGTCGTTTGTTGGGCATTGAGGCTGCTTTGCACACTGGCGTCCGGAAGATCCGTGTGCAGACCTCCAGCTTCGAGCGTGTTGATGACCACTTTATTGCGGAGAGCGAGCTGGCTCACGCCCTCCAGCCAGGGCATCAGATCCACCGGATTGCCCGTCAGGTTCGTAGCGACGTAAACAATGCTGCGCTGCCCTGGGAGCGCGGACATTCTGCGGACCGTATTCGACAGAGGGTCGTGTAAGTTGGCTGCGATATCGCCGACCGATGAGCGTACCCGATCAACGGCCGTTATGGGCCGCCTTGGATCGGGGCCTCCTGGCGCCTGGCACTGCGGCAGCGGGTGCGGATGGTACTCCAGCTTCGCGATTGCCTGCTTCAGTTTTTCGCGATCCGCCGTGAAGTCCACCCATATGCGGCAGGAAGTGGTCAGAACGGCCACGCGGTCGCCCGGCTGCAGCGTCTCCAGATGGCGGAGGGCTCCATCGCGCGACCACGTCAGATCGTTGAAACTGCCCCACCCGACGTCATCAAAAAAATAAGCCACGAAATGATCGGGAATCACCATGGGCGCGTTCGGCGCGGGAGCCGCCTCGCCCGCTTGCGCGGCAGGCTTCTCTTCCGGCTTCTCGACCGTGACGTGCTGGCCCGGTTTCTCAACGGAGAAACTGACGATGTTGGCCGCCTTCCCGTTGTCCAGCAGCGTGAAGTCTTCTTTCTTCAGACCGGGCACAACCTGACCGCCGCGGTCGCGAACCACCACCGGCACCATCACCAGGTTCACTCCAGCCTTGAAGGTGACCGCGCCGGATTCGCCGGGAGCGGCCGGCGCAATCGGGGAGACTGACTGGGCTGAAATCGGGGGGACACGCTGCGCAGCGGCCGGCGCAGAGTCCTGAATTCCGAGAGCCGCTGCCACCTCTTTTGTCCCTTCGACATCCGTTTGCGGGGACGCCGCGTTACTGGCGAGTTGTGCACCCTCCTGCCCGGTTCCCGGCTTCGGCAGGTAGTACCCTTTGCGCGTCTGCAAGGTCAGCTTCTGAGCGTTATCCACCTTCACCTTCAACTCGTGGAAGCTGCCATCCGGCTTCGCATCCCCGGCGGAGAACCCCAGCATGTACACGTATTCAGGCGCCTCGGCGAGCTGCCGGAACCCGATGCCGAATCCGTTGTCGTTGTGGAAGTACGATCCGCCGGTGCCCTCAGCCAGGTCCGCCAGCGTTTGCCCTTCCACCTCGGCGCTGCGGATTTTGAGATTGAATTTGTCGTCGGTGCAGGGAGCCGTCGTCTCCAGCACGCCGTGCGAATTCAGAGCATTGATCAGCACGTGGGAACGAACCGCATAATTGATCAGATCCATTTCTCCGCCACGATGCTCGTCCTTCAGGAAGAACCCCGGCGAAACCAGAACGATGCTGCGTTGCCCGGGAAGCACGGCCATGCGCCGGACAAGGTCCTTCAGCGCGGACAGAGACTGGCGCGTTTCCGTATCGCCAAATCGCAGCTTGCGGCGCACGCCGTTCAGAAGGTCGCCGTCCGTCACTGGGCACTGAGGTCCGCACTTGCATTTCATACACGCCGCCAGTTCAGCCATACCCGCCTGGTAAGCCGGCGACTGCGCGTTCTCGCCTTCGTGTTCAATCGCGTCCGCCTCGAAATAGCTCAGATTGGGACATTCCACCAGCGTTTGGCCGCCAGCCGGCTGGGGCCGAATCGCCAGCAGCGTCGCTCTCAGCTTCGATCGATCGTCGGTGAAATCGAGCCGGGTCTGGCCGGAGGTAGTGAAAATGGCCGCGCGGTCCCCGGGCTGGAGCGACGTCTCAATATGCTTGATGGCGGCACTGCGCAACTGGGCCAACTCCTCCGACGACATGTGAACATCGTCGAAAACGTAGGCCACGAACTGTTGCGGAATGACAGCGGTGGGTTCCTCGGTCCCGCCGGTCGAGGCGGGCGCACTCGTGACGTTTTTCTCGGGCGCGGTCAGAACGGTCCGTTTTTCAATGGAGAACTGCTTGATCTCCACCGGCTTGCCCTTATCGAACACGTGGAAATCTTCCTTCCGGAACGTTCCGACAGCGTGACCATCGCGGTCGCGCATCACCACCGGTACGACGACCAGGTTCACGCCGGCTTTGAAAGTCACCGAGTCGTCGGCGGACTGGGCGACTACATGAGTGGGGACCAGAAGGAAGGAAGCGCAAAGAAGCGCTGCAAGAAACCCGTCACGAGAGTTCATATCTGCCTCTCTGCTACCGGTTTTAACTGCTCTCACCCGGCACAGACGTACTGCTGCGTATTTATAGTACAGGCATCCCGCATAATCTGCGCCCTGGCAGGAAGGCCGCTGCTCGCTGCCGGGTCTGGCGAAGGATCCGGCGCCAGGTTACAATTGCCCACATGCGCAAATCACCCGGATTCGTCCATCGATACCGGCACAACCGAGCGGCTCGCCCGGCTTCGATTGAATACTCTGTGGGCGGCTCCGCCCTGTGCCGGCTGCTTCTTATGCTTGTGGCCTGCTCGGCTTTCGCGCTGGGCATGGGTCGAGACGAACACGTAGGCGGCGGCCATGTTCCGTCTCACGGGCCGGCACCCGTGCATGGCAAAGGTAAACCCGTAGTGGAGAACCGCTCCTACAGCGATCATCCCGGTCATCCCACCGCCCCACACGTGCACGCTTCCAACGATAAATGGGTCGGCCACGACACCGGACGCAACGACCCGCGCTTCCATCTGGCCCAGCCGTGGGAGCACGGCCATTTTCCGGGCGGCTTCGGCCCCGGCCATGTCTTCCGGATCGAGGGAGGCGGCCCTGGCCGGTTCTGGTTTGGCGGCTTTTTCTTCAGCGTGGCCCCGCCCGACGTCGGGTACTGTGGCGACTGGGAATGGGGTACCGACAACATCGTGCTCTATGAAGACCCGGATCACGTCGGCTGGTATCTCGCCTATAACGTGCGGCTCGGAACCTACGTGCACGTGATGTATCTCGGCAATAGTTGAGACGGCATATTGTTGACTGCGAAGGACTTTACAAATAATCGAATGCTTTCCGGACCCCCAACGCTCGTTTTGCCGTATCCTCGAAGTTAACCATATCGTCAAATGAGCAGAGCGATCAGGGCTCTATTCCGGCGGGCTGGTTATTGATAAGATCTCAGAATAGCCCTGAACCGCGTCGTCGGGTAGTTCGGCCCTTACCGCTGAGGCGTTGTGAGTTTATTCGGAATCGTAATTGCCGCCCTTCTTTCGTCCGCTTCGGTACCCGCGGACACGCCCCCGGCCGCGCCACCCGAACGCTCGGGAAATGAGGTCCTGCAGCGTTACCTGACGGCGAGCGAAACGCAGAAATCGGCTATGAACGGGATCCGCAGCGATGTCGATATCGATGCCAAGCTCCCCAAGCTGAAGAAGGAAGGCCGGCTACACGCCCTGCGCAGCATCTCCAAAGTGGGGCAGGTCACCTATCACATGCTTGGTTTCAGCGGCGACAACACCATTAAGAAAGACGTCATCGCGCGCTATCTGACCGCCGAAGTACAGGCCCAGGGGAACGGGCAGGACATGAGCATCACGCCCGCCAATTACAAGTTCAAATTCCGCGGCTTGCAGGAGCACGACAGCCAGCAGGTTTACGTGTTCAACGTCGCTCCCCGAAAGAAGAAAGTGGGTCTTTTCAAGGGCGAGATCTGGCTCGATCCGGCCACCTGCATGCCCCTGCGCGAACAGGGACGCTTCGTAAAGAATCCCTCCATTTTCTTTAAAAAGATGGAGTTCGTGCGCACCTACAACATGCAGGATGGCGTTTCCCGGCCGCAGCACATCGACAGCGTCGTGCAGACGCGCATCGTGGGGCCGGTCGAGCTGAGCATCAACTTCGACAATTACACGCGCGCTCCCGACGACGAAAGCGAAGTGCCCGCCGCCGGCGGCGACAGCCAGTAACCCTCCCATCAGCGCCCTCGGTTTGAATTCAGGCCCCGAACTACCGTAAGCTCAAAAGAGCGGATGAGAACACTTTTTCTGAACCCCCCCTCTTTTGAGGGCTTCGATGGAGGCGCCGGCTCGCGCTGGCCCGCTTCCCGCGAGATCGAATCCTACTGGTATCCGGTGTGGCTTTGCTATCCCGCCGGCATGCTGGAGGACAGCAAAGTGGTGGACGCTCCGCCGCACAAAGTTTCCATCGAGGAATGCGTGGCCATGGCCCGCGATTTCGAGCTGCTCGTGCTGTTCACGTCCACGCCCGGCTTCCATGTGGACGTGCGCATCGCCGAGAT
>Ga0335078_10017665_pt1 | contig 10602 bp, 9 predicted proteins | sample Lox_Sample_32_FD_206711 | JGI IMG/M metagenome (GOLD analysis project Ga0335078, IMG submission 206711) | Soil microbial communities from Loxahatchee National Wildlife Refuge, Florida, United States - Lox_Sample_3.2 | ecosystem: Environmental > Terrestrial > Soil > Wetlands | place: USA: Florida...
AGGCCCACCCGGCGAGCACGAGGAAGACGATCCCGAACGCGGCCACGGCTCGCACGTGCCAGTAGACCGCCGGATAGAACCGTGCGAGGCGCGGCACGACCTGCGCCCCGGAGCTGCCGGGGAACCGCCCGGCGGCCGTCGCGACCGTCCCGCTCACGGCGAGCACGATCACCGAGACGAGGAGCACCGCGCCGCCGAGCCGGGCGATCGCCGGGAGGGAGGAAGCGCCGCCGCGTACGAGACGAGACGCGCCGAGAAGCGTCACGACTCCGAGCGCGAGTACGACGAGCGACAGGAGCAGATGCGAGATCACGAGGTACGGGTCGAGGTCGTAGTAGACGGTGATCGCGCCGAGCGGCGCCTGGGCTGCCGTGCCGAGGAACACGGCGGTCGCGAGCCAGCGCATGCCGCGCCCGAGGCCGGGCGTCCGCCACGCTGCAGCCGCGACCGCGAGCGTCGCGAACACCGTGACCGCCGAGATGACGCGGTTCGAGAACTCGATGTACGAGTGGTAGGTCTGCGGCAGCGCGTGCTGCGTCGTGCATGTCGGCCACTCGGGACAGCCGAGCCCCGATCCGGTGAGGCGGACGGTCGCGCCGGAGGCGACGATGACGATGAGCATGCCGACCGCGACCATCGCCACCCGCCTGAATGCGACGGGCGACAGCGTCAGAGACAGCCGCTTCGTCAGCGCGACGGCTGCGGGCTCCGCGTGCACGGAACGAGTGTAGATCGCTTTCCTACGCAGTGAGCCGGACGCCGGAGCCTTCCTCGACCGAGCCGACCCTCGCGAGGAAGAGCCCGGCCCGCCGGAACTCGCCCTCGAGCGAGAGCGCCTTCTCCGCCGGCAGCGTCACGAGCAGCCCGCCCGCCGTCTGGGCGTCGTAGGCAAGCGCGAGGACCTCGTCCGGGACGCCGTCGCTGTCGACGTGCGGCGCCGCGAACTCGCGGTTGCGCGGGTCGCCGCCCGTACGGATGCCGGCGCGCGCGGCTTCGAGCGCCCCCGGCAGCGCCGGCAGCGCGCGAGCGTCGAGGACGATTCGCACACCGCTCCGCGCGGCCGTCTCGTGCGCGTGCCCGAGCAGCCCGAAGCCCGTGACGTCGGTGACGGCGTTCGGCTCGAACGGGCGCAGCACCTCGGCCGCGGGCCCGTTCAGCGTCGTCATCCAGCGCGCAGCCTCCTCGAGCTCCGTCTTCGCCGCCAGCACGAGGCCCGTCCCGAGCGGCTTCGTGAGGAACACGGCATCGCCGGGACGCGCGCCGCTCTTGGGCCACACGCCGTCCGGGTGGACGGTGCCGACGACCGCGAGCCCGTACTTCGGCTCGGAGTCGCGGATCGTGTGGCCGCCCGCGAGGAGCGCTCCCGCTGCCCGCACCTGAGCCTCGGCCCCGTCGAAGACGGCCCGCACCGTCTCCGTCGGCAGCTCCTCCGGGAAGGCGGCGACCGAGAGCGCGAGCAACGGCGTCCCGCCCATCGCGAAGACGTCGTTGAGGGCGTTCGTCGCCGCGATCCGCCCGAAGAGGCCGGGGTCGTCGACGAGCGGCGGGAAGAAGTCGACGGTGAAGACGAGCGCCCGTTCGTCGTCGAGGCGGTAGACGGCGGCGTCGTCCGCGGGGTCGAGCCCCACGAGCAGGTCGTCGGCGTCGGCGGGAACGAAACCGCGCAGCAGCTCCTCGAGCCGCGCGGCCGAGTACTTCGCCGCGCAGCCGCCGCCGGCGCTGAGGCTCGTGAGGCCCGCCGTCCCGGTCACCGCTCGATCGGCACGTCCACGAGGTTGCCCCACTCGGTCCACGAGCCGTCGTAGTTCCGGACGTCCTCGTAGCCGAGCAGCTCGTGGAGGACGAACCACGTGTGTGCACTGCGCTCGCCGATGCGGCAGTACGCCGTCACGGGCCGGTCGGGCGTGACGCCCTTGCCGCCGTAGAGCTCGCGCAGCTCCTCCGCGGGCTTGAAGGTTCCGTCGTCGCGCACCGCCTGCGCCCACGGGATCGACTTCGCGGTCGGGATGTGCCCGCCGCGCGAGGCGCCCTCCTGCTCGTAACCGGGCGGCGCGAGCAGCTCGCCGGCGTACTCCTGCGGGCTGCGCACGTCGACGAGCGCATGGCCGTCGGCGCCGAGCCAGTCGAGCACCTGGTCGCGGCGCGCGCGGATCGACTCGTCGCGCTCCTCGGCGGCGTACTCGGCGGGAGCGGGCTGCGGCGCTTCGACGGTCAGCTCGCGCCCTTCGTCGATCCACTTCTGGCGGCCGCCGTCGAGGATCCGCACGTCCCGATGCCCGTAGATCTTCAGGTACCAGTACGCATACGCCGCGAACCAGTTGTTCTTGTCGCCGTAGAGGACGACGGTCGTGTCGTTGTCGATGCCGCGACCGCCGAGTAGCCGCTCGAACTCGTCCTTCTCGACGAGGTCGCGCTCGAGCGGATCCTGCAGGTCGTCGCGCCAGTGGAGCTTCACCGCTCCGCGGATGTGCCCCTCCTCGTAGAGATCCGGGTTCTCGTCCACTTCCGCCACGACGACCGAGCCGTCGCCGAGGCGCTCGGCGAGCCAGTCGGTCGTGACGAGGACGTCGTTCGCGTACGCCATCCGTCGGCCCTCGCTTTCTTTTTTGAAGTGTGATCGAGTCTACAGCTCGCAGGTGCACGAACGGAATCGTCCACCGGAGCCTTCCAGATCGAGGCAGCCCGAAGACGGGCTGCCGTAAACGCAAAGGGGGCAGAAGAGCAGGCCCGACGCCACGAAGGCGGCGCCGTGCTCCCCGGGCCCGCGCAGTCAAGGCGCGAGCACTTCGCGGATCACGCTCGGCGACCCGCGCTGCCAACGTGCGCCCACGGCCGATTCAGCCCACCGTTCGCACGGGGGGAAACGGCGCCGTGGGCGCTTCCGAGAAGGGCCTACAGGCCGCCGCCGTCGCTCATGCCCGTCGGCCTCAGGGCCGCCAGGATGTAAGCGAAGAGCGCAGCGACGAGCAGCAAGTAGATAAGCCGCGCCTTGGTCACGTCGTCACCCCCTTCCGTCCCCTAGAAGCGAACGTCCTGCAACGCCTCGGCGGCCGAACGGTAGAGCGCCGCCGCACTCTCATGGTCGCCGCGCCTGGCGGCGAGATCGCCGCGCGCCACCCAGGCGGCGGCGCGATGGCTCGCGGAGCCGAGATCGCCGAAGCTCTCCTCGGCCGCGACGAAGGCCTGCTCGGCCTCGTCGAGCTGACCCCGATCGAGCAGCGCCCGCCCCAACGTGAGCTGCGCGCTTCCGATCTCGTCGATGTAGTCGGCGCGCCCGCCGAGCAGCTCGAGCGCGTGGCGAGCCTGCTCCTCCGCCCGCTCGAGCTCGCCGCTGCGCAGGTGGATCTGGGCCAGCGACGACACGGCACGCGCCGCGTCGGCCTCGTTGCCGAGCTCCAGGGCGATGGAGAAAGCCTCCTTCAACAGCTCGACCGCCTCGTCCGTCTTCCCGAGCAGGAAGTTGAGTCCGCCGAGGTTGTTCGTCAGCTGGCCGACGTGGGCGCGGTCGGAGAGCTTCGAGTACGCATCCCGGGCGCGCTCCGCGTAGTTCCGCGCCAGGACCCAGTGCCCCTCGCGGTCGGCGATGAGCGAAGCCTGGAAGTACGCAGCCCCGATCGTGCGCAGGTCGTCGACGCCGCGCGCGAGCTCGAGCGCCCGCTCCACGTCGTCGCGGGCCGCCTCGTAGTCGCGCTGACGGCGCCAGCAGCGTGCGCGCCAGGCGAGGATGTTCGCCTTCAGCGCATCGCACGGCAGGCCCGAGCGGTCGGCGAGCGACAGCGACTCGTCGAACAGGGCGAGCGCGGTCTGGACGCTGTTGAGCTGGTAGCGGCACGAGCCGAGCCAGAAGAGGATGTCCGCGCGCTCGACGTCGGAGAACGACTCGGCCTCGGAGATCGCGCGCGCCTCGTTGAGGAGCCTGAGCGCCGCCCGCTGCTCGCCGACGCGCATCTTCGCCAGCCCCGAGCCGCAGAGCGCACGCACCTGCAGCTCCGGCACGCCGGTCGCCCGCGCCGCGCTCACGAGCGGCTTGAACGCCTCCTCGGCCTCGAGGTCCTCGTTCGCCTCGTACAGCGCCTCGGCGCGCGCCAGCGCGCCCTCGAGGCGGCCGCGCTCGTCGGTCGCGACGCCGCTCGCGAGGAAGCCCGAGTCGACGCCGAGCCGCTCGGCGAGCCACTCGACGGTCTCGCGCGTCGGCCTCGTCTTGCCGCGCTCGATCTGGGACACGTACTCCTTCGAGAAGCGCTCGCCGGCAAGCTCGCTCTGGGTCATTCCGGCCGAGACGCGGAGCTGGCGCAGGCGCTCGCCCAGGCGAAGCCCCTCCGGAATCCGGCGGCTCGGACGGGTGGTTGCGGCGTCACTCGTCGTCATCTGCGTCCCGCTCGTAGTCAAGCGGATACTTCACCCAAGCGCAAGCCGGCCGATACGGCCTCCCCCTTTTAGGGCATGTTCATGCGGAAACCCTGTCAAGTGGGGGATTCGCGAAATCACTTGACCGAGGCACTTGACGGATCCGGATTCCGCTCCTATAGTGGGCGAACCTTGCAATCCAGGCCGGACGCCAGGCCGAGGTTTGCAGGGGGCGCGCCGGGGCTCCTGGTGAAGGTACGAGGAACGGATGGGCCGCAGATCCGCTCCTCGGAACCCCCGCCAAGGGGGGTGCGCCTCTCGAGAAGGCCCCCTGAGCCGCAGCAGGGGGCCTTCTTGTTATCCCTGTCCGCTCCGCTGGCGCAGACACGTCCCGCCGGCGGCGGGACGCGCGTCCGCAAGCGCTCCGTTACGCTCGCAGCCAGGCGAGCCGGGCGGCCCTGATCGCGGCGAGCTCCGCGTCGTCGAGCAGCCCGACGCGGCGGCCGACCATGCCGAGGATGCCGCCGGCGAGCATGATCCACGCCTCCGCGTCCGGATCGCGCTCGCTCGAGATCGCGCCCTGCGCCTGCCCGCGGCGGATCAGCCCGGCGACGAACTCGTGCACCTCGCGCATGTGCCGCCGCACGTGGCGCCGCAGGTCGGGGTCCTCCGACGCCTCGCCGAGCGCCTGCACCCAGAGCTCGGCGAGCTGGAGCTTGGCCGAGCGCACCGAGACGTGCCCCTTGCCGATCGCCTCGACCGCCGCACACGCGTCCGGCGAATCCTCGAGCGACTTCTCCCAGCTTCCACGCGTCTTCTCCCAGACGTGCTCGAGCGCAGCGAGGTACAGGTCGCGCTTCGACGCGAAGTGCCGGTAGAGGATCGGCTCGGAGACGCCGGCCGCCCGCGCGATCTCGGCGGTCGTCGTGCCGCGGTAGCTCCCCTCGGTGAAGAGCCTGATCGCCGTCTCGACGAGATGCCGGCGGCGCTCGGCCGCGGGCATCCTGGTCGCCGTCGCGCTCATGCGGGCATCTCGGCGATGTGGGCCCGCTGGACGTCGGCGCGCGTCCGGACGGTCAGGACGGCCACGATCGCCGCGGCGAAGCTGATCCCCGCGCTGAGAGCGAGCGCCGAGTGGAGGCCGCTCACGTAATCCTGCGCGCCGGCGGCGCTCCGTGCCGGGGCGTGGATGTACGAGGAGACGATCGCCCCGATGAGCGCGATCCCGAGCGCTCCGCCGACCTGGCGGAAGCTGTTGAGGACTCCCGAGCCGACGCCCGCCTTGTCGATCGGCACGGCGCCCATCGCGGCCGACGTCATCGGCGACATCGTGGTCGCCATCCCGACGCCGCCGACGATCATCGCCGGCAGCAGCGTCCAGAAGTCGGAGTGGAGCCCGACCCGCTGGTAGAGGAGGAGCGAGACGCCGAGCAGGGTCATCCCGAAGCCCATCAGCCAGCGCGAGCCGACGCGATCGGAGAGCCTCCCCGCGATCGGCGCGACGAGGATGATCAGGACGGTCATCGGCAGGAACATCGCGCCCGCCTGCGTCGCCGAGTAGCCGAGGATGTTCTGGATGTAGAGCGAGACGAAGAAGAAGACGCCGAACATCGCGAGCGAGACCATCATCGCGACCACGTTCGCGCCGGCGAAGGCGCCGATGCGGAAGAGCGAGAGGTCGAGCATCGGCAGCCGCTGCCGGTGCTCGAGCAGGACGAATCCCACGAGGAGCACGGCCGCGGCGGCGAAGAAGCCGAGGATCTCGCCCGAGGTCCAGCCGCGGTCGTTGCCCTCGATCAGCGCGTAGCTCAGCGCGAGCAGGCCCGTTCCGGACGTGACGAGACCGGGCAGGTCGAGCCGCTGCTCGTGCGACATGTCGCGCGACTCGCGGATGAAGATCTGCGAGGCCACGACGCCGAGCGCGCCGACCGGGACGTTGACGAAGAAGATCCAGTTCCAGTTCAGGTTCTCGGTGATGAGCCCGCCGACGAGCGGCCCGATCGCGAGCGCGAGTGCCGAGACGCCGGCCCAGATCCCGATCGCCTGCCCGCGCTGCTTCGGCGGGAACGTGGCGGTGATGATCGAGAGCGTCGCCGGGTTCATCAGCGCCGCCCCCGAGCCCTGCACGGCGCGCGCGCCGATCAGGAAGCCCGCGCTCGGCGCGAGCCCGCACGCGAGCGACGAAAGGGTGAAGACCGCGAGCCCGACGACGAAGATGCGGCGGCGCCCGTACATGTCCGCGAGCTTGCCGCCGGTGATCATCAGCGCCGCGAAGGTCAGTGCATACGCGGTGACGATCCACTCGAGCGACGAGATCGAGACATGGAGATCCTTCTCCATCGTCGGCAGCGCGACGTTCACCACCGTGTTGTCGAGCATGATCATGAAGAGGCCGAAGGCGACCGCGGCGAGCGTCCACCACTTGCGGTTCTCCTCGGCGAAGAGCCGTGCTCTCACGTCCGTTCTCCTTCTCCGAAGTTAGCGATCACTAGGTTAGCGGGCGCTAACTTATCTACGCAAGCGTAGACTCGCGCCATGAGCGAGCTCGAAGGGCGGGCGCTCGTCACGGGCGGCGGACGCGGCATCGGCGCGAACATCGCGCGCGAGCTCGCGGACGCCGGGATGGAGATCGTCGTCGGCGCCCGCTCCCGCGACGAGATCGACGCGGTCGCGGACGAGATCGGCGGCAGAGCGGTCGAGCTGGACGTCACCTCGCGGGAGTCGGTCGAGCGGGCGTTCGGCGAGGCGGGCCCGGTCGACCTGCTCGTCGCGAACGCCGGCACGGGGAACCGCGGCAACGCGTGGGAGCTCGACCCCGACGAGTGGTGGAGCGTCTACGAGGTGAACGTCCTCGGCGTCCACCTCTGCTGCCGCACGGCGATCCCCGGGATGCTCGAGCGCGGGACGGGGCGGATCGTGATCGTCGGCAGCGGCGCGGCGTACCTGCCGGGGGCGACGGAGACCGGCTACACCTCGTCGAAGGCGGCGATCTGCCGCTACGGCGAGACGCTCGCGAACGAGCTCCGCGGCCGGATCCCCGTCTTCGTGATCAGCCCCGGCCTCGTGCGGACGGCGATGACCGAGGGCCATTTCCCGGACGACGCGCCGTGGACGCCGCCCGAGTGCGCGCCGGCGCTCGTGCACGCGCTCGCCACGGGCGAGCTCGACGCGCTCGCCGGCCGCTACCTCCACGCCGAGCACGACCCGCCGGAGTCGCTGCGCGGCCGCGTCGACGAGATCCTCGAGCACGACTGGAACGCCATCAGGCTGCGCCGTCCGTAGGCTGAGACCATGCGCTTCGCGCTTGCGCAGATCGATCCGGTCGTCGGGGATCTCGCGGGCAACCGCGAGCTGATCGTCGCGCGCATCGAGGAGGCGCGGCGGGCCGGCGCCGACCTCATCGTCCTCCCCGAGCTCGCCGTGACCGGCTATCCGCCCGAGGACCTCCTGCTGCGGCCCGGCTTCGTTCGCGCCGCCCGCGGCTCCCTCGACGAGATCGCCACGGCTGCGCAGGAGATCGTCGCGCTCGTCGGCGTCCCGCTCGACGACGGCGGCCTCTACAACGCGTGCGCGATCTGCGCCGGCGGCGCCGTCACCGGCTTCGCGCGCAAGCGGCATCTCCCGAACTACGGCGTGTTCGACGAGAAGCGCTACTTCGTTCCCGGCGACGAGATCGCGCTGATCGACGTCGCCGGCGTGAAGGTGGGGATCACGATCTGCGAGGACATGTGGGTTCCCGGGCCGCCGACGAGCGAGCTCGCCGCCGCGGGAGCGGAGCTCGTCGTCAACCTCTCCGCCTCGCCGTTCCACGTGGGTCGCGAGCGCGAGCGCGAGGAGATCTTCCGCACGCGTGCGCGGGAGAGCGGCGTCCGGGTCGCTCTCTGCAACACGGTCGGCGGCCAGGACGAGCTGATCTTCGACGGCCACTCGCTCGTCATCGAGCGGGACGGGACGATCCTCGCCAGGGCGCCCGGCTTCGAGGAGGCGCTGCTCCTGTTCGACCTCGACCGGCCGGAGACGGCGACGATCGCGCCGACGTACGACGATCTCGAGCAGATGCGCCGGGCGCTCGTGCTCGGGCTGCGCGACTACGTCCGCAAGAACGGCTTCGCCGAGGTCGTCGTCGGCGTCTCGGGCGGCATCGACTCCGCGGTGACGGCGGCTCTCGCGGTCGAGGCGCTCGGGGCCGACCGTGTCCACTGCGTCTCGATGCCGTCCCGCTACTCGTCGGAGGGGACGCGCAGCGACGCGCACCGGCTGGCCGAGAACCTCGGCTGCGACTTCCGCGAGCTGCCGATCGAGCCTGCCGTCGACGCGTTCGCGACGGTTCTCGCCGAGCAGTTCGCCGGCCGGAAGCCGGACCTGGCCGAGGAGAACCTCCAGGCGCGGATCCGGGGCACGCTCCTGATGGCCCTCTCGAACGAGTTCGGCTGGCTGCTCGTCGCGACCGGCAACAAGTCGGAGCTGTCGGTCGGCTACGCGACGCTCTACGGCGACATGGCCGGCGGATTCGCGCTCCTGAAGGACGTGTTCAAGACCGACGTGTTCCGGCTGGCGAGGCATGTGAACGAGCAGGCCGGGCGCGAGCTCGTTCCGCAGTCGACGATCGACCGCGCGCCGAGCGCGGAGCTGCGGGCCGACCAGCTCGACGAGGACTCGCTGCCGCCGTACGACGAGCTCGACAAGGTGCTCGAGGCGTACGTCGAGGAGGACCGCTCGCTCGAGGAGCTCGACGCCGACGGCTTCGACCCGGACGTCGTCGAGCGCGCCGTCGCTCTCATCGACCGCGCGGAGTACAAGCGGCGGCAGGCGCCTCCGGGCGTGCGACTGCGGCCGAAGGCGTTCGGGCGCGACCGGCGGACGCCGATCACGAACCGCTGGCGAGGCTGATGCCGGCGCCGGAGGCACGGATCTCCGTCCGCGAGCTTCGGCGCGATCCCGACGATGCGCTGCGGCGAGTCGCCGAGCGCGGCGACCTCGTCTGGGTGCGAGCCGGACGCGGGCGGTTCCTCCTCACGAGGAGCCCGGACGCCGTGCGCGAGACGCTCGTGGAGCGGGCGGAGGAGCTCGCGAAGCCGCGCTCGCAGCGAATCGCCGTCGGGCGGCCGGGGCCCGAGCCGCCCCCGGGCCGAATCTCGCCCCCGAAGCTGCGCCGCGCGCTTGCGAGAGGCATGAGCAGCGGAGCCGGACGGACGGCGGAGGCCGTCTCCGGCGCGGCCGTGCCTGCGGCGCAGCGCTGGCACGACGGAGAGCGGATCCGCCTGATGCCGTGGCTTCGCCCGCTCGTGATCGACGCCGTCGTCCGCGGGGCGTTCGCGAGCCCGCTCGGCGACGATGATCGCCAGCGGCTCGAGGTCGTCGTCCGCTGGGCCGATCGCTCGCCGCGGGTGACGGGCCGGCGGCCCACGCTGCATGCGCTGGCCCGGCCGCTCGCATTCGCGCGGCTCTCGCTCGTCGTCCGCAGCCTGCTGGCTCATGCCGACCTGAGCCGGTACTCGGAGCTAAGCGCGGTCGCCCTCGAGCACGAGGACTTCGCGCCCGGATCGACCGAGCGCGAGCGGCAGGCGCTGCTCGGCGAGCTGTTGCTCGGCGCGGTGGGGCCGCTCGTCCAGACGTCCGGCTGGGCGCTCTTCCGCTTCGGCGCGGAGCCGGCCGCAGCGGCCCGGCTCCGCAGCGAGTGGTACGGGGGCACGTCGCGCGCCTACACCGAGGCGTTCGTCCGCGAGGTGACGCGGCTACATCCGACGAATCCGCACATCACGCGGGTCGCCCTCGTGGACACGAGCGTTGGCGGCGAGCCGGTGCCTGCTCACACGCGGGTGGTCGTCGACGTCGCAGCCCTTCATCGCGACCCGCGTCTGTACGACGAGCCGGACCGGTTCAGCCCGGAGCGCTGGCTCGAGGGTCGATCGCCGGAGCAGAAGTTCGCCTCTGCCGCGTTCGGAATCGGCGACCGGCGCTGCCTCGGCGAGGCGATCGCCATGAAGGCGCTTGCGGCGCTCGTCGAGGCGGTCGGCCGCCACTGCGATCTCGCCTTCGACGAGGTGGACGTCACGGCGCGCGGGCGGCGGCAGCTCGCCGACGACGTCGCCGTCACCGTGACGCGGCGGCCAGCCTCCTGAACCAGCGGAGCCGCTCGTCCCACGGCACGGCCGCGTTCGCGGGCGACGTCGACGGGAGGACGAAGAGGCGCGTCCCGCCGAGCGTCCGCTCCTGGGGGCCGAGCTGCGGCCGCTCGCCGAACGTGCCGCGGTA
>Ga0335078_10017666_pt1 | contig 10602 bp, 9 predicted proteins | sample Lox_Sample_32_FD_206711 | JGI IMG/M metagenome (GOLD analysis project Ga0335078, IMG submission 206711) | Soil microbial communities from Loxahatchee National Wildlife Refuge, Florida, United States - Lox_Sample_3.2 | ecosystem: Environmental > Terrestrial > Soil > Wetlands | place: USA: Florida...
GGCCATCGGCGGGTCCTTCCTGGTCATTACGCCTGCGAACAACTTCATGGGCCACGGGTTCTACCAGTTCAGTCCGGAACTCTTTTATCGCATGCTCTCTGCCGCGAACGGTTTCACGGTTGAGAACATGATTTTGTGCGAAGCCGATCCCGGATCGCCGCGATACCGCGTGAAGGACCCCGAAGTCTTTGGCGGACGGGTCGTACTTAGCAACTCCATTCCCACTTTCATGATGCTCATGGCTCGACGGACCCACGCTGCCGAAATCTTTGCAGCGACGCCGCAACAATCCGACTATTCGCCGAAATGGTCTGGGGCGGTCGCGCCGGATCGGGCGGCGGAAAGCCGGCGTGGCCCATTCAAGTCCCTGGCTCCCTACCGCCTGCGCAAATTCTTGCGGCGCTTCCGGTCCGTTCCTGACCCATTCGCCTCGGCAGCATACGAGCGCATCGACTAGACTGGGTGTCCGTTTTGGATGCCGGCTCGCTTCGCGGAAGACAAATCCGGGGGCATACAGACCCGGGACTGGCATGGCAGCGGAACAGGCGCTGATAGCGATTGAGTGCCAAGTGTGGGCTTGAAGTAATGGAAGCTGATGCTGGTCGCAATTCTCGGACTCATAAGTTCCCTTTGGCGCTGTAGCTCCACCAGGTACTCGAAGGAATTCGCTCCACACCGCTGGCAGGTGTGGTTCCTCGACCTTCATCGGAGCGCCGTGCTGCTGAGGGCAGTACGGTAGATTGTCCGGTGAACAGGCTGTGCTTGCAGCGCCGGGCCGTCGGCGCCCCTCCGCGGCCTCATATACTGAAGAGATGGCGTGCGCTATCTGCAAGACCCGGCGGCCGCGGCGGCAGTGCCCGGGCGTTCACGGCGACATCTGCACCATCTGCTGCGGCACCGAGCGCGAGGTCACCGTCTCGTGCCCTCTCGACTGCGAGTTCCTGCGCGACGCGCGCAAACACGAGAAGTTCGCGCCCATCGACGCCGAACAGGTGCCCAACCGCGACATCCGGGTCTCCGAAGACCTGATCGACAGCCACCAGGAGTTGCTGGAATTCCTGGGCCGCACGCTGCTGGCCGCGGCGGTCGACGCGGGCGCCGTCGACAGCGATCTGCGCGACGCCCTGGCCGCGCTGATCCGCACCGCCCGCACCCTGCAATCCGGCATCTACTATCAGACCGTCCCCGACAACGCCGTGGCGGCGCGAATCTGCCGCGCCGTCGACCAGGCCCTCGGCCAGTTCCGCCAGGCGGAAGCCGAACGCCTGGGCATGGCCAAAACCCGTGACGCCGATGTGCTCGGCCTGTTCGTCTTCCTCGAGCGCTTGGCTTTGGACCGCAATAACGGCCGCCCGCGCGGGCGTTCCTTCCTCGACCTCCTCCGCGGCCTTCAGCCCGACTCCGCCACCCGCGTGTCGGATTCGTCGCCGCTGGTGCTGGGAGGATAGATCGCGGCATGCATCGCTTCCACCTGGAATGCCCGTTTCTTTCCGGTGCTTACCACGTGGCCGGTGAATTTCCTGCCGCCATTGACTTCCAACTCGACCGGACGGCCGACCGGATGATCGAAGGTGAGCAACTGGCCTTCCTCGAGCCGTAAAAGGTCCTGAACCGTCAGCGTCGGCCCGGTCAGACGGGCCTGCATCACCAGCGATGCCTCGCGTAAATAGTGCAGCATCCGCGTCTGTTCCGCCAGGCTGGCGTGCGTTTTACGCAGCGACCACTGCTGGTCGAACTTCTGCCGCATCATCTTGATCACGATCGACGGCATGGCGATGTTCATCATGCCCACCGTCTCGCCGATCCGCACCTCGACCGCAATCGCCACTACCGCCTCGTTCGGCGCCAGGATGTGCAGCAACTGCGGCTCGGTCTCCATCTTGGCCACCGTGAAATCCACCGCCGTGACCACTTTCCACGCTTCCCGCAGGTCCTGCAGAATGATGCGCAGCAGGCCATCCAGCAGCTTCTGCTCGATTTCGGTCATGTCGCGCTGAATGTTGATCGTGGTCTTGCCCGTGCCGCCCAGAAGCATCTCCAGGATGGGGAACGCCAGCGAGGGATTCAACTCCAGCACCGCCTGTCCGTCATAGGGTTTCAGTCCCAGTGAGACCATGCACGTCGGAGACGGCAGCCCATCCAGGAACTCCGCGTAGGACAACTGTTCCACGCTCACCAGGTTGACGGCCAGGTAGGACCGCAGGTACGCCGACAGGCTCGAAACCAGGTTGCGCACGAACGTGTCGTGAAGTAAATGGATGGCCCGAACCTGAGATTTCGCGATCCGATCCGGGCGCCGAAAGTCGAAGCGGACCGCCGGCGTTTCCCGTCTTCGGTCCTGCGCGTTCTGAAACACCGCGTCGATTTCCTGTTGCGATAGTTGCCGGCTCAAGGTCTTGGCTCCTGGACCCATGATCGGCGTTTGCCGGCTCCGACTTTAGGCCCGTCTCCTCGCGTCAGTCGAGCTGCGTGTTAATGAAAGCTGCCGGCTAATGAAATCGGCGGAAACTCCGATATAGGGTTTGTAGGGAGCCGAATGGAATCCGACGTTTTGGTAGTAGACGATTCCGCCGCGATTCGCAAGATCTTGCAGCGAGTGCTGCGCCAGACTGGCATGGCAATCCGCAACATTTACGAAGCCGGCGACGGGCAGGAAGCGTTACAGCTTCTCGGCCAGCAGAAGGTCAACCTAGTACTGACGGATATCAATATGCCGAAAATGGATGGCCTTCAGCTGCTGGCCGCCATGAAAGGTGCCGCCGACTTGCGTACGATCCCCGTTGTCATGGTCACCACCGAGGGCGGCGAGGCGAAAGTCGGCGAGGCGGTTCGTCTGGGCGCCGCCGGCTACGTCCGTAAGCCTTTCTCGGCCGAACAGATCAAGGAGAAATTGGCGGACTTCCTGCCAGGGGCAATTCCATCATGAACCTTAAGGATGATCTTGTTCAGTCGCTTACGCGAGCCGTTGAAGGAGTGTTTTCCACCATGCTCGGCTCCCAGGTTGTGCCGGGCGAGGTGACGGTCGAACACCAGGCGCCCACTGCCAATGATGGCGTCATCTCCTTTATCGGCTTGGCAGGCAGTTGGGCCGGCACCGGTTGTGTGACCTGCTCGCCGGCTATGGCGTGCCGGTTCTGCTCGCAGATGTTAATGACCGAAGCCACCTCGGTCAACGAAGAAGTGCTGGACGCGATCGCCGAGTTGACGAATATGATCATCGGCTCCGTGAAGACCGACCTGGAAAGCGAACTCGGTCCGCTCGGGCTCAGCATTCCCACCGTCGTCTTCGGCAGAAACTTTCAGACTAAAAGCGCCTCCCACGCGGACTGGTTTGTGCGCCGCTTTCAGTGGGACGACGATATGTTCGAGGTCAGAGTTTGCATGACGCCCAGCGAGCGCTCGACCACCTTGCAACCGCACGTGCTCGGTTCGGCGAGCCAGTCGGACTGAGCCATGCGGTGCACACCGATTGGGCGGACCGGTTGGAGATGTCATGAGTGAACTCGAGCGACACACGCAAAGCGCGGGCGGAACGAGCATCGACGGCGTCCTCAGTGCCATCGAGTTTCAAACCGCCCTTCTCACTTTGAACGCGGCCGTTGAAGCCGCTCACAGAGGCCGGCCCCCATCGCCGCCCAGTTCGGCTCCGAACCCGGCTGAGCAAGCCGCGCCAAAAGACGCAGCGAATCGCCGCCAGTCGAAACCGGCGTCTCGCCAGGCTGGCGGCTCGCAGTCCGCACCGCGCGGCTCTCACCTACTGCCCTGCTGCGAGCCATCGGCCAACGGGCCCGCGGCCACCGACCGCTGGCAGCGGTCCCTGGAACGGCTGCAGACGGCCCTCGCCGCAGCCTGCGGAGCCGATCTTCCCCACGGCGCCAACGGTCGATCCCACCCACAGCCGCCCCAACCCACACCCGCGCCGGAACCCATTCCCGTCCTGCGCCCGAAACGCCGCTCGACGCCCTGGCCCCCCACTCCGCCACCCCGGTTCCAAGACCACACCGAGTGAGCCCGAAAGGCGCGGAGCAAAAGCCGCCGCGCTCCGCCAAAGACCACTCGGTCCTTCTCTCTCAACGATATAACCGAAGAGCGGCGGCCTCGCGAACTGCGGCCGGACCTCGCCCCGGAGGTTCAGCCCAAATGTGAGGAATGACTCAATGTGAGGAATGCCTCAATGTGAGGAATGCTTCAAATGTGAGGAATGCTTCTTCTCTTTTTCTTCGCCTTATGGTATAGTGCGGCCCATGAGCCCAAAACTGCAGCATTACGATTTCGCCAACCAATTGCTCGCCAGCAAAGATTTCTTCGATCGCTCTACCAGAGTTCTTGATGAGGCCGACTCTGGCTTCCGGCCGCGCGAAGGCATGATGACCGCCGCGCAGCAGGTCGCCCACGTCGCGCAAACGCTCGACTGGTTCATCGAGGGCGCATCCCGCCCCGAAGGCTTCGACCTCGATTTCGCCAGGCACGCCGCGGCTCTCGCGCAGGTCACTTCGCTTGGCGCCGCGCGCAAAGCGCTCGAAACTGCCTACGCGAATGCGATTCAGTTTCTCCGCTCGCGCGGCCCCGAAGGCCTGGCCCAGCCGCTTCCCGCGGGCCCGGTCATGGGCGGCCAGCCCATCAGCGATATCGTGTGGGCGATGGTCGAACACACCGCCCACCACCGCGGCGCGTTGACCGTCTACTCCCGCGAATTGGGCAAAGTGCCGCCCATGCCCTACGGCGGATGAAGCGCGTCGGCCGCCTCGTCACGGCTTGACGGTTGCCGCCTTGCCGTCGTAGGCCACGTCCCGATCCGCCTTCGCCGTCGCGCCGATGCCGGCGCCATGAGCGTCGCTCACGAAGACCACCCGGAAGCGCCGGCTGGAAAGCATTCCGGGGAAGCTGCCGTGGCGCTCGCCTATGGTCAGCGTCTGTGCCCCGTCGTTCCACTCGATCGGAATCGTGGCCCAGGCGCCCTTCTCGTAGTTGTAAGTGTCGTTTTGGTCCTCGTACAGGGTGAACGCGGCATCGGCGCCGCGGTAGACGCGCAGCTCGATCGGGTCGGCCGGCCTCTCGGCGGCGTATTCCATGTCGGGGCCCATCGGAATGATCGAGCCCGCGCGCACGTAAAGCGGAATGCGGTCGAGCGTCACCGGCGCATCGACCGCCTTTCCGCCTTCCAGCGCTTTGCCCGTCCAAAAGTCGTACCACCGCGCCTTCGGCAAATACAGGTGCCGCGTCGTAGCGGCCGGCTCCGTCACCGGGCTCACCAGGATCGACGGCCCGAACAGGAATTGGTCGCCGATGTTCTCCGCGCGCGCATCGCCGCGGAAATCCATCACCAGCGGCCGCATCGGCGTGTAGCCTTCGCTCGTCGTCCTCCACGCCAGCGAGTAAATGTAGGGCATCAACTCATAGCGCAGCGTGTCGAAAGCCGTCAGGATCTTCTGCGCCTCCGGCCCATACGACCAAAGCTCGTTCTGGTCGTTGGTGCGCGTGCCGTGCACGCGGAAAATCGGGCAGAACGTGCCGAACTGGAACCAGCGGATGAACAGCTCGCGGTAGGCCGGATCGTTGGGATTTCCCGAAGTGAAGCCGCCGATATCGGTGGTCCAGTAAGGCAGTCCGGAAAGCGAGTAATTCAGCCCCGCCGGAATCTGGCGGCGCAGCGTCTCCCAGTCCGAATTCACGTCGCCCGACCAGGCCGTCACTGCGTTGCGCTGCGAGCCGGCGAACGCCGACCGCGAGAGAATGAAGACCCGCTTCTGGTCCGAAGCCGCGCGCTGCCCCTCGTACACGGCCTTCGTCGTCTCGAGCGGGAATATGTTGGCGTAGCGCGCCCCGTTGCCGGCAAAGACATGGTTGGTCACCATCACGTTGTCCTCGCGGGCCTCGGTCTCGGGTTCCGTCGTATCCATCCACCAGGCGTCGGCGCCGATCTTGAAGAGCGAGTTATCGATCAGGTTCCAGTAATACTGGCGCGCCTCCGGGTTGGTCGCATCGTAAAGAGCCGACCCCTTCGGATGATAGGCCCTCACCTTGGTGCGATCGATGAAGAGACCCTTGCTGTCCATGTCGGCATAAACATCGGAACCGGGATAGAAGTAAGGCCACACCGAGATCATCAGGTGGAAATGAATGGCGTGTAAGTCGTCGATCATGCCCTTGGGATCGGGATACTGATCGCTCCACTTAAAAGAGCCCATGGTGGTCCACCAGAACCAGTCCTGTACGATGTTATCCGCCGGTATGTGCAGGTCGCGGTACTTATGCGCCACGCCCAGCAATTCCTTCTGCGTCTTGTACTTGTTCTTGCATTGCCAGAAACCGTAGGCCCAGCGGCCGAACAACGGCGCCTGCCCGGTCAGTTCGCGATAACCGGCGATGATCTTGTCGAAATCCGGCCCATAAAAGAAGTAATAATCGATCGAGTCGGCGACTTCCGACGTGATATATAGCGCGTGCACGAACCGGTTGTTGAACCGGCTGCGCGATGTGTTGTTCCAGAAGATGCCGTAGCCTCTGCTCGAAAGCAGCATCGGCACGGAGATGTTGGTGTTATCCTGCGCGATGTCGACCGACTCGCCGTGATAGTTCCACACGCCCGCCTGGTGCTGGCCCAGCCCGTAGAACGCCTCGGTGGATCCCCACAGCCCGATGAACGCTTCAGCGTGATAGGTCTTCTCGCCGTTCACCGTCACCGGCGTCAGCGTATTCGGCCCTTGCTGCACCAGCGGCCGTCCGGATCGGTCGGCATACGCCAGCGTGCCGTCGGCGCGGTTCACGGCCACCCGCATGCGGTCGGTCGAAATCACGACTGCGCCCCGCGCTTCGACCACCGTGAACGGCACCGCCGGCCAGGATGTCTTGACCACCACGTCATCGGCGCGGTTCTGAAACGCGGCCGTGGGCGCATAGGTGATGTGAAAGATCGAGTCCGTGGCTACCGCTACGCGCAGCGCGCCCGTCTGCATCGTGAATACGACGCCGCCGGCCTGCTTCTCGAAGCTCTCGACCGGGTTCGCGGGGATCCATTGCGCTCCCGCCGTGCCTGCGAACAGCAGGATGCTGATCAAGGCAAAGAACAATGCGCCGCCGCAACGGCATGGATGAATGGCATGGCGCGCCCGGGCGCGTGGCTGGAATTCGAGCATGCCTGGATTATATCGCCCGGCAGTTTGCGCAACCGCGGATCGCGAGTGGGACAGACGCTTCCGCCTGTCAACCCTCGGTGCGCAGCAGCGGTCAGTCGTTCCATTTCAGCTGACGCGCGAGCAGCTTGTTGGGCAGCTTGCCAAGCTGCGCACCGATTGGTAATCGGCACGCGCGGGGATGGCCCAATCCCCGCGCAGGATTGCCATCCTGCCCTCACCCCAAACCAGCCCCCGCTATCCCATTGAATCCGCCCGTAATTCTCCTCTTGACGCCAATCGCAAATTGCAATAGTATAATTACAAATTGCTATATGAAGCTCGGCGAAAAACTTCGGTACCTGCGGGAGGTGGAAGGGACGCTGCGCGGCTTCGACCGCGAGATGTCGCAACTCGAGCTGTCGCGGCTGATCCAGCGCGAGCTCGGCAAATCCATCAGCCAGAGCTACCTCTCGCAGATCGAAAGCGGCGCCCGGCCGCACCTGACCAACCCGACGCGCATGTTGCTGGCGCGGTTCTTCAAGGTGCATCCCGGCTACCTGGTGGACGATCCGGAGGGGTTTCAGAATGAACTGGTGTCGGATGTGGGGGCGCTCGAGGACAAGCTGGACCTGTGGCTGGTGAGCGGCGCGGAGCGGTTCCGCCGCGACCCGGAGCTGCAGCACGCCCTGGTCGCGCTGGCGCGCCACGCGGATTCGCGCATGTGCCTCATCCTGCTGGGGGAGATTCTGGAGAACCCGGGCCTGGCGGAGCGGCTGATGGAAGTCCTGAAAACGCCGGCGGCCCGAAGACGAGGAGGCAGTCAATGAGCTGGGCGGATTTTTACCTGGCATGTTTTCTGGTGGGTTTCGTTTTGAGCGCCCTGGCGTTTTTGGCGGGAATGGGGCATGTACACATCCCGCATCTGCATCATGCGATCCACATCCCGCATGGGCACGCCTCCGGCGGAGGGGCGGGCGAGCTGCCGTGGTTCAATTTCGGCACCGTGTCCGCGTTCCTGGCCTGGTTCGGCGGGGCCGGATACCTGCTGGAGCACTACTACCACGTCTGGTATTTCGTGGCTTTCGTGGTGGCGACGTTCAGCGGGCTGGGCGCGGCATCGGTGGTATTCGTGTTTCTCGCCAAGGTGCTGATGGCGCACGAGGCGCCGCTCGATCCGGCGGATTACGAAATGGTAGGCGTGCTGGGAAAACTGAGCATCCCGATCCGCGCCGGCGGGACGGGGGAATTGATTTTTTCGCAGGAGGGCACGCGCCACGTCGCTGGCGCGCGCAGCGAGGATGGCGCGGCCATCCCGAAGGGCGCGGAAGTGGTCGTCACGCGCTACGAGAAGGGCATAGCCTACGTCCGGCGCTGGGAAGACCTCGCCGGAGAAACGGAGCTGAAGAGTTAAGTGGAGCAAATTATGGAACACCCGATTGTAATCTTCGTTCTTTTGGGGGTCCTGGTCATTCTTTTCATCCTGACGGCGTTTGCCAAGCTGTTTCGCAAAGCCGGTCCGCATGAAGCGATCATCGTGTACGGTTTGGGCGGCACGCGCGTGGTGAAGGGCCGCGGCACATTCATTTTCCCGATGGTGGAAACCTCGCGCGGGCTGTCGCTGGAATTGATGTCGTTCGACGTGGCGCCCAAGCAGGACCTGTATACGCGGCAGGGCGTCGCGGTGACCGTGGAAGCCGTGGCGCAGATCAAGGTGAAATCCGATCCGGAATCGATCCTCACCGCGGCCGAGCAGTTTCTGACCAAGCAGCCGGAGGAGCGCGAAGGCCTGATCCGGTTGGTGATGGAACCCCACCCCCCCCCCCCCCCCGGCCAGTTGACGGTGGAAGAAATTGTCAAGCAGCCCGAGATGGTGGGTGAGCGCATGCGCTCCACCTGCGCCGACGATATGACCAAGATGGGGCTGGAAGTGATTTCCTTCACCATCAAGGAAGTACGCGACAAGAACGAATACATCACCAACATGGGCCGGCCGGACGTGGCGCGGATCAAGCGCGATGCGGATGTGGCGTCGGCCGAAGCCGAACGCGATACGGCGATCAAGCGGGCGAACGCGGCGCGCGAAGCGGCCATCGCCAAAGCGCAGGCCGACCAGGAGCGGGTGCTGGCGGAGACGCTTTCGCAGACCAAGCAGGCCGAAGCGCAGCGCGACCTGGAAACCAAGAAGGCGCAGTACCTGGAGACGGTGAAGAAGCAGCAGGCGCAGGCGGACAAAGCCTACGAGATCCAGACCAACATCATGCAGCAGCAGGTGCGCGGCGAGGAAGTCACCATTCACCAGGTGGAGAAAGAGCACGAAGTCAAGGTGCAGGAAGCCGAGATTGCGCGGCGCGAGCGCGAGCTGACGGCCACCGTGCTGAAGCCGGCCGACGCCGAGAGGCAGCGCATCGAGACCCTGGCGGAAGCCGAAAAGCAGCGGCTGATCATCGAAGCCGAAGGCCATGCGTCGGCCATCCGCGCGCAGGGCGAAGCGGAAGCGGAGATCATCTTCAAGAAAGGCGAGGCCGAAGCCAAGGCGATGAACTTGCGGGCCGAGGCGTACCAGGAATTCAACCAGGCGGCAATCGTCGACAAGCTGATCACCGGGCTGCCCGAGGTGGTGAAAGCCCTGGCCGCGCCGCTGGCCAACGTGGACCGCATTACGGTGGTTTCGACCGGCAACGGCGATTCCGCCGGCATGAGCAAGATCACGGGCGACATCACCAAGATGGCGGCGCAGGTGCCGGCCTTGTTCGAGACCCTTTCGGGCATGCCCCTGGCCGACCTGTTCGCCAAAGTGAGAACCATTGGAGACAAGGCGCCGAAGCCGGACGACAGGGCTTCGGGGGCGAAGTAAAAGGGATGTTGTTGAACCGGGCCGCGTGCGAGGGCGCGCGGCCCGCAGGGAAAGGAGAAACGCAGTGGCACTCTTAGAGCGTGTTTCCACTTTGATCCGGGCGAACCTCAACGACCTGGTCGATAAGGCCGAGGACCCGGAGAAGATGATCAAGCAGGTGATCCTCGACATGGAGAATCAACTGCTCCAGGTGAAGACCCAGGTGGCGATTTCCATCGCCGACCAGCACGTGTTGGAGAAGAAGCTCAAGGACAGCGAGGACAGCGACCAGCAGTGGATGCGGCGCGCCGACCTGGCCGTCGACCAGAAGGACGACGCGCTGGCGCGCAGCGCGCTCGAGCGCGCCATGACCTACCGCGCTACCGCCGAAAGCTTCCGCCAGCAGGTGGAGGACCAGAAGACGCAGGTGGAAAACCTGAAGGTGGCGCTGGGCAAGCTGCAGCAGAAGCTGGTGGAAGCGCAGGCGAAAAGCGACATGCTGATCGCGCAGCACCGCCGCTCGCGCGCGCTGGGCAAGGCCACCAAGGCGGGCATGAACATGGGCGACGAATCGAAGACCGCTGCCTTTGACCGCATGAAGAACAAGGTGCAGCACAGCGAAGCGACCGCGCAAGCCGCGGCCGATCTGGCCGC
>Ga0335078_10017667_pt1 | contig 10602 bp, 11 predicted proteins | sample Lox_Sample_32_FD_206711 | JGI IMG/M metagenome (GOLD analysis project Ga0335078, IMG submission 206711) | Soil microbial communities from Loxahatchee National Wildlife Refuge, Florida, United States - Lox_Sample_3.2 | ecosystem: Environmental > Terrestrial > Soil > Wetlands | place: USA...
CACGCGCAGGATGGTGCCGGGGACGGCATGGCGGCCGAGGATCTTCCAGAACGGCTCGCTCTTGCGGCGCATTTCGACCGCGGCGCGGGAAAGCGGGAAACTCCATTTGCCGATGCGCAGGCGCCGCGCTGCGGGCCAAACCTTGGCCGAGGACAGCTCCACCGCATACGTGCGCGGATCGCGGCTGAGGAAATCGAAGATATTGTGCTTGGCCGGATTGACGCCGGTGGCAAAAGTGGACCACGCGACCGGCGAAACGGCGGGGAAGGTCGTCCGCAGGCGGCGGTAAGAACCGCGATCGCGCAGCCGCGCAAAGTTCGGCAGCTTGCCTTCGTCCATCAGCCGTTCCGCAATCGCGGGATCGAGGCCGTCGAATCCGAGGAAGATCGCTTTGCGGAACGGCGTGCGCCGCCGCCGGAACAGCACAGACCAGGCCAGGCGGAAGGGCCAGATGAAAGCAGAGGCGATGCCGGCGACGACGGCCAGCACGAGCGAGAGGAACGAACCGAGGAAGGCGAACCCGGCGCCGGGACCGATGTAGGCGAGGGGCGCGGGGTGAATCATCGGAGGCGCCCTTCGAGGAAGGGGACTTCGAAAACCTTCTCGTGCCGGATCGGCCCGTGGCCGAAGTAGCCTTCCTCGCCGAACAGCTCGCCGTGGTCGGAGGTGATGGTGACGTAAGTATTTTTCGGCAGCAGGTCGAACAGCTCTTCGACGACGCGATCCAGATATCGCACGGCATCGATTTGACGGGCGCGCAGCGCGGCAAGTTTCGCCGCAGTGAACGTCCCGCGGCGCACGCGCGGCAGCTTGCCGCCGACGATCAGTTGGTCGAGATGGCGAAAGACGCCGTGGACGCCGCTGATGCGGGGCCACTCGCCGGGCGGCTCATCGGGCAGCGCGTAGGGATAGTGCGTTTCGCCGGTGTTGAGCAGCCAGAAGGTGGGCGCCTCCTCGGAGAAGGTGAGCTTGGGAAGCATGGCGCGCATGTCGTTATGGCGCTCCATGAGCTCCCAGGAATCGAAGCCGGTGTTGAGGATGGTGGCCGGGTTCAAGACCGGCAGCGAGACCATGGCGCGCGTCCGATAGCCGAGCTTGCGCAGGAGCACGGGCAGGTACAGGCGGGGCAGGAAGGATTGGAACTCGAGATGGGCGACGCCGAGGCGGCGGTTGAACTGGAGAAACTCGCGCTGGTAATACTCGGCGGCCAGGAGGTTGCGGGGACTCGAATGCGGCATGAGGCCCATCAGCAGGTTGTAATGCGACGGGGCGGTCCAGGAGGCGTAGGACCAGCGGCGCTCGAGCGGGCCCAGCTTGCGCATGGTGGCGGGGCGGGCCGCGGTGAACGAATCGTAGCGGCAGCTATCGAGGACGATCAGGACGTAGTTGCGCGGCTGAGGAACTTTCGAAGCGGCGGGCATCGGCTGGCGGACCAGTTGCGATCAGTATACACCGGAACGGCGAAAGGGATTGACACGGGGCGCGTGTTGAAGTGATATCTTTGAGGAGGGCGGACATGGATCTGGCAAAAGTGCTGGCCGACTTGCGACAGGAACTGGCGGACCTGGACGCGGCGATCGCGAGCCTGGAGCAGTTTCAGCAGGACCGGCCCAGGGTCGGCCGCGCGGCGAAGGAAGAGGCCCAGAACGGCCAGGAAGCCCGCGCCTCCGCGCCGAGGGCGGCCGAGGCGAACGGCCGCAGCCGCGATTCGGCATAGCACGCGCCGCACGGGCGCGGATTAATCCTCCAACTCCCAAAGCCGGAAACGGTGCTGGTGCGCCTCCATGTCGACACGCTTGCCGCGAAAGCGGACGCCTTCCATTTCGAGGCGCATGCGCTGTTCGAGGGCGGCCTCGCCGCGCAGCTTGATGGCGCCGCCGGAGCCGAGCACGCGCTGCCAGGGAAGCGATCCCATCGGAGACGAACGGAGCAACTGCGCCACCTGGCGGTGATAGAGCGGGTAGCCGGCGGCAGCGGCGACCTGGCCGTAGGTGGCCACTTTCCCGCGCGGGATCTGGCGGATGGCCCGGCGAAAGGCGGCGTCGCGGCGCGAGTCCCTGGGGGCGCGCAACAGGTAGCGGGCCGCCTCGCGCGATGTGATGGGGCGGCGGGATCGGCGCAGCATGGCTGAAGGCGATGGTAGCAGATGCGGGCGCGCCGAAATGAAACCGGTCAGACTCTGCGCGGTGTTGGTGGCGGTGGCACTCAGAACGGAAGTGCAGAGTGAGGAAAACGTGAGCATACGGGCTTTCGTGTGCCTCGGGCCGAGCATGCCCAGCCCCTCCGAGGCGTTTCTGGTGTGGGGTGGTTGGCGGAGGGTGACGAAAGCACGGTAAGCTGTGCATTGGCTGCGGGTTGGGAACCTCCGGCTGCGTTTGGAAGAGGAAGAAATGTCCCGATGACTCGGGACACGGCAGGCATGACTGCCTGCGCCATGGGCGGGACACGGCAGGCATGACTGCCTGGGCACCTGGGGCGGAGGGGCAAGCTAAAGCATGCCCCACCACCAGGTAGGGGACGGGCTAAGCGATTGGCGCGACAGGTTGAGTTCGAGGTGGTGGCGGAGTGCCAGCGGACGCGGGCGCGCGCGGGATTGCTGCACACGGCGCACGGGGCGATCGAAACGCCGGCGTTCATGCCGGTGGGGACGCAGGCGACGGTGAAAGGGCTGACGTCGCGCGACCTGGCCGATGACCTGGGCGTGCGGATTCTGCTGGCCAACACCTATCATCTTTATCTGCGGCCGGGGGCGGAGACGATTCGCGGCCTGGGCGGGCTGCACCGGTTCATGGACTGGCCGCACGCGATTCTCACCGATTCGGGAGGGTTCCAGGTGTTCAGCCTGAGCGGGCTGCGCAAGATCGAGGAAGGCGGCGTGGTGTTCCAATCGCACCTGAACGGCGATGAACACCGGTTCACGCCGGAATCGACGGTGGACGCGCAACTGGCCTTCGGCAGCGACATTCTGATGGCGCTCGATGAATGCCCGGAGTACCCGGTGAGCCACGAGGCGGCGCGGGAGGCGATGCAGCGCACGGTGCGGTGGGCGCGGCTGGCGGCGGAGCATCACGCGCGGCGGGTGGCGGAGATGGAGACGCGGCACGCGCTGTTCCCGATCGTGCAGGGGAGCACGTACGCGGACCTGCGGCGGGAGTGCGCGGCGGAGCTGGCGGAGCTGGACGCGGACGGCTACGCGATCGGCGGGCTTTCGGTGGGCGAACCGCGGCCGCTGAGCATGGAGATGGTGGAAGCGAGCGAGGCGGTTCTGCCGCGCGGGCGGCCGCGCTACGCGATGGGCGTGGGAATGCCGGCGGAGCTGGCGGAATACGTGGCGCGCGGCGTGGACATGATGGACTGTGTGCTGCCGAGCCGGAACGCGCGCAACGGATACCTTTTTACGAGCGAAGGGCGGGTGATCATCAAGCACGCCAGGTACAGGGACGACGAGCGCCCGCTCGATCCGCGTTGCGGTTGTTACACCTGCCGGCGGTACTCGCGGGCGTATCTGCGGCACCTGTTTCTGGCCGGGGAAATCCTTTACGCGATGCTGGCCACGCGACACAACCTGCGGCGGTATCTTGACATCATGAGGGAGATCAGGCTTGCTATAATATCGGGGACGTTCCCGGAATATCTAGAGTGTGCCCGGCCGGCGCAAGACGCCGGGTAGCCCTCGGTTTGGCCCAAACGTGATTTTAAGCTTCTATTTGCAGACAGCGACTCCCTCCGGCCCGTTGGGTTCGCTGGCGGGACTCCTCCCTATCCTCCTGATCTTCGGAATCTTCTATTTCCTGTTGTTCATGCCCATGCAAAAGCAGCGGAAGCAGCAGAAGTCGATGCTGGCCGGCCTGCAAAACGGCAACGAAGTGGTGACTTCGGGCGGCATCATCGGCACCATCGTCTCGATCGACGAGGAAAAGCTGGTGCTGCGCGTGAAACCGGACAACGTCAAGATTCAGGTCACCCGCGGCTCGGTATCGAGCCTGGTTGCGGGCGAAACGAAGAAGGCGCAAGCGTAGCAATTTCTAGTTAACAGGCATTACCAATCCATGACACAGAATTTGAAGTGGCGCACTGCGGTGATTGTGGCGACAATCCTGATCTGCATTTTCGGCATCATCGGATTGCCCAAATCGAAAGGCGACCTGGTTCAGAACCTGAGGGACAATATCCGCCTGGGACTGGACCTGAAGGGCGGCAGCCAACTGGTCGAGGAAGTACACGTCGAGGACGCGGTGAAAGCGGACGCCGACCAGACGATGGAGCGGATGAAGCAGGACATGGCGAAACAGAACATCACGTTCGCCAGCATGGACCGCAACGATCCGCAGCCGCCTTCGGTGGCGGACGCCGACAACATCATCATCACGGTGAAGGGCGTGCCGGCGACGGAGGCGAGCGCCTTCCGCAGCCTGGTGGGCGAGCGGTACAACTCCTACTCGTTGACGGCGGTGAACTCGACCGACTACACGATGCGGCTGAAGCCTTCGGACCTGATCGCGCTGAAGCGGGACACGGTGCAGCGGACGATCGACACGATCGACAACCGCATCAACCAACTGGGCGTGGCGGAATCGAGCGTGCAGCAGTACGGCCGGGCGGGCGCGGACTACGAAGTGCTGGTGCAACTGCCCGGGGTGGACGATCCGGCACGGGTGAAGGAGCTGATCGGCACGGCGGCGGTGCTCGAAATCGACGCGGTAAAGGACGGGCCGTTCCCGAGCCGCGAGGCGGCGCTGGCGCAGAAGGGCGGCGTGCTGCCGCTGAACACCAAGCTGGCGAAGGCCAAGCCGCGCGGCACGGCGCCGGGCGACGAGTGGTACCTGCTGGGGCGGCCGGCGGTGCTGATGGGCAGCGAAATGCGCAACGCGCACCCGGGGCAGGACGAATACCGCAAGTGGGAAACCAGCTTCACGCTCTCGCCCGAGGGCGGGCGGCGGTTCGGTATGTTCACGGAGAAGAACATCGGCAACAAGCTAGCCGTGGTGCTGGACAACCAGATTGTCAGCGTAGCGACGATTCAAAGCCGGATTGAAGACTCCGGGCGCATCACGGGTCTGGGCAGCGAAGAGGAAGCCGAAGACCTGTCGCGGTACCTGCGATCGGGCTCGTTGCCGGCGAGCGTGACGCCGGTGGAGGAGCGGAGCGTGGGGCCGTCGCTGGGCGCGGACTCGATCCGGGAAGGAATCCAGGCGGCGGTGTGGGGCATGATCGCGGTGGTGTTCGTCATGCTGCTGTACTACAAGCGCAGCGGGGTGAACGCGGTGCTGGCGCTGCTGCTGAACACGGTGATTCTGCTGGCGGCGATCTCGTATTTCCATGCGGCGCTCACGCTGCCGGGAATCGCGGGCGTGATCCTGACGATCGGTATGGCGGTGGATTCGAACGTGCTGATTTTCGAGAGAATCCGCGAGGAGTTGCGGGCGGGCAAGGCGGTGGTGGCCGCGGTGGAGAACGGCTTCAACAAAGCCTGGTGGACGATTGTGGATACGCACGTAACGACGATCGTGTCGTGCGCGTTCCTGTTCCTGTTCGGGGAAGGGCCGGTGAAAGGATTCGCGGTGACGCTGACGATCGGCCTGGCGGCGAACGTGTTCACGGCGGTGTTCGTATCGCGGACAATTTTCAACTGGGAGTTGTCCGGGCGGCGGCGCATGGAGGCGCTGAGTATTTAAGGTGGGTCGCGGTGGGTTGACAGGCGAGGGCGCCTGTCCCACGTTGGCGGGCGGCGCGTGGAGGCGCCGGGGATTTAGTACAATGGCCGAGCGGAAGACGGACTCGAAGACGAGGTTGACGGGCGGCATCCGGGGCGGATTCACGGACCGGGGCGCCGGTCCCACTCAAGTGGGAACAAAACGGAAAAGGCTGGTGTCCAATATTACGTCAGACACCGGCATGGCAAGTGTCGATGGAATTATTTAAGAACACAAACTACGACTTTCTGGGCAAGAAGTGGCCTTTTATCATCGCCAGCCTGGTACTGACGGCGGCGGGCCTGACGAGCATCGCGGCCAAGGGCGGACTGAAGTATGGGATCGACTTCAAGGAGGGCGTGATGATGACGGTCAAATTCGCATACGCCCCGCCGCTCGACAAGATACGCTCCGCGATGTCGCACTCCCCCAAGATCAAGGGCGAAGTATCCGTGCAGGATGTCACATCGATCGGCGCACAGAACATGGTGGAGATCGGCACCGAGGCGGCCACCGAAGGGCAGATGAACGTAAACCGCGAGGACATGGCGGAAGTGCTGACGGCGACCTTCGGGCAAGGCGGGGGGGGGAAGCTGGACTTCAATAATGTAGGGCACGACGCGCTGGCGGAACGGCTGCGCGACGCGCTGGCGCGCAACAGCGTGGCGGCGAGCGAACAGGACTTGCAGAACCTGGTGACGGCGCTGCTCGGGGCGCGCGACAGCCAGCATTCCGGGTTGATCACGAATTTTAGCCAATTGTCTTCCGTACCAGGCATGAATGCTGGTATTATGAACACTCTTCGCGAGGAGTGTTACTTGGCTCCCTTCCACATAGGGGGAGTGGAAATGGTGGGACCGAAGGTGGGCGCGGAACTGCGCAAGAAGGCCGTGCTGGCGACGTTGTACGCGCTGGGCGGAATGCTGGCCTACATCGCCTTCCGGTTCGAGTGGATTTATGGGCTGGGCGCGGTGATCGCCTGCTTCCACGACACCATCATCACGATCGGTCTGTTCTCGCTGTTTAATAAAGACATCACGATGACCGTGATCGCGGCCCTGCTGACGCTGGTGGGCTATTCGATGAACGACACGATCGTGATTTTCGACCGCATACGGGAGAACCTGAAGATTTCGCGGCGGGAGCCGCTGGAAGCGGTGATGAACCGGGCGGTGAACCAGACGTTGAGCCGGACGATCATGACTTCGGGGCTGACGTTCCTGACGGTGATTGCGCTGTTCCTGTTCGGCGGCCCGGTGCTGAACGGGTTTTCGTTCGCGCTGGTATGCGGGATCATTGTGGGAACGTACTCTTCGGTGTTCATAGCCAGTCCGATTGTATTGTTCTGGCACGGGTGGGTGGACAAGCGGGGCGGGGCGCGAACGGCGCCAGTGATCGCGTCGGCGCCCAGGCCGGATGCGCCGCGCAAGAACGTTGCCAAGGCGGTGAAATAGCAGTCAGCAAGGTTGGGACAAAATTCCGGCCGTCCGCGGGGCGCGGGCGGCGCTCGAGAGCAGGAAAGGAAGTGCCTCATGTTTGAACAGACATTCGTACAGACGGGGAAGACGAACAAAGGCTGGACGATCGTGATATCGAGCATCGCTCAGTTGGTCGTGCTCGGCGTGTTCATAATCCTGCCGATGATCTACTTCGACGTGCTTCCCGCGGCGACGCTGCAAAGTTTCCTGGTGGCGCCGCCACCCCCTCCACCCCCGCCGCCGCCGCCGCCGCCGGCGCCCAAGATCCAGCAGATCAAGATTATTCCGCGGCAGTTCGATGCCGGCAAGCTGATGGCGCCGAAGACGATTCCGAAAGAGATCGCGCAGATTAAAGAAGACGAGCTGCCGCCTCCCTCGGCGGGCGTGGGCGTGGTCGGCGGCGTCGCGGGCGGCATGGTCGGCGGACAGGTTGGTGGCGTGCTGGGCGGCATTATCGGATCGGTTCCTTCGGCCGCGCCGCCGCCGCCTCCTCCTCCCAAGGCGCAGGGTCCGACGCGCATCCGCGTCGGCGGCAACGTGCAGCAGGCGAACCTGATCACCAGGATCACACCGGTGTATCCGCCGCTGGCGAAGCAGGCACGTATTCAGGGAACGGTGGAGTTGAGCGCGATCATCGGCAAGGACGGCCGGGTGCAGGACCTGAAAGTGGTAAGAGGCCATCCGCTGCTGGTGCAATCGGCGCTGGATGCGGTGAAGAATTGGGTTTACCGGCCGACGCTGTTGAATGGAGAGCCGGTGGAAGTAGCGACCACGATTGACGTGAACTTTACGTTGCAGTAGTACCCCGGCGGCGCGAAAGCGGATGCCGGTAGAGCAGTAACATTTCAACTCGCAGGAGAGAAAATCAGAATGTTCGCCCATGTGCATGTCGCGTATTTGTATCTGCTCCAGGAGTCGGTGGGCTGGGACCTGCCGCACCTTTGGAGCCAGATGGGCACGCTGGCCAAGGCCGTCGTAATCCTGATGTTCATCATGTCCGCGTATTCGATCGGCGTGATGATCGACAGGTTGCTGGCGTACAGCGCCGCCCGTAAACAGTCCCGGCAGTTCGCCCCGGCGGTGGCCGGCGCGCTGCGGGAAGGGAAACTGGAAGAAGCCGTAAAGATCGCCGACCGCTACAAGAAGAGCCACCTGGCGAAGGTAGTGGTTGCCGGTTTGCAGGAATTCCAGGCGCATCAGATCAGCTCCGAGATTCCGGGTGAGGAAATCGAAGCATCGAAGCGGGCTCTGGACCGCGCGCAGGCCATCGTGCACGCCGAACTGAAACGCGGCGTATCGGGCCTGGCGACCATCGGATCCACGGCTCCGTTCGTCGGCCTGTTCGGAACGGTGGCAGGCATCATCAACGCATTCCGCGGCATATCGACCGAAAAGTCGACCGGTTTGGGCGCGGTGGCGGGCGGTATTTCCGAAGCTCTGGTGACGACCGCCATCGGCCTGTTCGTGGCCATCCCGGCAGTGTGGATGTACAACTATTTCACGAACAAGATCGAAGCATTCGATGTGGAAATGGGCAACTCCAGTTCCGAACTCATCGACTACTTCCTGAAGCGCACACAGCGCGGCGCCGCTCACAAGTAGCGGAGCGTCCGAGCGATTGAAGAGTCGGGATTTCCCGGCGAGTTGAATGCGCGCGGGGAGCCGGAGACGGCTCCCCGGCGAGCGCAGCCGGTTTCCCAGGAGAAAGAGCAATGGCGAAGGACGAATATAGAGTACACACGGCTCCGCCGCCGGTAGCCGACATCAACGTCACGCCGATGGTGGACGTGATGCTCGTGCTGCTCATCATCTTCATGGTGATCACGCCTATGTTGACGCACGGCGTCAGCGTAAACATGGTGAGGACGCACAACCCGATCCCGATGCAGGCGGCCGACAAAAGCGATGCGGTGCTGGTGGCCATTACACGCGACGGCAAGGTGTTCCTCAACAACACGCAGTTGAAGCCCGAGGACCTGGCGCCGAAGGTAAAGGACATGCTCACGAACCGGCTGGACAAGGAGTGCTTTGTGCGCGCCGATCAGCGAGCGAAGTACCAGACGGTGCTCGACGTGGTGCAGAACCTGCAATCGGCCGGCGTTGACCAGCTGGGCCTCCTCACCGAACAGATTGAGCAGAAGAAGGGTGTGGCGAGGTAGGGCAAGAGGAGTTTTTCGAAAGGAGCAATCTTATGTCAATGGCAGTGGGCGGGGCGGGCGGCCCGAAATCCGACATCAACATGACGCCGATGATCGACGTGCTGCTGGTGCTGATCATCATTTTCATGGTGATCACGCCGCTGACGCCGAAAGGGCTGGAGGCCCTGATACCGCAACCTCCGCCGCCGGGAACGCCGCCGGCAAGCGACATCCGCACCGTGGTGATCAGCATCAACCAGGACCACAGCATGATGATCAACCAGGACCCGATCACGGAAGCGGACCTGCAGAACCGCCTGGTGGATATTTTCAAGACGCGCGCCGAACGGGTGGTATTTGTCAAGGGGGATCCGAACCTGGAGTTCAATTCGGTAGCCAAGGTCATTGACATCGCGCACGGAGCGCAGATCGACAAGGTCGGCCTGATGCCGTACAAGGACCTCGGGCAATAAGGAGATCAGATAGGCGATGCGCAAACTGACAATCGTTCTCGCCGCGGTTGCGCTGGCTCTCGCGGCCACGGGCTGTAACAAGCTGAAATCGCGCTCCCAGGTGAACGAGGGCGTGGCGGCGTTCAAAGGCGGTCAATACCCGCAGGCCGTCGAGTGCTTCAAGCGGGCGGTGGATCTGGACCCGACGTTTATCGCGGCCCGCGTGTACCTGGCCACGGCGTACTACCAGCAGTACATTCCGGGCGCGGTGTCGCCGGAAAACACGCAGATGGCGGACGCGGCCTACGAGCAGTTCCAGAAAGTCCTCGAACAGGATCCGAAGAACCAACTGGCCATTGTGTCGATTGCGAGCCTGTTTCTGAACCAGCAGAAATGGGACGACGCCAAGCAGTGGTTCGAGAAAGCGATCGCCGTGGCGCCGAACAACAAGGACGCCTACTACAGCCTGGGATTCATCGCCTGGTCGAGGTGGTTCCCCGCATTCGGCCAAGCGCTGGCCAGCCTGGGCATGAGGCAGGAAGATCCGGGACCGATCAAGGACAAGAAGGTGAAGGCGGAGCTCAGGGAGAAGTGGGATCCGGTGATCGAGGACGGGTTGAAGGACCTGGACAAGGCGCTCGAGATCGACCCTGAGTTCGACGACGCCATGTCGTACGAGAACCTGCTGATCCGCGAGCGGGCTTACCTGGCGGACACGAAGGAAGAGTACGACCAGCAGGTGAAGATCGCCGACAACTGGCTCGACAAGGCCATGACGACCAAGAAGCAGAAAGAAGAGAGGAAGGCCAAGCAGTCGGGCGGCGGCATCGTCAGCGAACCG
>Ga0335078_10017668_pt1 | contig 10602 bp, 9 predicted proteins | sample Lox_Sample_32_FD_206711 | JGI IMG/M metagenome (GOLD analysis project Ga0335078, IMG submission 206711) | Soil microbial communities from Loxahatchee National Wildlife Refuge, Florida, United States - Lox_Sample_3.2 | ecosystem: Environmental > Terrestrial > Soil > Wetlands | place: USA: Florida...
ATATCGCTCCGGCGTTCTCTTGCCCGGCGGCAAATCGTGTTCTCAGTGTGGGTCACTTTTGGTGAGCGGAAATGGGTCATTTTTGGCGAGCGCCGAAGTGATCCGGTCGTAGTCTTCTTTTATTGCGGCATACTCGGCGGATTTCAGCATGGCGATGACTTCGGTCGCGCCCGGCCAGGCAGTAGAGATCATAATAGTGGCGCGCGTAGCTGCCGAGTGGGCGCCCATCGCGTTTGAACAATTCGACCTTAGCGTGAATCGCAAACATCTTCTCGACGAACGTGCGCCGGAAATGCAGGAGCCGCATCGGGAACGCACCCTCGTCCTCAGCCCCGAGCGAGAGTCCCCTAGTCCGCAGAAACTGGCCGAGATAAGAACTGATTTCGACGATCGATGTAGGCTCGCGCCCGCTGGCGGTGCCGGCTTCCAATAAGACGCGGTTGGCAACTTCGCCCGGAGAGCCGAAGCGTTGAGTGTAGGCGAAGCGGTCGTTGCGTCCAAAACCGCCAATTGTTTGGCTCTCGCCCTCGATGAAAGTGAGCGCGGGATGGGCCCCGACGGCGTCGCGCAGTGCCTTGAGTTGCCGGTCGATGGCATTCTTGCCGAGTGGCGGATCAAAAGCGCGCGGGTCGAGGAAGATGTCCAGGTCCTCCGAAAAACGCTGGATCAGGTTCCAGCCTTTGGATAGGCTCGTGCCACCCTTGAAGATGATGCTGTCGGTGATGTTGTTGTCGTTGCCGATGATTACAATCGCGCGCAGGGCCTCGGTCACGTAATAGTCTTTTTCGATAATGGCCGGGCGCAATCCCTGAGCGGCGAAGTGCTCGGCCGCCTGCAGAATCGCCTGTTCGAAATCAGCATGTTGATAAAGTCTCACGCGCGGGACTCCGCTTGCCAGAGGTGAGCATGCTTAAGCCCGGCGAGCAGGCCGAAGTCAAAGCGGGAAAACGGATTGAGCGAGGAGCGCAGGCGCTTGAGGGTCAGGGCGGGTTTTCCGAGTTGGTCACCGATCGCACCGAGCAATGCCCGAACGCGTGGGGGCTCGGTCGCGGCAATCTTGAGGAGACGTTCGAAACGTCCGTTTTCGGAAACCAGGGTGAGCGTACGTGCGAGCGTTGCCTCCGGGGACAATTCGCTCGCGCGCCCGGCACGTCTCAGGAAATCGAGGAGCGCGGCATCGGCATCGGACAGCGTGGCCCAGGCCTCGGGCCGGCGCGTGTGGATGACCGCATCGCTGCCGACGAGTTTGCGCGGAAGACTGAGCGAACTCGTAGCCATCTCCGGCCGGCCGGCGGTTTGCGTCGTGAAGCCAAGCAAGTTGGCCGCGGCAACACCGGATGGAAAAACGGCCTTGCCGCGGGTGGCCAGCTTCTGGATTTTCACGGGATTGGGACGGCTCTTGCCTAGCCCTGTTGGTTTCGGGTGATAGTAGACACCTTTGCTCAGGCGTTCAATTGTCCCCTCGTGCGCCAGCCGCGAAAGTGCCTGCGCGGCGGCTGTGAACGGGACATCGCGAAAGTCGTCGAGGCGCCAGACACGCTCGCCACCCCGCTCGATCTTACGGCGGATTTGGGCGGTGATCTGGCGCGAGGTGGGCGGCGATTTCATCGAGGTCTCCCTAGGTCGAGTGTGGTCGCTCCACGCTTGCATGTCAAGTTTTTTTGCTAAAAAACTTGACAACAATGACGAGATAAGCTTATGTAACTTCTTTACAATAAAGAATATTATCGTGACCGCGTGCTCACCACTGCAACCTGATCTCGCGGCGCCTCCGCGCCAAGAGTCGTGCCGCGGCCTGGCGCTCTTCGGAACCCCGCCCGTTTTCCCAGCTGGCCAATCCTGGACAGTAATGCATTCGGGAAAGCTGCGAAAGCTTGGCGTATCCCTGCTCGCCTGGCGGACCCGTGACTCCCCGCGAGTTCCTTATCGCCCACGCTCCCAAACTGACCGCAACGCAGAAAGACGCCGAGCGCCTGTCAGCCGTCGCCTTCCGCCGCAAGTATGGGATCAAGCCCAAGGAATATCAGCAGCGCGACCGCGCGCTCCGGGAATTGGCTGGGGGTGAAGACGCGGGCGCCGGGGAGGAAGCCCGCAGCACCATGCGCATCCTGCTGGTGATGTGGGCCAGGGGGTTGGAGTGATGGGATCTATTCTGGGCGGCCAGGAGATCGATCCTCGCATGGCCGAACTGAACGCCATGTTGGAACACCACACCCGCGGCGCTCCGCCGCCGGTAACAAGGCCATGCGCGCGATGCGGTCGGGATCGCGGGCGCGGGCACAAATGGTGCGCCGACTGTCGCGAGGCTGCGAAGCGTGAGTACAACGCCGATTACCACCAGCGCAATTATCAGCGGTTGTCGACCGCCGAACTCTGCGCCGTGCGCCGGGAGGTGGCGAGGAAGCGATGGAACAGATGAACCCTCCCTACAAAGATCCAGCGCACATCGCCGCCATGCTGGCGGAGGGACGGTGTCCCGCATGTTCAGGCAGGCGGCGCGGTCCCCCGCGATAGCGAGTGGGCGCGGCCGGACAGCACGACCTGTGCGGCGGCAACGGCCAAGCGGTGGCCGGGTGATGACGTCCAGGACTGGCTGCGCTACGTGCGCTGCCGCGAGGCCGCCGACGCACGCGTCAGCTGAACTAGATTCCAGGCGTGACTCAAGTCCCGAACGGCGAAAGACGGGGTATAATTTGTCCGATTGCGACACGCGATTTGTGCCGTCGATCAGAGGAAGTTCTTGCGGGATGCTTGCCGCTTTCAAACTCCGCTCACCGTTGGAGAAGCACCGAATCGATGCCATCTCGGACTTCTGCCGGAGGGCTGACGCGAATGCAATTGAGAATATGGTCGCCGCGCTGTCTGATCGCTCTGCAGAGGTTCGGATATTGGCGTGTGAAGGATTAGGAAGACTCGGCGCAGTAAGTGCAATTGAGGAGATTGAACGGCTTGTTACCGATCCTGATCCTCATGGTCCCAAGATACGCCGGCAGAATGTCGCATTACAATTGAACGCCCACAGAGTTCGGGCCGCGGCGGCCGCAGCGCTCGCGACAATGCCCGATGGGAAGGGCCTTCCTGTACTCGGCAGAATTGCATCAAGCACCGATCGCGATGCTCGATTGGAGGCCGTTCAGGCGCTTAGTAGAGTGCCGGACGAAGAATCGGCCACGGCACTCGCGGATGTGTTGGCAGATAATGATCCCAAAGTCGTCAAAGCCGCATTCGACGGTTTGGTGGGTTTCGGCCATCTGTCCGTTTGCGCTTGCGCACGGGCTATGACGGCGGCGAAATGGTGGCAGCGGAGCAATGCCGCCAAAATATTATCAGCGATCGGGTGGCAGCCGGACAACGATCGCCAACGGGCACAGTATCTAGTCCTTCAGAACAGAATCCCTGATACAGTGAGTCTTGGCCGGTGGGCCATCGAACCTCTTCGCTTGTCGCTCGAGGATCCAAATCTGTGGCTTAATGCGGCTGCGGCTCTTTTAGAGCTCGGAGACAACGCCGGCATCGTACTACTCCAGCGCGAAGTAAACGATCTTCGCGCCCAAAAGACCGAAGAGGCGGTTGCGAAGCGCCTGCAGGTCTTTCAAGCACTGGAAGGAACTGAAACACAACAGGCAGCTAGCCTTCAGGTTGATATCATAAACCAGCTGCACAGGGATGGGAAACTGGATCAACATGAGTTAGTGGAGCGCCTCCGATTGCAAGGGCCTGGCTCTGTCCCCCTGTTAGTCGGTCTACTGGGTAACGGAGCGTTGGGCGTTGATAAGGAAATTTGCGGAGCTTTGCTGGAATTCGGACTGCCTGGCCGCCCTGCCTTGATCGAAGTACTGGAGGGCCGACGGTACGCAGCGTGTAGCGAGTATGTCTATAAGCGCTTACTTGAGATTGACACAGAGACCGTTAAGAAGCACCTTCAGACTGTTATCCGAGGCAGTTATGGTTGGGATGACTTTCGCTGGGCAGCACGGGAGCTTTCTACGAGATTCGGAAACGACGAGGTATCGTCACTTTTTCGTGATGCTTTTCAATGTGCTAAGGATTTCGCCAAAAAGCGAATCTGTGTTCAAGCCCTTCTGAATCTTGGACTTAGCGACGGCGTCACAGCGCTTTTGAATTTGTGTCTGGAACGAGATCAGGCGGCGGAAGCGGTGCAGGAGTTGCGGCACCTCCTCAATGAGTCGGCAGATAGAATCGCCGACCCGGTGCTACAGGCCTTGGCTGACATGCGCGATCCAACTGGCGCGAAGAGCTTCGCCGACAGAGAGGCGGATCAGTATGGAGAACACACCGTGTACTATCCCGCCGGGTATGGAGTTATCGATTGCTCCCTAGTCCGAAGTCTTGCGAAAAAGGAGCTCCGGCGACGGCGCTGAAGAGTTCGGCTCGCGATCAATCGAGGTTGGCTGGCCTGCGAGGATTGCCGCGCCCTCATCTAGGCTGGCGACCGGGAAGCGCTGATGGCGCGAGTGATGCTCACGCCGACCGCCCGCATGCTGGTGATCCGTCCGGCGGCGGCCAACCGATACGCGCGTGGACTCCAAGACCGCTTCTTCACACGTCGGACGGGCACAGGACGCCGGATCGCGCTGATTCACGAGGCCACGCCGCAGCCTTGTCACACATTTCCGCGTCTGCATGTATAGGGAGCCCCCATGTTGTCGTGCCACGAAGACATCGACGTTGCCGTGCGACCGCGCGCGAGGCATGTGAACTGCCAGAAATGTCGCAAGGATGTCGCAAGGATCGTGTGGAGTCCAAATGGAGTCCAAGTTTTGATGCGTTGCCGACACCAGCCTCGATTTTATGTACTCCATGATCATGAGTGGAAGTCTTGCGTTTCGTATGGGATAAGGTGGTGGCCAGGGACGGAATCGAACCGCCGACGCCAGCCTTTTCAGAGCTGGACTCGTTCAAGGCCATCATGCTCGAACTGAAGCATTTGCGTTAATTCAGCAGTTCCAGAACGCCGCTCTTTTGGGACAGTAATGGGACAGAAGAGTGGGACAGCAAATCTGGCCGGTCAAACTTGCCTTCCCAGTGCCACCCTTTGTCACCTCCAGGACTCGCGGAGTCTCCGATTTGAGGGGGGAAGCCACGCTGGGAGCGAACTCCCTGGCGCGAGGCGAATGGGAAGCAAGTCACGAACTATCGAAACGGCCGACAACAATCAACTCAGCCTCTTTCCTGAGACGATCTCGAAGGCGGCGCTCTCACCTATGCGGAGATCAAGGCAATTGCCTCTGGCAATCCCGCCGTGGTCGAAAAGATCAAGATCGATACTGAAACTCGCAAGCTGGACCAACTTCGTGCCGTTCATGCCAACCATCAGCGCCAAATCAGCTGGGCCGTGCGGGATTTGCCCCGGCAAATCGGCGAAGCAAAACGACATCTGGAAAATATCGAGGCAGACATCGCCACCAGGAACGCGAACCACGCTGAAGAGTTCATGATGAAAGTGGGTAACCGCATTTTCTCCGGCAAGGGCGCGCGGGAGGAGGCGGCCAAGGCCCTCACCCTCGCAATCCTGACTTGGCGCGATGACCTAACAATGCACACGCGCGGTTCCTTCCGTGGTTTTGAGATCTTGAGCAGGGGCAAGAGCAGTGGGTTTGGGATGGCGCAGGAGGATGACCGCATTCCTGAGCTGTTCGTTTGTGGACGCGGTACGTATTCCGCCAAACTGAACGCTGCGAATCCGATCGGCACGGTGCAGAGTATCGAGCACGCGCTCAGAAATCTGGACAGGCTCGCTCTGGATCAGCAGGAGCGCTGCGCCCGCGTGGAAAAGGAACTCGCGAATTATCGGGAACAGGCGGATCGCCCATTCGAACACGAGGAACGCCTGAACCAGTTACTCGCCAGACAGGCTGAACTGAATTCTGTCTTGGATCTTGACAAGGGCGACCAGCAAGGTTGCTGGCCCATTACGTGACGAGCCAGAGACGGAGCGCGCGGCGTGTACGTCAGAGAGCCGAGAGGCCGTTGCGGCGATGGCCCGCGCGTATATGCGGGATTTTGGCGTACGCGATTAGAGAAATGCCCATTTCGGAGCGCCCGGTACCCGAAACAGGTCCCGTGACGGCCAGGGCAGTCGCTAAGGACGAAGCGCAGTATTGCGCTTGCCACGGGACCGAACAGTTTCTTTGTGCTGACGGGTTCTCTTGATCACAATGTACAAATCGGTGAACGCCTCCCTTTGCGCTTTCATCAAGGGCGGGTTTCAATCGATAATGGCCGCGATCGAGTGCGATAGGGCGGGTGCGGTCATCCTTGCCTCCTCATCGACGTTTGTTGATTCAGCGGCAGTCGTAACCAAGTCAGCAAGGCGTGAAAACCAGGACCTTTCGCTACTGGACGGCGATGATCACGATGTTTGAAGTAATGCCACCCGCGGTGATGCTCACCGGCACTAACCCACTCGGAGTGCTCTGCGGGAGCGGAACAGTGACCTGGTCCATGCCGGCCGCGCCGGCCGCCCCCGCGGCTGCACCCGCGTAAGTGGGGGTGAGAGACTGGCTGCCGAACTTGACGGTGATTGCCGAAGGAGGGTTCCGTATACCTGTGGCGGAAAGCGTCAGCGAGCCGCCGCCGCTCAGATCGATGGGCACGGGCACGCAACTAGCAAGTCCCGCCGGGCATTGAAACACCGACGAACTTCCCTGACCGCCATCAAACGTCGCCTGCGCCACACCTTTGCCAGTTCCGTTGGCGGAGTATAGCCCGGGGGCGAAGGGAACCAGGGGCAGAATGTTCGTTTGGCTGGTGGAAGCCGAGTAGACCGTCAATATCGCCGGGGGCTGCGGTACGGGACCCGTCTCCGGTGCCGCAACCACGGTCGGCGGGATCACCGCATTGATCAGCGAGGGTGCGGTGGACGTCAGCGGAAGAAAAGTCTGGACGCCTGTGAAATCGGTGATGGTGACGCTCACTCCGCCTATGGCAAAGGTGGAACTTGAGGTGGCGGTCGCAGCGGTAGCGAGGCTGGAGAAGATGGTAATGGCCGAGCCGGGCGCAACCGGAGGCAACAGGCTGGCGGCAGATACGGCGACCGGACCCGCGACAGAGTCTGTCAGCACCGTTACCGTGTTGCTGCCTCTGTTAGCCTCCGCGAGGCCCAGCTTACCAACGGTGCTAAAGTAGCCCACGGCCACCGATTCGGGCTGAATACCCACGGAATAAGTGCTGCCCGTCGAGGCGGCAGCGAACGCGCCCGTGGCGCTGCCGTACAGGATGGTGACGGTGTTGTCGCCCAGGTTTACAACTGCGAGGTCGGGATAGATATCGGCGTTGAAGTACCCCACCGCCAGCGAGAAGGGCTCGCTGCCCACCGCAACCGGCGGCAGCGGACCGTTATAGAGCGTAGGAGCGAAACCGCCATTTCCGTTTCCCAGAAGCACCGAAACGTTGTTTGTGCCTTCGTTGGCGATCGCCAGGTCGAGAATGCCGTCCATATTAAAATCGGCAGTGACCATCGAGGCGGGATAAACCACAGGGGGCGGCATGGTGGGCGGCACAGAAGGCGGAACGAAGAAATCCTGTACGACGATTTGGAACGGGCTTCCTGTCGCTTGAATATAGCCGCCCGCCCCGTTGCTGAGCCAGACCGTGACCGTGGCATCGAACTTATTGGTCACGGCGATGTCTGGCATGCCGTCTCCATTGAAATCTGCCAGTACAACTGAACTCGGGTTCTTTCCGGTCTGGAACGGACTGCCATTGGCTTCGGAAAAAACACCCGTGGAATTGGCGGTCCATAAGCCGACGTGGCCGGTGGCGAAGTATGCGATCGCAAGGCCTGGACTCCCATTGAAGTTTCCCGCCGCAATCGAGATCGGGATCGAACCAGTCGGCGGTTGAATGGGGGTGCCGACCGTAAACGTGCCATCGCCGTTGCCCAAGAGAATGCTTACGGTGTTTGACCCTTCATTGGCGACGGCCAGCGAAGCATTGCCGTTAAAATTGAAAACCGCCAGCGAAACAGGATGGAGCCCTACGGTGATGGGGCTGCGCTGAGCCAGGGTGAATTCCCCCATCGCGTTAGCCAGCAGCACGGTGACCTTGCCCGTGGCGTAATTGGCGACCGCGAGATCCTGTATTCCGTTGTTATCAAAATCCGCTGCCACGACGGCGCTAGGTCCTCCCCCAGCGGCAACCGGACTGTTCGCCGCCGGTACAAATTGCGCATGCACAAGCGGCGTCAGAGCCGCCACCAAAGACATCGTCCTCATCCCGCTCAGTGGGCGGAAAACCCAAGCATTTCGCATCGTGGAGGTTCCTTTCCTTTGCACCCGGACCGAGGACTGCATTTCACCAGCGAACGCCTCCGCCCGGCGCAAGCGTCGTTCCGCTGTTGATGCCGAGGCCGTGAAGAACCCGTACTTCGACGAAAAACTTCATGCCGCCCACGGACCGATACGGGCCGATGTCGATGCCGGCGCCGGCAGCAAACGCCCCCGAATTGCCCCCGGTCACGCCAACAACGGGGTTCGAAGGCTGATACACGGGTCCCTCAACTGACTCGCCTGTAAGTTGCGCGTCACGCCGCATCCAACCGTATCCACCGAACCAGTATGGCTGAACCGAGCCCTTGGCGGCATAACGGAAAGTGGGCCCGAGTGTGGCGCTGAAGAACTTGGTTCTGCCGTTAGTGGCCGACAATAATGCCGGATTCTGGGGGTTCGAGCTGGCAGTCTCAAAGGCCACGCCGGGTTGGAAACCCGACTGATTGAAAAGAAACGTGGCGGTCAGATAGATGCTCCACCGATTGCCGTGAATCGGACAGCCCTTGTCGTCGTATTCGATCTCGGACCTATAAAGTGCAGTTCCGACGCCGCCGCGCAGGTTATAACCGCTCTTGAGGCCGTCCGCATAATTCCCGAAGAGCCCAGCCCACCCTCCGCCAAAATCGACGGTGAACTTGCGCGAGCCCGATGTGTCCTGTGCATGGCAGGGAAGTGAAACCACGCACAGCGCCCAGACAAGCGGTAAGAGCAGCGGGGATACTGACGATCGACGCTGCACGCGAACGCGGCGTGGCGATTCGGGATTCGACAAAACGGTTTGCACGCAAGCGAAGCGCGCGCCTGAGTAACGATTTGGGGAAGACGTCTCCATGAGCCTCATGCGTGGGTGCCTCATTTGGATGCTGCGGCTACGGGGATCGAATAGGGGACCAGGCTCTTGTCGGCATACTCGACCACAACCACGATTCCAGAAGCGGCGAGCACCGTCTTGCCGGTCTGCGGCGCAATCAATTGCAGAGTGAGCTTGGTATCGGAATCAACGCTGAAGGAAAGCGCCTGGTCGTTGTAACGGATGGCCACAACTTGGGTCATTCCGTTTCCGGCAATCGAAAGAGAAGTCTGGGGTGCGGGAATCCCCCCTTTCGGCTGCGCTGTCAATGAGCGTGCTGCCAGCGTAGGCGCCGGGGGATTGAGCGGTTGCAGCATGCGCTGCCCCTGCCCGTATTGCAGAACCAGATTCTTGTATTGCTTGACCTGGTCATCGGTGAGGCCAAAGGTGACCAGGGTGTCGGATTGAAAGTCCGGCTCGACAGCCGGTTCGACGATGCGCAGGGTCGACAGACGCACGCCGGAGATCGCGAACCGGTTGCTCGGTTTTTGGGGAGCCGTAGGAGGAATCTCCAACGTGGCGTGGATTTGGTCCTTATGTGTCGAATCGACCGCCTGATTTGTGACTGCGATCCCGGAAGAACCGAATTGGAGCTTGGGCGGATCGGCAGAATCCGCCCCCGAGATGTAGACGGTGACGTCGGCGGTGTGCCCAGGCCTCACGCCTGCGGGATCGATTCTTAGCACGGAAGGCTTTTGCGGGTTAGCGGTGAAGCGACCCGTGCCGATCGCGGTTTCGGCACCGGTAATCACCGAGACGTCGGATCTTCCCGATGATTCGGGCCTGATGGTCACGCGTACCTTCAACTCGTGGGGTTTGGAGGCGACCCATGTGACGTTGCCTGTCGAAATGGTCGGCTCGCTGAACTGCACGACGGAATCCGGACTGAAGTGCGTTTTGTCGTCCCCGGTGATTGTGAGTTCCGTGTTGGCCGAGGCGTGGTCCGGTTCTACGCCGGTGACGATGCGCTCGGCGTTACCCACAGTGAAGACGCCGGAGATCGGTTTGGCGCCAGCGGCGCCGGATATCGCGGTAATCGTGACTGGGCCGGGCTTGGCTTTCTCTCCGATCTTGATCGACGCCCTCAGGTGCGTGTCGTCGTCCACCTGGGTGACAGAACCGGTCACGTTCGGGTCGTTCGAGATGAGTGAGGCCGGCGAGGTAGTCTTGAACGCGCTGAAAGCGCCGGTGATCAGTACGTTCGTGACGGTCTCGCCGCGCTGCCCAGTGGATGGAGAGAAGCTGACCAGAGCGGGAGTGCCATCTCCGATGGCGAGCAACCCTGTGCCGGTGATGGTGTTGCCGTATGCGCCCGGCTTGATCCCGACCACGACTTCGGCAACGACCGGGCCAGACGCAGCCGCCGGAGTGGAGCCGGTCGCGCCTTTCGAGGAGTCTGCGGCGCCTTTCGATGAGTCTCCCGAAGATGGCGCCGAGGTGATGGGCGTGACCGAGGTAACC
>Ga0335078_10017669_pt1 | contig 10602 bp, 9 predicted proteins | sample Lox_Sample_32_FD_206711 | JGI IMG/M metagenome (GOLD analysis project Ga0335078, IMG submission 206711) | Soil microbial communities from Loxahatchee National Wildlife Refuge, Florida, United States - Lox_Sample_3.2 | ecosystem: Environmental > Terrestrial > Soil > Wetlands | place: USA: Florida...
TGGTACGGCGGGAAGGGGAGCTTTTTCTTTTTGACTGCGGAGAGGGGACGCAGATCGGCCTGCGGCGGCTGAACCTGCGGTGGAAGAAGATCACCTCCATCTTCATTTCTCACACGCATGCGGACCATGTCACGGGCCTTCCCGGCATCCTCATGCTGTCCTCCCAGGTGGACCGGGATGAGCCGCTGTACATCTACGGTCCTCCCAAGATCCGGGAGTTCGTTGATGCAATGCGGCGCACGCTGGAGATGTACATCAACTATGAGATCATCGTGAAGGAAATAGAGGGAAAATGCACCATCGTGGAGAACGATGAGTACGGGATCCGATCGTTTCCGCTCCAGCACACAAAGCAGTGCCTGGGGTACTGCATTGAAGAGAAAAAACGTCCCGGGATCTTCTTCCCCGACAAGGCCCTGGCCCTTGGGGTGCCCCGCGGGCCGCTGTGGTCCCGTCTCCAGGGCGGGGAGACCGTCGGCCTCCCGGACGGGACAGCGGTGACGCCCGCCCAGGTCATGGGGAGCGAGCGCAAGGGCCGCAAGTTCTGCTTCGTCACGGACACCACTGCGGCGCCGGGCCTTCCGTCCTTTGTCAGCGACGCCGACCTCCTGATCTGCGAGGGAATGTTCGAAGAGGAGCTGGCTGAGACGGCGGCGGAAAAGAAGCACCTCACCGCCGCCCAGGCGGCGCGCATTGCGCGGGAGGCCGGGGTGAAGGCCATGGGGCTGATTCATTACAGCCCGCGGTATTCGGACCGGGAGCTGAAAAAACTCCTCCAGGAAGCGCGGGAGATATTCCCGGCCTCATTCCTGACCAGGGATCTCCAGCACATCGAGATGCCTTTCGAGGACTGACATGATGAAAATTGCCATTATCGGTTCGGGCGCAATGGGCTCCCTGTACGGGGGAATGCTGTCTCTCTCCGGGCAGGACGTAATGCTTTTCGATGTCTTCGAGGAGCACGTGGAAAAAGTTCAAAAAGACGGCCTTGTCATTGAGGACTCCGCCACCGGAGGCGCGGTCACGGCGCGACCGGAAGCCAGCTCGGATCCGGCTTCCGTGCAGGGAGCGGACGTTTTCATTGTGTTCGTGAAGTCCACGGCAACGGAGCAGGCGGCGGCCCGGTTCAAGGAACACGCGGAGCCGGGGACCATCGTCCTGACGCTGCAGAACGGGCTGGGGAACGAGGCCATCATCCGGAAGCATTTCGGCGCAGCGCGGACGGCGGCGGGAGTCACCTCGCAGGGCGCCACGTTTCTTGGGCCGGGCCGCATCCGGCACGCGGGGAAGGGCCCCACGCACATGAGCATGGCGGACGGGGACAATGGAAAGCTTGCTCCCCTGGCCGCAGCTTTGAACGCCGCGGGCTTTGAGACCCACGTGGAAACGGACGTGGCCGGCCTGGTCTGGAGCAAGCTCGTGATCAACGTCGGAATCAACGCGCTCACGGCCCTTACCGGCCAGCCCAACGGCGCGCTCCTCCGTCACGAAGAAACGAAAGCCGTGATGGCTGACCTGGTTGCGGAGGCGGTCGCCGTGGCGAAGGCTCGCGGGATACAGTTCACGTACGCGGACCCGCTTGCAACGGTGTACGACGTGGCGGAGAAGACCGGGGCCAACCGCTCCTCCATGCTCCAGGACTTCGACCGGAAGCGGGAGTCGGAAATCGACTTCATGAACGGCGCCATAGTCCGGGAAGCGGCCGGTGTGGGGGTTCCCACGCCGGTGAATGAAACCATCACGCGCCTGGTCAAGGCGATGGACCGGATCCACGCGGAGAGGCCGGCCGGATGATCTCGGAAGGCGAGCGTCGGCTGCTTGAGAAGGTGAACCGGGAGGAGCTGGTCAGCCTGACCCGGGACCTGGTCCGCATCGACTCGGTCATCCGCCCGGACACGGGCGGCACGGAGCGTGAGGTGGTGCGCTACGTTGAGCGCTGGGTGCGCGCGGAGCTGGGAATTGCGCCCGTGATCCAGGAAGTGGAGACAGGACGGGAAAACATCATTGCCACGGTGGACTCCGGAAGGGATGGTCCATGCCTCATGCTGGAAGGTCACACGGACGTGGTCAGTGAAGGGAACCGGAGCGCGTGGACGCATGACCCGTTCGGCGCGGAAGTGCAGGACGGGAAGATCTACGGCCGCGGATCCTGCGACATGAAGGCGGGCCTGGCCGTGGCGCTTCTCACCGCCAAGGTCCTGGCCGGCGCCCCAGAGGCGTGGTCCGGGCGGCTGCGGCTGGGCTTCGTGTGTGATGAAGAAGGCATGATGATGGGCATCAAGCACTTCATCAAGGCGGGGCATGCGGACGAGGTCAACGCCTGCCTGGTGCCGGAGCCGGAAGAGAACAATCTCTGCATCACCATGAAAGGGGCAATCCGCGCGCTGGTGCGCGTCCACGGCAAAATGGCTCACGGCGCAATGCCGCTTTCCGGAATCAACCCCAACACGCGGCTTGCGCGCATCGTCCTGGCGTTTGAGGAATTCGAGGCGGAGGAAAAGAAGCGCTGCGGCGCCGACCCGCTGATCGGCCTCCCTTCGGTGACGTTCACCGTGCTGCAGTCTCCGCCTGCCGGCAGTCCCGCCCAGCTCAATGTCATGCCCGGGGAAGCGGTGGGATACGTTGACATCCGGACCACGCTTGCGCAGTCCCATGATGCGGTGCGTGAGCGCCTGCGCGGCATTTTCCGGGATCTGGCAGCGGAAGACAGGGACTTCAGGGCGGAAATCGAGTTCATTGAGGACAGGCCGGTGGTCGGCATTTCACGGGATGAGCCGATTGCCCGTTTTTCCGCGGAAGCTTTTCGCGAGACAACAGGCCGGGAGCCCGTCTGGAACGGCGTGCCGGGTGCCACGGACGGCACGTTCCTCAGTGCATGGAAAGGGATCCCGTGCCTGGTCAACGGTCCGGGACCGCGCCACGTCCCGCACCAGGCGGATGAATACGTGGAGATAGAGCAGATTCTGGAATGCGCAAGGACGTACGTCCTCTCCTCCCTGCGTTTCCTGGGAAACCGCTCTCGTTGACAACTCGCTCTCAATCGCCCTACACTGCCACACACTCTATGGACACGTGCATCCTTCGCGTTTCGGCGCTCAGCAAGTCCTTCGGAGCCATCGTCGCCCTTGACGGCGTCGAGATAGAAGTCGCAAAAGGCCACATCCACGGGATCATCGGTCCAAACGGGTCGGGAAAGACAACACTCTTCAACTGCGTGACGGGGCTTCTCAAGCCAGATGCCGGGCAGGTGCTCCTGGGCTCCGCGGACATCACGGGCCGTCCGCCGCAGGTAATTGCAAACATGGGCATCCGACGCACTTTCCAGGCCGGGAAAGTGGTGTCAGGGCTGTCCGTCCTGGAAAACGTGATGGCCGGCATCAACGACGCGGTGGGGGGCTCAGCTCTGGACCTTGCGTTCCGCCTTCCTTTCCGGCGCTCCCGCAGGGAAGGCGAGATCCGGGAGGATGCCCGGCGCGCGCTGACGCTGGCGGGCATGGAGGCCGCCGCGGATCGCTGGGCCGCTGACCTTGTCTGGACGGAGCGCCAGCTTGTGCAGATTGCGCGGGCGGTGGTGGCAAAACCCAGGCTGCTCCTGCTTGATGAACCGGCATCCGGCATGGGCGTGAAGGAAATGGTAAGGGTTGAGGACATCATCAGGAAAGTGAGAGACTCCGGCGTCACCGTGGTGGTGGTCAGCCATGACGTGAAAATGCTGATGAACCTGTCCGACAAGGTGACGGTCCTGAACTTCGGACAGAAGATTGCGGAAGGATCCCCCGTCGACGTGCAGAAGAATCCCCGCGTGCTGGAGGCGTACCTTGGCGCCGAATGAGGGGCCGACGCCGCTCCTGCAGGTGGAGCACCTGTCCGTCTCTTACGGGCACGTGAATGCGCTCAAGGATGCCAGCCTGGAAGTCTTTCCCGGGGAGATCTGCGTGCTGATCGGCGCAAACGGCGCGGGGAAGACGACGCTCCTTGAGGCGGTGCTCGGGATCAACGCGCTCAGCGCAGGAAGCATCAAGTTTGATGGAAAGGAGATCGGGGGCGTCCCCGCGGATCGCAACGTGAGGGCCGGCCTCTGCCTGGTGCCCGAAGGGCGCGGGGTCTTCTCATCCATGACGGTGCTGGACAACCTTCTCCTGGGCGCCCACCACAACATGCGCAACGTTCATTCCAGCCTGGACAGGGTGTTCGAGTGGTTCCCCATCCTGGCCCGGCGCAGGAAGCAGGTGGCGCGGACGCTGAGCGGAGGAGAGCGCCAGATGCTGGCGATTGCGCGCGCGCTCATGTCTGCGCCGCGGCTCATCCTGGTGGATGAGCCTTCCATCGGTCTTGCGCCCATCGTCGTCAACGATATCTTTGCAATCGTGAGGAGGCTGAACGCGGAGGGGTTCACCATCCTCCTCTCCGAGCAGAACGCGAACAAGGCGCTGAAGTGCGCTCACCGCGGATACGTGCTGGAAACGGGCACGGTGACGTTGTCGGGAACCGCGGAGCGGCTTCTTGCGGACCCGGGCGTCCGGGAAGCCTACCTGGGAGCATAGGTCGTGCAGGAGTTCATTGCGCAGGTCATCAACGGTCTTTCCCTGGGGAGCATCTACGTCCTCCTGGTCACGGGATTCAACCTGCTCCTCCTTGTCGCCATGATCATTCACTTCGCCTATCCGCAAGTCGTCGTGTTCTCCATGTACGTGACCTGGCTTGTGCTCCAGATGACGGGGAACAACCTCCCCCTGGGCATTGCCGCGGGGATCGCCTCTTCCGTCATCATCAACCTGCTCAGCGCGCCGCTGTTCCAGAAGGTCATGTCCAACCGGCGGGACGTCGACATCAACAGCTCCATGGTCCTTTCCATGGGGATCGGGATGATCATCACAGACATCCTTTCCCATTCCTTCAACGAAGGGCTCCCCGTGGCGTTCCCGGACAGCCTTTCCAGCATCGTGCCCCTGGTGCGCTTCGGCCTGATCAGCGTGCAGGTGGGCCAGGTATGGTCGCTGGGCATCGGCATCATTGCGGTCTCCGCCATTTTCCTCATCCTGTACAGGACTCGGCCGGGACGCGCGTTCCGCGCCATCGCGGAGGACCCCTCGGGCGCGCGCCTGGTGGGCATTCCCATCCTGAGGACGGGGCTGTACAGCTACGGCCTCTCGGGAATCCTGGGGGGGCTCATTGCCGTGCTCCTGGCAATGCTCCTGGGCTCGGCGTCGCCGGGGCTCGGGGAGCAGGTGGCGCACAAGGTTCTTGCCGTCTCAATCATTGCAGGACTGGGCAACCTCGTGGGCGGCCTGGTGGTGGGCCTCCTCCTGGGGATCCTGGAAGCCATCGTCCAGGGATACATCTCGGGGTCCTGGTCCAACGCAATTGCGTTTGTCGTCATGCTGGTCGTCATCCTGGCCAGGCCCAAGGGACTCTTCGGGTCCAAGCTGTAGGAGGGGAGGGAAGATGCCGCTTGAGCTGTACTATTTCCTCTCCATCACCGCGGTGAATATCCTCCTCAGCTGGGCCATGTACCTGCCCTACCGGGTGGCGCACCTGCACTTCATCACCGTGGCCAACATGGCCATCTCCGGCTACAGCGCGGGCTGGCTGGTCATGACGCTTCACGTCCCGTTCGGGTGGGCGCTCCTGGTGGGCTTTGCGCTGGGGGGCGGCATCGGCTACCTGGTGTCCCTGTTCATTGGAGACGCCCCCACGTTCGCTGTGGTGATTGTCGGCTTCACGTTCATCTTCATCACGCGGACGGTCATTGAGAATCTCAACGCGGTGGGCGGAACCATGGGGATGTTCGGGCTTCCTGACATCGGCGGAAACCCGGATGCCCATCGGTGGATCATCATGGCCATCCTGGCGGGCCTTCTTCTCCTGGTGGGGTTTCTCCTCCACCGGTTCGACCATTCCCGCCTGGGCAGGGCGGCCTCCGCCGTCTTTGTGGACAAGGACCTGGCCGCATCCCTCGGAGTGGACATCCGGCGCCTGGGCATGCTCCTGCAGACGGTGAGCTGCACGATTGCCGGAGGCACCGGGGTCCTGTACGGGTTCATCTACCGCAGCCTCCACGTGGACTTTTTCACGTTCGAGCTGGTGGGGATCGCCATGACCATCGTGTTTGTCGGCGGATACGCCACGCCGTGGGGAACGGTGGTTCTTGCCCCCATCCTCTATGGCGTGCCGCTTCTGCTTCCGCCTGCAGTCCAGGAATGGCGGATCGTCCTCTACGGAGCGGCGCTTGTGCTTGTGCTGGTCCTGAAGCCGGAAGGCTTCATTACGCGGCGTTTTGTCGTTTCTCTTGAATCCTTTCTTTCGGTCAGCCGGAAGAAAAGAAATTCTTTCACAAGGGAGGAAACATGAAAAAACTTCTCGGACTTCTCGTTGTGCTTGCGGTGGCTCTCGCGGTCATGGGATGCTCGCAGCCGGCCCCGAAGGAGTGGGACATTCCGTTCCTGAACTCTCTTACCGGGCCTATAGCCAGCATCGGGGCCTATCTTGAGTGGGGCGCTGACCAGGCCGCCACGGAGATCAACGCCGCCGGCGGCATCAGCGGCAAGCCGGTGAAGATCATTCCCGTGGACACGGGCATGGATCCGCAGAAGGGCTCCACGGAGATGGCGCGGCTTGTGAAGAACACGCTGGTTGCCCTTGGCCCGGTACCGGAGCCGGTCATCATGGCGGCAATGCCGATTGCCGTGGAAGCGGGAATGCCGTCCATCACGGCGACGACCTCCCTGGAGTACGCCCAGAAGTTCTTCCCGTGGACCATCTCCTGGTTCCCGTCCACGAAAGACCGCCTTGCTCCGCTGGTTGCCGCGTGGGCAAAGCAGTTCCCCGACATGAAGAAAGTGGTCCAGTTCGTGGAAAACTACGGCCCGTGGCCGGGAATGGCTGACGCGCACTCCGCGGGGCTCACGGACGCCGGCGTCCAGGTCCTGGCCCCGGTGGAGGTCCCCAGCAACGCGGTGACCTTCGCCCCGCTGGTGGTGAAGGCGCTCAGCGAGAAGCCGGACGGGATCATTTTCGTCTGCAAGCCCGGGTCAGCCGCCAAGCTGGTAAAGGAGCTGAAAAGCCGCGGCTGGAAAAAGATGGATCACCTGCTCCTGTTCAGCAGCGCAGACGCCCCGGACCTCTACACGACCGGCGGAAACGACCTGAATGGCGCGGAAATCTACAACTACATCAACCCGGACATCAACACGCCGAGATGGGATACCTTCAAGAAGGCATACATGGATTCCCACAACGGCGAGCAGCCCCCCAGCCTTTCCACCAACTACTACGACGCCGTGTACATGATCAAGGACGCCATCGAAAAGACGGGCGTCACCGGCTCCCCGAGCAAGCTCAAGGCTGAGCGGAAGCTGATTGCCGACTATCTGCAGAACGTGAAGGGGTTCCATGGGATCATGTTCGATTGGGACATGAAAGACGGGATCCCGACCAACAAGCCGGCGTACATCTTCAAGATCGAAAACGGTCAGAAGGTCCTGGTGCAGGAGGTCCGCTAAAGAGCCCGGGAGCTAAAGAGCACTGGAATTGAAAGGGCGCGGTCGATATTTTCGGCCGCGCTTTTTTTTCCAACCGTGTCAGCGGCGTCCTATCGCCGTCCGCGCGATCTTTCCAGGATCTCCGCGTAGCCGGGAAGACCGTAGGCGGAGGCTGAGCCCTTGACCGCGTTGATGATTGCCCTGGACAGGGCCACCGCGGCCAGCGTTCCCACGACGGCAAGATCTGCGTCAACGGCACCTGTGGAGAGCGCAAAAACCGTGTCACCGTCGAATGGGGTGTGCGCGGGGACCACTGCACGCGCAAGGCCGTCCTGGGCCATGATGGCCACCCGCGTTGCATCAGCCTTGGACAGCCGCGCGTTTGTTGCAACCACCGCCAGCGTGGTGCTTGTTGCCGGAAAAGGGCTCAAGCACCGTGGCCCTCGGGCCAGGAGGCGCACCGTGTCCGCAAAGCCGTCCCGGGAAGCGCTCAGCGCGCCGGCTAGAATTTCCCCGGTGTCGGGATCCCTGACGTCGCCATAGCAGTTGACTGCTGCAATGGCGCCGACTGCCAGCTCCCCCGCGGACGCGCTGGCCGTCCCCACACCGCCTTTCATCATGTAGGAAACACCCGCCGCCCTTCCGACGGCTGCCCCTGTTCCCGCGCCGACATTGCCCTGGAGCACGGAGATCCCCGCGTTCCTGCACGCCTGCTCTCCCATGGCGGCATCTGGCCTGCCGTGAGGGTCTCCCACGGTCAGGTCGAACAGGACCGCGCCCGGGACGATGGGAACCCTCCCGACGCCCACGTCAAAGCCCACGCCTTTGGCCTCCAGGTAGCGCATGACGCCACCGGCCCCGTCCAGCCCGAAGGCGCTGCCGCCGCCAAGGTAGACCGCGTGGATGAAGGACACCGCATTCACCGGCTCAAGGCAGTCGGTTTCCCGCGTTCCGGGCGCGCCGCCGCGGACATCCACACCGGCCACGGCGCCCTTTTCGCAGAGGACGACGGTGCAGCCCGTGCCGGCGGAGCGGTCATCCGCATGGCCCACCAGGATCCCGGGGATGTCAGTGATCGAGTTGTTCATGCCAGTTGTTTGTCTCCGCCGGTCACCGTAAATCAGGAGTCCGGCCCTGTCAACTTGCTGAGCTGATGCTTTTCCGCTACGCTGGTGACACACCACAGGAGGCAACGACACCAATGAGCGACGTCAAGAAGATCATGATCCCGGATCTGAACGCCATGAAAAAGGAAAGCCGCAAAATCACAATGATCACCGCGTACTCCTACCCGCAGGCGCTGATCGTGGATGAGGCGGGAATCGACGTCATCCTGGTCGGGGACAGCCTCGGCATGGTGGAGCTGGGCTACCGCGACACCGTCCCGGTGACCATGGAAGAGATGCTTTCCCACACCCGCGCGGTCATGCGCGGCGTGAAGCGCGCGCACGTCGTGGGAGACATGCCGTTCATGTCGTACAACATCTCCCGGGAGCAGGCCGTGACGAACGCCGGCATCCTGTACAAGGACGGGGGCGCAGACTCCGTGAAGCTGGAAGGCGGCCAGGACATGGCTCCCGCCATCAGCGCAATCGTGAAGGCCGGCATCCCGGTGTTCGGGCACATCGGGCTCACCCCGCAGACCGCAAACATGCTGGGCGGGTTCAAGGTCCAGGGGAAATCGCTGGACCAGGCCAGGAAAGTCGTGGATGACGCCATGGCGGTCCAGGAGGCCGGGGCCTTTGCAATTGTGCTGGAAGCCATCCCCCGCCAGCTTGCCGCGCTCATCACGGAAAAACTGGACATCCCCACCATCGGCATCGGCGGAGGCCTGGACTGCGACGGGCAGGTTCTTGTGCTCCATGACATGGTGGGGCTGTTCCGTCGTTTCACCCCGAAGTTCGTAAAGGTGTACGCGGACGCCTACTCCATGCAGCTTGAGGCCGTGAAGAAATATGTCGCGGAAGTGCAATCAAAGGCTTTCCCCGCGGAGGAGCACACCTTTACCATGAAGGAAGACGCGGTGGCGGAGCTCCGAAAAGCGCTGGGAATGTAGCCAACGGCGCCGGTGGCGAAGTCGGTCAGCCGGCCGCCTCTATCCTACAGCGCTCAGGTTCCCGGGGGACCGGGAAGGGTCAGCGCGGAAACCAATGACCTGGTTCCCCCCTTCCCGGGAGGCTTTTTCCAGGGAGATATCGGCTTCTTCAAGGAGCGTGGATGCCGAGATGAGCCTTCCGCCCCGGGACGTCGCGCCCACGGACAGGCCCCGCGCTTTTCCTTCTATGGGCCGGCCGGCCACGGCTTTTCGGAAAGCGTCCAGGACCCTGACCGCCGCATCGATGTCCGTTTCCGGGATTATGGCCGTCAGGGAGTCAGCGCCGGTCTCGAAGAGACAGTCGTGGGCGGGGAACCTCAAGGCAAGAACCCGCGCAATCTCCGTGTGCGCTTCCGTGAGGTGGGAATCAGCGTAAGGATCATCGATGCGGATCCTGGCAAGAGAGACGTCCTGCCCGCGCGAGGTTGCCTTCTCCAGCTCGAAGCGAAGCTTCGGCTCCAGGTATTCGCCCCTGACCAGGCCGCTTCTTGGAGAGATCTTTCCCGCCGGAGACGCCGCACCCGCGGGAGCGCTCCCGGCCACGGCGCTTCCGGCCGCCGCGTAACCTCCCTGCGGAACATCCTGGACGCTCATGACGATGAGAATGACGACGCCGCTCACGAGCAGGAACGCAAGAAAGAGGTACAGGTCATCCCGCACGATGGGGTACAAGTCCTCTCTTCCCATGATGACGAACACGGCGTCCAGAACGGCCCCGGAAGGATCACCCTCCAGCGGCCGGCTCAAGGCAACCTCGTAGCCGCCAGACACCGCGTACGTGGGAGTGCCGCGCCATTGCGGCGTGGGCGTTGCAGGGTCCTTCAGGTACCCCTGGTTCCGCGCAACGAGGTACAGGATGCCGTCCGAAGGGGAGTGGACGCTCAGGAGAAGGAGCCTGGGCTGGGCGTCGAACAACGCCCGAAGCTCCGTGCGTGCGGAAGAAGAGTCAAGACTTGTGTACGCCGCGCGGATTGCAGACACGCGAGAAGCAAGGTCGATGAGCTTGTCCCGGGCCTGGAGGGAGTT
>Ga0335078_10017670_pt1 | contig 10601 bp, 6 predicted proteins | sample Lox_Sample_32_FD_206711 | JGI IMG/M metagenome (GOLD analysis project Ga0335078, IMG submission 206711) | Soil microbial communities from Loxahatchee National Wildlife Refuge, Florida, United States - Lox_Sample_3.2 | ecosystem: Environmental > Terrestrial > Soil > Wetlands | place: USA: Florida...
ACGGGCTCTGAAAATCAGGGAAATTCAATTGAGGCGTTTGCAAAAACGGCGGCGCGCTCACCGGTGCCTGCAACGGCCCACCTTGCCCGTTGTAGTACGGGTCGTAGAAAATTCCGTACGCGGAAGTCACCAGCCATTTCGTGCTGCCCGTCGGATCCCAAGCAATGCCGACCCGTGGCGCGAACGCATCTCTTTCGATCGGAATCAGCCCCCGCGACACCCCTGGATCGCCCGGATACACCAATCCCGCCGGCGCGTTCGGCATCACCACGGATTGCACTCCCGGCTCGAATAAATTCGTCCGGTTCTTCACTTCCGTATACGGGAACGGCACCTCGTATCGCAGCCCGAAGTTCACCGTCAGCCGCGACGAAATCTTGTACGTGTCCTGCGCATAGCCGTCCAGATTATTGCCGCGCAGTCCCCGCGATGGATCGCCACCGCCTTGCAGAAAAAATGCCGGCGCCGCCGCCAGAAAACTCGCAAACGCATCCGTAAATGGCGCGGGCGCAAATACAAAGAATCCATTCGTCGCGATCCCAAAGAGCACGTTGACCGAATCGTGCCCATAACCGCTGCCAAACTTCAGCTCGTGTTTGCCGCGAACCCACGTTACGGCAGCCGACAGATCGAGCGCATCCTCATACGTATCCCGCGGACCTGTGATCGGGTCGCCGACCGACGCATAGCCGCTCACCTGCAAAAACGGCGGCCCAATCGCCGCGTCCAGCGATGGCGTGTAGTCAAAACCCAGGCTCGCCGGCGTGGTGTGATTCACCGCCTGGTTGAACAAAAACTTGTTTCGCAAAAACGACAGCCGCACCACTCCGATCAGCGAGGGCGAAAATGTCCGCGTCTCCTGGGCCACAAAATTTTGCGCCCGCTGATTTTCCCCCACCGGAAATCCCGGCACATTCGCTCCCGCCGTCGACAGCGGATCGGTCGTGTTCCCCTGCGAAAACATGTACCGGAAATTCAGCACATCTCGCTGGCTCAAGTACTGGTCCACGCGCACGCCGAACTGGTCATTATTCTGGTCCAGCGTCTGCGTGCTGCTGAACGCGTTCGGCCCCACCGACGGCTCATTCGGCAGCGGAAACAGCGATACCAAATTTGCCGCAAACGGGCTCACTCCCGGCAATTTATTGAACGGTACGGGCGCCGGCGTCGGCCCCGCAAACACGTTGAGCAACTGTCCGCTCGGCACGCTGCACATCCCCGCACCATTAAACGTCCCGCCCGCCTGCGTGCACAGCAACCCAAAATCTCCCCCGCGCTCCGCCTGCGTCGGCACCGTCGCGCTTACTGTCTCGCCTTGCCGGTTCCGCAACCCTTCGTAGTACCCAAAGAAAAATGTTTTGTCCTTTCGAATTGGTCCGCCGAACGTTCCGCCAAACTGGTTCCTCTTCAGCGGTTCCGTGTCCGTCGCAAAAAAACTCTTCGCATCCAGCGCGTTGTTCCGCAAGAACTCCCACGTCGCCCCGTGAAACGCGTTCGTTCCTGACCGCGTGATGATGTTCGTCGTCGATCCCGTGCTGTGCCCAAACTCCGCGTTCGCCGTGTGCGTCAAAATCCGGAATTCCGCGATCGCATCAATCGGCATCTGGATCACCAGCCCGCCGTCGACCGCGTTGTAGTTATTTGCTCCATCAATCAAAAAGTTGTTCGACTCCGGCCGTTGTCCATTCACCGCGTACGCCTGACCGTTGCGCAGCGATCCGCCGGCTTCCGCCAGTCCCGGCGTTATGGGAAATACGCCCGGCTGCAGCAATCCCAATTGCGAAAAATTTCGCCCATTCAGCGGCAAGTCCAGCACATCCCGCTCGCCCACTGTTTTTCCAAGGTTCGTCGAGGTCGTCTCAATCGGTGAAGCATCGGCCGCCACGTGTACCGATTCCGCAGGTGTCCCGACTGCCAAATGTACTGTCACGGTCGCGGTTTGGTTTACGTCCAGCGAGATCCCGTCCTGTACGTACTTCTGAAAGCCTTTCGCTTCCGCCTCGATCCGATAGTGTCCCACCGGAAGTTCAACGAACACGTAAGTACCCTGCGCGTCCGAGGTGGTGCTGCGCGCCAGTCCCGTCTCGGTCTGCACCGCCGCCACACGCGCCCCGCTCACCACCGCGCCGCTAGCATCCAATACTGCTCCGCGAATGCTCCCCGCAATCTCCTGCGCTGCCCCCCTTACGGTGCCGAGCAACGCCACCGCCAGCAGGCACACCCCTACCCTGTAAAATTTCATCCCTGTTCCCCCGGTTATTTCGCTCGACGGTTCTTTTTTGTTAATTCAGGCGGCAGACAGCAACCCCGAACAGACGCCGCCCCCAAGCAGGCGCACCGCACCAAAAATATCCGCGGATTATAAGAAGTGCATACCCGAGACGGTCAATAATGCAAAAGAATTAAGCGCCTAAGCTCTCAGGTTTCTGCTTTGCACGCGAAGACGGTTGCGCGAACTCCGCGCCGCACAATCCGTCATCCGCGCACGAAACCATGTAAACTATTCTTAGGTCCCCGACTTTCGTGAGCACGCAGCCTCCAGACTCCGTCCTCGATCCTCTCCCGCAAATCGACTGGCGCGCTCTCCCGCCCCGAGCCGACTTTTACACACCCATCTTCCCGCATCCGTCGTTTCGCTCCCTATTGCTCGCTATCGCGCTGTTTTTCTGCACGCTCGCCACTTGCCTCGTGGCCGGCACCCAATTCGCCGCCGCGTACGCCAACCAGCAGCCCGCCTCCATTGACGAATTCGTCCGCGCCTTCCCGCTCCTCTACAAAAATCCTGCGGCGCTGCTCCCCGGCCTGCCCTTCGCGCTTACTCTCCTCACCATTCTTCTCGCCCACGAACTCGGCCATTTCTTCGCCTGCCGCCGTCATCACATCCATTCCACTTACCCGTTCTTCATTCCGTTTCCTTCGCTCATCGGCACCTTCGGCGCCTTCATTCTCATCCGCTCCCCGATTCGCACCACCCGCGCGCTCTTTGACGTCGGCGCTTCCGGCCCCATCGTCGGCTTTCTCTTCTGTGTACCCGCGCTCCTCTACGGCGTGCTCCACTCCGCCGTCGTCCCCGCGCTCGCCCATCCCGACCCCTCCCAAACCGACGTGCTCTTCGGCGCTCCGCTGCTTCTCCGCCTGCTCAACGGTCTCTTCCATCCCGGCGTCAACCCCAACACGCTGCTTCTCCCGCCCACAGGTCGCGCCGCTTGGGTCGGCCTCTTCGCTACTTCGCTAAATCTCCTGCCCACCGGCCAGCTCGACGGCGGCCACATTCTCCGCAGCGTCAGCCCGCGCCTCCATCGCCTCTTCTCTTGGCTGCTGCCCTTCGCCCTCATCGCGCTCGGCTATTTCACCACCCTCCAGCCCGGCAGCTTCCGCCCCCAATGGAGCCTCTGGTACGTCTGGGCCACCCTCCTCTTCGCCATCCGCCTCCTCCGCACCGCACCCCTCTACGACCCCGCCCCCCTCGACCGCCCCCGCCAACTCCTCGCCTTCTTCACTTGCGTCATCTTCCTCCTCTCCTTCATGCCCGCCCCCATCTCCACGGTGTAGTGGTCTCCACTCCGGCCACGGCTTCGGGCCGCTCTCACCTCAGCCGACCTGCATGATATTCTCGTCGCCGTGGCCACTTACTATTCGAGGTTAGAGCGAGGAAAAAGCAATCCGTCGAAGCCGCGCTTCCGTAGTGGCGAGATTTGGAAGCGACCGCCCAACCGTCGGGCTGAAGCCGTCCGGGTCGTCTGCGGCGCTCTCCAACGCGCATATGGATTGCCGCGACTGGGCAATCCGCCCGATCCCCTGGACGACCTCGTTTACATCACCATCTCCAACAAAACGGGACCGCTTATCGCCAACCAAACGTTCATGAACCTTCGGACACGTTTTCCGAATTGGAATGACGTGCTTCGCGTTCCCATCTCGACGGTTCGCAAAATATTGAGACCAGCCGGCCTCTCTTCCGTAAAGTCTCGACAACTACGGGCTGCCCTTCGATCGATAAAGCAGGAGTTCGGCGACTGCGACCTGCGCCAGCTTGGGGACTTTCCGCCGGAAAAAATCGAGACCTTTCTCGTGGGACTGTCGGGCGTCTCAAAAAAAGTTGCAAAATGCATAATGATGTATACACTTGGCGCTCAAGTGCTCCCCGTCGACGTACACGTGCATCGGATTGCGAGGCGGCTCGGATGGACAGCTCGGAAAAGAGCGGACCAGTGCCACGAAGAACTAGAGTCCCTAGTCCCACCGAAGCGACGGTACGCTTTCCACGTCGATTGCGTCCTGCACGGACGACGGATCTGCCGACCTCATGAGCCTCTGTGCACCGATTGTTGCGTCCGGCGCTCGTGCGCATACTTCGAGAAAAATGCTCAGCATCGCTGAACGCCCGATTGGAGTTGACCTGTACTCGGGGGTTGGGGGCATGAGCCTGGGCTTCGAGCAAGCGGGCTTCAACATTGTCGCCGCCGTCGACATCGAGAGGGTCAACGTCGAGACCCACCTCGCGAATTTTCCAAAATGCAACGCTTGGAGCGCGGATCTGTCGCGGGCGACAGGCGAACAAATCAGAAACAATACAAAAATTGGTTCTCGCGAGATTGACGTTGTCTTCGCGGGCCCGCCCTGCCAAGGTTTCTCCTTAATCGGAAAAAGAGCTGCCAACGATCCGCGCAACTTCCTACTCGTGGATCTCGCGCGCCTGATTGCGGAGCTTTCTCCGGCCTACTTCGTTGTAGAGAACGTCCAGGGCATGTTGCTCGGGAAAGCGAAAAGTAGTCTTGACCAGTTTATTCAGCGAATTGAGCGTGCGGGCTATTCGGTGGTAACGCCGATCCAAGTTCTTGACGCAGCGGAATTCGGGGTTCCGCAGCGCCGCCGCCGCGTGTTTGTCCTTGGGCACCGCGTAGACCGGCCGGCTCCAGAGTATCCAAAGCCATCACACCCTTACGACGACGATGGAAAGAGCGGCGGCCCGACCGTCTGGGATGCGATCGGAGACCTCCCCAAGATCGCAAACTATAAATACCTGCTCCAAGAAGACACCTACTATGGCGATTTGGCCGCTCCGAGCCCTTACGCCAGGTTCCTTACTGGCGACAAGCATGATCCCGAAGACCTCTCTCCAGAACGACACAGGAATGGCAACGGCCTCAGTGGCTGTCTGCGAACTTTGCACACTCCGGAGACAATCAGGCGCTTCAGCCAGACGAAACAAGGAACGAGCGAGAAGATCAGCCGGTTTTACCGGCTCGCCAAGGACGGTTTGGCTCCAACGCTACGCGCAGGAACGGGCCCAGCCCAAGGGTCTTTCATGGCGCCGCGGCCAATCCATCCGTTTCAGGATCGCTGCATAACCGTTCGCGAAGCGGCCCGCCTCCACTCGTTTCCGGACTGGTTTCACTTCCACCCAACGAAGTGGCATGGATTTCGTCAGGTAGGCAACTCGGTACCGCCCCTACTGGCACGCGCGATCGCCAAGACAGTCGCAAGGGCTGTCAACCATAAACGCGAGAAGGGATAGGAAATGGCGTCAGAAAATGCAAATCCCTACAAGACGGTCGATGCGACGCCCGTCAAGTCTTTCTTCGTCCATATGCTTACGCGAGACATTCGTCTCGAAGACGCTATCCTGGACCTGCTTGACAACTGCGTAGACGGCATCTTGCGTCCGAAAGGCGCTGTACAACGACCAAGAGGCCTGCATCCTTACAACGGATTCTGGGCAGAAATCAAGTTCGATGGGACGTCCTTTTCCATCGCCGACAACTGCGGCGGAATCCCGTGGGACCTCCATAAGTATGCCTTTCGTATGGGCCGTGACCCAAGCCGTCCCCCAGACGAGCCCGGAACTGTGGGTGTGTACGGCATCGGAATGAAGCGCGCAATATTTAAGTTAGGGACCGAGTGCCTCATAACGACCAAGAACGGAGACGATGCGTATGAAGTAGACGTGCCCGCGGGGTGGATGCAAAACGAAACAGACTGGAGCTTTCCGGCGATGCCAGCCAAGCGTCCCATGAAACATGACGGCACGACGATAGTGGTCGGGGCGCTTCATCCTTGGATATCAGAGCGGTTCCACGAAGAAACCGAAGAGTTTGGGGCCCGCCTCGAGCGGATGATCGCAACCCATTACGCGGCCATTATCAACAAGGGTTTTGAAGTTAGCGTGAACAAGGTCTCAGTAAAGCCTCGACCAATCAAGCTACTATTCACCGAGAACGCCCGAAAGAAGAAGCAGACCGACGGAATCAAGCCGTTCATGTTTAGGACCAAAACCGACGGAGTCGAAGTATTTCTTGCTGTCGGATTCACCCGGCCGATACCCTCCCTCGACGAGGTTGAGAACGAACAATCCGAGAAGCGGTATTCCTCCGAAGATGCCGGCTGGACGATAGTCTGCAACGACCGAGTGGTCGTATATTGCGACAGGACCGAACTAACTGGCTGGGGAGAGGCGAATGTGCCTCGCTACCACACACAATTCATCGCGATTTCCGGAATTGTCGAGTTCAGCGGGGAAGCTTCAAAGCTGCCTACGACGACAACAAAACGCGATGTCGACGCATCCTCAGCTCTGTACTTGCAAGTCAAAAACAAAATGCGCGAAGGCATGAGGATTTTTACGGACTATACGAACAAATGGAAAACGCGAGCAGACGAATCAAAGAAACAGATGGTGGCCGGAACCCCGTTGAGCTTTGAGGAGATAAAGGTCCAAGCAACGAAACTCGACTTTACGGCCAGCAAAACGTCAGTTCCACCAGGCGGGCAGTACAAACCGGTCCTTCCCGTGCCCAAGAAATTGGAATCCCACAACCGCCGCATCTCCTTTGTGAAAACGAAAGAGGAAGTACAAACAGTCGGAGAGCACCTGCTCGGGGAAGCGGACGCGGACCCGTCTACTGTAGGAGAGGCCTGTTTCGACGCTTTCTTAAAGGAAGCCCGTTGAAAGCGCCACCGTATCATCTCCGACCAAACAAAGCCGTCGACCGTCTAACGCTAATCGATGCAATCCGGCGCGTGGCGCGTGCCGATGAATTGCGCCGATATACGTATTATGGGATGGGAGGGCCTTACCTGGAGGATTTTCGGCTCATCTATGAACTCTTTCCAGAGATCAAGCTCGTCTGCATAGAAAAAGATCCCGACGTGTTTAAGCGGCAGCGATTTCACCTTCCCTGCCGAACTCATCGACTTAGACTCGAAAAAACACAACTGTCATCCTTTCTAGCCAACTACGAGGCTAGGAACGAAAAGGGCATTTTCTGGTTGGACTATACAAAATTGACGTTTGCCCAAATAGCGGAATACATGGAATTGCTAGGCAAAGTGGGTGCCAACAGCCTGATCAAAATAACTCTGCGGTGCAATCCGCCTGATTATCAAGAGAAAGAACCGTCGCAACAGCAAACGAAGCTTGATGCGTTCAATAGAAAATTTGAAGCTCTTTTACCTAGTCCGCTGAGCGCACTGCCTATTCAACTTAAGAATTTCGCGAACCTCATCCAAGACATGCTCCGGATCAGCGCCCAAAAAGCACTTCCTAGCGTCGCTCCGCTCACCTTCTTACCCATTTCGTCATTCTTTTACGCCGACACCACGGGAATGTTCACGCTTACAGGTATTGTTTGCCGAAAGGAAGACTTAGCTAAATTTCGGCGACTTTTCAGGACGTGGCAATTCGCGAATCTGGACTGGAAACCGCCAGCGGAAATAAATCTACCGAACCTTAGCACCAAAGAACGATTGCATCTTCAGCGCCACCTTCCGCGCCGAAAAAGCGCGGGCAAGATACTTCGGCGATCTCTGGGATACCTCATCGACAAGACTGAATCCGAGACTGAACTCCAACTGCAGCAGTACGCGGACTTCCACCGCTATTTCCCTTATTTCATCAAGGCCGTGCCATGAGGGCCGGTAAACCGCCCCGCCCCGATACATCAGATTTTGCTTGACAAATGTGTAGATTTATACCAATATTCTATATGATTATCGCTCGCCAACCCACCGGGTCCCCTCAATTCCTTTCCTTCCAACCACTTCCACGCTCTTTTTACTTCCCCGTGACCTCCGCCTCAGCGCAACTCTCTTCTTTTCAACCAATTCCAAACTCTTTTGTTCTTCGCGCCAAGTCCTCTTTTCCCAACTCCTTTCCTTTCAAGAGCTTCCACGCTCTTCAAAAATACGGATCTCCCGCAACTCTCCCGCCTTCAACAACTTCCGAACTCTTTGCCCAAAACACCGGGGTGTACCCCTTCGCCCTCTTTCGCCTTCTGTCCGCACTCGCGCAGTCTTTTGCACTTTTCTGCATTTTTTTGCCGCGCGCACAAGCGTATCCCCTTCTATTTCAGCAGCTTCCCCAGACTGTGCAGAAAAACACCCGGGAGGGGGTACCCACCGCCGCCCTCAGCGACGGACCTTCTTCTTACGCAGTACTTGCTATTCACTCACTATTCACTGCCCTTCATTCATGCCGCAGCGCCACCATCGGGTCGACACGCAACGCCCTGCGCGCCGGGATGCAGCAGCCCAGCAGCGCCACGCCGAGCAGGAGCAGCGCTACGCCGCCAAACGTCAGCGGATCGGTGGGATGCACGCCGTACAGCAGGCGCGCCATGAACTTGGCCATCAGCACCGCACCCAGCAGCCCAACCGCGGCACCGCTCATCGCCAAGCCGAGTCCTTGCCGGAACACGAGTCGCAGGATGTTGCGGCGTTGCGCGCCGAGCGCGATGCGGATGCCAATTTCGTGCGTGCGCTCGTTCACCAGATACGAAATCACGCCGTATATGCCGAGGCCGGCGAGCAGCAGCGCCGTCAACGCAAACGCCAGAATCATCCGCAGCGAAAAGCGCCGCTCCGCCAACGACGCGGATACGGTTTCGGTCAACGCACGCGTGCCGAACACCGGCAGCGTCGGGTCCACCGCCTGCACTTGCTCGCGCATTTCTTCCGCAACGGCCGCTGCGTCCAGGTGGCCGCGCAGAAAGATCGCCAGATGATGCGCGCCCTCCTGATAGAAACTCAGATACGCCATCGGCACTTCGGCTTCTGCGAGCGTGTCGGTGCGCGCGTTGCCGATCACGCCGATCACGGTAATCCACGGCGACTCGGCTCGCGCGCTGCGGAAGCGCTGACTCAGCGCTTCCTCATTCGGCCAGTAGGTGCGCGCAAACGCTTCGGTCACCACCGCGACTCGCGGCGCTTTATCGTCGTCCATGTCGTTGAACACGCGGCCGCGCAGCAGCGGCATGCCCATCAGATGAAAATATTCGGGAGTTACGCCCGTCCGTTCGACGATCGCCGGCTGGTCACCCACGCTTTCACGGCCTGCAAACGTCGCCAGGAACTGGCCTTCGCCGATTACGTTCATTTCGTGCTCGTTTTGATCGAGTGGAATCGCGCCGGTATCTCCGAAAGCCACTTCTTCGACACCGGGAAGCGTTCTGGCGCGGCGCATGACTTCGCGGACGAACGGCGCCTCTTGCGCCGGCGTTTTGTATTTGTCCAACGAAACGTCGTTGGGATAGGGCACGCGGGTTCGCACGCTGATGACATTTTCCGGATGGAATCCCAGCGGCACGTTCAACAAATCCCAGAAACTGCGCAGCAGCAAACCCGCGGCGATCATCAGCATGAGTGAAAGCGCAAACTCGGTAACGACCAGCACGCGCCGCGTCCGCCCCTGCTGCCCCGAGCCACTCGCACCGCGCGTCGCTTCCTTCAACGCCTTCGTCAAATCCACGCGCCCAGCATACAGCGCCGGAGCCAAACCAAAAATTATTCCGGCTACGAGCGACGCCGCGGCAGCAAATAGCAAAGCCGGCCAATTGATCGCAACCTGGTTGAGCCGCGGCAAACTTTCCGGCAGCATCCGCACGAGAAACGACTTCGTGCCGAAGAGAATGGCTAAGCCGAGCGTTCCGCCAAGCAGCGAAAGCAGCAAACTTTCGGTGAGCAGTTGCGACACCAGCCGTTTTCGTCCCGCGCCCAGCGCTTGCCGCATGGCGATTTCGCGGCCGCGCGCACTGGCCCGCGCCAGCAGCAAATTGGCCACGTTGACGCAGCCAATCAGCAGCACCAGCGCCACCGCTCCGAGCAGAAAAATCAGTGACTGGCGCACGTCGCCAACGAGCCGCTCCTGCAACGGCACTAAGCGGATCGCCCACGCGCTCTGCACCGGATAGACCGATAGGTATTGGCGGCGAGTATTCGTGACGCGGAAACAACGGCGGGAAAGTTTCGGTTGACGAGGCAGGGCGTTCGGATAGGATGCATGACTTCGCCATGGATCTTCGCCCGAGAGAACGCGCAACCGACTGATGCCGCCACTTCTTCGCACCCTCAAGCTGCGCGACTTGTATCTGCTTTTTGTCGGCTGCGTGATCGGCTCGGGAATTTTTCTGACGCCGGGCATCATTCTGCGGCAGGTGGACGGCTCCGTCGGACTGTCGTTGGTAGTGTGGGTGGTCGGCGGGATTCTTTCGCTCTTGGGCGCGCTGACGTATGCGGAGTTAGCGGCGACGAATCCGGAAGCAGGCGGAATCTACTGTTTCATTCGCGACGCGTTTGGCCGAGCGCCGGCGTTTTTGTATGGCTGG
>Ga0335078_10017671_pt1 | contig 10601 bp, 10 predicted proteins | sample Lox_Sample_32_FD_206711 | JGI IMG/M metagenome (GOLD analysis project Ga0335078, IMG submission 206711) | Soil microbial communities from Loxahatchee National Wildlife Refuge, Florida, United States - Lox_Sample_3.2 | ecosystem: Environmental > Terrestrial > Soil > Wetlands | place: USA...
AACCCGAGCTGGCGTCGGACACAAACTCCTCGAAACCACCGGCGGCCAAGGCGGATGGCGCGAGCGGGGCCGATCAGATTCAGGATACTCAGCCCGAAGTGGCAACTGCGAACGGCGGAGAGGGCGCCACGGCTAGAGCGGTGACGTCGGTGGCCGAAGCTACGGCTCCCGCAAGTGCTGACGCCGGCGCAGATCCCGCGGCCGCCGAGGCGGAGACGAGCGGCGGGACTCTACCTGCTGGGGCGCAGTCGTGAGATGATAGTGGAGAGCCGGCGGAGGCAACGCCGGCGCGCCTGGAACGGCATCGGCGCAAGGAGCGAATGATGACGAAGGCGGACTTGGTTGACCATGTTACGCAAGCGGCGGAGTTGAGCAGGAAGGACTCGGAGACGGTAATCGACATTGTCTTCGACAGCATCGTAAAGTCTCTTCGTGCCGGCGACAAGATTGAGATTCGCGGGTTCGGAAGCTTCCGCAGCCGCCAGCGCAAGGCGCGCGTGGGCCGAAATCCGAAGACCGGCGAACGGGTGGAGGTTCCGCCCAAGACCGTACCCTACTTTAAACCCAGCAAGGAACTGAAAGATCTCGTGAACGGCACGGGTGCAGCGCCCGCGCCCGCGTCTTCGTCCAGCGCTGCCGGTTCCCCGGCGTAGGCTCCGGCGTCGACCTGCCCACGAGATTCCCGGCTCAAGCTGAAGCGCACCAAATCCCGCCGAGGGTTGCCAAGCCCTCTAGTCTGACCGAATGGACTACATCTGGAGCCCCTGGCGATACCAATACATGAGCAGCGCTGCCCAGCGCGAGGGCTGCATTTTCTGCGACATGACCGCCGCTGATCCGGCGCAAGACCGGGAGAGATTGATCCTTCACCGCGGGCGCTTCAATCTGATCGTCCTCAACCTCTTTCCATACAACAGCGGCCACGCCATGATCGCGCCCTATCAACACGTCGCGAGCTTGGAAGCCCTTAACCCGGAAGGGCTGGCCGAGATGATGACCCTGGCTCGTGATCTGGAAGCAGCCCTCAAAGCCGCGTACCGCCCGCAAGGGTACAATCTGGGCATGAACCTCGGCCGGTCGGCGGGCGCGGGCATCGCTGATCATCTGCACCTTCACGTTCTGCCGCGGTGGAACGGCGATGCGAACTTTATGACGACCGTGGGCGAAACACGCATACTCCCCGAGGATCTCGACACGACCTATAGTAGGCTCGTGGACTTTTTTCGAGGTACGCCGGAAAGCGGCTGACGCCATGAAGCTCGATCGCTCGGTGCCGTTCGATGCAGGCGAGGCCGAGGTCGTCCTGTCTGCTCTTCCTGCCGAGCCCGCCGTTTTCGCGCTCTGGCCGCGGTCTGATCCTGCTCCCGACACACAGCCTTATCTCGGCCGCACCCGAAATCTTCGCCATCGCCTGGAGCGATTGCTGGCGAGTCCGCGTCCCGGTTTGCGGCGCTTGAACCTGCACGAATTCACGCGCCGCGTGGACTATCAAGCTGTGGGGTCCGCTTTCGAGGCTACTTGGCTCATCTATCGGCTCAATCACGCCCATTACCCGCGCCTCTACCGCCAGAGGCTGCACCTCAAACCGCCAGCGCTGCTCAAGGTGAATCTCGCGAACCGCTTCCCGCGATGCTATGCCACGCGCCGCCTGGCGCGAGACGGTTCGCTCTATTACGGGCCCTTTCCTTCGCGCGCCGACGCTGAGCAATTCGCCGGCGAGTTTCTAGACTTCTTCAAGGTTCGGCGTTGTGTCGAAGATCTCGATCCGGACCCCAAACATCCGGGATGTATTTACTCGCAGATGCGTATGTGTCTGGCCCCATGCTTCGCAGGTTGCACCGACGCCGAATACCAACTGGAGCTGGGGCGCGCGATTCGCTTTCTCGACACCCAGGGGTCCTCGCTGGTGAGCGAGTTCGAGTCCGAGCGCGGGCGCGCTGCCGAGGGCCTCGATTTCGAGCAGGCCGGACGCCTGCATCAGCGGCTGGAAAAAGTAAACGATACGCTGCGACGCCGACCCGATCTCGCCAAGAACGTCCGCGATCTTCACGCGATCATCCTCGAGCGCGGCGCCGGGCCCCAGAGCGTGGTGCTCTTTCGCGTATGGGCTGGAGAGCTCTTTGGCCCGGCGACACTCGCGCTCGACGAGAAGGTGGCGTCGCCGGCCTCGCTCGATCAGCAACTTCAGACTGTGCTGGATTCGCTGAAGCCCGGTCCGGAATCGGGAAAGGGTGCGCGCCCAGTTGCCGCAGTTCCAACCGCGTCCGATGCGCAAGCCCACGCTCCGGCCCCTGAGCCCGGCTCCAGCCACCTCGTGACCTTGAGTCCGGACTCCCGGCCGCTGCCCCCCTGGGAACATCTCGCCATCTTGGCGCGTTGGTACTACAGCAGCTTTCGCGAGGGGGAGTTCGTGCTGCTTAAGCGCGCCGAAGAGATTCCCCATGCCCGCCTCATTCGCAGCTGCCGAAAGCTTACGATGGGATAAGTCTCGCCCAACAGGTTGTCGATGAGTCACTGACGGAGCGCCTGGTGGGTCCGCGGGAACAAGGGACCGGTTGTCCATCGCACCTCAGTCCCCCGGGTAGAATGCAGCCGAGGAACCCACCCAGTCCAGTTCGCGATTGTAGCTGACGTTCATCATCGCGCCGCGGCCCATGCGAAGCAGAATCGCGCCGTGTTGAAGTTTGTCCACCCATAAAAACATGATGCGCACTTCGACCTTGGTGGGCCCGCAGGGAGTTTCGATCACGGGTTCAAACTCGATCCGCTCTTGCAATACGTATTGTCCCCGCTCCTCGGGCGGAATTGCCGCCAGCTTCTCGCGTGTCGGCCCGATCACCACGCCATGACCGGCGAATGAGAACAGCGGCTTCAATACGTACCCTTCCGGATGATCGGGGAGATGGTCAACCTCGCTCAGAAAGCGGGTTTGCGGCACCGCGGGGTGATGCAGAAAGGGAATCGAGAACTTGCTGATGCGAAAAAACCAGCTGGGATGATCGGCCCACTCGACGTCGATTTCGACCGCCGGATTGAAAGGGAGTGGCTTGCCCTTACGAGCCAGCTCGTCAAAGATGACCCGGTTGTAAATGCGCCGGATGGGGATCCGCCGGCCGTCCTGTTCATAATAGAGTTGCTTATCATTTTGAATAACATCAAAGGCGTTTATGATTCTAATTCCGACAACCTGCGCCGTCAGGAGGAAGTCCGGGAGCGTCTTCTGCTCGAAAGGATCAATCTCAAGCAGGACCACGTTCTCAGGGTCGTGGTCCGCGACGATGGCGCGGCGCAGCAGCGCGTAATAGGCCTCGACATCAAGACCGGGCGGAAGAAATCGCAAGTTGGCGTCGAGACTGTAGGCCCGCTGATATTCGCGGGCGATGGCCACTTGGTAGGCATACAGCGAGGGAAAGCCCTGGATCTCCACGAGCCTCGGCTCGATTTCGCCTTGCGCGTTGCGGACGAGGCCAAAATCGACCTGCACGAAGAGAGGATGGCCGGTCTCGCCCGGCACACGGAACTCCTCAGGGACGGCGGCTTCCGAGCGGCGACGATACTCGGCATCATTGATGAGTTGCTCGATCAGCGCCCGGCCGTCGGCCACCAGCCGATCGATCAGCGCCTTGGGTAGAAAGCAAGGGGTCTCCGAGTTGCGAAAGGATACGTGGGTTCCACAGGCGCGATCCAGCCCGTCGAGGAAGTCTCGATACTTCTGCGGGGTGAAGGCGGCGTTGAAGCGCTTGCGGAGGTGTGGGATCATGTTCAACTGGAGCCTACATATCTAGGCTCATGATCTCCGGGCGCCCGGGAGCCGCGCGGCAGAGCCCCAGCCAGAGACGATATGAGATTACAGATTCGAGAAATCTCGACGCGCGACGAAGACAATTGCCCCTAATCCAGCGTAAACCGCCCTTGCCGCATGATCTGGCGGTCGTCGGCCCAGATGTCGAATTCGGTGCCCACCACGTCGATGTGCGTGGACGAGTACCAGTCGGCGCCGGTGTGCTCGCCGTAAGGGTTCCCGAAAGCCATGTGGACGCCGGGAATCTTCTCATCCTGCAGGATCTGGCCGATCACGTGGTCGAGGGCGATGTTGGTGCCGATGGCAAATTCGCCCACCCGGTCGCTGTTCTCGTCAGTGTGGGTGTAGCGCCAGAACTCGTCTTCCAGGGCGCGGTTGGCGCTCGACGCTTCCACCAGGCGGTTGCCTCGAACGTGGATGGTGAGCGGCTCGCTGCGAAGGTCGCCGAACTTCGCGCAGAGGTAGTCTCCCACGACGCCATCCACCACGAAGGTACCATTCACCTCGCCCGGGGTGGTGAAAACCTCTCCGCCCGGCAGATTCCCCCACTTATCGCGGCTGATGATGCCGCTGGTCTTGAGCCACCGGTAGTCGGGATTCAACTCTGCCACCACATCAGTGCCGGCCGCCGTGCGGGCGCGGATGGTGTGGGCGGAGCTGGTGATCTCCCGCACGCGGACACTGATGTCATCGACCTTAGCGAAGTCCGCCCGCATGCCCTCCATCATGATCTGGCGATTGATGTTCACCATGTGGGCGTGACGGATGCGGCGGCGGTTCACCACGTCGGTCATCTGCATGCGGGATTTCAGCTCGTTCGGTTGCGCCTGCGCGGCGAAGATACTCACGGTGCTGCTTTCGAGATCTCCAAGAATTGAGGCCGGCATCTCGCCGAGCGGGCGTTGGGCTGCTTCCTCCAGCATCCAGGCGCGGTAAGGAGCGCCGACGGATTCGAGTTCCGCGCTCAGAGCGGCTGCGATGGGAAGCGTGGCGCGGTCGGTGATCAGCGTGACCTTCTCCGAGGGCTGCACCTTCAGGCACACGCGCACGGCGTTGCGCGCGCCAAGCGTCAACTGGGGATCAATCGGCACTTCCCGGAACGCAGGGATCATGGCTGGCTCGCGGTTGCGGCTGCCGCGGCCGCGGAATTCGCTTGGAACAGGCCCGCCTCCGTCTCATCAATGATGTAATCCACTACTTTCTTCAAGTCCTGAGTTTCGTTAAATATCCGAAGCTGACGGTCGGCGCCGGTCCCTTCGCTCAGAATTCTGCGCAGGTAGTTCGTCTCTTCGCGGCAGCCGAGCTCGTCCACGACGTCGTCGATAAACTGCAAATACTCTTCGGCAAGACTGCGAAAGGGAACCTCGGCCTGCTTGCCAAAGTCGATAAGCCGGCCTTCAATTCCGTAGCGCGCGGCCCGCCACTTGTTCTCCATCAGCAGCGCCCGCCGATAGAGGCGGAACCCCTGGTTGGCGGAGTAGAGTTTGTAAAGCTTCGCCACCGTCGCTTGGATGAGCGCCGCCAGCGCGGCGGTCTCGTCCAGACGCATGGGGAGATCGCACACTCGAAACTCCAGCGTGTTGAAGAACGGATGAGGCCGGATGTCCCACCAGATCTTCTTGGCATTGTCGATGCAGTGTGTCTTTACCAGAAGCTGGATGAAGTTCTCGTACTCGCCCCAGCTCGGAAAATAATCGGGTAGGTTGGTGCGGGGAAACTTATCGAACACTTTGCACCGGTACGACTTCAGCCCCGTATTCATGCCCAGCCAGAAGGGCGAGTTGGTGGAGAAGGCGAGGATGTGGGGCACGAAGTAGCGGGCGGCATTCATCAGGTGTATCGCGGCCTCGCGATCCTCGACGCCGATGTGGACGTGGAGCCCGAAGATGAGATTCGCCCGAGCCACCAGCTGCATGTCCTCCACGATGGTCTGGTAACGCTCGTCAGGATAGATTTCCTGCTCGCGCCAGTCCGAAAAAGGATGGGTTGCGGCCGCCGCCAGCCTCAAGCCGTTCTGGCGCGCCAACGTGACCATCTCGCGGCGTAGCTTGCGCACGTGTTCTTTGGCTTCCTTAATGTCCCGGCAGACGCTGGTGCCGACCTCCACTACCGACTGGTGCATTTCGGGCTTGACGAAGTCTTCTTCCAGGAGGGTCTTGCCCTGTTCGAGGATGTGCGTTTGGACGTGCGACCGCAGCCCGCGCGTCTCCGGATCGATGGTTTGATACTCTTCCTCGATCCCGATTGTGAGAGAGATGCTCATTTTGTTTTCCTCCCCGTACGGAGAGCAGTCGAAGGCTAAGCCGGACGAAAGTCAAAAAGCAAAATCCCGTCGCTTACGATCACGCGAGTGGCTACCAAAACGCAGAGAATGTCGTCCACAACTTTCGACATTTGACTTCTGAATTTCTCATTAAAGCGCTTCAGAATCATAAACATTCCGCCGAAAATCATCTAAGATGCTATTTTTCATCGAGATGCGCGTTCCCCCGTCCCGCCTCAAATAGCTAACATATTTATTATCAATAACATCCAGCTCTCAAGCGATTCCAAAAATGGAAGTCCTTGAATATGAATGACATTCCAGCTTGAGTTTCCATTTTGGGGGGCGCACCCAGCCGCCCGCTCCAGAATTATGAATGCCCAAGGTCGAAGCCCCTCGCGGCTCGGCAGCCTTTACTGATTCTAAAGCACATAGTGGCTTCGTTCCTCGATTTAGCACTGTTCTAGCCGTCAAAGCCCCGGGGCCATTGCCCAATTCATTGTCGAGGTTATCCGGAGGGCCGCACCCCTCATTCATGGCTGAAGCTTGAAAACAATCCCGTCCCCATTGGTGCCGCCGGTTTCGGTTGTGCCGTAAAGAGCGCCCTTGTACAAAAGCAACCTTGAGTACGGAAGCGCGCCGTCCGTGTAGTGGAAACCGTGAAGTACAGTCTCGATCATGGACGTCGTGAGCTTGAACACTACTCCGCACCCATATTGATTGCACTCACGCTCGCGAGGACCACCCGCGCTTGCACTCCCGTATAGGTTGCCTTGAGAATCTCGAATCACGCCGGCCGCAGGTTGTGCCCCGTCGCCACCGCCGTCGAATGTATAAAGCACGGTTTCGTTACCAGATTGGTCGACTTTGAAAACCACGCCGCAGCCGGTGGAGCACTTGCTGGGGTCGCCGCCAGCGTAGGTGGTGCCGTACAGATTGCCGGCGTCGTCGATGGCCAGCGGCCCGGAGTACGAAGGGCCACCGCCGTCGGCCCCGTCGGTAAAGCTGTAGAGCACTGTCTCGTTTCCTGTACGATCCAACTTGAAGACCACTCCGCAGCCTGAGGACCCGCATGCCCCGACCGTGTCGCCACCCTCAAAAGTGGTTCCGTAGAGGTTGCCGACCGAGTCTTTGACCAAGGGAGAAGGGAAGGCCTGACCATCCGGAACTCCAGCGAACGTATGCAGGACGGTTTCCTCTCCGGTCGCACTCACCTTGAAAACCACCCCGCAACCAAAGGGCGCGCACCCTCCCCGGTGGTCCCGTAAAGGTTGCCGGCCGCGTCCCGGATCAAGCTTCCGCTCGGGTACGCGCCGTCGGCGCCACCGGTGAAGTTGTACAGAACCGTCTCTTGACCATCCGGGGTTAACTTGAAAACTACTCCGCAGCCTGCAGCGCTCCTGGGGCAAATGCCGGCAGTATTGCCGCCCCAAAGTGTTGTTCCATAGAAGTTGCCTGACTCGTCCCTCACCAAACCTTCTGTGGGAATATCTCCATCCACTCCTCCCGTGAAACTATAGAGCACGATCTCTCCGCCGGTCGCTGGCAACTCGAAGACAGTTCCTGCACCGTAAGGGCCGCCGGACTCCGTTGTTCCGTAAAGATTGCCTGATGAATCGGCTGTCAGGGACGAAAACGGAACCGCTCCGTCATTCGGTGCGCCAAGAAAATTGTAAAGTACAGAAAAGGATTGGGCTCCGGCTGGTGGCGCCAGCGCAGCGAACAGAAGCAACGAAACGCCGAGTGTCAGGAACGGCCCAACCCGCAACTTTGGAATTCTAACGACCTGAGTTATCATCACTGCTACGCCCCCTTTGTCAGTCTTCATCGTGACGGCACACTCTGTGCTTTGGCGCTCAACCTGTTGGTACGAACTCTAAGCGCGTAGAGCTTTCTGCCGCCAACACCGCTTCAAAAGCGTTGCACTAAGCCCCTTGCGCCGTCGCCTTTCCTCCGCTCAGGAAATAAGACCAGTGGTACTGCATCGCCGGTTGCTCGTCGCTCCGGGCCTTCTCGACAGCGAGCTCTGCTACGGCTTTGACAATCCAAGAGAAGTTCTCCGGCCCCACGGACCGGTAGTCCGCATCCGGCGCCGGGTTCAGGAAATCGATGGCGTAAGGAATGCCGCCCTGCACGGCGAACTCAACCGTGTTCAGGTCGTAGCCCAGGGCCCGGCACAGCTTCAAACAATCGTTGACCATGCGCTCGTTCAAGGCGTGCTCGACGGACTGCGGGTCCTTCACGTAGCGCTCGTGGTGAGGCTTCCGCGGGTCATAGGGCATTACGCGCACTTTTTCCTGGCCCACCACGTAGCAGCGGAAATACTGGTCGAACTCAATGCCCTGCTGCAGCGTCATGGCGAGATCGCCGGTCTGGTCGTAGGCCGCGAAGAATTCGTGGCGCGAGTTCACTCTATAGACATGCTTCCAACCCCCGCCGCTGTGAGGTTTCAGATACGCCGGGAAGCCGACGTAGTCAAAGATCTCGTCCCAGTTCAGCGGGTATACGAGGTTCCGCATCGATTGCGAGGTGGTTCCAGGCGGGTGCTCCTTGTGCGGCAGGATCACGGTGCGCGGCGTTGCCACCCCAATTCGGTCCGCCAGCGCGTAGTTGAAGAACTTGTCGTCGGCGCTCCACCAGAAGGGATTGTTGATCACAATGGTGCCGCCCAGGACGGCGTTCTTCAGGTAGGCCCGGTAGAAGGGAATATCGTGGGAAATGCGGTCGATGATCACCCGGTAACCGCTGGGCTGATTCATTTTGATCCCACCGATCTGGAGAAATTCGGCGGTGACTTCCGGCACGTTCAGGTCGTTGATCTTGGTGACCAGGGCGCCCGGAAAGGTGTTCTCCATGCCAAAAACAATTCCGATTTTGCGCGTCGTCATGCCAGGCTCGGTCAAAGCGTCCCTCGCGTCGGTTGGGAAAAAGCGCCCATAATAGAGGTGGTTAGCATTATAGCCGAAGAATCTCCTCCGTCGGGTGCCTGTCGGCTGGGGATAAAACCCGCCGCCCCTTCCTGGCCCAGCAGGCCGCGCGGGAAGTTGTCTGGGCAGCAACACCAACACTCGGTGGTGGGTCAGTTCGAATTGATCGCCGACCACCCGTCCTTCGGGCACCCCTCCTGAACCAGGAAGAGAGTGTCAGCGGATGTTGGAAATGGATTCCCCTCATGGTTCAGAGGGGTGCCCGAAGGGCGGAGCGGTCAGTCGCCCTCGAAAGCATCACAATTTTCAGACTGACCCACTACTCAACACGGCTGCCATGGCCGTCCCACGCTCCATAGCAGGCTCTGTCTTCCGTTTCACAGGACCTCAGCATTATCGCGCACATTATCTATAAGTCCGTTATATTTTCTGCTTATGTCAACTTTTCGTGCTTGTCGCGGCGGCCCGGACGGCGGTAAGCTGACGTATTGGGAAAGGTTACAGCCGAGTTTCATCGATCTGCGTCTGCGGTGTGGAAAAGCACGGCGATATCCGTTTCGCGGTTTGTAGCGACGGTTTGAAAACAGTGATATTAAAGAGGCGGCAATCCGAAGCCGCAGCTACGGCTGAAATCCTAAAGCCTGAGGTTTGTTTTTGAATCGAACCTGGAGACTGTCGCTTTTGCCGGCGACTTTGGCGCTGATCGCGTGCGGAGGAACTCCGAGACGCGCGGCGCTGGGACCAGCCTCGGCGCTTGTGCCTCCCCAAGCGGGCGCGCCCGTTCAGGCTCCAAAACCCTTGCCACCCGCTCAGGCGCCCGCTGCTCCTCCGCCCGTCACTTCCACTGAAGATACTGCCGACGCTAACCTCTTGAACCGGGCGGACGCGCTTTATCAGGCCGGCGTGAAGGATTACGATGCCGGCAATCTCGACCAGGCGAAAGACGAGTTCGACCAGGCGGTTGCGCTGCTGTTGGAGTCGAACCGCGATTTGCGGTCCGATGACCGGCTAAACGACGCGTTCAACCAGTTGATTGAGAACATCTCTGATCTTGAGCTGGCCGCCTTGCAGCGCGGCGGTCCCATGAGTTCTCATGCCTACGAGCCCACTCCCATAGAGTCCTTCGCCGGCCTCACCTTTCCGGTTGATCCTAACGTTCGCGAGCGGGCCCAGCACGAAGTGGGCGCGGTTCAGGCGGACCTGCCCCTGGTGTCGAATGACTATGTCGACGGAGTGCTAACGTTCCTGCAGAACCACGGCCACCACTATATTCAGCGGGTGCTGGCCGGCCAAGCCTTGTATGGACCAATGATCGAGGAGGCGCTGCGCCGGGCCGGGCTTCCCCAGGACCTTATTTACCTGGCTGCGGGCGAGAGCGCGTTCGATCCTTTTGCCGTCTCGACCAAGGGGGCCAAGGGCATCTGGCAGTTCATGGCAGATACGGCTGCGCTTTACGGCCTCAAGAAGAACCGCTGGGTGGACGAGCGCGAGGATCCGGTAAAATCCACCCAAGCCGCAGCCCGCCATCTTAAGGACTTGTACAACACTTACGGCGACTGGTTCCTGGCCATGGCCGCCTACGACTGGAGTCCCAACGGGCTTCAAAGGG
>Ga0335078_10017672_pt1 | contig 10601 bp, 10 predicted proteins | sample Lox_Sample_32_FD_206711 | JGI IMG/M metagenome (GOLD analysis project Ga0335078, IMG submission 206711) | Soil microbial communities from Loxahatchee National Wildlife Refuge, Florida, United States - Lox_Sample_3.2 | ecosystem: Environmental > Terrestrial > Soil > Wetlands | place: USA...
AGTTGGCGTTCGGCCCGATGCACGTCGGGGCGGCGTTGCAGCAAGTCGGATGGCAGCCCCGCAGGCACGGTCGGCGGCGAGCGAGGGATGGTCTTTTCGACCGACATCTCGTTCATCAGTGTGCCGGGCGGCTGCCCCAGCAGCACGGCAAGATGGTGGACGGATTGTTGGAAGCCGGTTTCCAGCGTGGGCACCCGCGCCTCGGTAGTGTTCAGCAGGGCCGTGGCTTGCTGGACGTCAAGGTCGCTGCTCAAGCCGTTTCGATAACGGCTGCCGGTCAGGCTCAAGATCTCCCGCTGCACCTGAATGTTTTGGCGGGTGATCGCAAGGCGCTGTTGGTAACCGCGGGCTTCAATGTAATTCCGCGCGACTTCCGCGAGCAGTGAAACCAGCACCTCGCGCCGGCCATATTCGGCCGCGCCGAGCTCGGCGTTGGCGGCCTCGACGGCGCGGCGTCTTCCGCCGAAAACGTCGAGCTCCCATGCGGCATCGAACCCGGCGTTGTAGAGGTTATAGTCCAATGGAGTACCCGGCGGCACCGGCGGGAAGGTGTTTTGACCCCAGCGATTCCGGGAATAGGAGGCCGAGCCGGCGGCCGACGGCCACAGACCGCCAACGGCCACGTCCCGTTCGGCGCGGGCCTCGCGTACGCGTGCTTCCGCGATGCGCAAATCGAGGTTGGAAGAGATCGCCTGGGTCATGAGAGCGTCCAAATGGGTGTCGCCGAGATTCTTCCACCACTCAGCCAGGGCAGGCGGGCTGTTCGTTTCGCCGCCGGCGAGAGTTGAAGTCCATTGGGCCGGGGCGTTCACTTTCGGCGGGCGGTAGTTCGGCCCCACGGCGCAACCGCCGGCGAAAGCCAGGCAACCGATGACGGCAAGCACTGGCCGGTTCATGACTTGGGCGCGGCCTCGCATTGGTTGGCGGTATTGAGCAAATGCAGGATCGTCTCGACGGTCGGGTCATCGCCGAGAGCGGTGTTGAGCATGGCGTGAAACAGGCAGCGGTTGGGCCATTCCTGGCCGAAGTGATGTTTGACGAACTTCCGGCGTTCGGCATCCATCGTGTCCACGAGTTCGAGGGCTTCCGCCTCGTTGCCGATGCGACTGAGCACGCGGCGGAATCGGAGTTCGCGCGGCGCATAGAGAAACACACAGAAGGTGTCCTTCCGGTCGCGGAGGAAATAGGGGGCGCCGCGCCCGACGATGACGCACGGGCCCGAGGCGATGGCTTGTTCAACCACCAACCGCACGAATGAAACCAACCGGTCGGTGTTCAAGACGGCCATGTCCGGCGGCGGCAGATTGCGCTCGAAGCTGCCGCGCCAAATGATGTTGACCAGGCGCTGCAACCACGGGTCCACGCGCTCCTCGCGACGCCGGCAGGTTTCGGGGGCCACATTGGCCAGCCGGGCGATTCTCTGCGTGAGGGCTTGGTCGAGCAGCGTCCAGCCGAGCCGCGCGGCGGTCTTTTCGGCAATGGTGCTGCCGCCGGCGCCAAATTCCCGATCAATGACAAGGATGGACTTCATAACTGGGTTTCATTATTCGCCGGCCGGTGCGGCATGGACGACTTTGGGTTTCTCAAAAAGCAGAACGCCCAGAACGCACAGTGCGCACAGCCAGGCAATCAGCCGGAAGATGTCCACGTAAGACCAATAGCCCGCCTGACGGACCAGCGTGTGGTAAAGGAGGGCGCGTGCCCGCTCCGCGGCGTCGGCCGGGCTGAAATGCGCCGCGAAAAGGCCCTGCGCCACATTCAGGCAATGCCGATACTGCGGATTCAACGGCGAGAGATGCCCGACCATCAGGGCCTGGTGGGCTTGCGAGCCGCGGACCAGCATGGTCGAGACGAAAGAAAGCCCGATGCTCCCGCCGATGTTGCGCACCAGGTTCTGCACGCCGGTGGCGTTGCCGATCTGTTCATTGCGCAGGGTGCCGACGGCCAGGGTCATCAGCGGCACAAAGATGAAGCCCGACCCGAAGCCGTTGATGATGTTGGCGGGCACGATGTTGCTCATGGACACTTGAAGGTCCAACCGGCTCAAGAGCAGGCTGGACAGGCCGACGCCGACAAAGCCGAACGCGACGAGCGCCCGCTGGTCCACGCGCTCGACCAGTGCGCCCACGAGGAACAGGGCGGCGAACAAGCCTATCCCGCGCGGGGTGATGGTCAGGCCGGCGTTGAGCGCGTCGTAGCCGAGCAGCGATTGGAGAAACAAGGGTTGCAGGGTGATCAGGGAATAAAGCGCCAGGCCGAATAACCCATAGACCGTGCTGCTAACCGCGAAGTTGCGGTTCTTGAACACGCGCAAGTCCACGATGGGGTGATCGGTCCATAGTTCCCGCAGGATAAACCCCACCATCGCCACGGCGGAGATGCCGAGAAACCAGCGCAACCAGACGGCTGAGAACCAATTCACCTCCTGTCCCTTGTCCAAACTGATTTGGAGCGTGCCCAGCCAGAGCGCCATCAACCCAAAGCCAATCCCGTCAATCCGCTTTGGCCGCGCGGCACGGATGTAGTGCGGGTCCCGCACGAGGAGGGAAATCAAGAACACGGCGACCACGCCCACCGGCAGGTTGATGTAAAACGCCCAGCGCCAGGAGTAGGTGTCGGTCAGCCAACCGCCCAGCGTGGGGCCGATCGTGGGGGCGACGACGACGCCGATCCCAAACAACGCCATGGCCATGCCGCGTTTGGCCGGGGGCCAACTCTCGAGCAGGATAGCCTGGGACAGCGGCTGCATGGCGCCCCCGCCGGCGCCCTGCAAAACGCGGGCCACGACGAGCATCGGCATGCTGGTCGCGAGGCCGCAGCACAAGGAAGCCAGCGTGAAAACAACGATGCAGCCGATCAGCAGGCGTTTGCGCCCGAAGAAACTGGCGAACCAGGCGCTGGCGGGCAACACAATCGCGTTGGCCACCAGGTAACTGGTGAGCACCCAGGTGGCTTCATCCTGTGTCGCGCCGAGATTGCCGGCGATGTACGGCAGGGACACGGTGGCGATGGAGGTGTCGAGCACCACCATGAACGTCGCCAGCATGACGGCCACCGCCACCAGCCACGGGTTGGTGACCGCCTCGCCTACCGGCCTTGCGCTGGAACCGGTCTCGGTCATTTGACCCTGACCTTCGGCACGACGGACATGCCCGGCGCAATGTCGAGGTCTTCCGGCAGCGGTTGGTCGAAGACAATCTTGACCGGAACCCGCTGCACGACCTTGACATAATTGCCGACCGCATTTTCTGGCGGCAGCAGGCTGAAGCGCGCGCCACTGCCGGATTGCAGGCTATCCACTCGGCCTTTGAACGTCCGGTCCGAATAAGCGTCCACGCTCAATTCCACCGGCTGGCCCGGGCGCAAGTGGATCAATTTGGTCTCCTTGAAATTGGCGGTTACCCACACGTCCTTGGGCACGAGCGCCAACAGCATCTGGCCGGGTTGGACATAGCTTCCCAGTTGCACGGTGCGGGCGGTGACACGCCCGTCGCGCGGGGCAACGACTTGGGTATAGGACAGATCCAGTTCAGCCTGCTGAAGTTTGGCTTTTGCCTGCTGGACGGTGGCCGCCGCCGTCTCGACGCCTGCCTGGCTGAGGGCCACCTCCGACTTGGCGGCTTTGGCCTGACTGCGCACGGCCTCCAGATTGGCGGTGGCCGCCCGGGCCTGGGCTTGGGCCAGGTCAAACGCGCTCTTGGACACCGCCCGGCTTTCCACAGATTCATAGCGTTTGCGATCGTCGAGCGCCCGCTGCGCTTCCGCCTCGGCGGCAGCCACCGCCGCTTCCGCCTGGGCAACCTTGGCTTCACTAACGTTGACCTGTGCCTGAGCCTGCACCAACTGGCTGCGTGCGGCCGCGACATCGGCGCGGGACTGGGACGCTCTCGCCTCATAATCACGCGCATCAATTTCCAGGAGGATGTCGCCTTCCTTGACCTGCTGGTTGTCCGTGATGCACAATCGGCTGACCTGCCCCGGCACGCGCGAGCTGATCATGGTCACGTATCCGTCAATGAACGCGTCGTCGGTCGAAACGAAAGGCGCCAGGAAATGAAGGTAGTAAAGCACGGCCGCCGCCAGCAGCAGCAGCCCGACCGTCCCGCTGAGCAGGAATTTTATTCGGTGCTTGCGGGAGGGCGGGGGCACGGCGTTTCCGACGCGAGGCGTTTCTCCGGCTGAATTACTCATGGCTTCCATAGTGGCGACTCCGCTTCGTTCGTTGGGCCGGTCGTCCTTTTGATGGGCGGCGTTGATGGGGGTTGCAGTGGGAATTATCAAGCACGGATTACCTCGCGAGGTTGGGGTAGAGCCGGCTGCTGATCGTGGTGAGCAGCGCCAGAGCCAAAGTCAGGACGGCAAAATCCGCGCCGATGCCATAGGCTGTGGCGCCGCCCTGAATCATCAGCGCGCGGATGGCATCCACTTCGTAGGTCAGCGGATTGATGTGGGCCACCGCCTTCAGCCAATCGGGCATGAGGGCGACTGGGTACATCGCATTGCTGGCGAAGAACAGGGGCATGGTGAGGATTTGGCCGATGCCCATGAAGCGCTCGCGGGTCTTGACGATGCAGGCGATGATCAGCGAAAAGGTCGAGAACACCGCCGCGCCGAGCAGCACGGTCACCGCCACGCCGAGCAACGCCAGCGGATGCCAGTTCATCTTCACCCCCAGCAGCCAGGCCAGCCCATAGACGATGAATCCCTGGGACAGGCCGCGCACGCCCGCCGACAGGGCCTTGCCCAGCACCAGGGCCGCCCGCGAGGCCGGACTGACCAGCAACTTATGCACGAGCCCGAGGTCGCGTTCCCAGATGACCGAGATGCCGTAGAAAATCGCGATAAACAACACGCTCTGCGCCAGGACTCCCGGCGCCAGAAAATCCAGATACCGGAGATCACCGGTGGGAATGGCGTGGATGCGGGTAAAGACTTCGCCGAAAACCAGCAGCCACAGCGCCGGCTGAACGGCCCGCGTCAGCAATTCGGTCGGGTCTCGGCGCAATTTGCGCAGCTCCATTTCGGCCAACGTCAGACATTGGCCCAGCCACCGCGGCTGCCCGCCGCAGCTCCGGTCAACCGAGGCGGGCGAGGTTGCGCCGGGTTCGGGATATGTCGCGATAGTTTCCCTCATGTTCAGCTTCCAATGGATGGCCGGTGAAGTGCGCGAACACCATGTCCAGCGTCGCGTCAGGCTGTTGGATGGATTGCTTCAACTCGGCTGGGCTGCCCGCCGCCGCCACGCGGCCCAGATTGAGAATCATAATGCGCCCGCATAACAACTCCGCCTCTTCCATGTAATGGGTGGTCAGGAAGAGGGTCATGCCGTATTCCCGGGCCAGCAGGCGCACTTGCTGCCACACGGCCTGCCGCGCCACCGGGTCCAAGCCGACGGTTGGCTCGTCGAGAAACAGCACTTTCGGCCGGTGCAGCATGGCCATCGCCAGTTCCAGGCGCCGCACCATGCCGCCGGAGTAGCCCCGTACTTCGCGCCTCGCCGCCTCCGACAATCCGGCGAAATCCAGGGCGTCCGCAATGCGGCCCCGGCGCACCGCGCGCGGCACGCCATACAGTTTGGCGAAGATGAGCAGGTTCTCATACCCGCTCAAGGCTCCGTCCACCGAAATCAATTGCGGCACGTAGCCAATGGAAGCACGCACCCGCGCTGGCTGCCGCCGGACGTCATAGCCGGCGACCACCGCCGTTCCCGCTGTCGGCGGCAGCAAGGTCGTCAGCATCTTGATCACGGTGGTCTTGCCGGCCCCGTTCGGCCCCAGCAGGCCGAAAATCTCGCCTGGACCAACGGCCAGATTCAGACCGTCCACGGCCGTCAAGCGGCCAAATCGCCGCGCCAGCCCGCTGGTTTCTACCATCGTCATGGTTCACTCCCGGCGGCTTTGCCTTCGATGGCCGGCTGCCGCCCGAACACGTTGTGCAACTTCAGCATCGCGCGGTGGATGCCCTTTTGCTCGGTCGCCGTGAGCGTGTTCAGCGCCTCGGCCAGGCGAAGCCGGATCACCTCGTGCACCGTTTCCACGGTCGCCCGGCCCCGGGCCGTGAGGGTCAGCGCGATCTGGCGGCGGTTGGTCATAACCGTCTGCCGCCGGACCAGTCCGCCTTCCACCAGCCCGTTAATGAGGCGCGACATCGCCGGCAGGGAAAGCCCCAAATGCCCGGCAACGGCCGACAACGAGGAGTTCCGGGCGCGGTTCAAAAAGGCCAGGGTGCGGAACTGCGGCAGGGACAGTCCCGCCGTCCGGCGCCGGCGGACCTGGTCGCGGATGAATTTAATCACCACCGGGACCGTCTCCAGGAGTTCACGGGCGCAGGATTCAGCCGCGCGGTTCATACATAATTACCAACTGCAACAGTTGCATAATGTGAATAATAGCCGCGCGGTAATTTCTGTCAATGGGCCGGGGTGAGAGGGAAGCTGGTGGTGCTGTCGAGCTGCGCCGGAAGGCAGGTCGCCGGCGAAGTTTCACTTGCGAGGCCGCTGGAAACGGTGTCAGGATGGGGCGATAAAGTAACTATACCACCGGCCCATGAACGAGCGAGATTCCTCCATGCACCGACCCACCCGCCGGCAGTTCATTTGCCAGACGACCTTCGCGGCCCTGGCGGGCGGCGCCGGGTTCGCCAGTCTTTCAAACGCGGTGGAGGCGAAGCCGCGCAAGATGACGATGGACCTGGTCTGCGGCAACATCGGCGTTTCAGCCAGCCAGCGAGAGGCCATCGAGCTGGCGGCACGGCATGGATTCGAATCCGTGGGCGCCGATGGGGGGTTCCTCGCTTCCTTGTCGGACGGCCAGGTGACTGAGCTTAAGTCGTTCATGAAAGCCCGAAGCATAGTGTTTGGGGCGGCCGGGCTGCCGGTGGAATTTCGCCGGGACGAGGCGCGGTTTAACGAGGGCCTGAAAGGCCTGCCCCAATTCGCCGCCGGCCTTCAACGGGCCGGGGTGGGCCGGGCCGCGACCTGGCTGATGCCTTGCCATGACACGCTGCCCTACCTGCAAAACTTCCGCCAGCACGTCACCCGTTTGCGGAAGGTGGCTCGAACGCTCCAGGAGCACGACGTGCGGCTGGGGCTGGAATATGTCGGTCCGAAAACGTCCTGGGCCAGCCGGCGCTATACGTTCATTCACACACTTGCCGAGATGAAGGACCTCATCGGTGAAATCAACACGGGCAACGTCGGAGTGGTGCTGGATAGCTGGCATTGGTGGCACGCCGGGGATACGGTGGCCGACCTGCTCGCGCTCAAAGGGAGCGAGGTGATCGCCGTTGACCTGAACGACTCGCCGGCCGCCGTTCCGAAAGACCAACAGCCGGATGGCCGGCGCGAACTGCCGTGCGCCACCGGTGTGATTGACGTGGGCGCCTTTCTGAAGGCGCTGAACGAGATCGGCTACGACGGACCGGTTCGCGCGGAACCTTTCAACCAAGCGGTAAATGGCATGCCCGGGGAGGAAGCCTGCGCGGCGGTTGCCGCCGCGCTCAAGAAGGCATTTGCCTTAATCAGTTAGCGGAGGGGAGAGCGGGCACGCCGTTTTGCGCGCAACCCGGCAAGGACTGACCTTCGTCCGCCCGGGCAAGCGCCGGCCCAACGCACACCCGGGCTTGCGTTTGTCTGATTTAATGATAAAGTGGAGCTTATGCCAGCCAAGATTCTGATCGTGGATGACGATCCCGACCTGGTGGAGTTGCTGCGTGTGGTTCTGACCGAGGCGGGGTACTCTGCCTGCACGGCCGCCACCGGGACGGAAGCCCTGGCGGAGGCGCAACGGTCTTCGCCCGATCTGGTGGTGCTGGATTTGCTGCTGCCGGAACTGAACGGCTATTGCGTGTGCGAGGAGCTGCGCCGGAATCCGGCGACGGCGTTGGTGCCGATTGTCATGATCACCGTGTTGCCGGGGCAGTTTCCCCGGCTGGCGGGGATGGAGGCGGGCGCCAATGCCTATGTCAACAAGCCGTTCCAGACACAGGAGCTGGTCTCGTGCGTCCAGGGCCTGCTGCGCGAGTCCAACTCGGCGCCCGCGCTCGTGAACGTCCCGGGGAGACTCGCCGCCTGAGGGGCTGTCGCCGCGGATATCAGGGATAATCCAACCGTCAGGTTCAAGTGCAACGGCGCTGAAATCCTGTTTGAACGGGCGCAACCCCGGGCCGTTCAACGTTAACCGAAGAGGAAGTCATGGATGTTGATCCGAACACAATAGCGAAGTTTCAGGGCATTAAGCGGTTCGTGGTGCTGATGTTGGAGAACCGATCATTCGATCACTTGTTTGGTTATCTGAAAGCCGGCAATCCGAAGGTGGCCGGGCTCACCGGCAAGGAGTTTAACCAGAAGGATCCGAATTCGCCGACGGATCCGGCAATCCAGGTGAGCCGGGCCACCTCCTTCGTGATGACGTTCGATCCCGGCCACGAGTATTACGATGTCCAAGTCCAGCTTTACGGGCCGCTCGCGGGCACCGATCCCCATCTGCCTCCGATCGCGAACCCGCCGCGCGACCCGGCGCCGATGACGGGGTTCATCGCCAGCGCCACGCAGGCCGTGGATTATAGCGGAGACGAAAACCTGGTGATGGGCTGTTTTCAACCGGACCAACTGCCGGTGCTTACCACGCTGGCCGCGGAGTTTGCGATGTTCAACTTCTGGTATTCCTCGCTGCCCGGCCCGACGTGGCCGAACCGTTTCTTTATTCACGCCGCGACTTCGGGCGGACTCACGGACAGCCCAAGCACCAGCCAGATTCTGGCCGGCTTTTCTTTCAAGAACGGCACGATCTATGACCGGCTGGCGGCCGCGGGCAGGACCTGGTGCATCTACCACGACGGCTTGCCTCAGACGGCGGGGATTTCCAGCTTGCGCGGTGAATATATCAATCCGCTCACGGAGCGGTTCCAGGAGGTGGATGACTTTTTTGACGACGTGAAGGGAGGGAAGCTCTCGGACTACAGTTTTATCGAGCCGCGATACGATACCGGGAACAATTACCTGGACGGCAATTCCATGCACCCTTTGAACGACATCCGGAAAGGGGACGATCTCGTGAAACGCGTGTATGAGGCCCTCCGCAATTCCCAGTATTGGAGCGATACTCTGCTCATGATCACGTTCGATGAGCACGGTGGCTTCTACGATCATCAATCGCCCCCGGCGGCGGTGCCGAGCGGGGACGACTCGACGTACGCCAACCCGGCGTACTCGTTCCTGTTCAATCGGCTGGGTGTCCGCGTGCCCGCGGTCGTGGTCTCGGCCTACACCGGCAAAGGGACGATCATCGGCGCGGACCCGGCCGAGGCCGCCACCGTTTTCGACCATAGCTCCGTCCTGGCGACGGTGGAGAAGCGGTTTGGGCTGCAGCCCCTGACGAAACGGGATGCGGCGGCGAATACCCTCGAAGTCGCGATCAACCTCTCCGCGCCCCGGCTGTTGCCAACGGAAGCGCCGGCCCAACTGCCTGATCCGGCCACGGATGCGGCGGTCACCGGGGCGGTGGATCCGGCGCAGGTTTTTGCGGCGAACGCGAAGGCTCCCCTTTCGACGAACCAGCAAACGATGGCCGCGCTGGCCCTGGCCTGCGAGCTGAAGACGACCCCGCCTGATTATCACGCCGCCCTCATCAGCAACTACCAGAAGATCGTCGAGCAGAAGGACGCGGCCGATTACATCAAGAAGGTGGACGAGAAGATTGTGGCGCAGCGCGGGGCGGCTCCGGGCCCGTAAACCGGGGAAGCGGAGCGCCGGGCGGGGTCAACGCAGAGCCAGATTCCGCTCGGCTGGAGTTAACTCCCGCCAAACGCCGGGGGACAGGTCGCCGAGCCCAAAGGCCCCAATGCTCACGCGAATGAGCCGCAAGGTGGGATGGCCGATGGCCGCCGTCATGCGGCGGACCTGGCGGTTCTTTCCCTCGACCAGCTCCAGACCAATCCAGCAGGTCGGCACCGTCTTGCGGAAGCGGATCGGCGGGTCGCGCGGGGGAACCTCCGGCTGCGGATCCAGAAGCCAGGCGCGACAGGGCAGCGTTTCTCGGTCCTGGATGACCAGCCCGCTTGCCAGTTTGAGCAGCGTGTCCGGCGCGGGGACTCGTTCGACCTGGGCCCAGTATTCGCGCGGGTGGGCGCGGCGCGGGTGGAGCAGGCGTTCGTTCAGGCGGGCCTCGTCGCTGAGCAGCAGCAAACCCTCGGAATCGGCGTCGAGCCGGCCAAGGGGATAGACGCCCTTTGGCAGTTCAAACTCGGACAGAGGCCGATTCGGCGACCCGTCAGGCGTGAATCGGGAAAGTACGCCGAAGGGCTTATGGAAGGCCACGAGCACGAGGCAGTGTAAATCTGTCCTTCTTCAAGACAACCTCAGAAGGACAGACCGACCCGGAGCGGCCAAGCCGCAACCCAATGGGGACAACCGTGAAACCGCAGAGGCGCAGCGCGGCAGAGCCGCCACCAAAAAGACAGAAGAAAGACCGAATCAGGGCAGGGCAGAATCCAGCAAAGAGAAGAGAAGCCGGAGCCTCCCGGTAGCCTCGCCGGAGACTCGCCGGATACTCCCGGTAGTTCCTCTGATTTCAAATCAGAGGAACTACCGGGAGTATCCGGCG
>Ga0335078_10017673_pt1 | contig 10601 bp, 7 predicted proteins | sample Lox_Sample_32_FD_206711 | JGI IMG/M metagenome (GOLD analysis project Ga0335078, IMG submission 206711) | Soil microbial communities from Loxahatchee National Wildlife Refuge, Florida, United States - Lox_Sample_3.2 | ecosystem: Environmental > Terrestrial > Soil > Wetlands | place: USA: Florida...
AACCAATTTCTTTGATATTGAGACATTATCAGACTGTAACCGATAAATATAAACTCCGCTCGCTAATTTCGAGGCATCAAAACTCACTTCATAGGTACCTGCTCTATGAAATCCCTGAAACAAGGAGGCTACTTCCTGACCAAGAACATTATATACCTTCAACGTCACGTAGCCGTTCTTTGGTAACGAGTATTCAATGTTCGTCGTTGGATTAAACGGGTTTGGATAGTTCTGTTGCAATTGGAAGTCCGAAGGCAGGTTTGAAGCTATTTCCTTGACACCGAGCGGGTTATTCTGGATGTAGTTAGCTAACCAAAGCAGTGCCGGCCTCGCCGTACCATCCGATCGCACCAAATAGGTCGTAGTGTTCCAGGTAAGACCCTGCACATATCCCCATATGGTGATGCCTTTTACGTCGGAATATTGCCAGAGAACCGGGAAGTACTTTTGATACAATTGCAGCTGCGTCGCATCGTTAGGGGTCCCGGTATCGCCCGGGTTTCCCAAATCCATTTCGGAGATGTAAATCGGCAAACCGGTAGCTGCAAGTTGACCCAGACAAGACTTAATTGTGTTTGTGTCCGCGTTCTCAATCGTAAAACGGTGGCCCTGCACTCCAATCCCATCTATGAGGTTCCTCGCTTTCAACAGATTGATAATTTGGACATAAGCGGTAGTTGTCGATGGGCTGTTCAGGATGCCATACTCATTTATTAGCAGTTTCGTTGTGGCTGGCATATACTCTCTTGCCAATCTATACGCAGAGATTACCCAATCCCAGCCTGTTGTACCGGTTCCACCGAGGGCCTTGATATAGTTTGCCGTCCCATTTGAGCCGTTCGGCGCCGTGTGGATCGGTTCATTGACAACATCAACCATATCCATTTTGGGATAACGCTGTCCCACCATCCTAATCCATTGCTCAAGAATGCTTTCCTGTTGAGCGGAATCAAGACTCGATATCCACGCAGGCTGCTGATTCCCCCATATGAGATTATGGTCTTTGAAAACCAAATGGTTGGTCTCCGCCAAATTATATGCTGCATCAAGAGCGCTCCAGCTCCATTGTGAAGTATCTTGCGCAACCCCAACAGATCCGAATTTGCCCGCATTCTCGGGTGTAACCTGGTTCCAATAATTCAGAAAGTCGGGTTCCTGGCCCGGATCGTAGGCACACCCAAGAAACTTCGGCTGACCGGCAGCCAGTGCAGGCCCTTTGTAAACCGTACCAGTATCTGTCGATTGCATTGTCGGCGAGCCGGCCAGTCCGTGATCGAGGTCTGCGACCGTAAAATAGAGACTGGTCTTGCCAAAAGCGAATTTATCGATATCCAAGCCGTCTTCCCGGCTGCCTATCTGGAACGTCTTATTAAGGCTATCCAGGCTTACGACAAAGGAATCCCTGCTCGCACCTTGATCCTGGTACGCATTCTTCGTGACATTAACCCATTTCCACACTCCAGTGCCGAGCGTGCCAGGACCATCCACGAAAGCTGATGAATCCGAAAACCCGGCGCTTGCAAGGCCGTTCACCATGGTCCAGTCACTTGCCGCAGTATCGTTCTTTTGTCCGAATCCGTGTCCGTAGAAAAAGCTATCATCATTAAAGCCGCCAGGGCCAACTCGAACCCGAGCGAAGAGATTGTATGATCCGGAATCTGCGAACGGAACCTGCAATGTTATCACGCGACTAGCATCTCCCGGACCGGTAAGGCCCGTCCAGTTTGTATCTGTAGAGACATATGTAACGCCGTTTGTGCTATCCTGCAAAATCTTGAAATGACTGCCGAGTTGGCCCGATTCAGCTTCTACTATCACGGGCTTCTTGCCGGCATTCGGATCAACTATCTGCAAGTTGTCAATGTAGATCCCGTTCCCGGTATCTACCGTTCCGTAAAAGTGAATAGGAGCCCTGATGACAGTTTGATTATCGTTCACCGTGAACTGCATCGTAAAATTCTGCCATTGCGTGCTAAGTGTAGCGGGCCTGATCGCTTTGTATTCCGTGTAAGAATAATTGCCCACCGTAAAATTGACTGTTGCGCCGGCTTTGTCTGCCTTCGCCCAGATAGAATAGTTGTAGGTTGTTCCCGGCGTGACGGGTATGCTGTCTGCAACTGCCTGAATATCCCATTGGTTGGTTCCCAACCCGTGAAGTGTGACTTTCAGCGCACGACTTCCCTGTTCCACGGTGTCGCTCACAATCTCGAACTCGGGCAACGGAGCTACGTCTGATGCGACCTGGAGAAACCAGCCTTTGATCGGCCTTGACCCATTGGGGGCCACTCCCGTAGTGTCAACGATCCCCACCGGGCTACTCTCAAAGCCTCCATTTGTCACTAGCTGGGCTCTCAATGAAGCTGCAAGAGAGAGCAACATCATTATCGCTAAAAGGAATACACCTTTTATAAGTTTCTTTGTAACCTTAAACATCTTTACCTCCATTTATTTTGTCTAGGAAGAATGATCTCCTACTTCATCAAAGCCAACTTTCTGGTCATAGATTTTTCGTCAGCGGAAAGGCGGTAGAAATAAGCACCGCTCGGCAGATTGCTCGCATTGAATGCAGCCACATGGTCTCCTGTATTCTCCTTTCCGTATACCAGCGTCGCCACCTCCCTGCCAAGCACATCATAGACTTTTAATGATACAAATCCCGGACTTGCAGTTCGATACTCAATTTTCGTTGTCGGATTGAACGGATTAGGATAGTTTTGAAAAAGTCCAAATGTGACCGGCGAAAGAAATCCCGTTCTAACTCCGGCTGACGTACCTGTTTCATTGATAATCGTAGCATTCCCGGTATCAGGGATAACATCAAAAATTACATATTTGGCGGTATCAATCTTGGTTAGCTGCGAGGACAACGTGTCACCAGCTTGGCAAACGATTACCGAATCCCATCCTCCGGGGAGAGGACGACGAATCGTGAGAGGAGTCCGGGCGTAAGCGGCGTTAAGAAGCGTTGTCACGCGCACAATGACGCTGTCTCCCTGATTTGAAACTTCAGAGACAGATGCCGAGTTTCTCTCTTTGATATACCTTGCCACAGTGCCGAAAGGCGCCACCCAAAACTTACCTGGATTGGCACTCAAATATTGAAGGGTGGCGAGTATAGTGTCCGGCGAAATCGGTGAATACCCACCCGCCTCCGCTCCATTCGGCCCAATAATAGCATGGATCAGATATACGCACCAGCCATTGGACGAGGCGGCATTATTTGCAAGAGATTCGATCCCGGAAACCGTGTTTGTGCCCTGATCACCCAAGACAAAAGAACTGATGTTCATGAAGTCGCCGGGAGTCTTACTAACGATCTGTCCGGAGCAGCCGCGTCCGGCTATGTAATAACTGGCATCGATTGCTTCGTTTCCTGAGATACAATATGGATAGGCAATTGTAATGGACTGATTCCCCGGTATATGAGCATTGATCGTATCCTGAGAAAGTTGACACTCTTCCTGCTGGATCGAATCACCTATCTGACTGAAATACGGGTGCGTGATCGTGTGGCTCCCTATTTCATGACCTTCAGCAGCTGCTTTCTGCAACCCGCTCCAATTTGCCGGCCACGCCCAAACGGAGCTGGGGCCCGTCACTGTGAACAGAGTAACCTTGAATCCAAATTGATCAAACATTGGAACTGCAATGGCGAGTTGGTTGGGAAGGTTATCGTCGAAAGTGTAACTCACAGCCGCAGTCCGAAATCCCTGCCAGGTGCCAACCTGGTACGGGCTGGCTGCAGTCTGTCCAAAGCATTCGGCGCTTAGGGAAAGCACGGACAGTATCGACGCAATGACCGAAGTGTCCATACAACTTGCTCTCCGAGACTTGATCGCTTGATGTCTGGATACTTTGTCAGAAACCTGTCCTTGATCAATCATGAATGATCCCTCTTTTTACTTCATGAGAATTAGTTTTCTTGTGACCGATTGGCCCACCGCGGATAAGCGATAAAAGTAAACGCCGCTTGGCAAATTACCGGCGTTGAACGTGACATCATGATATCCGGCATTCTGCCTACCATTCACAAGCGTCGCCACTTCCTTTCCGAGTATGTCGTAAACCTTCAAAGCAACATGGCTAGCGGCCGGAAGCTCGTAAGTAATTAGCGTCGATGGATTGAAGGGGTTCGGATAATTCTGCGATAAGCTGAACTCAGCTGGAACTCTGGGGGTTTTACTTACAGCAGTCGCGATTGAGTCACCCGTCGTAAAATCTGCCGGATTGCCAAAATCACCCGTGTCACTCGCATTCAATGCACTCACATGCCAATAGTATTTTGTGTAGGCATTCAGTCGAGGCAATTGCAAAAGGGTATCTGACACCGTGGAATCTACCACTATTGCAGAGAACATATTGTCGGTCGCCACCTGCAAACGATATGACGATGCGGCAATTGACGAATGCCACATCATGACAGGGTTACGCACCGAGCCAGTCGTGTCGACAGGCCATATAAGCGCTGTTGGAAGCAAGTACTTTACAAGATACGTGCGCAGCCACTGGAGTGCAGGTCGTTCCGTTCCAAGAGAATCCAAATAAGCATACGGTTCCCATGTCTCATCGTAGGTATATCCCCACAGAGTTATTCCTTTGACCCCGGGGTCTTCGTAAATCGCGGGAAATATACGCTCGTAATCGTACAACTGATGAATATCGTCAGTGTCATTGATAGCAAATTCTGAGATATAAATTGGCAGTCCTGTTGCCGCCAGCTTGTCTAAATTCGTTTTTAACATGCTTACAGAAGCGCCGCCAGTCGCAACTTCGAAAGAGTGCGCCTGTACCCCGATGCCGTCGATCAATCCTCTCACTTTCAGCGAGTCGATGAGACTTATATATGTCGCGGTGTTACTAGTGCTGTTGATTATGTTGTATTCGTTTACGAGCAGCTTCGTGTTTGATGACCAGTATTGTCTCGCAAGCTTGAAAGCGTTTATTACCCAATCCCAACCTGTCTTTCCGTTCCCACCTAAGGCGGTTTTATAAATTGCCGGGAGCGGAGTGTGTAAAGGTTCATTGACAACGTCACAAAGCGCAGCATTGGGATATCTCTTGCCGCAAGTATCTATCCAGTTTACTATTTCCTGGTACAGCTGTGCAGAGTCAAGAGCTGTTATGAAACTTGGATACTGCGATCCCCAAACCAAATTATGCTCCTTGAATGGGAATCCATTATTAATGGCATATTTATAATCATTATCAAGCGCAGTCCAATTGTACACACCTTGGCTGGATTCAACGCTGCCCCACTTTCCGTCATTCTCAGGAGTTACTTGGTCCCAGTATGTCAAAAAATCGGAGTGAATACTAAAGGCATTGTGGATAACATTTCCGACGAACTTCTTCTTGCCAAGTGCCAACTGCGAAAAAGACTGCGCCGGAAAAGAGACAGTTATCAGAAACGAAAACAGGCATAATGTTGAACTCCATTCACAAAATCTTCTCAGCTTAGTTGACATGATAACCTCATTTGATTAGTGACTCACCATCCAATTGCTAAAATCCAATTGAGTTCCCGCCATCGACCGGTAGAATTACTCCGGTGACATATTTCGATTGTGCAGAGGCAAGGAACAGTGCTGCGTTCGCCACGTCGGAAGGCTCGCCGAGCTTACCGATTGGAGTGCGGGACAGGACTTTGCTCTTTCTTTCGGAATCACCGTCGAGCGCTTTCGACGACATCGCAGTCTTAATGAAACCAGGTGCTATGCAATTGACTCGCACGCCATGCGGCGACCACTCCACCGCAAGAGCTCGCGTCATCCCCTCGATGGCTGACTTCGATGCTGTGTAGGCAACAACCTTGGGAATTCCATATTGTGAGGCCATGGAACTGATCATTATAATGCTTTTCCCGGAGGGATCTGGTCGGGCAGAGCCACGCGCAACCATCGACTTGCCGATCTCCCTTGTCAGTGCAAATACCGCTGTCTGATTCGTCTTGACTATGTTTTCGTATTCTTCGTCGGAAACATTTAAAGCATCCTTTTTCAAGTTGATTCCGGCGTTGTTCACCAAAACGTCAACCTCACCGACGGCGTTCTTGATCTCCTTCACAAGCTCAGGCAAGCGACCGATTTCACTGAGGTCGAACCGGATACCGATGACTTTACCGCCGATGTTTTTCCTGGCAGCATCAAGCTTCGTTTTGTCTCTCCCGACGATGACCACTTTTGAACCGTTCGCCGAGAATGCCTGCGCGATGGCATATCCAATTCCGCTCGCGCCGCCGGTCACGAGAACAACTTTGTCTTTAAGGTCTATATATATCGGCTTCCACTCTTGCTTCATTGCTTTTCATTTGTCACAAATCTCATTCAAATCTTCCCGTCGTTCCTAAATAGGCACAAGAAAAATCCCGGTCTCCCTATCTTGCTATCGCTTGCTGTAAACTTCATCATCGCCTTCGTATTTGAACCATTCGAAGTACGCCGTGCTCCCGCTCGATCTTCCAAGCGAAGTTGCGTACAATGCGAACATGCAGCCGACGAATCCTCCGGCGACTTTCGTGCTAAGATACGCACCATCGACACTGTCCTTCAACACGTCCCATTTGCCGGGATCGGAAGAATACAGAAACGAATAGAGACTTCCACGGGCCTCTATTTTCAAAAGTAACATTCCGCTAAAATTGCCGGGGCCAAGTTTTTGCGATGCCAGAAGCTCCATCTGATTTTCAGAGGATGGTGCCTCAACTGGCTTGAATAATCGGACGACGGGGCTACCACCCTCTGCCGACCCTACAAATGCTCGGGTCAGGGTAGAAACCGGTAACGATAGGGTCGGTATATTCCATTTTATTTTGCGCCCGCGCCGTATCAAAGCGATTGGTAAGAGATGCAACGAAAACCAAAAGACCGACGAATTGCAATATTTTCATTTTCCCGCTTCAAACGGCGACGCGGGCAGACCTTCTCTGTTATAAAGGTTTGCTCCTGCCGGATTATCCGCCCAGGCATATCTTACTTCTGCCGGATCAGGCACTTCTTCGCTCCAAACAATTACATTGTCGCCCTTTATTCTTGCCTTCGCCCAGACGAAGATTCCGTCACTCCCTGCTATCTCAAATTGTTTCAACGGTCCGCGCCTCGCGACCAAACCTGTGCCGACGTCCGTGAACGCCAGAAGGATTTTGTTTCCTTCTACTTTCATCGCTTTGTAAATCGGACCGGAGTAGACGACATGGTTATCACCGTAAGCCACTTTCTCAGCCGCGAGCGCGAGACGCTTGCCGACGTCGCCTTTGTCGAGAGGATGAATATCATTCCACTCACCGATGTCATACGTGACGGCCATGCCGGTATTAGGAACAGAAAGAGTTTTGAGCTGTGCGTTGCGCACGTTTGCCCAGCCGCTCGGACCCGGCTTGCTTGCAGCGGGTCCGTAATTAGGAAGCTGCACAAACAAGAACGGGAAGTCTCCCTCGTTCCACTTCATTCTCCAATCAGTGATCATGGAAGCGAACATCTTGTCGTATCCGTCCGATCTGTCGCAATTCGATTCACCCTGATACCAGATCGCGCCCTTGATAGTGTAATTAAGAAGCGGTGCAATCATCGCGTTGAAACATCCGGTCGGTTGATAGATTATCGTTGGGCCGGGAAAGGGCATCGGCGATACTGCAACGCCCACTTTGTATTTCCATTCACCGGCAAGACTGATCATGTGATTCCCTATCACGAGAGCATATTGCTTGTCCTTTATGAAGCCTCCGACGCCGTCCGAATTGATCACGCGTACCACTATGGTATTCTTGCCCGCCTTGAGCAAACCCGGCGCAACGTCATACCTTCGCGGAGGGTATTGATATGAAACCGAACCCACGAACACGCCGTTGACATAATCATAATCGGCATCAACTATCCTTCCCATAATAAGCTTCGCCGGCTTTCCGGCAAGAGAGGCCGGAACATTGAACTCCCTCCTGAACCAGACAACCCCGTTTGTATTTTTCAATCCTTCATCCTCCCAAAAGGCAGGTATCTCCATATTTTGCCAAGCAGAGTCGTCGTAAGCCGGTTCGTACCACGGCTTGACGCCATTCAACCCTTCGTCGTTTTGCCACGCCCTGCTATCCCAGCCGCCATAAATTGAGTTGGCAAATTTCGTGACACTATCTATGTAGGAGCCATCGTTGAACTTCTCTCCCATAGCAAGAATTCGGGGAAAATCTTTCAGTGCGTCTTTGCTCATCCACGCTTCGATCGGTGTCCCGCCTACGCTGGCGTTAATCAAACCGATAGGTACATGGTATTTTTCGAAAAGGCTTCTCGCAAAGAAATATGCGGCGGCGCTAAATTGAAGCACTGTCCATGGATTTGCCGGCCGCCATTGGACCCACTGGATATCATCTTTTGGTGCACCAAAGTCATATTTTTCGGGAACAAGTACCTGCCTTATGTAAGGATTGTCTGAATGGGCAATCACGTCCGGATATTTCCATGCTACTCTCGCCATCGGTAGCTCCATGTTCGACTGGCCTGAGCAAACCCACACGTCGCCGATCAGAATATCGTTGAGGACGATATGGTTACTGCCATCGATCTCCATGCTGTATGGTCCGCCGGCTTTCATCGGTGGAAGCATGATGTCCCACTTTCCGTCGGAATCCGTGATAGCGGAATTTGTCCTGCCTAAGAATCTGATCACGACTCTTTCACCCGGCGAGGCCCATCCCCAGATGCGGACTGAATCATTTCTCTGTAGTACCATCCCATCGCTGATCAAGTGTGGAACCCTCACGTAGCTGTAAGCCGCCTGTGAAGAAATGAAAAGCGTGGAACAAATAGCGTAGTAGAATATATTTTTCATCATGCGTCGCGATCTCCTTCGAAGAGCCGTAATTAATCTATATAGAATTAACGTTTGTTTACCTGTAGCTATAAAGTTTTATTTTTTGGATGGTAAAATCATCACCAGGCAGGAAAACCTGCCTTCCCTGGTTTGTCTGGTCTCCGTTGAGACTGAGGCCGGGAATCCATTTCCCATCGACAAATTTACCCTCAAAATCCGAGACGATTCCCGCAATCGATTTTCCCGGAGTGCGCGTCTGGAAAGTAACCAGCAATCCCGTGCCGGCGATGATGAACTCATCTGGCGAGTGCATTATTATAAGCCCGCCAACTCTCGGCGTCGGACCGGGCTCGTGCTTCGCGAAGAACCATGCGTACTCATGCCGGAAAGTGAATACATAATCGGCGAGCGCAATCCGAGTTTCCTGGCTCGCACTATCGAGAAGAATTCCTCTCATAGTTCCCCTGCCCTGGTTCTCTAAAATTAGCGGCGCCAGTTCACTGAGTACCTCGTAACCTCGAGAGATCTGGTTGTGCGAGGGATCCGAAACCGATTCAATAGAGAACGGACTGAAGCCCATGACGTTGTCCTCTGCCATGGCATAGTAAGCATTTGCAACACTCTGTGTGTTTTGGCATTCCGGTATGAAGAAGTGATTGTCGGGTTTGATGAACTTGTCGCACCATTCCTTGAACGTGGGAAAATAAATGTCGGGCGCAAGGAAGTCTATCTCGGGCGCGGCGGCCTTCCATATATCCATTAAGTGAGGAAGAGGTCCACCACTTGGGTACATTCCCGGCTTCCATCCTGGTCTGATCAACGCCGCGTTCACGTACATCGGCAAGGGATATTCACGCTTGCCGGCTGCGGCTACGTAGTTTGCGTACCGCCCGAAGTACCATGCCATGAAATATTCATCGGTGCTCGTCCCTTTGCCGAACACCTCTTCCCAATTTCCCGAAGTACTGTAGCCATTAGTCTTCCATGCTTCCAACAGATCGGGCTGGAGCGAATCGCGGTGAACTTGAAGATAATTGATCAACTCCTTCGGCACCGGCTCGCTGAAAGCCCGGTCTGCCTCCGGAGAATGATCACGCGCATCTGGAATCATCCCGATTTCGTTTTCGACTTGTACCAGTATAACAGTGTGCAGGGTCCCGTCGATCTCCCCGACATGCTTCAATAATGCAGCAAACGCCCGCGCATCCGCGTCGCGATTATTCGAGCTAAATGCCGTCAGGATTTCCTCAGCAATACCATTCTTCGTCCTCGCCCTCGGAAAGCGCCCTTCATCTGCCTTCACCCAAAACGGAATGTAGCACGACATACTGTTCTTCCATGATCCAAACCACAGGAAGACTATTTTCAGATTATGCTGCCGTGCAGCCAGAACAACGCTGTCGATTAATGAGAATTCGAAATGTCCCTCTTCAGGTTCGATCAGGTCCCAGTATGCCGGAACGACAATGGCATTGAGGTGCATCTCGTCGAAATTCTTCCAAAAGGGGTCCAGGTAGCCCATGTATGACGCGGAAGAATTTCCAAGTTCGCCGGCGAGCGCAAGAAACGGCTTGCCATCCACCATGAGTTCACTCGCCGTACCATGTTGCACGAGGTGGGGCATGCCGCTATCGTGTGACTGGGCCCTCCCAGTATGTATAGTTAGCAGCATAAGCGACAATACACCGACGAGCATCAACGCGCTCGACTTTTTGATGAACAGATGTCTCGTGCAGCTACTCAGGCACTTTCTCGATCGGGTTACTGCGTCAAGTTTATTCAGTCTAGTACTCCTCTCCGAT
>Ga0335078_10017674_pt1 | contig 10601 bp, 6 predicted proteins | sample Lox_Sample_32_FD_206711 | JGI IMG/M metagenome (GOLD analysis project Ga0335078, IMG submission 206711) | Soil microbial communities from Loxahatchee National Wildlife Refuge, Florida, United States - Lox_Sample_3.2 | ecosystem: Environmental > Terrestrial > Soil > Wetlands | place: USA: Florida...
AACGCCGGCTTGCAGATTTCGCAGCCGACGCCGTTGCCGTAGACATCGAGCACATCCTGCACGCTCTTCAGCTTCTGGGTGTGGATGATTTCGCGCAGGTTTTCTTGCGTGAACGGCAGACAACCGCAGAGAACCTTCTTGGTTTCCTCTTCAAATTCAGGGGCGACGGCTTTGAGAAGCTGCTGGCAGGTGCCGGTGCAACTGCCGCATCCGGCCGAAGCGCGGGTGCACTCTTTCAACTGCGCCAGCGTGCGGATGCCTTTTTCATGAATGGCCGTGATGATGGTGCCCTTGGTCACGCCCATACAGCCGCACACGGTTTCGCTATCGGGGATCTCGGCGACGGTCTGGCCGGAATCGGCCACTGGCTCGGGAAATAGAAGGTTCTTGCGCCGCACCAGCAGGTCGGCATTCGTGCGCAGCCACTCCATATAGCGGCCGCTGTCAGCAGCATCGCCGACCAGGACGACGCCGGCGAGCCGGTTCTCGCGGATGATGAGCTTCTTGTAAACGCCCAAGGCCGGGTCTTCATATCGCACCGCGTGCGCGTCCGAGGTTTCTTCCACCTCTCCGGCCGAGAACACGTCGACGCCCATCACCTTGAGCTTGGCGGCGGGTTTCCAGCCTTCGAATGTTGGACCTTTGTTGCCGGTGATGGTCGCGGCCAGTACTTTGCCCTGTTCGAGCAGCGGCGCCACCAAGCCATAGACCTGCCCGCGATGCTCGACGCATTCCCCGACCGCGAATACACGCGGATCGGAAGTTTCCATGGAATCGTTGACGACGATGCCGCGATTCACCGTCAATCCGGCCTTGCGCCCCAGGTCGGCATTCGGCCGGATGCCGGCGGCGATCACCACGATGTCGGCTTCCAGCAGTTCGCCGTTGGCGAATTCCAAGCCTTCCACCCGACCGTTGCCGAGCAGCCGCTGGGTGACGCGGCTGGTCAACACTCGGACGCCGAGCTGTTCCATTTTCTGCTGCAGGTACTCGCCGCCGGTCATGTCGAGTTGCAGATTCATGAGGGTTTCGAGCAGATGCACCACGGTGACGTCGCAGCCCTGCGCCTGCAATCCGCGCGCGGCCTCGAGACCCAGGAGCCCGCCGCCGATCACTACGCCCTTCACCCCCGGCCTCGCGGCTTTGAGGATGGACCGCGTATCATCCAGGTTGCGGAACGTGAAGACATTCTCTTTGTCGAGCCCGCTGATCGGAGGAAGAAAGGCATGGCTTCCGGTTGCGAGCAGCAGCTTGTCGTAAGAAGTGACGCTGCCGTCATCGCTTTTGATAATCCGGCCGATGGGATCGACGTCCGTGACGCGCACGCCCAGCCGCAGCCCGATGTGATTCTGTTGATACCACTCCAGGCTGTTGATGGTGATGTCATCGGCCGACCGCTCGCCGGCCAGCACCGAAGAAAGGAGAATGCGGTTGTAGTTGGCGTGCGTCTCGTCGCCGAACACGGTGATGTTGAACTTCGGCGCGTGGCTCAGAATCTGCTCCAGACAGGCGACTCCGGCCATCCCATTGCCGACAATGACTAGCTCTTCCATGGGGTTCTCCATTCACCGCAGAGACCGTGTTCACCGCAGAGACGCTGAGACGCCGAGAAGACCAAGGAACGAGTGGGAGCGCCTGCGTCGGTGGGCGTTCTGGTAGACACCCGAGCTTGGCGCGCAGAGGAGGCAGAGGGAACGTGCCGCTGAAGCGAATTCTTCCGCAGCGCCAGCCGCAGGTTGCCTCTGCCTTCTCCGCGCTCGAATCCGGCGCACGAGATGAATCCGCTACCGGCGCAGAAAACGGGCCCAGTCTTTCTGTGTTCTCCGCATCTCTGCGTCTCAGCGGTGATCATGACACCCTCTCCGTCCGCTCTACCTGCACCGCGCACTGCTTGAAATTCGGCTCTCGCGAGATCGGGTCAAACGCGCTCTGCGTCACCAGGTTCGAATTGGTTTCGACAAAATGAAACGGCATGAAGACCTGGCCGGGCGCGACGATTTCGGTGACGCGCAGCTCGATTCCGTCCACACGGTTTCGCTGCGAAATCACAGACACGCGATCGTGCGGCTTCAGCCGCAGGCGTTTCGCGTCGCGCGGATTCATCTCCAGCCAGGCACGTGGCGACAGGGTCTGCAGCGCGGCCACGGCGCCCGTCTTGGTGCGCGTGTGCCAGTGCTCGACGGTCCGGCCGGTATTCAGCACGAAGGGAAACTCCGCATTGGGCTGCTCGGGAAACGGCTGCCACTCGATCGCGAACAAACGCGCTTTTTGGTCGGGCGTCGGGAAGTGGCCGTCTTCGTACAGGCGCGGGCCGCCCCACTGCAATCCGCCGGCGCGCTCGATTTCTTCCCAAGTCATGGCGCTGTAGTCGCACAGTCGCCCGGCCGAAACGCGCTTCCATTCCTCGAAGGCGTCGCGCGTGCCGGTCCATCCGGGAAACAGTTCGTCGCGCACGCCCAGCCGGGCGGCGAGATCCAGGAAAATGTCGAAATCGGTTCGCGCTTCACCGGGAGGTCCAACCGCGCGGTTCACTTTGGTGACGCGCCGTTCGGAATTGGTGTACGTGCCTTCTTTTTCGCCCCATATGGCCGCGGGCAACATCAAATCCGCCAGTTCCGTCGTGGGCGTTGGATGAAAGCCGTCCTGCACGACCAAAAATTCCAGGTTTTCCAGCGCCTGCTTCAGCACACCGTAATTCGGGAAGGACACAATCGGGTTGGTGGCGATGATCCACAGCCCGCGGATGCGCTTGGCGAGCGCTGCTTCGATGATGTCGGGGTAGGCGAGCCCGCGCGCCGTGGGAATGCGGCTCGCCTCGATGTTCCAGAGGCCCGCGAGCTCGGCCCGGTCCTGCTCGTTTTCGAACTTGCGATAGCCCGGCAGGCTGGAAGTGAAACTCGCTTCCCGCGAACCCATGGCGTTGCACTGTCCGGTAATCGAAAACGGCGTGGCCCCGGGCCGGCCGATCTGGCCGGTCAGGAGGGCGAGGTTGTTGATCGCATTTACGGTCTCAGTGCCTTGCGTGGAGTGGTTGACCCCCATCGTCCAGCCGAGAAATGCCGCCTTGGCTCGTCCGTACAGCAGCGCCGTACGTTCGATCAGATCGGCGGGGAGCCCGGTTACGGCGGCGACGTGCTCCGGCGTGTACCGGCTCACCGAAACTGCAAGCTCGGCGAAGCCGCTGGTGTGCCGGTCGACGTATTCCCGGTTGATCAGCCCGTCGCGAATGAGAATGTGAGCAATGCCGTTGAGCAGCGCGATGTCGGTGCGCGGCTTGAGCGGCAGGTAGATGTCGGCAAGCATGGCGGTCTTGGTGACCCGCGGGTCCGCCACAATCACGGTTGCGTGTGGGTTGCGTTCCAGACGCGCGCACAGAATCGGATGGTTATCCGCGATGTTGGCGCCGATCAGCAGAATCACATCGGCCTTTTCGAGATCTTCATACGACCCCGGAGGGCCGTCGCTGCCGAACGAGCGCTTGTAGCCGGAAACCGCGCTCGCCATGCACAGCGTCGTGTTGCCGTCGTAGTGGCGCGTGCCGAACCCGAGTTGCACCAGTTTGCCGAGCGCGTAGAATTCTTCCGTCACGAGCTGACCGGTGCTGAGCACCCCCAGAGAATCCGGGCCATGCTTTTTCTGGATGTCACGGAAGCGCGTGACCATCGTGTCGAGCGCCTCGTTCCAGCTCACTCGCGCCAGCTTGCCGTCTTTTCGAAGCAGCGGGTACTGCGCGCGCGTGGACGCAGCCAGCGTGTGATGTTCAGAAAGTCCTTTGGGGCAGAGCTTGCCGCGGTTCACCGGGTGCTCCGGATTCCCGCGCACCGCCACCGCGCGGTTCTCCTTGATGCCGAGCAGAATGCCGCATCCCACCGAGCAGTATCCGCAGGTGGTCGAAACCCAGCGGTCGGCCACGCGCGAGGACGAAACCCAGCCGTGCGCCGGATCGTGCTCATAGGCATAGCGCTCGGAGAGGATGTCGAGCCCCAGCGCCCGCTTGAGGTTCACGCGGCCTCCTTGCGCAGGAACGATGCAGCCATGTTGCGCGGAACAACCGAAACAAAGAAGAGATAGCGCCCGAGCAATTCGCCGGCTGTTGCGACGAGCAGGGCGAGCGCCGGCAGGTGCACCAGCGGAAACGCGACGCCGCCAGCGATCAGCAGCGCGATGCGTAGCAGCAGGCGGCTCTTCAGGTCGTTGGCCAGCAGGCGGGCCGAAGCCCTCAGCTCAAATTCATCCGAGGCGGCCAGCTCGACGAAGCGCGTCACCAGGTTCAGCAGTTGCGCCGAGGCGGCGGCGAGCGTGAGCGCGGGCGGGATCGCTATGCCTAGGGCCGCCAGAAACAGCGGGCCGAGGAGCCAGGCAGTCAGATGGAAATCGAGCACCGTGTGCTTGCTGTTCCACGAAGGCCGGGCCGGAACCAGGTAGATAAAGGCGCTGGCGGTGATGCCGGCGAGACCCAGCAGCGCAGTTCCTGCTTCGGCCAGCCGCGCGGGAAGACCCAGAAAGGTCAGACCCGCGCACGCCGAAGCGGCCCCCGCAAATAGCGAAAACGTGAGCACTTCGCGGCTCAACCACGACCGCCGCCACATTTTGATGGCGCGATAGGCATGGATCGGCCGACCGAGGTGAAACATCGAGGATGAAAGCGAGAGCATCGCCACCGCAAGCGGAGCCGCGATCGCTACCAGCCCAGTGATGTGGAAGGCCGGGAGGCACAGAAACGCGCCTACCGCGAGTTGTGTGAACACCAGCATGAACACCAGCGGCCAATGCGGATGCTCGGGCCGGACGCGGTGGTAATCGGCCTTCTCCATGGTTGCCGCCACTTTTTCGGGAAGCGTAATGCGCGTGGTGGAAACCGTATGTTCCGCGGGCGGCATTCCGGGCGCGTTCGCCGCTGCGTGATCGGCGCGCCAGTCGGCGATGTTCACCAGTTCGACCTGAATCGCGCCCTCGGGACAGGCGTTCACGCAGGCCGGTTCGCGCCCTTCGGCGAGGCGCCCGTAGCACATATCGCACTTGCCCACCACGCCGCGCTCGGGGTTGTATTGCGGCACGCCGTACGGGCAGTTCCACGTGCAGTACTGGCAGCCGATGCAGGTGTCCGCGCTGTGCAGCACCAGGCCGGTCGCGGCATCCTTGCGATAGGCGTCCACGGGGCAACCGCGCAAGCAGGCCGCGTCCACGCAGTGATTGCAGCCCATGGATAAATAGAAGCGTTGCGTGAACGGATAGGCGCCGCCTTCGATTTCGCCAACGTGCCGCCAGTTCCGCTCAATCGGGTTATTGTTCTGCTCCGCGCAGGCCACTTCGCAGCACCGGCACCCGATGCACTTGCTCATATCGAAGTGGAAGCGGTACTGCTCGCCGGCTTGAGGCAGCCGGGACGGAATCAGGCCCGTGCCATCACTCACACAGAAGTGGGGGTGACCTTCGCGTGCCCGGTCGAGCAGTAATAATGACAAGCGTCCTCCGTTCGCAAAAATGCTCAAGGACGCCTGGGTCCTGCGAGTACAACCCTGTACTGGACTCAGGTTACCGATCCGAACCGTGGAAATCCAATCGAAAGAATGGATTCCGAGCGGAAGAAATATTTATGTTAAGACACACAAGTGATTGAAAAAACGGGCTGTATGCGACGGCCAAGCAGTTGAAGTCCCGCGACTTAGGTTCGCTTCAGCGCCTGGCTAATCCGGGCTATCCGGCTTGACACCTACAGACCCAGATAATAGAATGAACCCACCGAACGGGCGGTAGCTGTTTACTTCCTCGCGACGGTCAGTTACCGGCAACGTGAGTTGGAGGTCATTTTTGAAAATGAGAGCGATGCTCGGTGTCTGGGCGGCGGGTTTGGGGTTGCTTTTGGCAGGTCCGGCGCTCGCGCACCACTCATTTGCAGCGGAATACGATCAAAGCAAACCGATTAAGGTTTCGGGCACGGTAACCAAACTGGAGTGGACGAATCCACATGCCCGGTTCTACGTAGATGTGAAGGACGCCGAGGGCAAGGTCACCAATTGGAATTTCGAACTGGGTAGCCCAAACGTATTGATTCGTCAAGGCTGGCGACGCACGGCCCTTAAAGAGGGCGACCAGGTTACGGTGGAAGGCTATGTGGCGAAGGACGGAACCAATCTGGCGAATGCACGCCGCGTGACCCTGCCCGACGGTCGTAAGGTGTTCGCCGGTTCCGCGGAATCCGATGGCGGGCCCACGCAATAATCTGTAGCAAATTTCTGCATTTGGAGGCATTACCATGAGAGCAATGCTGGGGATATTGGCGGCAGGCGTTGGCCTGTTGATTTCCGCGACGCCTGTGCGGGCGCACCATTCGTTCGCGGCCGAGTTTGATGACAAACAGCCCGTGACTCTGAAGGGCACGGTCGCCAAGATCGATTGGATGAATCCGCACATCTGGATCTACATTGACGCTAAAGATGAAAGCGGCAAGGTTACGCGGTGGCAGTGCGAAGGCGGCCCGCCAAACACGCTCGCGCGGAACGGCTGGACGAAGAACGCCCTAAAAGAAGGCGACCAGGTGACGATCGAGGGGTTCAAGGCCAAGGATGCGACGAACACCTGCAATGGCCGCTCGGTGATGCTGCCGGATGGACGGAAAGTGTTTGCCGGATCGGCCGAAGACGGCGGTCCGAACAAGGGCGCAAAGCAGTAGGGCTCGGAATTTACTCTGCGGGTAGTAGCTGGGGTAGTGGTCTGCCCGGGGATGTAGGAGAACTTTGAAATGAAAGTGCGTTTTCACGAGTGGGCAGGCACGACGGTATTGGCACTGGCGATGGTTTCGTTCGCGCCGGTGCCGGCAGCGGCCCAGAGGGGTCCCAAACCACCGGAAGGGCCGGCGCCGAAATTGAACGGGAAGCCGGATTTCAGCGGGCTGTGGCAGCGGCCGTACGTGCCGGATATGTCCGTGACCTCCCGCAATGGCGATCAAGTCGCGGACCCCTCGCTGCCGGACGCGAAGCCTGTTGCGGGCCAAGCGGAGCGTAAAGGTCCGCCGGGACCGCCGCCCAAAGAACTACCCTTCACGGCGGAAGGCAAGCGAGTCTGGGAATCGTACGACCCGGCAAAGGGCGATTATACGGGTAGCTGCCTGCCGTTCGGGCTGATTCGCTCGATGAACTCACCGGACCCGATTCAGGTGATGCAGAACGACCACTATTTTGCGTTGCTGTACGAGCAGAACACGTGGTTCAAAGTCTTTCACATCGACGGGAAACCGCATCGCGATGACGTGGCGACCTGGTTTGGCGATTCAACCGGGCGTTGGGACGGCGATACGCTGGTGGTCGACACCATTAACTTCAATGGAAAAACCCGGCTCGATACGATCGGCCATCCGCATAGCGACAAGCTGCACACGGTCGAGCGCTTCAGCCGGCCGGATCTCGGGCACATCCGTTACGAGATTACGATCGACGATCCGGCATATTACACCAAGCCGTGGAAGAACAACCGGACCTTCACGCTACGACCGGACTGGGAAATCATGGAATACTCCTGCGAAGAAAACAATAAGGATTTCCTGGAAGGGCACATCAAGGGCGGGCTCAACCCCGAGAAGTAGGCGAGCGGCCCGGCTATCCAAGGCTTTGGTGCTCAACCGGCGAATCCGGCCGATCGGTTTTCTGGCGCTTCTGGCGTGGTTCAGTTTCCTTCCGCTTCTGAGGCCTGCGGGCTCTCCCCTTCTGAGAGTGTTTCCGGCGAGCCCGTCAATCCCCGGGCTGGCTTATCGCGGAGAATTCAGCTACACGCAGGCGTATTCACCGTCCGGATCGCAATGGGCGCCCGGGCTAGACGAGCGCGAAGTCTTCTTTGCCAGTCTCCGTCATTCAGAAGACGCGGCGAGAAGCTGGGAGATCCGGCTCGGCAAGGGTGGACAGTTGTACTCGATTCGCGGCCCGTACGGCGAGAGCCAGGCGCCGCAAACCCAGCGCGATGCTCATTGGATGGACCAGATCTTCCAACTAGTAGGGGTCAATCGCGCAGAGAACGGGACGGCGCCCGGTCACGCTTATTTTGTGCATCAGGCCGGCGACTACCTGCGCAGTCCGATTTTGACGCGCACCTTTTATTCGCCGATGCTGGCCAGCGATTTTTCAGCATCGTCCCGCGAGGCGACCGTTCTGAACTGGGGCCAACAGGCTCACATCCCGAATGTGCACCGGGCGGGCTTGCTGTATTACGAGCGGTTGAAGGATCTGGGTTCCGGGGTCGTCGAGATCACATATGTGGTCTACAACTTCGGGAAAGACCCGATCGATTACCTGAACACGCCATGGGGCGGTGTTCGCAAATCGGCATTACCCATCACGCTGGCTGCAAATGCGGACGGGTCGGCACGGAGGATCAGCGCGAGTTTCTCCTCTGAGCAGTTCATCAATCTGCGGGATTGCGGGGGGTGGATTGCCTGGACGAAGGACGCTGAAACAGCTTCCAGCCCCGCGCTGGCGCTGGTGTTCGGCGGCGACGCCGAGCCCCGGCCCGCGTACCGGAGCGCAGCGGCGCGGTTTCGCTACGGGACGGGTCCTCCGGAGAACGACTTCGAGGTGGTGGAACTCGACCCCTTCCTGACGCTCGCACCTGGTGCAGCCGCGTTCTTTCGCGTATACCTGGTCAGCGGCATGCTGGGCCCAGTGCAACGTCTGGCGAATGAACTTGCGCCACGGGCGACGAGCGGCCTGCTTACCTGGACCGCGGACACGGCCGACCTCTTGCCCATTTACCGTCAGATGACAGGCGCTCACACGGTGCTGACCAGCGACGCGCCCGGCCGGCAAAAACCGCAGTTCTATACGTTCGCGCAGCCGATTCCCGGCAGCGTGCCCCTGTTCGTTCTGCGCGAGGCGCGCAGCGGCGAGCTTCGGCTGAGCACCGATCCGTGCGAGTTGTGCACGACCGTTCTGCTCGGCAGCGACCTTGCCCAGGAGCCCTATGATGGCGTGCTCCAATACGCGGGATTCCTCGGGTATGTCGTGCAACGGCAGCCCGGCCGGCGAGGCCCGCTTCGATTCGAAAAGCTGGCAGATCGCATCCGGGACCGGTCTTACTTTCCCGCGAGCGGTGCGAACCGCGAGCTTTCGGTCGTTACCGCAGCCCGCAAACCGCACGGGAAAGATCATTAGAACCCGGCTGCTCTTTCTCCTGCGGCGACCGCCGTTGTACACTGGGCGAATCGTGCCGTAGTTTGTGATCGACCGCGAAATCGGGCGGGATCAACTCGAGCAGATAAGCTCCACGGAGAGCGGCGATTCATGAAACGATTCGGTTGTGCGGTGGCGATGCTGAGCTTGTGGACGGGGCTTGGACTGGCGCAGAAGACCGAAGAGCTCGTCAACGATGGGAAGAATCCGGCGAACGTGCTGACGCAGAGCATGGGCTACAGCCGGACCAGTTATAGCCCGCTCACGCAAATCAATAAATCCAACGTCAAACGCCTTGTTCCGATCTGGAGCACGAGCCTGATGAACGACCAGGGCGAGCTCGCGCAGCCGACGGTTTACCAGGGCGTGATGTACGTCGTGAACGGCAGATGGAGCTTCGCGATCGATGTGGAGACGGGGCGGCAGATCTGGCGGACGCCGGTGGAGCTGGAGCCGGATGTGCACCGCACCGCCATCAACCGCGGCGCGGCAACCATCTACAACGGCAAGCTGTTTCGCGTGACCATTGACAACCATCTGCTCGCGCTGGACATGAAGATGGGCGCGGTTTTGTGGAATCAAAAATTCGCGGATGCGAAGGATGGCTACTACGCCACAGGCGGGCCGATCGTGGCGAATGGCGTGTTGATTTCCGGCGTGGCCGGCGGCGAATCGACCACGCGCGGATTCCTCGACGGATGGGATCCCGACACCGGCAAGAAATTGTGGCGGCGTTATACGATTCCGGCGCCCGGCGAGCCGGGCTCGGAAACGTGGCCGAAGGACGGCGAGGCGTGGTCGCAGGGCGGCGGTCCGACGTGGCGGTCCGGTTCCTACGATCCGCAACTCGACTTGGTGTATTGGGGAGTGGGCAATGCCGAGCCGTATGATCCTCGCCCGCGGAACGGCCTCGACAGCCTGTTCACGAACAGCGTGCTCGCGATCCGGCCGAAAACCGGCGAAGTGGCTTGCTATTACCAATACACACCAAACGATGTCTATGATGTGGATGCGACCGATGAGCAGGTGCTGGCGGATCTTCCGGTGAGTGGCCAGATTCGCAAAGTGATGATTCAGGCAAATAAGAATGGCTTCCTGTATGTTCTGGACCGGACGAATTGCAAGCTGATCGCGGCGCATCCGTACGTGAAGGTGAATTGGGCGACGGAGATCGATCCGGCGAGCGGGAGGCCGCTGCTAACCGATATCTACAAGCGGTTTGCGGCCGGGGAAGAAGTGGAAATCTGGCCGTCACGGGGGACGAATGCCGTGCCGATCGCGTTGAATCCCAAGACCGGCCTGGTATACATCAGCTCCTGGAATGTGCCACGGATTCAGAAGCTGGCACCGCCGACACCGGTGGTGCATGGCGGCACGACAACGGGCGTCACGGCGCGATTTCCGTCGAACCAGGCGAGCGACATTTTCGGTTATTTTGAGGCG
>Ga0335078_10017675_pt1 | contig 10601 bp, 10 predicted proteins | sample Lox_Sample_32_FD_206711 | JGI IMG/M metagenome (GOLD analysis project Ga0335078, IMG submission 206711) | Soil microbial communities from Loxahatchee National Wildlife Refuge, Florida, United States - Lox_Sample_3.2 | ecosystem: Environmental > Terrestrial > Soil > Wetlands | place: USA...
GCGATGCTGTTGCTATTGCAAGCCGCGGTGCTGTAGGGCGCCCAAATGGTGGATGTGTTCGTGGATCCATTGCTCGAAAAATCCCAGTTGCCCAGATAGGCCGGCGTGCCGTCAGCTTCCTGCACCTGGAACCCGTTCGGGTCGAGCATGAAGTAGCTATTCTCCTTGTAGTGGTGGATACGCTCCTCGAAGGTGACCTGGGTGCCCTTCACCGGCTTCCAGTCGAGCGCCATGTTGTACTCGTCGGTGGAATGGCGCTGGAGCAACTCCATCAAGGCGTTGTACTTGATGACGCCGCCCGAGCGCACCGGCAGCAGCGACGGGCCCTGCATGATGTTTTGCGAGTAGCCTAGACGGACGCTGAACTTCGACAGCGGATCGAGGGTTAGATCGGTGTCGGTCATACGCCGCACCGAGTTGGTGAACACCGAGGAGTGCTGCGGCTGCTGCCACGGCAGTTGACCGGTGGGCGCCGCCGAGGGGCCGATGGGGAGAGTGATGCCCGCGGGCAAGTTCGGATTGCCCAGCAGATCGTAGTCAAAGTACTGGCGGTCGCGGCGGAAGATGCCGTTGAACTCATACACCTTGGCCTTGCTCATGGAGAGCTTGGCAAAGTTGTAGGGATCGCCGCCAAAGCCGGAACCGGTTGCGCGCACATCATCGACCCAGGCGTGCTTGTTCGTGTCCAGCTTGTGCAGTTCCACGGTCTCGCCACTGACGCGGGGACCGGACTGCAGGTTAACCAGGGTGTCGTACATCGCGCCGGAGTGGACCGTGTCGTTCACGCGGCCGCTCAGGTCCACCGTATAGTGTGCGGAGTAGCCTTGGGGCGTGGTCATCTTCGAGGTGCTCGCCGCCGGTTCCTGGGCCAGGGCGATGCACGCTGCCATCGGCAAGGCGATGGCCAGACCGGCGGCCAAAAGACTCATGCGGGTCGACTGTGCATGCAGGTAACGTTTGAAAAAGCCAGTATTCATAAAAGCCTCACTTCGTAACCAATCGTGTCGCATCAAAACCTGTTTGCAGCTGATCCGCCCTCCTCGCAGCCTTCCGGACCACTGCATGGGAGGCTGCCAGGAGCCTTTAGCGGAGGAAAGCCGGATCGAGATTCGAGCCATGAATCATCGTGTGGCAGTCGATACAGGGCGTTACGTCGGCTGACTGGGTCCACGAGAAGTTATGGATCGCGTTTGTCGCCACCATGCTGTGGCACTGGGAGCACAGCACGTTGATCGTCGGCATGTTCAACAGCCGAGCGTTCTGCGAGCCGTGCGGCGTGTGGCAGGCGAGGCAACCCTCACCCTTCACCGCGGCATGCTCGTAGACATACGGTCCGCGCTTCTCCATGTGGCACTTGGTGCAAATCGCGTTCTGGTCGGCAGTCGATCTGAGGTTATTCGCTGCGAAAGTTCCGTGGGGGTCGTGGCAGTCACTGCACGTCACCGCTCCCTCGTTCACCTTGTGGTGGAAGGGCATGGAAAACTGCGGCTTCACGTCGTTGTGGCACTGGAAGCAAAGTGTGGGCTGCGGCGCCTTGAGCAGCGCCTCATCCTTGCTGCCGTGAATGCTGTGGCAATTGATGCAGCCGACGTTTGCCTTGGCGTGCGGCGAGCGCTGGAAGTTGGGATGCGCGCCGGCGTGACAGCCCAGGCACTTTTCATCCACTTCTTTCGCCGAATGCTTGGTGGGGTCGAAAATCTTGGTTACATCGCCGCCGCCGGCCACGTGCTCGCTGCCCGGCCCGTGGCAGTTCTCGCAGGTCGCGCCGTTGTGGTTTCCCGGCATCAGGGCCATCTTGGTGTGAGGATTCGAAGCAAATCCTTTGCTCACCTGTTCGTGACAGGAGGCGCAGGTGTCAGAGCCCACATAGTCGGCCTTCACTTCCCCGTTGGACGCGGTCGAGCCTTTGGCGCCTGACGGCGCAGCAGCCAGGGCCGTGGCGCAGAGCAAGCCCGCGCCGAGGAGAATCATCAAAAACACTCGCAGTCCCGAAAGATTTCCGGGAGCCGCACCGAACATCCGCGTTGCCGGCCTATTTGTATGCATGCAAAATACCGCCTTCAAAAGAACTTCCTGGCACAACCTCAAACCAACCGCAGCAGGCAATTGGCGCTGCGTGTGGCGTTTTCATCACGTGAGCGTGAGCACCGTAGATACCCCTTGACGGCCTTACGCCGGTGTGGAACGTCACCACATGCACGTGAGATTACGTTCTTCGAAGCAGGGCCAGCGGTGATGCTCGTCACATGGGATGGGTCGGCGGATTTGGGCTCGAAAATTCTGCTGCGTCATCGCTTTGCGGTCCTGGAGTGACGGGGGATTCCATCTCTTCCGTCACACCTTGTGATCGTGCTCCCGATGAACGTGAGCCCCATCACATCCAAGCCCCCCCGGCTGAAGCAAACTCAAACTGGATGCCTCTATCCGAAAGGACCGCAGGTATCCCGGCCTCAGCCGCAGCTCGAGCACCGACAAGAATGGCGCGGGAACGGCAGGAGGGCGGGCCGAATTGGACGAGAACGGATGAAGACTATGGCCGACACGCAGATTTCGTTGGAAGAGCAGACCCGGCCGAGACAGATGGGCCGGCCGTCACCATTGGGTTGCGCAGCTTGCGCCAATCGCCGCCCCGGTTGGTTTTGCTCCTTAGGCAGCGCCGTTCTGGCCGACCTGGAGCTGGCGACAAGCACCATTTCACTTCCTGCGCAGGCTTCGCTTTTCACGCAGGGCGAGGACGCCCGCTGCCTGTATCTCATTTGCAGTGGCTATCTGAAGCTGACCGCCGGCCGGCGGGAAGACCGGCATATGATCGTGCGCGTTGCCGGTCCCGGATCCATGCTTGGGCTGTACGCGGTGCTTTCCCACGGCGTTTACGAGGTCACGGCGGACTCATTGACGGCGGCCCAGTTGCGCCCGGTCGAACGCGATCGGTTCCTAACTTTTCTGCGCAGCCATAAGGAAGCCCAATTGCGCGCCGTGCAGTGCATCTGCCAGGAGTACCGCTTCGCATTGCAGGATGCCTGCCGCATCGCACTGGCGGAGACAGTGGCCGCGCGCCTCGCGCGCCTGCTCATCGAGCTTTCCCATCAGATCGGCGAGCATACTGAAACCGGCGAATACCGCTTCCCCTTGCTGCTGACGCACGAAGAGATGGCCTCGATGACCTGCACCACCCGCGAAACAGTCACTCGCACCTTGGGCCAATTCCGCAAAGAAGGCTGGATCTCCATCGAGGAATCGATCCTTACGCTGCACAATCCCGACCGGTTGCAGAGCCTTATGTAGTCTCGGCAGACAACTCGCCATGCCTTCCGAGCAACGGCGGAGGTCCGTCTTTTAGGCTCCCATCCCGCCACTTTCCCCAGTCCAAGAGCTATGATCTTTGAAGAGCCATCCCAATCAGGGCCGGAGTCAATTGCTCGTATGAATCGCTTTTTTCCCTTGATTTCTGTTGTTCTGCTCGCGTACGTCGCTGCCGCCCAGACCCCTTCTTCCGACACGGCTGCCTCAGCCCCTTCGGGGGCGGTTGAGCCCGGAGTCACCACGACGGTGAGTCCCGAGGTGGCGCAGTTCCAGAAGATCGAAGACAGCTGGTCGGACGCCGTCAACCGGCGCGATCAATATGCATTGGAACTGGTGCTATCGCCGTTGTTTGTCGACGTCTCCGCCCAGGGTGACGTGACCACGCGCAATCAGCAGGTGGTGGCTGTTATCAGCGGCCAGGACAAGGCCCTCTCTCTCACCCAGAGGGTCGTCACCGTGCGCATGCTGGGCGATATCGCCGTGGCCAACGGCACTTATACCCTGCATCACAAGGTGAATGGGGCCGAAATCGAAGAGAAAGGCGTGTTTACGCACGTATTTGAACGCGAGCGTGGAGGCTGGCTGTGCATCAACTCGCAGCGCACCGTGCTGCGCCAGGACAACAGCAAGCAGAAGAAATCCTCCACCGCTGAGACCCCCTTCCACATTCCATTCCTCACAAAAAGCGACAAAGGACCGCAATAGGCAACCGGAGCATGGCGACCGGCTCCGGCGCGCTGACGGCGCATCGTGCATTGGGTCACTTGAGCCGGCCGGTCTCAAGGCCGCTGCTGCAATGCCGATAAGACGACCGGGCGCGTGCATCGCCCGGCCTGGGGCAGAAGCGCGCCTCGCATCGCAGGAAAGGGTCCAATCTCATGAAGCGATCATCCTTGGGGATGCGTTTTCTTGTGGCCACACTTCTCGGCGTTATTCTTACCTGCGCAGTGTGCGCGATCGGCGCATTGTGGCTGGCGAGCAAATGGATTTCGAGCGCGGTCGCACAGGAATGCAATCAGCAGCTCAACGAAGTCATCGGACGCCTGACGACGGTCGACACGATGGCCCGTGCGCAGGTCGAAGCCGCCATGCGCGTGCTGGTGGATGCCGGTCGAGCGAAGGGTGTGCCCTCCGTGAAGGGCCAAACTGAACTGCAAGGCAAATCTGTTCCCAATTTGACACTCGGCACCGAATCGCAGGTGATGAGCTTTGGCGTCGTGGACCGGGTCAAGGAGTTGGCAGGATCGACGGCCACACTCTTTGCCTGGGACGGTCATAACTTCGTCCGCGTGACCACCAATGTGCTGAAGCCCGATGGCACGCGCGCCGTGGGTACAGTTCTCGACCCCGCGGGCAAGGCTTTCGCCGCCCTGCACGCGGGACAGTCTTTCGAAGGTGTCGTCGATATCCTGGGCGTTCCCTATATCACGAGCTATGCACCCATGACCGACGCGGCAGGCAGGCTGGTGGGAGCGTGGTACGTCGGCTACCGACTGGATTCGATTGTTGCGCTGGGAAAGAGCATCGAAGAGGCAACCATTCTCGACCACGGCTTTGTGGCATTGGTGAAACCGACCGGAGATCTCATTTTTCATGGCCAACAAATCTCGGATGCCGGGCTGGACGAGTTGCGCAAGAATTCGCGCGGCTGGACGATGCGGGAAACGCCTTTTCCCGCCTGGGGATACAAGGTTCTCGTGGCCTATCCGAATCTCGACGTTTTGAAGTTGGAGTTGAAGATCATGGCTTTGCCGGCCGCGGGCACAGTGCTCATGGTGGTCGTCATTCTGATCATTCAACTCGTGACCCTGCAAAGACTCATCCTGCGCCCGGTTTGCAATTTGACCGATCACCTCAAAACCGCCGACCTGAATACGCTGCTCGACTCGGATCAGAACGACGAGATCGGCGCCCTGGCGCAGAACTTCAATGAGTATGTGCTGGGTTTGCGGCGGACTCTATTCAGAGTGCGCAGCGGTTCGACGGCCACGACCGGCAAATCCAACGAAATTCGCGGCATTTCGCATACTGCGGTGGCGCGCATGGCCGAGCAGCGTCAACACGCCGAAGAAACGGCCGCAGCCGTGGAAAAGCTCTCGCGCGACATCGCCAACATTTCCAATCACACCGAGGATGCCTCGCGGCAGGCCAAGGCGGCGGCAGGCGCGGCGCGCAAGGGCGCGGATCTGGTGGCCTCCTCCACGCGATTCATGCAGGAGCTCTCCGAAGACACGCAGCAAAGCGCCGGACGGCTGGCTTCGCTGAGCCAGCGCGCCGAGGAGATCGGCTCGATTGTCGGCGTGATCGAAGAGATTGCCGCCGGAACCAACCTGCTGGCGCTGAATGCCTCGATCGAAGCCGCCCGCGCCGGAGAACACGGCCGCGGTTTTGCGGTGGTCGCCGGAGAAGTGCGGCGCCTGGCCGAGCGCACCGCACAAGCCACGCAGCAAGTTGCCGAACTGGTGCGGGGCATCAAGGACGAAACCGCACAAACTGCCACCGGCATCCGCGCCGCGTGCGATCGCGCGATTGGCGGTGCGGAAACCATTGCCAGCCTGAGCAGCACCTTCCAGGAGATTGCTGGACTGGTGATTGAGGTGGAAAGCCGCGTGGACCAGATCGCCCAGAGCGCACACGCGGAGGCAGCCGCCGCCGCAGCGGCCAGCGGCGCCATGCGTACGGTGGCTACGACCTCCCAGGAAAGCGCACGCGGCGCGGAGCAGGTGGTTGCGGCCACAGGCGAGCTGCTCGAAACCGCCCACACTTTGGAATCCATGGTGGAGCAGTTCCGTTTGACGGAGTTGCCGGAAGACCGGGCCGCGTAGCGCGGATGCACCAATGTGAGCGGCAGTGCCGGCGTCGATCGCTTCGGACCTTTGCCGGACACACGGCAAAAAGGCGCGTGTATAACAAAGACATGCGGCAAGTCCCGGCTTTGATTGCCTTCCTGGCGGCATGTGCCTTGCTTTCTCCGGCGCAGAAACCCTCTGCCGATCCGCTGACACTGCTGAACCACATGGAGGGAAGCTGGATTCTCCGAGGAACCATCGCTGGAAAGCAGACGACGCACGACGTCGAAGGGCGCTGGGTGTTGCGGCACGAGTATCTGGAGCTGCATGAGGTTTCGCGCGAGAAGAACGCACAAGGCGAGCCCGCCTATGAGGCGATCGCCCTCGTTAGCTGGGATCCAACAGCAAACCAGTATGACTGCCTGTGGCTGGACTCATCAGCCGGCGGAGCGCTGTCGTCGCAAGTCACCTGCCGGGCGACGCCGTCGGACGACTCGATTCCTTTCGTCTTTACGATCTCGCCATCGGAATCGATTCACACCACGTTAACCTACCGCAAGGCGACGGATAGCTGGCAGTGGCTCATCGACAATGACGCGAACGGAAAGATCGAACGCTTCGCCGACGTCACGCTCTCAAGAATCAAGTGATGCATCAAGGCATTTCTGCTTCAGGGATAGCTCTTGTGAGTTTTGGGGCCGGTGGCGATTTCTTGAGGAAATCGCCCCTTGACGGCGGAGGCTCCGGCGTACATCTGAAGGAGAAATGCTGTAGCGCACAAGAACGCGCTCGTTTCTATTTCCCGTGTGCTGCCCTCGTCGCTGCAACCGCCTCAAGCACGTTCACGTCTACATCCGCGAGCTTCTTGATGTAGAGGCACCCTTTTCCGGTGGTGTGCTTACCAAGCCGGGCAAGCAACTTCTCAGCGCCACGAAAGCCTATCGCGCCGTACAGCACGTGCGCGGCCTTGCGCGGCGAAAAGCCCACGATGGGCATCTCGCCTTCACGGCCGCTCTCGTAGATATAGTGGTAGCTGCCGAAGCCGACGATCGACGGTCCCCACATGGCGGGCTCGATGCCGGTGACCTTCTGCATCAACCTGGCCAGGACCCTGGCGTCCGCACGCCGCTCATCGCCGGCACACGCATCGAGAAACGTCCGAACGCTTACGGTTGTGGGTTTGGTCTTATTCTCTGCCATGAAGAATCTGCCTGCGGGATCCCGTAGGTCGGCTAGAGCGCCGCCAGGGCCTCGGCCTGGGTGGGGAACAGTCCCGCGTACCTGGTGATGCCGACCATGGTGAAGACTTTGGTGAAGTGCGGGGAAAGGCCGAAGCAATACACTTTCTGGCCTGCGTTCGCGGCTTCGATCATCAACTGAATCACCAGGGCGATGCCGCTCGAGTTAATGTAGTCGACGCCCGTGAAGTCGAGCAGGACGAGCTTGGTAGTCTCCTTGGGCAGCGATTGGTATGCGCCCAGAACCGCATCTTTCGAAGTGCTGGCGATATCGCCCTCAAAGCGGAGAACCGCAACTCGATGGCCGGCGGGTGTGGTCAGCTGGTCAACACGGGATTTGGTCTCAGTTTGCACTTGTCGATTTCCTCCGCTTACTTTGGGTTTACCAACTCGATCTCTGACCGCGTGAAATCGTACTGTGGCATCCCGGTTTCCCGAGTCTCAAAATCGCGACCTGCACCCCAGCGCGCAAAGATCGCTCGTTGGGGACCCCGGAGACGCGGGGCACCCAAGAGTGGTGCAGGGCCAATCGGTCAGAACACTTGCTTTATTCGGCGCCTCTATCCAGCTTAATCAACAGGCGCACATAGCTGCTTTTGCCATCCCGGCCTGTAACCCACTCGGCTTCGTCCACCAGAGCCTGAATGAGGAACATGCCCAGGCCGCGCGCGTCTTCTTGGCCATGCATCTTGCGATCGATGTCGGGCCTGGCGGGCTGTTTCTTGATGCCGCTGCCGTCGTCAATCACTTTGACTTCCAGGGCGTCGGGTTCGGCGCGCAGGACCACGCCCACGGAAAGCTTCTCATTGAGTCGGTTGCCATGCTCGATGGCATTGATGCAGGCCTCGGCCACCGCGGTTTTCAGATCTTCGATGCGGTCCTCGGGAAAGCCCATCAGCTTGGCCACTGCCGAGGCCGTACTCATGGCCACTTTTTCGTAGCCCAGCCGCGTAGGCAGCTTGACTTCCACCGTGGTGGATTTGGACTCCCTCATCCCGGCATCTCCGCCGCATGCGATCCGTGGCATAGCGCCAATGCGGTCATGTCGTCCGCCTGTGGACCGCCATCGGCAAAGGCTTCGATGGCCGTCCACAATGCATCGAGAATACCATCGGCATTCCGGGAGGAGCACTTCAAAAACTCATCCATAAGCCGTTCCGGCCCAAACTCTTCATCCCCCCTGAAGACCTCGGTCAGGCCGTCGGTATAGAAGAGCAGCCGCGCGCCCGCGGGAAAACCACGCCGCTCGCCCGTGTAGCTCATGCCGGGCAACAGGCCCAGCGGCGCGCCGGCGGCGTTGAATTGGTAGGCTGGGTTGCCGGGCTCGACGAGGAAGCCGGGATTGTGGCCGGCGTTGACGACTTCGATCTCGCCCGCCTCAGGATGCAGGCGCAGAAAGATCGCCGTCACATAACGCCGCCGCGCCTCTTCGCCTTCGGTCCAGTGGTGCTGGTTCATGCGCGTGGCGAGCTCGTCGAGCGCCATACCCGCAACAGCCATGCCGCGAAAGGACGCGCGAAAGCTCATCGACATAATGGCCGACGCCAGCCCCTTTCCGGCCACGTCGGCTACGGCCATCAGCAGGCTGCCATCGGGCTGTTCCACAATGTCGAGATAGTCGCCTCCCACCTCGTAACAGGCGTCGGAGCGGAAGGCCACCGAATACGCAGGAATCTCGGGCAGCTTTTGCGGCAGGAGCGAGCGCTGGATGCGGCGCGCCGCCTCCAGGTCCTGATGGAGCCGCGCGAATTCCACATTGCGCTTGTGGTTGCGCGCATTTTCAAGCGCCACCGCGGCCTGCAGCGCCAGGCCTTCAAGAAAATCGGCCTCGTAGAGCGTCAATTCGCGCCCGCCCGGAGATGCGACCAGCAGCTCCGTCATCTTCTTGCCGTCGCGATCGGCGAGTGGATAGACGAAAGGCGTTTCCTCGTCAACCGCGGCGGCGCCATAGGCCAGTTCGGTGCCGGAAAATGCAGCTCCGGCCATCTCCAGCTCGCGCACCACAATGCGCAGCGTCGCCTCCAGCACTTCTTCCTCGCGGATGGTGGAGTGCACCTGGCGCGAGGCCTCAAGCAGCGCCTGCAAGCGCGCCACCTGCTGCTGCAACTCGATGGTTTCGCCGCTGGCTGCAAGGCTTCCCTCTGCCGCCATCATGACCCCCGTGGAATCTCACTGTAACACGCCGTTCCCAGGGAAGGTGCGGCTCGAGGTGGCAAACTTGCCTTGGGGGCTATAATGCCCGGCAACAGTCCAACGCCACGGAAAATGTCCTGAAAGGAAATAGGCCATGATCGCCTGGACTCGCGCTGTATGGACCGGCTTTCTGAGCTGGCTGATCCCGTTTATCGCCGGATTTCTGCTTTTTCCTTTGAAGAGAACCAATGCCCCGCTTTTTAGCACGGCGATGTACCTGGTGGTTCTGGTCACCGCGGGGGCCCTCCTACATCTCTATTTCCGCAAGCGCGCCGTAGCCGTGCGCGAAGCGGGTTTGGTGGGAGTTCTCTGGCTGGCCATCAATCTCATCCTGGACTACCCGATGTTCGCCTATGGGCCGATGAAGATGACCGCGCTTGGCTACTACTCGGAGATCGGTCTGGTCTACCTGACGTATCCGGTGTTCGCGATGCTGGCGGCGCGGCTGACAAAACGCTAAGCGTTTTGCAAAGGTGCACGGGGCTGCTGGAAGGCAGTGGACCAGTTTGGATTTCCGCAGGGTCCGACGCGGATTCTAGTCATCCCGAATCTTGCACTCGCGCCGGCCTAACGTTGTCTCTGCTTCTGGAAATAGGCTGACTTCTATCGCACAAGAGACCGAAACCATTGTGCCAATTGCTCTTCAGACATCACGCCGGATGCAACCGCCAGCATTGTGCTTACGACTGCCTCGTCGGACGCGTCCATCATGTACCCGTTCAGATCAAGGAACGATTCCGCGACGACGTAGGCCGTACGTTTATTGCCATCAAGAAAGCCATGATGGTTGCAAGGTCCGAATGCGTAAGCAGCCGCTAACCGAGCGGCATCGGGCTTGCCGTGCGCCAACAGATTGCGCGGCCTGGCAAGCGCGGAATCGACCACAGCCAGGTCGCGGACGCCACGCATTCCGCCATGTTCTGAAATCTGTTCGTCATGAATGGCGAGCACAGCATCAAGCGGAACCCATACCCATCGATGGGATTTCACTTAGCCAGCTCCCGCAGTGCGTTGCGACGCCGTTTCATCACCTTGCGGGCCGACGCCATGGCCTTTTCGAATTCGGGATCAAATGGGG
>Ga0335078_10017677_pt1 | contig 10600 bp, 10 predicted proteins | sample Lox_Sample_32_FD_206711 | JGI IMG/M metagenome (GOLD analysis project Ga0335078, IMG submission 206711) | Soil microbial communities from Loxahatchee National Wildlife Refuge, Florida, United States - Lox_Sample_3.2 | ecosystem: Environmental > Terrestrial > Soil > Wetlands | place: USA...
TTCCTGCCCGAACTCCGCAGCCATTGCGAATGCCGTCGGAATCGGGGGAACTCGGGCCGGCTCCATTTGCCGACGGCGACCGCTATGAAATCGAGCCAATGTCCACGATGCGGAAGCGCATCGCTGAACGGATGGTCGAAAGCCGTCACATATCCGCGCATGTGACCTCGATTATGGAAATCGATTTTACGGAGACGGCAAAACTCAGGGACAAGCTCAAAGGCGAATACCTAAGCCGCGATGGAGTTCGCCTCACGTTTATGCCTTTCATCATCAAGGCCGTGATTGAGGGCATAAAGAAATGGCCGATTCTGAATTCGTCGGTCTGGGGCGATCAAGTCGTCTATAAGAAAGACGTTAATGTCGGAATTGCCGTCGCACTCGACTGGGGACTGATTGTGCCGGTTATCCGCAACGCCGATGAGAAATCACTGCTCGGACTTGCGCGCGCGGTGAACGACCTGAGCGACCGCGCCCGGTCTAAACAGCTTAAGCCAGATGAGGTTCAGGGAGGCACCTTCACAATCACGAATCCCGGTGGGTATGGAAGTCTGGTCGGAACGCCGATTATCAATCAGCCGCAGGTGGCGATACTTGGTGTAGGAGTGATTAAGAAGCGGCCCGTGGTGATCGACGACGCTATCGCGATCCGGCAGATTGGGTATTTTGGATTGAGCTTTGACCATCGTATCATCGATGGCGCGATCGCGGACCAGTACCTGGCAACCGTCCGCGACACGATCGAAGCCGCTAACTACAACTCGTAACCGCACCCGTTCCGAGTCTCTGCCGCCCGCGGTGCGGTTAGGCGGAAGCCTTACCTGACAGCGCCTTTATTTCCTTGGCGGATGAGCCGCCGAACGCGACCAGGCTCGAGGCACAGGTGCAATCAGCGATGCAGTCCTTATCGCAAAATCCTGAAAGCTCTCAGCGGCCAACCCCGCTTCCTAGAACCTGTTACGCTACCCATCTCGGTCGGGTCGCTTACAGCGATGGACTTAAATTGCAAGGGCAAGCCGTCGAGGAATGCTCGACCAACGGCCGCGAGCAGTTGCTTCTACTCGAGCACCCCCACGTAATCACATTGGGCCGAGGGGCCAAGGAAACGAACATCCTCCTTGACGAGGGCTCGCTCGAATCTATTTCGGTGGAAGTCCACCATACCGGCCGTGGTGGCGACGTTACTTACCATGGCCCCGGACAGCTTGTTGGCTATCCCATATTGAACCTTCGGCCGGATCGCTGCGACGTTCACAGATACGTTCGCGATCTAGAGCAGGTGTTGATCTCGACTTTGGCCGAATATGGAATTACAGGCGAGCGCATCGACGGACTCACCGGGGTGTGGGTTGGGAGCGAGAAAATAGGCGCAATCGGTGTTCGCATCGCCCGATGGATAACCAGCCATGGGTTTGCGCTGAACGTAAATACGGACCTCAGCTATTTCCGGACTATTGTTCCTTGCGGCATCATTGGTCGAGGGGTAACGTCAATGTCCAGGCTCGCCGGGCGCGATTTCGAAGTCGCGGAAGTGTCTGGAGTCGTAGCGGCAAAGTTTGCCGAAGTGTTCGGCCGTCAAATAATCGGATCCGAAGAGACCAATCGAGGAGGAGAGCTATGATAAAAGCACTGAAAGTCCTTATAGTACTTGTCTTTGTTTCGGCTTGCTGCCACGCGGCACTGGCACAGGACAAAGTCAACGTCGCCGGCTTGTGGGATCTGGCCATCGAATCCCCTCAGGGGACAATTCAGACGACCGCGAATATAAAGGTAGATGGCGACAAGATCAGCGGCGTGATGAAGGGCGCCCGCGGCGAACGCACGTTTACCGGTTCGATCAAGGGCGATCAGATCACGATGGTTTATTCGGTGAAGTTCCAGGACAACGACTTGACGATAACCCTGACTGGCACGGTTACCGGAGACACCGTTAAAGGGACTGGAGACGCGGGCGGTCTGGCCCAGATAGGATGGTCGGGCAAGAGACACGCGGGCGACGGCAGCTCAGCCTCCGCGCCGCCAGCGGCTGGTGGCTCTGCTGAGAATGTAACGGGGACCTGGCAGTTCACGGTGGAAACAGAGCAGGGATCAGGGGCTCCGGCTTTCACCTTTAAACAGGATGGCGAAAAGCTCACCGGGCATTATCAAGGAGCGTTCGGAGAAGGTCCTGTCGAGGGAACGGTTAAAAACGGAGCGATTACTTTCAGTGTCAAAGTTAGCGCTCAGGGCCAGGATTTCACGATAGTCTATACCGGCACTATCGAAAAGGACGGCATGAAGGGAACGGTAAAACTGGGCGATCTTGGCTCGGGAACCTGGACTGCGAAACGACAGTAGAAGCCGCCTACGTTTGTGGCATGACTGCCTTAAGCGGCGGCTGCTTTAACGCGGCTGCCAGATAATATTTAGCAGGTCGGCCGCTAGATTCTAAGGGGCCGGCCCAAATTTGAGTGATGACGAAACAAGCTCCGAGCGAACTCGACCAATTCCTTTCGCCCAGCGTGGTGATCGATTCCACCCACGTGGATGTTGTCGGATTTGCATGTAGCCACACATCCAATGCGCTGGCGGATCGCGACAAGGCAGTTAGTCTGTACTACGCCGTCCGCGACATGATCCGCTACGATCCGTATTGTATAAACCTGGCCGCTCCGGAAATGAAAGCGAGCGCTACACTGCAAGCAAAGCGCGGCTGGTGCGTCACCAAGGCGGTCTTACTGGCGGCTTCGTGCCGGGCGCTTTCAATCCCTGCGCGGCTGGGATTTGCCGATGTGCGCAATCACCTGTCAACAGAGCGGCTGCGCCGCAAAATGAAAACCGACCTGTTCTACTGGCACGGTTATACTGAGATGTTCTTGGACGGGAAATGGGTAAAGGCCACGCCCGCGTTCAATATTGAATTATGCGAGCGATTTCGCTTGTTGCCGCTTGAATTCGACGGGGCTGAGGACTCGCTATATCATCCGTTCGACGCTGAGGGCAATCGCCATATGGAATACGTCAATCAGCGCGGGTGGTATGCCGATGTGCCCTTGGATGAAATCGCCGAAACATTCCGGACTGAATACGGTTCATCAGAATCAGAATCGGATTTTATTGCGGCGGATTTCGATTCCGATGTGGCGGCGGAAGTTAAAAATGGCTAGATGATATCGCTGAGTCTTGAACCGATCGACCCCCCGGCCATATCGTAGCAATCCCAAGAAAACCGGCCAGGGAACAAGCAGTAACGATGATATTCGGAAGTTCGGCCGCCGGATTTATCACAGAGACTTCGGAGATCGTGGCGGCTTTACAGAAGAGCGAACGGGCGGTGTGGACCCTCAGGTTGGGTCAGTCTCAGAATGTATTAGGGATTAACGATGGCCAAACCAAAACTCACGGGACCAAGACCTGACTGGTTGAAGGTCCGGCTGCGTGCCGATGGCTCACTTGAAAACGTAGGCCGGATGATCGACGACCTGTCTTTGCACACGGTATGTCAGGAGGCGCGATGCCCCAACATTTTCGAGTGCTGGAGCGAAGGCACGGCGACCTTCATGATCCTGGGCGACATATGTACGCGACATTGTGGGTTCTGCGCGGTTGGAAAAGGAAAGCCATTACCGTTGGATTCGGATGAACCAAGGCATGTCGCCGAAGCTGTTCAGCGCTTAAAAGTCCGTCACGCAGTTGTTACGAGTGTTAATCGCGACGAACTACCCGACGGAGGGGCGAGGCATTTTGCTGAGACGATTAATTGGATCAGTCGGCTGAATCCCGGCTGTCGAGTCGAGGTATTAATCCCGGACTTTTGTGGTAACGAAGACGCGCTCAATACCGTCCTCAAGGCGCGCCCTGATGTGCTCAATCACAATACTGAAACGGTTCCCAGGCTTTATAAGAAGGTGCGGCCCGACGCTGATTATGAACAGACTCTAGAGCTGCTTCGCCGGGCGCATTCTAAGAAATCAGAATGGCCCTTGCTCACGAAGTCAGGCCTGATGGTTGGCCTTGGAGAAACAGTTGCGGAACTGATTGATACATTCAGGGACTTAAGAACCACTGGAGTCGATATTCTAACCGTCGGCCAGTACCTGAGCCCCACGCCCAGGCACATTCCAATCGACCGATATTATACCCCTCAGGAGTTCCGGGATTTGCGGGGAGAGGCCCTTAGGATGGGATTCAGATACGTAGAATCGGGCCCGCTGGTAAGAAGCTCATATCACGCAGGAAGGCATTCGAACGAAGCCAGCGCTGATAGGCCGGATTACCCTTCTGCCCCCATCTTCAGCGATCCGATTCGGGCAAACCATCATTCGCAAACGCCAACGGGACTGGTGCAGTTACAGATGGCTAAAGACCCAGAAAAGCTCTAGCGCCTCGCAAGCCAACAGCACCCAGGCCACAAGTTCTCCCCGCGATATTCGCGAGGGCGCGGCGGCAACCCCAGAGCCCAACCCGGCAGCCTACCTATGCCGGTTGCTGAACTCGCAGACAAGTAACTACTTCTTGCCTCTTGCTGCCGCTTTCGAAGCTTTCAGAGGATTCTTGGTACCGTCCGAGTTCTTCATTGCATCCAGCATTTTTGCGTGAGCTGCACAGTCATGCTCCTTGGCTCTCATCTTCCAGTACTCCGCCGCGTTTATGGCCTGCGATATGAACGCTACGACCGTAAATTTGGCGGCACACTTGGGACAAGTTAAACGTACGCCTCTTGCTGCACCACTCTTTGCCATAACAACTCAACCCCTCCAAATCAGACTATATCGAGCGCCATCGAGCCGAAGAAATTCGACCCAAGGGACAAACAAAAACCATACCATCGACCGCCAGCTACGGTCAAGAAACGGGAAATTTATGAAAATTCAATGATCCAGAGAGGCCGATCTACCAGGCTCAGTCGAGCCGGACCGCCAGCCGTTCGAGATTGAGCACGGGATTTTGCTGCGCGAGGACGGTCTGGCTGTATTTCGTATAGGCTTCCAACGCCTCTGGATGGGGAAATATATAGAACTTCTCATCGTGGATGGCGTCGAGTACCAGATCGGCCACGCTGCTTGCCGGCATTCCGGACTCGACTTGCTTACGGAAAGCCTCTTCCATAGCAATCTCGATAGGAGTTCTGGTGCGCTCCTCAACCCGCAGCTCGTCGGGCCGATTTCGCTTTGAATCCATTATGTTGGTACTGACAAAGCCCGGGCAAAGAACAGACGCCTTGACTCTAGATCCAGAGACCGCCAGTTCGTAATGGAGACACTCAGTCAACGCAACCACAGCGTGTTTGGTCGCGTAGTAGGGGGCCAGTAGCGGACCGCTTATTAGGCCTGCCATGGATGCGACATTTACTACATGCGCTTCGGTCCCCTGTTTTAGCATTATCGGCACAAAGGTGCGAACGCCGTGTATAACGCCCCACAGGTTGACGTTGATAACCCACTGCCAGGTTTCCGGCGCCTGCTCCCACGTAGGGGTACCTTCGCCGCCGACTCCGGCATTGTTACAGATGATGTGAACCGCGCCGAACTCCGCCAAAGCCTTCTCGGCGAGTGCGGCGACCTGCTTACCGTCTGATACGTCGGTGCGCACGCCGATTACTTGAGCACCGGCCGCCTTCATCTCCGCCACCGCGCGATCTAGCGCGGTTTCTTCAACGTCGGCCAACACCACTTTCATGCCTTCTCTAGAAAACCGGTCCGCCATCGCCCGCCCGATTCCGCTCGCGCCACCGGTTACAACCGCGACCTTGCCGTTAAAATCCTTCATCTTTCCTCTCTGTGGTCTAAGTCAGACGCTCGAAAGAATCTGTACTGACCAAGCGTTTTCGGATGGCCTGCACCAGCCCGCGGGCGATGCAGGCCTCGTCTAAGCGATGCCGTACAGGTCACCTGATTCGCTATGCGTCGATCAGTGCTTTGGCTTCGGGAAAATATCCAAGGGCACGCCGGGATACATCTTCCTGAGGTTTCGTATGAAACCTGGACTAGCGTCCTCGGGTCCCAATGGGTCCTTTGGATCTTCAGGAATGGTCGAAAGATCGATCGCCTTCCAGACTTGATTTTCATAGTGGAGGAAGGCAGGTCCACCTTCCGCCACGGGCTTGTTGTCACTCCCAAGAGGAGTAACATCGGCCCAGGCCCACCCGTTATGAACCTTCAAGTAATTAACCAGAAAAACGATCTGCCCGTCACTGCCTTCACCCTGATAGGTGGGACGGATTGCGTCCATAATTGCCTTGCGTTCGGCACTTCCCTTGGCTGGCGTGTGTGGCTCATCCGCAAGAGCGAACTGTGCGCCAAAGACCAATCCTGCTGCTGCCAGCGCGAAGCAGAACACGGCAAGTCTGATTTGTACGTTCGAAAGCATATAGCACCTCCAGAATCTTTTTGAGTGCTTGACTGATTAATGAGCCAACTCGCCCGATGATTAGTTGATCATATCACAATCCCCGTGCAAGTTGGCCCGGTTTCATTTCCTTTCCGCCACGCGTGGATCCAGAGAAGTGGGGCCCCCGCGCCCCCGGCGCCCCGGGCGTATTTCCTTGCAACACGCTGGTAAGCGGGGTTACTATAATTAGGATCGTAGCAAACACTATTAGGAGTTCCTGCTAATGAGGTTCAAGGCAAAGGTCATAGTCGTTTTCTTGTCCACTCTGATCACCCTTTACGCAATATTGGGCGGATTTCTGTCGAAGACAACTGAAGCGGTAGCCCGCGGCAGCCAGTACGCGCAGTATTCAATCTTTGATGAAGTGCTCAGCCACATTATTCATGACTACGTGGACGAGCCCGATATGGAGAAGGTAAGGATTGGCAGCCTGCGCGGCCTTGCGGATGGCCTTGACCCCTACAGCGCCTACTTGACGGCGCAACAGGTAAAACAGTATGACCCTCATCCCAGTACGGGGGAAACCGGGATTGTTATTTCCAAGGTAGGCGGCTATGCTTACGCCGTCAGCGTTTTGAAGGGGTCTCCCGCTGATCAGGCCGGGGTTCGCGAAGGAGATTTCATCGAATACGTTGGGAAAATTCCGTCGCGCGACCTAAGCCTTTACGACGTACAGCAACTTCTTAAGGGCGCGCCCGGTACGCCTGTGAGCTTGCGTGTGGTACATCAGGGAGCATCCAGAAAAGTCTCATTCAACCTGGGTAAGGTGGCGCCGCCCGCGATCGAGTCCCGCATTGAGGAAACAGGAATCGGCTACATCAAGGTGCCAACTCTCTCTGAAGGACGGGCCACGGAGGTAAAGCGGCAGGTCGCCGATTTGACCGGCAAGGGGGCTCAGAAGATTCTGTTGGACTTGCGCGGTTGTGCGAGCGGCAGGCTGCAAGAAGGCGTGGATGTCGCTAACTTGTTTGTTGGCTCTGGCACTTTGGCTCAGGTTGTTGGGAAAGAAGGAAAGGAAGGACAGACATTTCTTGCTGATTCTTCCAAAGTGGCATTCACGGGCCCGCTGTCAGTGCTTATCGATCGAGGGACTTCTGGCCCGGCCGAAGTCATTGCTTCTGCCGTGCGTGATCAAAAACGCGGCGAGCTGGTGGGTGAGAAGACATTCGGGGCAGGCTCTGAGCAGAAGCTTTTCCCGTTGTCTGACGGCGGAGCGCTGTTGATAACGGTTGCGAAATATGCGCCCGCTTCTGGTAAGCCTTTTATGGACCAACCAGTCGATCCTACGGTTAAGGTCGACCGACCGGTCGAGACGCAGGCTGTTGTTCCCGACAGCGACGACGATGACGATGACCGTGAGCCATCCCAGGCAACCCAACCGAAACCTGAACCAACTCCCGCCGCGCCAGTGGAAGACGTGCAGCTAAAGAAAGCGCTTGAATTGCTTAGACAAGTGCCGGCGAAAGCCCAGACGGCTCAAAAACGCCTTGACCTGCATACGCCTGGCAGACACGCGAGCGCGGACGCCTACGAGAGAAAGCACGCGGCTTAGCAGTACTTCTTTGAATATAATCCGTTAGGAACGCCGGGGATCACGAAATGGTTCGCGGCGTTCTTACTTTCTGTCAGTGGCATCCGACCAAACTGCCTTAAATCTCAATAGGTGGCGCAGGTCTGCCGGGCAACTTCTGAAGGAAATCGCGGGTGCTGATTGCAGGGAGGCCAGAAATTAGCCTCTGAGCATATTCCTCAATACGAACCACACGTTCGCTGGGCGTTCCGCCAGCCGCCGCATGAAGTAAGGATACCAGTACTTTCCATAAGGGACGTACACCCGCATTCGGAAGCCTTGTCCGACCAGGCTCTCCTGCAGATCTCGTCGAACTCCATAGAGCATTTGAAACTCGAATTGGTCCGGTGTCACGGCATTCTCTTTTGCAAAGCGCTTAGTCGCGTCGATCATATTCTCGTCATGGGTTGCAATGCCGTGATATATCCCCGATACCAGCAGAATCCGCATTAGCTTCACATAGTTGTCGTCTACGTCTTTTTTGGAGGAAAATGCTACCGCGGGAGGCTCCTTGTAGGCGCCTTTGCAAAGTCTTATGCGGGCACGCATTTCCAGAAGGGATTTTATGTCGTCCTCAGTACGGTAGAGATATGCTTGAACGACTATGCCTACGTTATCGAACTCTCGCCGAAGCTGCTTGAATATTTCAAGAGTCGAGGTTGTCTTGGACGACTCCTCCATATCGATCCGGACGAAGTTCCCAAAGCGCTTTGCCTCTTCAACGATCGACCTCGCGTTCCTGTAACACAGATCCCGGCTTATATCTAACCCGATCTGAGTAAGCTTAACCGAAACGTTCGAGTCGATCCCCGTGCTTCCTATTTGCGCGAGCATTCGCTGATACTCTCTTACCTCTCGAAGTGTTTCAGGCTCGGCGGTTATTGATTCACCCAAATGGTCGAATGTGGCGGATATCTTTTTGCTGTTCAGGGCGCGTATCGCTTCAATTGCGTCAGGCAGATCTTCCCCGGCTACAAAGCGTCTGGTCACAGCGTTGAATGATTTGAAGCGAGTCAAAAAACTCTTAAAGCCCTGACTGCGGGAAAGATAGAGAAGCGTGGATTTTAGCATTCAATCTGAAAGCGGAGATGAGGTTTTGTCGCCGGACGCGACAATCAACGGAAGAGGATAAACGATTAGCGTCATATGCGGCAACCCTAATGGTCTTATTCGTCTTATTCTGGTTATCGCTCGTACTTAAATGAACGAATTGAGTCAAACGAGAGAATGAACTCCGTCAAATTCGTCGAACCGCAGTTGAGGGTTTGTGAATGGCTTCTTAAGACGCCGCTTAAATATCGGTAAAATTTGAGTTTTGACAGAGAGGCGAGATGGCGCTCTCTCAGGCACGCTGGTTGCTTATATATTAGTCAATCGACAAACGACAGACGCTTGAAAGGCCATACCGGTTCTCCTGCTTGCCTGCTACCCGGTCTGGCCTTTCTTTCCTTTTCTGAGCGCCACGGGATTCACGATCGCCGCCGGTGCTGTTCAAAACTATTTAGCAGACACTACCTCAATGTACCGCGTTCCGTCCAGGACCATTTCCCGCCCTAAGCTATAAGCCTTGGCTTCAATTCTGTGTTGGCCCGGAAGAAGGTGATCCAGTGACACGCTCGCCCTCCAGCCGGAATTCAACCACCCAAGGTTGTTGAAAGCGGTGACGACATCGGACCGTGGGTCCCCGGTTAGGGCGGTGATAACTTCCAAGTCATCGATAATAACCTCGACGACGTCGACCGGAGCACCCCTTGACTGGTCGGCTGCCCAACCCCTGACGGTGATCACCTGACCAACTTCGGTCCTTCCCTTAATACTATCGAGGCTACCCTTGATTCCATTGCGGGCCAACGGAGAGGACATCGGCGCCACCACCTTGCTATAGGACAAGACCTGCTGGTCTTCCGGAAATCTTGGCGCTGAGCAACTGCACAACACGAGACAAAAACCCGCCCCAACCATCGCCATCATCTGACGCGCATTTTTACTGAGGGATGATCTCGGGAGATGGCCGCATTTTGTCACTGCGAAATAACCTTTTTGGAGAGGCGCCACTAGCCAAGTATAATACCCTCGCCGTCGGCCATACAGCGTGTCAGTGCGGTTTAACTGCAAGGGCGGCGTCTGCCAGTTGCCGGACAAATCGACAGGGCTCATCAGATAAGGAGTCACGGTCTGTGCCGATCAGATACTTCGCTAAATTCAAGCATAGATATTCACGGCTTAATCCGTACTTGCGCCTCCTGCTCCCAGTTTGGTGCCTGTTTGTCTTATTGGTTGCGTTCGGCATCCACGGATCTTCGATCCCTTGCGCCGCCGAGTGGTGGGATCCGGGAGTTCCTTATTCAGGTTACGTATTTGACTCGATCGCAAAATCAGCGCCTTCCACGGCGGGAAATTACGACTCAACACTGCGCGATCTGGCGATGGCAATTCCTCGAGAAATTCGCGCCGATGAGTGGCTGGTCCAGACGCCCAATGCGCTCAGCCAGTTTTCCCATAAGCCTCGGTTTCCCGTCATTAATCACAACATCGGCGACGGCCAAAACATGCTTGTGGGATACCTGAACCCTGTCTGGCATATAACAACGCTCGCCCGTCCCGCGACATGGGGATATTTCTTTTTGGGGCGGCAACGGGGACTGGCCTGGGCGTGGTGGT
>Ga0335078_10017678_pt1 | contig 10600 bp, 9 predicted proteins | sample Lox_Sample_32_FD_206711 | JGI IMG/M metagenome (GOLD analysis project Ga0335078, IMG submission 206711) | Soil microbial communities from Loxahatchee National Wildlife Refuge, Florida, United States - Lox_Sample_3.2 | ecosystem: Environmental > Terrestrial > Soil > Wetlands | place: USA: Florida...
GGCTGCCCACTACTAGTGGACGGCGGCTACCTCGCCCGCTAGCCATGGTCGAGCCTGGCACGTATCCTCGGCCAAGTCCTTCCGCCCGGTGGCTGGGCTAGATATCCAATCGCTGCCCACAATGGTTGCAGGTTTTCGGGAAAATGCGCGCAGGATACGGAAGTGCTAGCCAACCTATATTGCCGCTCTTTAAAAGAACGGCGCCACCGCAGTGGTCGCATCGCAGAGTCACTAGGTACCCAGCGACCACAAAGGGAAGGGCGACAGCATACCCTCTGAACAGGAAGGCGATTCGGGGGTCGCTCGTAATGGCCGAAATGCCGATTCCTCCCGCTACATTGACGATAAGACCCACCCAAGCGACGAAGATCTTTTGCCGGACCGGCCCAGCTTTCTATTTGCTCTAGTTAACATCTTCCTTCTACTGATTAGTGGCTTCGCGTTCTTGGTATCGTTCAGTTTTCCCGTCGGCTTGAGCAGCGGAATATGTATACTGTTTACCGCTGCTTCGTTCGCTTTGTGGAATGCGAGATGCCGACGAACTCCGGGGGTTACTGGCTGATCCGGAATTCCTCGCGGATAAGTAGAGGCGCGCTCCGCGGGCGTCACGCCGCGCGAATGCCAACCTGGCTCTCTTCTCCAGAGCCGGACTCTTGCCTGTCCCCCGGAGCCTTGGCGCAGGGAAGTGAGCACAACCTGTGGACGTCCCGTGTCGCCCATTTGCCAGCAAAATGCCATCGCTTCAGGATGCTGTAGTGGAGCTGTCAGTGTCACCGCAATTGAAAATCTTCTCTCGGATCGTCAGCAGCCCGGTGGGCTCGGGGCAGGAGATAGCAATGCCGAAAATGTTAGCAAATGTTAGCATCGCCATAGGAAACTCCAGCACTTCCGCGGGTATTTCCTCGCGCACCTCCACGGTTCCGCGCTGAAACCTCTCGCCACCTTCACGCAATCTGCACGATCCGTGACCTCATCTGAACATCGCCGGAGGCGCATCATCTCCGGCGCCGCCGCCATATTTCTTGAGCCATCCTTCTTATACAATCCACCCCGTAGGCCTATGTGATGGCGCCGCTCGGAAAAGGGCTCATTTTAATTGGGCTTCTGCTCATCGTGGCAGGTGCCCTCGTGTGGGGCTTCGGGCAGGTCCCGTACCTCGGACGCCTCCCCGGTGACATCTATATTCGCCGCGGCAACGCGACCTTCTATTTCCCTCTTGTTACCTGCATCGTGCTTAGTGTCCTGGTGTCGCTCGCGCTGGCTCTCATGAGGCGATGGTAGTGCCGATCCGGATGGCAGACCCGGCCTACCGGCGCGCCGAATCCAAGCGGCGTCGCCGCGAGCTCATCGCCGTCGGTATCGCCGCCGCCACCCTGATCGCCTTCGTCCTGGCGCAGACCGAGCTGCCCGCGCTCTCGCGTCACACCTCGCTCGTTTCCAACCTCGTCGTCGTCCTGCTTTTCAACCTGAGCTTCCTGCTCCTGGTCCTGCTGCTGTTCCTCGTCGGGCGCAATCTCGCGAAAGTTATCTTCGAGCGCCGCCGCGGACTCATCGGCTCCCGTTTCCAGGTCCGGCTCGTCGCCGGCTTTATCGCCGTCGCGCTCGTCCCCAGCGCGTTCCTGCTCTACGTCTCGGGTGTGTTCCTGAACGCGGACATCTCCGGATGGTTCAAGCCCGAGTACCAGCACGTCCTCGACGATTCGCTGGAAATCGCGAGGACCTACTACCTGAACTCGGCCAACAACGCCGCCCACTTTGCGCGCGTGCTCGCCGAGCAAATCGCCTCACGCCAGCTGCTCAATCAGACCGCGCGCCCGGGCCTGAAGGATTTCATCGAACGGCGCCAGCAGGAATACAACCTCGGCACCATCGAGGTCTTCTCCGCCGACCGCAAACTCCTGCTCATCGCGCTCAGTCCCCGAATCCCCACCGGGATCGGCGTCGCACCTGACTCCTCGATGCTGATCGACACGATGAAAGGGCAGGCGATGACCCGGACCGATCGCCTGGGCAACTCCGACGTCATCCGCGGCAGCGCGCCGATTTACGCATCGCCCGAGTCCGAAAACGTCGTCGGCGCCGTGGTCGTCGATTACTACCTGCCGCGCAGCCTAGCCACGCGTGCCGAAGGAATCTCCAAGTCCGCCGAGGACTACTCGCAACTCCGGATCCTCCGACAACCAATTGTTAACAGCTACATCATCGCGTTGATCCTCATCGGCCTGGTCGTGGTCCTGCTCGCGAGCTGGTTCGGGATGTACCTGGCGCGCGGCATCACGATTCCCATCAAGCGCCTGCTCCAGGGCACGCAGGCGATCGCCGGAGGCAACCTCAACTATTCGATTCCGCAGGTCGGCGATGACGAAATCGGGCGCCTCATCGGCTCCTTCAACCAGATGACCGCCGACCTGCGCGCCTCCGCCGCCGAACTCGAGCAGCGCCGCCGCTACACCGAAACGCTGCTCGAAAACGTCTCCGCGGGCGTCGTCGGCCTCGACCCCGAGGGGATCGTTACGACCATCAATCCTTGCGCCGAACGCCTGCTGGGCCTCGATGCCGCCAACGCGATCGGCCGCCACTATCGCAACGTTTTCCAGCCCTCGCTCGTCCCTACTCTTGATGACACCCTCGCCGCCGCGGCCCGTCCCGCCGAGACCCGCGCCACCGTCAAGAGCGAGGCGGGTGGGGGAGAGACCGAGCTGATGATGACCACCAGCCCGCTCAGCGACGACCTGGGCGAGCCGCTCGGCTCGGTGCTGTTCTTCGAGGACGTGAGCCAGATTGCCAAGGTCGAGCGGATGGAAGCGTGGCGCGAGGTCGCCCGGCGCATCGCGCACGAGATCAAGAATCCTCTCACCCCCATTCAGCTCTCCGCCGAGCGCATGCGCCGCCAGCTCGTCGACAAGGGCGCCAACAATTCTCCGCTGGTCGAGGAATGCACCCGCACCATTATCGGCGAGGTCGAGGCGCTCAAACATCTGGTGAACGAGTTCTCAGCGTTCGCGCGCATGCCCCATCTGACGCCCGCGCCCGGCGATCTGAACCAGCTCGCCGCCGACGCGGTCGCCAACTTTCGCGCCGCCCATCCGGGCGTCGAGTTCGGCCTCGATCTCGCCAACGGCTTCCCCGAGCTGATGATCGATCGCGAGGCGATGCGCCGTGTGCTGGTGAATCTGCTCGACAATGCCGTCAGCGCCACTACTTCCTTCAATCAGAACGGAGACAAACCTCGCATCGACGTGAAGACCTCCCTGCGCGCGGGCGCCGGCATCGCGACCCTCGAAATCGCGGACAACGGACCCGGCATCGATCCGCGCCTGCGCACGCGCATCTTCGAGCCGTACTTCTCGAGCAAGAAGGGCGGCACGGGCCTGGGCCTCGCGATCGTCTCCGCGATCGTCACCGACCATCATGGATTCATCCGTGTGACTGACAATCAGCCGCGCGGAAGTAGATTCATCATCGAGTTTCCGGTAAGAAACCTGCCATTCGCCAAGGCTGCCAGCTGACGCGAATGCCTGCCGCATGTACAATCCCGACAGACTTTGAATAACCGCACAACAAACGAAACCGCGCTATGTCATCCTGAGCGAAGCGGGCAACGCGAGCGCAGGGAAGGATCCCGGACAGCGTCCCGCGAGGGACGCCGGTACCGGTTCCTTGTTCGCATGCCGCCGGTTGGTTTTCCAAAGCTTTCCAAGGAGACGGTCTAGTGAACGAAACTGTTTTGGTGGTGGATGATGAGGAGAGGATTCGTTCGTCGCTGCGAGGCATTCTCAGCGACGAAGGCTTCCGGGTGGTGGATACTGCGGATGCTCCGGGCGTGATGGACTTGATCCATCGCGAGTCGCCCGCGCTCGTGCTCCTGGATGTCTGGATGCCCGATATCGACGGCATCGAGCTGCTGCGCCGTATCAAAGCCGAGCAGCCCGGAGTTCCCGTCATAATGATCTCCGGCCATGCGAACATCCAGAGCGCCGTCGCTGCGACCAAGCTCGGCGCGGCGGATTTTATCCAGAAGCCATTCTCGGTCAGCGGCCTGCTCGCATCGATCTCCCGCGCGCTCGTGGGCGGAACCTCGGGTCCGGTGACCGCGGAACAGTTGGCAGGCGAATCTCCCGCCGCGAGCGCCGGCGCGAAGGTCTCGCGCGGCGCATTCGCGCAGCGGACTCTCGCGAGATCGATCGTGCTGGGAGGGCAGGGCCTTCACACCGGCCTCAAGACCGGCGTCATTCTCCATCCCGCTCCGGTCGGATTTGGAATCGTATTTTCCTCGCTCGCGGACGACACCCCGGTCGCGGTCAAGCTCGAGAACGTGACCGACACCGCCTACAACACGACGCTCACCTCCCGGGGGCGTTCGATTCGCACCGTCGAACACCTGATGTCGGCGCTGCATGCGTTCGGCATCAGCAACCTGCTGATCAAGACCGAAGATGAAATTCCGGCCCTCGATGGCTCCGCGCGCGAGCTGTGCAAGCAGATTCGAGAAGCAGGCGTGGTGGAGCAGGGTGCTCCCGTCGAGCCGGTGCGAATCAAGCAGCCGGTCGCGATCGCCAGCGCCAACCAGCGCGAGTTCATCAGGATCGAACCTGCTGACCATCTGATCATCGATTACACGCTCGAGTACCCCAGGCCGATCGGCCGGCAGCAGGTGCATTTCGAGCTGACCTCGCCCGACAGCTATATCGAGGAAATCGCTCCGGCGCGCACCTTCGGTTTCGTCGAAGAATTCCGCAAGATGACCGAGATGGGACTGGCGAGCGGCGGTCGTATCGACAACGCGATCCTCGTCGACAACGAAAAAGTCGTGAACACTACCTTGCGCTTCCCCGATGAGTTCGCGCGCCACAAGGTCCTCGATTTGATCGGCGACCTCTACCTGCTGTGCCGTCCCGTGCTCGGCCACGTGACCGCATCGCGGACCGGCCACAGCGACAACCTCGCGCTGGTGAAGGCGATTCGCGCGTCCCTGGATTCCTGAGCGAGCGCTCATCCCGGTGAGGAGGGCGATGGATCTGCAGGGCAAAGTCGTTCTCGTGACCGGCGCCGGCAAACGCGTCGGCAAGACCATCGCGACGTCGTTCGCCGCGCGCGGCGCTACCATCGCGGTCCACTATCGCAGCTCAAAGCCCGAGGCCGCTGCGGTGGTCGCGGAGATCGAAGCGAAAGGCGGCAAGGCGCGCGCCTTTCATGCCGACCTCGAAGAGGTGTCGCAGATCGAAGCGATGGTGCCCGAGATCGTCGCCGGCCTCGGACGCATCGACGTACTCGTCAACTGCGCCTCGGTCTTCTATCGCAAACCGCTCGAAGAAGTGACCGAGCGCGACTGGGACGTCAACCTCAACACCAATCTCAAGGCGCCGTTCTTTCTCTCCCGGCTCGCGGGCCTCCAGATGCGCAAGCAGGGCGCGGGCAAGATCGTCAATATCGGCGATTGGGCCGGTATCCGTCCGTACAACAATTACCTGCCGTACACCGTATCCAAGACCGGAATCATTGGACTGACGCGTGGGCTCGCCAAGGCCCTCGCGCCCGAAGTGCAGGTCAATTGTGTCGCCCTCGGTCCCGTGCTCGCGCCCGAGGAATACGATCAAACTGAGATCGCGAAAATGGTCGCCGGCACGCTCACCAGGAAGATGGGCACGCCCGAAGACGTCGCCCGCGCAGTCCTGTTTTTCTGCGAAGGTACCGACTTCGCGACCGGCGCGACGCTGGTCCTCGATGGAGGCCGCCTGATCGCGTAATCGCCACGCGAGCTGCCGCCTTACTTCACCCGATGTCGGCCGAGCCGCAGATTGCCCGCGACTACACGACCTCGATTCATTCCGCCGAAACCGCATCCGAATCGCGCCTCGCAATCGTCGGCTACTTCCTGGTGCTCTGCCTCGCCCTGGGTCTCGGAACGCCCTCAGGCCTCGCATCGATTCCGATCGGCTACTACCTCAAGGACAATCTGCACCTCTCACCGGTGCAGCTCGCGATGTTCGTGGTGATCGTGGGCGCGCCGGGTTACCTCGGCTTTCTGCCGGGCTTCATGCGCGATCGTTTCCGCCCGCGAGGGATGGGCGATCGCGCGTATCTCCTTGCCGGCGCGACTATCGCCCTCGCCGCGTATCTATACCTGGGCGTTGCGCCCATCAACTATTCACGGTTGCTCTATGCCACTCTCGTTGCCGGGGTTGCGTACCTGGTCGTCCTCGCCGGCGCACAAGCCCTGATGGCGGGTGTCGCGCAGGCGCATCTGATGACGGGTCGGCTCGCCGTCGTGTCCGGCGTCGCGACCTACGTGCCCGCGGTTATCTCCGCCTTTCTCGGCGGATGGCTGGTGGCGCATGTGCCCCCTCGCGGCACCTTCATCGTCGCCGCCTGCGTGACCGCGGTGATTGCGGCGCAGGCCTTCTGGCGCCTCGGCGCGATTGTCTCTTTCGATGAGGCAGGAGTTCGCCGGGAATCAGGTCTCGCCGCGGTCTCGCGGCTCGCGCGCTATCGTCCCATATGGCCCGCGACGGTGGTCTTTCTGCTCTGGAACTTCGGGCCGGGGTGGGGCACCCCGATGTTCTACCATCTGACGAACACCGTTAAGGTTTCGAGCGAAGTCTACGGGACCTTCGCCGCCTTCCAGTGGTTGTTCTTCATTCCCAGCGCTCTCCTCTACGGACCGCTCTGCAAAAGATTCTCACTCGCGTCGCTGCTGTGGTGGGGCACCCTGGTCGCAATTCTGCAGGGACCGATCATGTTCTTTGCCCAGAGTCCTGCCAGCGCGATTGCCGTCGCCGTCTTGTACGGGCTGTTCGGCGGATTGCCGACCGCCGCGTACGTCGATCTCATCATGCGCTCATGCCCGAAAGGCCTCGAGGGAACCGGCATGATGCTGGCAGTCACGACCGCATATGCCCTCGCCACCAATTTCGGAAATCTGCTCGGTAGCTGGATCTACGCACACGGCGGCTTCACCTGGGCGGTTGTGATCACGACGATGGCGACTGCGGCGATCGTGCCGGTGCTCTGGTTTGTGCCGGAGAACATCGCCGCGGGCCGCGATGGCGAGACGATGGAGTTCGGTCCGGGGTACCTCGATGCGTGAAGTGAAGCGATCTTTCGATATCAAACCGGTTTCTTCGCGGATCGCGGTACTCGCAAGCGGCGGCCTCGACAGCTCGGTGCTGCTCGCGGACCTCGCGCGCCGCAAGCGCCACGTCTTTCCTCTCTATGTTCGCGCGGGCCTGCGATGGGAACGCGATGAGCAAATCGCGCTGCGAGGGTTCCTGAAGACCCTGCGCGGATTGCGCGTCGAGCCTCTCCGGGTTCTCACCGTGCCGATGAACGACGTGGCACCGAAACACTGGAGCGTGACCGGGCGCGGAGTGCCCGGCTATCGTGCCTCGACCTCGTCTAACTACATAGTCGGCCGCAACCTCAGCTTGCTGGTAAAGGCCTCCGTCCTGTGCGCCTACGAGCGAATCGGCGAGATCGCGATGGCGCCGCTCGATGCGAATCCGTTTCCCGATGCGCGCCCGGAGTTCTTCCGGGCGGTAGAGCGCGCGGTGAAATTGGGCATCGGGCTGCCGCTCAAAATCAAGGTGCCGTTCGTGGGAATGAGCAAGGCGCAGGTGATTCGGCGGGGCAGGGCATTCGCGCTGGGCCTGACGCTCTCATGCGCTCAACCGCGCGGCCTGGTCCACTGCGGCGCTTGCACCAAGTGCGCCGAACGCATCGAAGCCTTCGCCGAGGCCGGCATCGCCGACCCCACCCGCTATCGTGCGACTCCTTCGTGACCTCTCCGCGCGGAGAGAGGCTAGGAAGGCATTGTGTCCCTGGGTGCCAATTCCCGAATGATCGCCATCGCACTCCGCGCAATCGCCAGGTATCGCTGGATCGTCGCCTCATCATGATGCCGAATCGACCAATCCATCTGCCGCAACACCATATGCGCCAGATACAACGCGACCGCCACCGAACCTGAAACGCGAACAGCGTGGTCGAGTATCGACTTCGACGTTGCCGGATCTGCCAGCGCGTAAAACCCCAAAGTCACGAGATCGAATCCGCGATCGCCCGCGCGGCACCCATTCCAGTCGATGATGCCCGTAATCGCGTCCTCCTCAACCAACATGTTCGCGTTACTGAAATCGAAATGGACCGCATCGCGCTGCCGGAAGGGGAGGCCGCGCGCGTCCTTGGCAGTCTTTTTCAATTCCACCAGGAAGTCCGCCGTCTCCGCACTGTAATTCATGAGCGATTTGTGTACGCACCAATCGCGGTAGCCGCGTTCGATGCTTTCCACGATCGAGGCGGGCCAATTCTCGGCAAACTCCGCCGCACCGTCTTCCTGAAGCTTGTTCAGCTCGATAACGCGCTCCACCATCCTGCGACTGAGAACCGATGGTCTCGTACCGGGCATGATTCGCTGGATGAGATAGCGCGGTAGCTCGTCATCCCGGCTGGCCAGCACTATTTCAGGCACGGGATAGCCCACCGCGCGAAGCCGCCGCACGATCGTGACGGTTCGATCGGCGTGAAACTCCGCGCCTTCGCCCCATTTCAAAATGTATTCGGCGCCCGACTCGTCAGTGATCCGGTGAACAGCGCCGCTCTCGCCGCCGGGCATCGCGCCCGCCAAACGGTACCGGGTGCCATGATTCCGATTGATCGCGGCGACGGCCGCGGCGGCATCGATCATCTGGTGAGCCCGTCAGGCGGGCGTCTTGGCGAACTCGATCTTGGCCTTCTTCGCGAGCTTCTTCAGCAGCGCCTTCACCACCGCGTCTTCGTTGTAGTCCAGCATCACCATCGCGATCTTCGGCTTGACTTCCTTCAGCGTCGAGTAAGTCTCGCCGCGCCGCTCGGTGACCTTGATAAAGCTGTAGCCCATGTTGGACTCGATGATCTGCGTCAGGTGCCCGACCGGCGTCGAGAAGACCAGCTTGTCGATCACCGGCGGGAGCTGCCCGGGCCGAAAATAGCCAAGGTCGCCTCCTTTGGCCGCCGATCGCTCATCCTCCGAATTGGCCTTCGCGAATGCGGCGAAGTCCTTGGTCTTCCCCGCTTCCTTGTAGAGTTTCTTGATTTTCTCTTCGGCGGCGGCCTTCTGTGCGTCGGTCGGATTGTCCGGCAGCTTGACCGCGATATGCGAGATACGCACCTCGCCCGGGTCTTTCACGAACAGATCCTTGTGCTGATCGTAGTACTGCTGGATCTGTGCGTCGGTCGGCCGCACCTTGGCCGCGCGAAATTCGTCGTCCAGCATCTTTTCGATCATCATCGACCCACGCACTTCGTTAATCAGTTGCGGGTCCGGCGCACTCGATCCTGAAACTTCCTCGCCTCCCGCGCCCGTCACCTTGAATTCATTGGCGCGCGCGAGCACCTGCGGCTCCGGGATAGTGATGTTGCGCCGCTTCGCTTCATCGATGAGCAGCTGGCGTCCAATCAGGTTCTCCGTCGCATCCTTGAACACCGCCCGCGATTCTTCCGTCGAGGTCGCGTTGATCATCCGCGCCTCGGTTTTCGCGTAGTCGTTGACCTCGGCGGCGGTGATCGGAGTCCCGTTAACCGTGACAATCACGGGGTCCTTCGGGTCGGGCTTGACCAGTGGCAGGATTCCGAGGAAGCGTTGCTCCCAATTCAGATCTGCCGTCCCCATGTTGGTCGAGATTTGGGCGGCTGCCGGTCCGATGATAATAAGAGCGGCTGCGAGCGCGAGGAGCAGGGCGGTGCGAAGAGTATTGGTCGAATGGTTCATGTTCTATTCAATTGTCGTGGGATGCGTACGCGGTAGATGAGATGGACCAGTTGCGCAGAGTAAGCCTGGTGGTCGCGATCGTCGCGAGCGTCCTGGCGTTAATTGCCGCGCTGATTCTCTTCTTCTCTATCGAGCCGCCGTTTCTCGCGTCGATATTCCTGGCCTGCGCGGCCATCGCGATCATCTGCTTTCTCATCGCGGGCGCGGTTGGCTACTTCGCCCCCTGAAAGCGATCGCGCGTCGATTGCGGAACCATCGCACTCCGGTATGGCGTCGTGCATGGCGCACCCGGCGCAAAGAAGTGGCGCACCTCGCCGTTCTTGCCCAGGAAGATCAGGCTCGACGAGCGCGTCCCGTACGCATCGAGATGCAAGCAGAGCGCATTCGGCCGCCCGGTCCGCGAATCGAGCTGGGTGCTGTGATCTGCCAGCAATGATCCAAGCGCGTTGCGCGCCCCGACTGGATCGCATTTGAACTGCGGCTTCTCACCCAGCTCGGCGAACCTGCTGTAAGAGCGGCTGATCTTCGGGCACTCGAAGTCGTTCACGTCGAGGTTGCTCAGCAGATGGAGCCCGGACGTCAGCTGCACTACCTCTATGTGGCTGCCGCGGTTGTATGCGACGTAGGCCGCATCGCGGGAAGCCATCAGCAGGTTGAATGGATTGTAATCGCCCCCGCGCTCCGCTCCCGCGTATTTTGCCGCTTCCGCCGCGGTTGGCCTGCGGAGGGCATCGAGGCACAGCATCCCCCGCGACCGCGCGTTGGGGTTCGCCTCTTCGGCAGGGCGGCGATTGAGCAAACCCACCACCAGCCCATGCTCGTTGATCCCGAGCCAGGTCCCACCCGCGCGCAGAT
>Ga0335078_10017679_pt1 | contig 10599 bp, 10 predicted proteins | sample Lox_Sample_32_FD_206711 | JGI IMG/M metagenome (GOLD analysis project Ga0335078, IMG submission 206711) | Soil microbial communities from Loxahatchee National Wildlife Refuge, Florida, United States - Lox_Sample_3.2 | ecosystem: Environmental > Terrestrial > Soil > Wetlands | place: USA...
CGTTCGGCAAGGGCATCACCATCGTTTGCGCGTGAACGGTGAGGATCGGCGCTGTGGCGGTCGTGGCCGCCGCCATCAGAAACGCGATTCGCTTCATCAGCATGACCGGTTCCTCCTTTATCGGAAGGTCACCGGGTGAACGGAAGAAGGAAACCGCGGTTCCCCCTCAGGGTGCGATCATCGCCGGGTCGGGCAGCCCTCTGCGGCGGCAAGCCGCCAGTACGGTGTTCTGCAAGAGGCAGGCGATGGTCATCGGTCCGGTGCCGCCGGGTACCGGGGTGATCGCCGCAGCGACTGTGCGTGCCGCCTCGAAATCAACATCGCCGATGAGCCGGGGGCCTTCGGGCGTCGACACCCGGTTGATACCGACATCGATCACCGTCGCGCCGGGTTTGATCCAGTCGCCCTTGATCATCGCCGGCTGCCCGGTCGCCGCGATCAGGATGTCGGCGCGCCGGCAGAGCGCCGGAATGTCCCGGCTCTTGCTGTGCGCCACAGTTACCGTGCAATCCGCCGCCAACAGCAAGGCCGCCAGCGGCCGGCCAACAATATGCGAGCGGCCAAGCACGACCGCTTCGGTGCCGGCAAGGCTCGGCAGAGCCCTGCCGAGCAGGATCATGCAACCCTGTGGCGTGCACGGCACCAGCGTCGTCTCGCCGCCCCATAGCCGGCCGATATTGAGCGGATGAAATCCGTCGACATCCTTGGCCGGATCGATCTCAGCGACAATCTTGCGGGCGTCGATATGTGGCGGCAGCGGGAGCTGAACGAGAATGCCGTCCACCCGCTCATCCGCATCGAGCGCACGGACCAGCGCGATGACGTCCGCCTCACTGGTGTCGCCGGGTAGTGTCCGCTCGAATGAAGCGAGCCCCGCGGCGGCGCAGGCGCGCGCCTTATTACGGACGTATATTTGGCTTGCCGGATCGGCGCCGACGATGATCGCGGCAAGACCGGGCACGATCCCGTGCTTCTCGCGCAACTCCGCCGCCGTCTCGGCGATGTGTTGGCGAAGCCGCAAGGCGATCGCCTGGCCGTCGATGATCGTCGCTTCAGCCATGCCTCTTATTGCGTCGCCTGCCTCAGTCGGGCAAGGAAATCGGCGAGCACGGCGTCGTCCTTGATTCCTGGAAACGACATCCGGTTGCCCGGCAGTGCATCTTTCGGGTCGCGTAGAAATTTAGCAAGGCTGGCATCGTCCCAGACGATGCCGCTGTTCTTCATGGCATCGGAGAAGGCGAAGCCGGGAGCCGTGCCGGCCTTGCGCCCGAAAATCTCATGCAGATTGGGCCCCACCTTGGCGGGGCCGCCCGCGGCAAGGCTGTGGCAGATTTCGCACTTCTTCAGCATCGCCCCGACCGCGCCCGGTTCGTCTGCCTTCGCGGAGGCGAAGGACAGCAGCAAGGCCAGCAGCGCCAATGTCCGGCGCATTGGGTTTCTCCCGTTCGGCGATGGCCGCTTGGCAAGCGCGCTTCCGGCCTGATAGCTATCGCAGCCTCGGTTGTCAGCCAAATTGATGTCGCAGGAGCGCGCCGTGAAGACAATTCGCCTGCTCCCCGCTGCCGCTATCCTGTTTTCCGCTGGGATCGCGGCCGCCGATCCGCTGCCGACGCAAATCGGCCAATGCACCAATACGACGATCAAGGATGTCACCACTCGGCTCCAGGACGGCACCTCAAACAAGCCGATCCCCGGGTCGGGGAGCGCGGTCGACTTTGCCAATGGCGGCTATCAGGTCTCCTACGACACGATCGCGGCGATTACCCAATCCCGCGCCGGCGACCCGGTGACCATGTGCCTGGTGTCGATCCCGAAGGGGTGTCCGCCGGGCGACAATCGCGGCATCACCTACAAGACGACCAATCGGCGCACCCACGGTACCTGGACCTTACCTGACGCCGAGCATATGTGCGGCGGCGCCTAGGTGGTCATGGCGCGAGCAACGTACGTCTGTTCGGCCTGCGCCACGGCCGTCCCGGCCGATCGGCCGCGATGGCGCTGCGATTGCGGCAGTCATCTCAACCTCACGCCGGGCAAGGGATTGGTGCGCGGCGAAATCGACAGCCGCGATGCCTCGCTGTGGCGTTACCGAGCGGCGCTGGCGGTCGACGGTCCGCCGCGCGTGTCGCTGGGGGAGGGGTGGACGCCGCTGGTGGCCCGCGACTGGGACGGCGCATCGATCCGCTTCAAGCTCGAAAGCCAGATGCCCACCGGCTCGTTCAAAGATCGCGGCACCGCGGTGATGCTGAATCACCTGCTTGAGCTGGACGTTGGCCCCATCCACGAGGACTCTTCGGGTAATGCCGGGGCCTCGATCGCGACCTATGCCGCGGCGGCCGGGCTTCCTTGCCGCATCTTCGTCCCTGCGGGTGCGCCGCGCGGCAAAATCGTGCAGATCGCCGCGACGGGCGCCGCTGTCGAGGCCATTGCCGGCACGCGTCAGGACGTGACGGAGGCGGCGCTCGCAGCCGCCGAGACGAGCTTCTACGCCAGCCACAACTGGCAGCCGTTCTTTATCGAAGGCACAAAGACGCTCGCTTACGAGCTATGGGAGCAGTTGGAATTCACCGTGCCGGACAACATCCTCGTACCAACCGGCTATGGCTCGAACATCCTGGGTCTCGACCGGGGCTGCAGCGAGCTGCTGCGCCGTGGGGAGATCACGCGCATGCCGCGGCTGTTCGCGGTGCAGGCGGCAAATTGCGCCGCTTTCGGTGCGGCCTGGTCGGCGGACGCTGACGGCTATGTGCCATTCACCGCAACGCCGACGATCGCCGACGGCATCGCTACGGTGAAACCGGTGCGGGTGCACGAGGTGCTGGCCGCGTTGCGGCGCTCGCGTGGCGGGGTGGTCGCCGTGCCGGAAGAGGAGATCGGCCCGGCGTTGAAGCGCCTTGGCCGCCTCGGCCTTTATGTCGAGCCGACCGCCGCGACCGCCGGGGCGGCGCTAAGCCGGCTGCTTGCCGACGGCACGATCGGCCCCAGCGAAACAACGGTCGTCGTGCTGACCGGGCACGGACTCAAAGCAGCCGAGAAGATCGGCGAGCTGCTCGGCAATTAGCCTATTTCTTCGCCGCAAGCAGATCCCTGATCCCGCGCAGCGCCAGCGCGTAGCCGGCAATGCCGAAACCGGCGACGACCCCGAGGCTGACTGCGGCAGTCTGAGACGCGGGTCCGCGCCGGATCGGGTTGGAGATATGGACCTCAATGGTCGGGAACTTGACCTGTGACAGGGCTGCCACCAGCGCTGGATAGCCCGAGCCGAACGCCGCCGGATTAAAGATCGCCGCGTCGAAACCCTGGTCGTTGGCGGCGTATATCTTGTTGACGATTTCGCCTTCGATATTCGAGTGGAAGATCTCGATGTCGATGCCCAGTTCCGCAGCATAGCCGCGGATCCGCTCATCGTACTCTGGCAAGGTCATCGGTCCGAAAATCTCGAGCTGGACCTTGCCGCGCATGTTCATCCCGGCACCGTGGATGACCAGAACCTTTGCCATGAGCTTCTCCTCGTCTGGGGTCGGAAACCGTTGGCGGAATGCTAGCGCAATTGCATGACGCGCGCCTATTGCCGGCGTGCCGCGTGCTCGGCGGCGCGCAGGCCGAACACGCAGGCCTTGATCAACCCGCCGACATAGCCGAGCGCACCGCCACCCTCGAGCCCGCCAGTTGTGCCGCCAGCCGCAAAGAGACCGGCGATGACCGATCCGTTGGGCCGCCTAACGCGGCCATGCCCATCGATGGCGATGCCGCCAAAGGTGTTGGTGATGCCGGCGCAGATCGGGATGGCGAAAAAGGGCGCGGTCTCAATCGGACGCGGCTGCCCACTGCGTGTCGAGCGCGCAGGTAACAAGGTCCCCAACCGGCCGGAGCGAACCGCCTCGTTATAGCCAGCGACGGTCTTCGCGATGCCATCCGGAGATATTCCCGCCGCCGCGGCTAATGTCTCCAACGTAAATGCCTGGTGCAATGTGCCACCACCGGCGAGCAGTTGCGGATTGGGTGGAATTTGCGCCGCTTTGCCGGCACTCTCCCAGATCGGCGCGTCGCAGATCACGGTGGCGCAGAGCGGGTCATCGAGCCACGCGAGGGTGTTGGCGATGGCGATGCCGCCCAAGCCCTCGTCGAGCACTCGCTTGCCGTCGGGATCCACGACGACTGCAGCGGTCGCGACAGCATCGATCTGCGGGTAGGGCCACAGGCCGCTATTCTCCATCGCGTCACGGCTCAGGAGGTGACCGTAGAACCGATCGAGATTGACCAGCGCCGCGCCAGCTGCTTCGGCCATCTTGAGTCCGTCGCCGACTGCGGTGCCGGCGTGGCGCATCAGCACGCGGTCGGGGCGTGGCCCGATATACTTGCGAAACAGCTCGGCATTGGCAGGAAAGCCGCCATCGGCGATGACTATGGCGTCGGCACTCACCTGGAACCGCGCGCCTTTTTTCTGGGCAACGATGCCGGTCACCCTGCCGTTTTCGACCCGTAACGTTTCGGCGCGAGTGGCGAAATATATGCGCCCTTGCCGCTCGCGAAGACGCTGACGTAGCTCGCCGAGCATCCGATCTGGTCCGCGTCCTTGCCAATCCTGACCGGCAATCGCCGCGCGCGGGGGCGCTAGCGTGAAGCGATGCCAGCTGATCGGGCTCGCCTGGGTAAAGACCGCGCCCTGGGTCGCCAACCAGTCGACCGTGCGGCCGGCGTCCTCGGCAATCGCCGCGACGAGTTCGGGGTCGGCTTCGCCGCCGGTTTGCCGGTTGACGGCGGCCGCAAGCTCCCCTGTGCTCAACTTCACATCGTGGTACGCGACGTGGAAGATCCCACCTGCCCAGCGCGAGCTGCAGAGGTAATCCTCATCGGCACCGGCCTCGAATACCGCTGTGCGCAGTCCCAATTCGGCGCCGCGCACCGCGGCGCACAGTCCAGCGAAGCCGCCGCCGATTACCACCAGATCGAAATGCACCGGTTTGCTCATCTGCGCCTCCGGCCACCGATCGTAGAGGGCCGAGAGGCGCTGGCATAGCAGGGACGCCCTGGGTGAGCATGACATAACCATGACGAGCGCGTATTTTTTGAAACAATAGATGTTTCAAGGAGGAGGCGGCCGCGATGACCATCTCGATCCGTCAAATCCATCCGGTCTTTGTCGGCGAAGTAAGCGGGGTCGATCTCCGTCAGCCACTTTCCCACGATGAGGTTGCGGCGACCGAAGAGGGGATGGACCGTTACGCCGTCCTCGTCTTCCACAACCAAAACATCACCGACGAGCAACAGATCGCCTTCACCCGATATTTCGGTCAGATCGAAAATTCGGCCGGCGGCACCGTGACCAAGGATCACGAGAAGCGCCTCAGCCAGCTGATGAACGACGTGTCGAACCTCGGACAGGACCGCAAGCCGATGGCGCGCGACGACCGCCGCCGTTTGTTCAACCTCGGCAACCAGCTCTGGCATTCGGACAGCTCGTTCCGCGCGGTGCCGGCGAAATATTCGATCCTCTCGGGCCGGATCGTCGTCGACAAGGGCGGCGAGACTGAATTCGCCGATATGCGTGCGGTCTATGACGCGCTCGATGATGCAACGAAGGCGACCGTCGAGGGCCTCGTTTGTGAGCACTCGCTGATCTACTCGCGCGGTCTTCTCGGTTTCACCGAACTTTCCGACGAAGAACGAGCGATGTTTCGACCCGTCCGCCAATCGTTGGTGCGCACGCATCCCGTCACCGGCCGCAAGTCGCTTTATCTCGCCTCGCATGCCGGGACGATTGTCGGCTGGCTGGTGCCGGAAGCGCGCGCATTCCTTCGGGACCTCAACGAAGACGCGACGCGGCCCGAGAACGTCTATGTCCACAAATGGCGCCAATACGACCTGATCATGTGGGACAACCGGCAGACGATGCATCGGGTGCGCCGCTTCGATGAGACCAAGGTGCGCGACATGCGCCGCACCACTGTCGCGGGCGACGAGCCGACCGCCGAGCAAGTCGCGGCTTGAGCGGCACTAGGCCGCCAGCCGGTATTCGAAATTGCGCGGGGAAACATCGCCCCCTTTTCCCAATCGAGGATGGATTACCGCCTCGATCATGCTGGCTAACATCATGCAGGGCGTCGACAACACAATCGCGAATGTCGCGCTGCCGCATATTCAGGGCAGTTTGTCGGCGTCACAGGACCAAATCGCCTGGGTTCTGACCTCGTATATTGTCACCGCGGCAATCACAATGCCGCTTACCGGCTGGCTCGCCGGTCGGCTCGGCATCAAATATGTTTTCCTTGTCTGCGTTAGCGGTTTCACGATCGCCTCCGCCATGTGCGGTGCGGCAGCAAGCCTTGAGCAGTTGGTGCTTTTCCGTGCCTTGCAGGGAATTTGCGGGGCCGGCCTCATCCCGCTATCCCAGGCGACCTTACTTCAGATCAACCCGCCGGAACGGCATGGCCACGCGATGGCGGTATACGGCATCGGCACGATCATGGGGCCAATCAGCGGCCCGCTGCTCGGCGGCTGGCTGACCGAGAATTACAGCTGGCGCTGGATTTTCTACATCAATCTGCCTATTGGCATCCTCGCCGCGATCGGCATCATGGCGTTCATCCGCCACAATCGGAATGTTCACCGCGAGCCGTTCGATATATTTGGCTTTCTAGCGTTGAGCGTCGGTGTCGGCGGGCTGCAGCTCATGCTCGATCGCGGCGAACTCAAGGATTGGTTCCACTCGACCGAAATCTGCATCGAGGCGACGATCACGGCGCTAGGCTTCTACCTGTTTGCCGTTCACACCGCGACCACGGGCGAACGCTCGTTTCTCAACCGCGATCTACTCAAGAGCGCAAATTTCATCGCCGGTACAATGCTGATGTTTTCGGTCGGTGCGATCATGACCGGAACCCTCGCGCTGCTACCGACGATGCTACAGCAGCTGATGAACTATCCGGTTTTCACCACCGGCTTGGTCACGGCGCCACGGGCATTCGGCACGATGGTTGCGATGTTCGCCGTCGCACGCATTATCAACAAGATCGATAACCGGCTGATTATCCTGTTTGGCTTCTTATTGACCGCTTTCGCGATGTGGCAGATGACTGGCTTTTCGTTGTTGATGGACCCGCGGCCGGTCATCGTCTCTGGTCTTATCCAAGGATTTGGGCTCGGCTGCACCTTCGTGCCGCTCAACATCCTAGCCCTGTCCACCTTACCTCGGCACATTATGACCCAGGCGACAGCGATTCGCAGTCTGATGCGCAATCTCGGTGGGAGCGTCGGGATCAGCATCCTGATTGCCACGCTGACCGAGAACATTCAGACCATCCACTCGCGGCTGGTCGAGACTTTGCGGCCGGATAACCCGTTAATCCACACGCCAGCGTTTGGCCCGGCTTACGGTTTGACCGCGCCGAACGGGGTCGCCGCGCTTAACGCAGAGGTGACGCGGCAGGCGGCGATGATCGCTTACATCGACGATTTCAAGTTGATGATGCTGATGGCGCTGTTCTCGTTGCCGCTGCTGTTATTGTTGCGAGACAAGCAGCGCGCGCCGGTCGTGGTAGCGGCGCCAGCGACGGTGTCGGCCGCGGCCGATGATTAGGTCTTGGCGATGAGAGGCGAGGGGTCAACACCGGCGCCGGCCGTTGCGCACCGCGGATTGATGACGGCGACGATCATCTGCGCCTGCGTGCTGCAAGGGATCGACACGACCATTGCGAATGTCGCGTTGCCGCATATTCAGGGGAGCATGTCGGCGGCGCAGGACCAGATTTCTTGGGTCCTCACGTCCTACATTGTCGCCTCGGCGATCATGATGCCGCTGACCGGCTGGCTCGCCGGCCGCTTCGGCATCAAGTTCATCTTCCTTGGCTCGGTGATCGGCTTCACGATCGTTTCGGCGCTATGCGGCGCGGCCGAAAGTCTGCCGCAGCTTGTCCTCTTCCGTTTGTTGCAAGGGATGTTCGGCGCGGGATTGGTGCCGCTCGGCCAAGCGACCTTGCTAACGATCTACCCGCAAGAACGCCACGGCCATGCAATGGCCATCTTCAGCACCGGGGCGATGATGGGCCCGATCATTGGGCCGACGATGGGCGGCTGGCTCACCGACAACCTGAATTGGCGTTGGTGCTTCTACATCAACCTGCCGGTCGGGACGATCTGCGCGCTAGGGATTTTCCTGCTGTTCCGCCACAACCGGAACGTCAGGCGCGAGGGCTTCGATCTTTTCGGCTTTGGCGCGCTCAGCATTGCGGTCGGCACGCTTCAATTAATGCTCGACCGAGGCCAGCTCAAAGACTGGTTTCATTCCACCGAGATTTGGGTCGAAGCGACCATTGCCGCGCTAAGCTTCTACATGCTGATCGTCCACACCTCGACAACAAGTGAGCGCTCGTTCGTCAGCCGAGAATTGCTGCGAAGCCCCAACTTCATCGGCGGCAGCGCGCTGATGTTTGGCGTGGGTATGATCCTCAGCGGCACACTGGCACTGATGCCGTCGATGATGCAGGACCTGATGAACTATCCGGTGTTTACGAGCGGCTGGATGATGGCGCCGCGGGGCATCGGCACGATGATCGCGATGTTTTTTGTCGGTCGGACAATCAACAAGATCGACAACCGACTATTCATCCTCACCGGGTTTCTGCTGACGGCGGCCTCATTGTGGCAAATGACGGGCTATTCACTCTTGATGGGGTCGGGACCGATTATTTTCGCCAGCTTTGCCCAGGGATTCGGCCTCGGACTCACGTTCGTGCCGCTGAACATTCTCGCTCTATCTGATCTGCCGCGGCACATTTTGACCCAAGGTACGGCGCTTCGCGCGTTGATGCGCATGCTGGGCGGCAGCATCGGCATCGCGGTATTGGAGTCGCAGCTCACCCGCAATACCCAGATCGTTCATTCTCGGTTGATGGAAGGGCTACGTCCCGACAACCCCCTGATGCACGGGCTTGGTACGCACTTTAGCTTGACCGCACCATCGGGGGTCGCGGCGCTCAACGCTGAGGTGACGCGGCAAGCGGCGATGATCGGATATATCGACGACTTCAAGCTGATGATGCTGGTGATTCTGCTCTCGCTACCGCTGTTGTTTTTAATCAAGGTGCCGAAGCGTGCTCGTGCAACCCCGACGGCGGCGCCAGCGCCGGCTGGAGCGGTAGCTCAAGCCGACGATTAGTTAATCGAAGCGACCGATTCAATTGATTAGAGCCGCAAACGACTCGACGGTAATGTCGCTGTGGTTGCCGTGTCTATTCGAACTCTAGCGTGACGGTTTAAATTAATTGAAATTCCTTTGCCCTCTGTAGAGTCGAGCCGCGCCGCGATTGCGCGCAAGACAGCGGTGTGAGAAAAAGAGCCGGGGGTTTTGGGGGTCAAATACGCCGTGGCGACGATGCCTTCGCGGCTGAGCCGGCGAGCTATGCTCGCGGCGATGCTGGTTGTGCTTGCAGGCGGGAAGCGGACAGCCGCCGCCGGGACCGATTTCGCTGCGTTCCTATCATCGATCCGTCGCGATGCGATTGCACAGGGCATTCGCGCGAATACCGTCGATCTGGCCCTTGGCCAAACTGAATTCCTGCCGCATGTGATCGAACTCGATCGCACGCAGCCCGAGCACACGATGACCTTTGCGAGTTTCCTCGAAAAGGTCGTCACACCGCAGAAAACCGCGGACGGCCGCGCTGCGCTCGCCGAGAACTGGCCATTGCTGATGCGCGTCCACCAACGCTTTGACGTTCAGCCGCGTTTCATCGTCGCGTTGTGGGCGGTCGAGAGCAATTTCGGCAAGGTCATGGGCAACTATAAGGTCGTGTCGTCGCTCGCGACCTTGGCCTTTGACGGACGGCGCAGAGACGTTTTCCGGCCCGAGTTGATCGCCGCACTGCGCATCATCGACCAGGGGAACATTCGCCCGGATGCGATGCTCGGCTCGTGGGCTGGGGCGATGGGACAGTGCCAGTTCATGCCGACGACTTTTCTCAATTCTGCAGTCGATTTCGATGGTGACGGCAGACGGGACATCTGGGGCGACCGCGCCGACGTTCTCGGATCAATTGCCAACTACCTCAACCAGCTTGGCTGGCGAGGCGGCGAATCCTGGGGCCGTTCTGTGGTGGTGCCCGCCAATTTCGATGTCCGCCTCGCCAGGCTCGACATGCGCCAGACGACGGCGGAATGGAGCCGGCTTGGCGTGCGGACCGCGGACTCCGCCCCACTGCCGGCCCTGCAGGCTTCGCTCGTGTTGCCCGATGGCGCCGGTGGACCTGCGTTGCTCGTCTACGACAATTTTCGCGCCATCATGAAGTGGAACAAATCGACCTTCTTCGCCGGCGCGGTCGGCCTTCTGGCCGACAGTTTTGGCGCCGGTTAAGCACGCGAGGGTGCCATGCCGGGGAGGGGGATAGCCCGGGTTGCGCTGTTGCTCGCCGTCGGGTTGCTACTCGCGGCGTGTAGCGGCACCGGCCCGCTTTATTCTCTCGGCTCAGGTCCCCGGATACCGCATCCGACCTACAAGGTCGGCACGCCCTACACCGTCAAGGGGGTCACCTACTATCCCCATATCGACTACGCGTACGACCAGACGGGCCTCGCCTCGTGGTACGGCGACGTCTTCGATGG
>Ga0335078_10017680_pt1 | contig 10598 bp, 6 predicted proteins | sample Lox_Sample_32_FD_206711 | JGI IMG/M metagenome (GOLD analysis project Ga0335078, IMG submission 206711) | Soil microbial communities from Loxahatchee National Wildlife Refuge, Florida, United States - Lox_Sample_3.2 | ecosystem: Environmental > Terrestrial > Soil > Wetlands | place: USA: Florida...
AGAAGAGGCCAAAGTTGGCGTCCAGCGCGATCGCGAGCATCCCACCGACGGCAGCGAGCGCCGTTGCCTCCCACAAACCAGATGCGCGCGTCCGCGCGATCTTCCGTACCTGTTTGCGCTTGGGCGGACTCTGGCGCTCCCGCGAGGGCGCAGGCGGTCGTGGTTCGACGCGCTCGTAGCCCCACCGCGCTGGCGACGAGCACAGCCGTGCGAGTGCATCTCGGTCGATCGGATCGACCACGCCTGGCGGCCGCTGAACCGCCATGGCGTCCTTAGGCTTGCGCTCCAAGCGGCCGCCATCCTCGCTCATGTCGTCCTCCGGCCTCATTACAGCGGCCGCGCCAAGTACAGATGCACCTGCCCCAGCCAGATCGTACTGTCCTATTAGCGTGAATCTAACCTACTCGCCGGACCATCATGTCAATATGCACGGTCCGTGGGAGGGTCGTTCGATCACCGCAGAAACCGGAGGTATTACCGACTCCTGACGGGGCTAGCGATGCGGGAAAGGGCGCGCGAGCGATGGTCTCCCGGTCCTCTCAAGCCAGCGCCTAGTCAAAGCCCTCGAACGAGCGGCCCGGACGGTGGCGCGGCCACGCGCACTCGTGTCCGAATGAAGCATCCCGAGCGAAGCCCCCCTCGAAACGACGATGACCGCTCGGGGAGCGCTCGCGGGTACCCGTCACAGTCCGGGCCGGTCACCCCAGCCCCTCATACCCCCAAAGCCGCACCAAATCGCGCCCCAGATACTCACCCAGCTGCTCCACTTCCGGCGCGAAGCGCCGCTTCAGCTCCAGCATCAGGCGCTCGTCCACCGGCGGAGGCTCCGCGAACACCATTCGCCGCCGCACGAACCAGAAGGCGTCTTTGCGCAGGCGCCTGCTGGGAACGGCCACCCGCGCGGTGGCCTTCACGGCTCTGGCGAGCGTGCCGTGCCCGAGATCGGCTGCGCCAACCATGTCCTCCAGGCGCGTGGAGCGCACGCGCACCGTGGGATTGGCTTCGGTCTGCTCGATCGCAACGGTGTCGTCCACGCCGATGAAGCGCAGCACCTGGCGCAGCGTGCCCTCGTTGTCGGCGCGCCAGTCATCGTAGATCAGGACCTGCAGCTGCTCGGAGGGAAACGCCGCCCGGTAGCGGCGAAGCTGCTCGAGATAGCGCGCGCGCTCTGTGTACAGCAGCACCTGCGGCCAGCGCGTCATCGTGCTCGGCAGCTCGCGGCCCTCGCGCCTGGCGTCCTCCAGCGCGATCGCCCTGCGCAGGCTGGGCTCCCGCTCAATGCGAATCTGCAGCAGCTGCAGGTGCATGGAGCGCACGAAGCTCGCGGGCTCGCGCAGGATCGCGATCAGGCGAGCGTCGGGACGGGCCTCGGCGATGCGCTGCGCGGCCTGCTCGGACCAGATGTACGCGGTCGAGGCCTCGCCCACGCGCTGGTCCGCGCGCGCGTCGCGGAACAGCGCAAGATAGTCCCCGTAGGTGAGCGGCGGCGCGTCGGAGTGGCGCTGGAACGAGGACGGCAGATCGCTGGCGAAGTAGCGCGGCTCCTTCACCTTCGACATGAACACTTCGGGATGCCGGCGCAGCATCTCGTACAGCGCGGTGGTGCCGCTCTTGGGCTGGCCGACGATGAAGAAGTCGGGCAGGCGCTCGCTCACGGGCGCGCCACGCTCACCGTGGGGGGCTCGGGCAGCAGCTCGAACCCCTGCGGCACGCCGCCTGCTGCGATTTGTGATGCGGTGCGGTAGTAGGCGTTGTGGGTCTTGAGGTGGTCGATCGTGTCGAAGCCGTGGAGCCTGCCGTCGATGATGATCATCACGCGGTCGCAGATGTTCAGGGTGCTCATCCGGTGAGCCACGATGAACAACGTCAGACCGTGCTGTTTGAGGCTCGTCAAGGACTCCTGGATCAACGCCTCCGAAGTCGGGTCAAGCGCGCTCGTGGGCTCATCCAACACCAACAACTCAGGGGAAGCCGCCAAAGCCCGCGCCAAACAGATCCGCTGCTGCTGGCCACCGGACACCGCATCCGCGCGCGGCCCCACCACCGTGTCATACCCATCACGCCAACCCACGATGTCATCATGGATCCGCGCCAGCCGCGCCGCCCGCTGCACCGCCTCGTCATCGATGTCCCTGAAGAACCGGATGTTCTCCGCCACCGACGCATGCAGCAGCCTGGGTTCCTGGGGCACATACGCAACCCGCCGATGCCAATCCTCCTGCGCGATCTCAGACGCCGGCACCCCATTCACCAGATACCGCCCCTCCACCGGCGCGCGCAACCGCAGCAACAACTGCACAAGCGTTGACTTCCCCGCCCCCGACGGGCCGATCACCCCAATCACCTCACCACCATCCACCCGAAAAGACACATCCGAGAGCACCGGCACACCCACACGATACGCATACCCCACACCCTCAAACGCAAGCGACCCAACCCGCCCCAACACCACCGAACCAGCCACCGGCGCACTATCCCGATACCGCCGCTCCGCCTCCTGCGTACGCTCCAAAAATGGCAGTGCTTGGATGAGTCCCTGATAGGAGCTCTGGATCCCCTGCCCGCTGCTGCTGGCGCGCACCAGGATCAGCACCACCGCGCCGAGCGAGCCGATGTGACTGCCGCCCTGCTCGTGCAGCACGAACAGCCCGCCGAGCAGCAGCAGGTACACGATCGCTTCGGAGATGCGCGCGCCCACCTGAGACAGGACCTGTGTCTGGAACAGCAGCTTTCTGACCTTCGCCACGCGTTTCTCGTGAGCCGCGCGCTGCGCCCGCCCGGAGCCGAACACGTGCGCCTCTTCGGCCACGCGGATCGACTCGGCGACCGACGCCGCGTAATCGACCTGGGCCAGCGACCAGGTGCGCGCCTTGCGCGCGCCGAGCCCGCGCAGCGGGCGCAGCAGCCCGAACATGCTGACGGCCAGCGCCAGCACGATCAGCGCGGCGAACAGGTTGAGCACGAGCGCCGAGGCCAGCAACACGAGGAACGCGATCGTGGAGTTCATCAGGCCGAGCACGCCCCCGAGCGTCGAGCTCGCCTGCCCCGTCTGGTTGGTCAGCGTCTCCTGCGTCTGCCCCTCGCGGTCGCGTGACTGCACCTCCCACGAGGCGCCGCTGTAGGCGTCGAACAGGTTCAGGCGAATGCGCGCGACCACGTCGGTGCCGATGCGCGTGGGCAGGATCGTCAACGGCACCTGCAGCAGCGGGACCCGCAGAACCGCGATCGCGAACGCGACCTCGATCAACCTCAGGGTGGGGGCGTGGATGTGCACGAGCGTCAGGTGCTCCTGCGCGCCGGGCGGCTTCACCAGCTGCGCGGCAATCTGGGCGATGAGGGCGAGGAACACGGCTTCCGTCAGCGCAGAGAAGCCGACGAGCACGCCCATCAGAGCGATGCGTCCGCGCTGGCCGTCGGTCACCAGCCGCATCCGCTCGCGGACCGTTGGCTGCGCCGGAAGCGCGCTCACGGACAGGCCGCTGGGGGGAGGCAGCCGCGCGAGCTTGACGCGGCTGCGCAGTGCGACGCTCATCGCCGCCGGCCGGGGAACGCCGAGTCGTTGCCGGGACAGGCGGCTGTGTCGTTGGTGTCGCTCATCGGCCGTTCGGATCCTTCCCACCCGGTGAGGCTCGGATGATACCGAGCTTGGGGGCATGGTGAGAAGACTGAGTTGGCGCTTGCAGACCTTCGGCGGAGCCTCGATCAAGCGCCGTGCAGGCGCTCGCCGAGCGCGTGGGCGGGCGCCTCGAGCGCGTGCGCGCGCCCGGCCGCGGAGCCCTCCCCGGAGCCCTCCCAGATGCCGCGCGCACGCGCATAGGCGTCCAGCAGCGCAGCGACGTGGCGCTCGGGCGCGAAGCGCGCCTGCACGTCGAGCCTCCCCGCCTCGCCCATCGCCCGCCGGCGCTCGGGGTCGTCGAGCAGCTCGCCCAGCGCACGCGCCAGCTCGCCGGCGTCGCCGGGCCTCACGTACACGCCGCTGACGCCGTCCACGAGCCAGTCGCCCACGCCGCCGGTCGCGCTGGCGACGACCGGCCGGCCGGCGGCGAGCGCCTCGATGCCCACCAGCCCGAACGGCTCGGGCCACAGCGCCGGCATCGCAACCACCGACGCCTCGGCGAGCTCCCGCGCCAGATCCTCCGCGCTCAGCCATCCGGCGAAGCGCACGCGCCGCTCGACGCCGGTCCGCCGGGCCAGGCGGCGCATCGCCTCGAGCTGGCGGCCGTCGCCGCAGACGACGAACTCCGCATCGACCTCGCGGGCGGCGCGGATCAGGACGGCGACGCCCTTCTGCTTGACGACCCTGCCCGCGAACAGCACGCGCCTCCGTCCCGGCGGCGCGACGCCGGGCCTGGGCGTGATGGTCACGGGGAACGGAACCACCTGCCGGCGCTGCAGCCCGTTCGCCGCCAGATGGCGATCGACCGCGCTCGAGTAGGACACGAGCATGTCGGCCCCCCTCAGCGCCTGCGCCCTGCGCGCCGCGCCGCGGTACTGCGCCGGCAGCGACTTCACGTTGCGGCTGTGCGCGCAACCGCGCGCGAGCATGTTGAACACACAACCGGGTCCGTGCCCGCGCGAACATTCGTGTCCGGGCTGGAAGTAGTACACGCCCGACGGGCACGCGGAGTAGACGTGCGCGCTTATCACCATCGGCGCGATCGTGCGCAGCTCGGCGATCACGTCCGGCAGGTCCACCTGGTGCAGGTGAATCACATCGGGAGCGAGTGACAAAATCTCGCCGATGCGCTCGGCCATCGGCACCTCCGGGTGAAACAGATGCGGGCAGCGGTGAACCGTTACGCCGGGTATCCGCTCGTTGGATTCAATTCGCGCAACCATCACACGCACGTCGATGCCGTGGCGGGCGAGCACCGCGGCGCTCGTCTGCACGTGCGCTGACACGCCGCCGTCGCGCGTCCAGCGGGGAACCCCCAGCAGCACCGAGCCAGCGGGCGAAGGCTCGTGCGCCGAGAGGCCCGCGGCGGGTTGGTCGGCGTGGCTCATCCGGCGTGCAACGATAGCCGCTGGCGCGCGCCGCCAAAGGCTGAAAAGGCGGCTGTGAGCCCGTCGCCATCGTATAAAGTGGCGCCCGTGCTGCACGTTGCGACCGTCCACTACAAGTCGCCGCGCTGGATTCAGATCCAGACGGATTACCTGCGCAGGCACCTGCGGGTTCCCTATCAGACATGGACGTCTCTCGAGGGCATCGACCGCTCCCATGGCGCGGCGTTCGACAACGTGCTCGCGCAACGCGGCCCGCACGCCGGCAAGTTGAACCACCTCGCGCTGGAGATCTGTCACGTCGCCGCCGACGAGGACCTGATCATGTTCCTCGACGGCGACGCCTTCCCGATCGTGGACCCGATGCCGGTGGTTAACGACGCGCTCGAACGCGCGCCGCTGGTGGCTGTCAGGCGCACGGAGAACGTCGAGGACCCGCAGCCGCACCCGTGCTTCTGCGTGACCACCGTGGGGACCTGGCGCAGCCTGCCCGGCGACTGGTCGATCGGACCGGTGTGGGCGGGAGTGGGGGGCAGGCGCGTGAGCGACGTCGGGGCCAACCTCCTGCGCGCGCTGGAGCTGTCCGGCACGCCGTGGGTGCCGCTGCTGCGCAGCAACGGCTCGCGGCTTCACCCGGTCTTCTTCGCGGTGTACGGCGACATCGTCTACCACCACGGCGCGGGCTTCCGCGACGACGCGGTCTCGCGCTCGGACCTGCAGATGGCCAAGGCCAAGGCGGCTGCACAGCGCGATCGCCATCCGGCGGCGCGTTGGCTTCACGCCGCCGTCACGCGCGCGCGCAACGGCGGGCGCAAGAACCCGCGCAAAGGCTTGTCCAATCGCAACCGCGAGCAGTCGCGTCTGATCTATGAGGCGATACAGAGCGGCGACGAGGACTGGCTGACGCTGGTGATCGACGGCCAGGCCGAGGAGCGGCGCGCCGATCAGCCAGTGACGCGGTGAGCGTCGCGGCGGGCGGGGGGGAGCCCGGGGCGAGCGCCGCGCGGGCGGTCGTGCTGGGCGCGCCGCGCTCGGGCACCACCTTCCTGATGAGCGCGCTCGGCGCGCATCCGGCGCTCGAGTGCGTGAGCGGGAACCTGCTTCCGGTCGGCATCGCCCACCTGGCCGCGCAGGATCTCCCCGAGGAGGTGCGCGAGGCGCTCCAGCGCAGCTTCAGGGGCGCGCTCGACGACTACCTGACGACGAGCGTCTACAACGCGCGCTCGGCGGCGCTGCGCAAGTGGTGGGCGGCGAGCAGGCGCCCGTCCACGCTGGCGGCCGCCCTCCAGGGCAGGCGCGTGGAGCGGACGCTCGTGTACAAGGAGCCGTTCCTGGCGTTCGCGCCCGAACTCGCCTTCCAGGCGCTGCCCGGCGCGCGCCTGCTCTACATCCACCGCGACGGCCGCGACGTAGCGGACTCGCTCGTGCGCACCTACGACGTGCTCACCGACGAGAAGCTCGCCGGGCTCGACAGCAACGAGGTCCACATCGGGCGCAGGGTCGGCGCGCTGTACGTGCCCTGGTGGGTGCAGGACGGCGAAGCCGCCGCGTTCGTGGACGCCAGCCCGTACCTGCGGGCGGTGTGGATGTGGCGGGAGATGGTCAGGCGCTGCCGCGAGCTCTTCGAGCGTCCCGAGGTGGCCGCCTCGGGACGCGTGCTGCGCATCCGCTACGAGCGGCTGATCGAGGACCCGCTGGGGCAGGGCCAGGCGATCGTCGCGCACCTCGGCCAGGAGCTGACCCCGCGGATGCGCGCGCGACTGCGCGGCGCGCATCCGCGATCGGTCGGCATCCACGGCCGCCGCGAGCCCGCCGAGCTCGAGGCCGCCGAGCGTGTGGCGGGCGCCGAGCTGCAGGCGCTCGGCTATCCGCTGTTCAGCGGGGCGTGACTTCCAGCTTGAACGGTTCGCCGTCGGCGCTCTGCACGCCTGCGGCGGCGGGCACGCCGATCCTCAGCAGCGCCACGCCGACGCCACGGAAGGCGTGCGCGATCGAGAAGCTGGAGCCGGCGCCGACGGTCGCGGTGGCGATCACCCGGAAGCCGTGCACGCCGGACAGGCTCTCGCGTTCGAGCTCCACCTTCTGGCCTTCCTGCGCCGGCACGGCGGTGCCCGTGAACGTGACCGTTTCGCCGACCGGCGCGCTCGCCGGGGGCGGCGTCAGATCCAGCGCGTAGGTGACGGTCTTGCTCGGGACGGGCGAGCCGGCGGAGCCGTGCCGGCGCCCGGAGACGGTGTAGGTGGCGGGCGCGGAGGCGCTCGTCATGAACCGCCCGTGCGACCGCACGAGCACACGCAGCGTGATCTTGCCCGCTCGCCCGAAGGCGTGAACGACGGAGTAGTCGCCGTCCGGCTGCACGTGGCCGGTGGCGATCCGCTGCCAGCGGTCGTCGCCCAGCTCGCGCTGCAGCGCCACGGTGGTGCCGGCGTCGGCGGGGCTGACGGTGCCGGTGAACGTGACGGCGCCGCCTGCGGGGGGCGCCGTCGCGCTGGAGGCGTGCCCGCGCTCGCTCGGCAGCACGGCGCCCGCGGCGGGCGCCGCGATCGTGATCGCCGGCGCCGCCTGCACGCGGCTGCGCGCGCTGCGCGCGTCGCCGGCGAGCGCGTAGAACACGCTGTTGCCTTCGAGCGCCGCCAGCGCGAGGTGGAAGGCGCCGCCGGCTTCGCTGGTCGCGGTCGCCACCGGCTGGAAGCCGGGCGTGCCCACGAGCTTCTGGTAGAGCGTCACCGTCTGTCCGCTCTCGGCTTGCGCTTCGGCGCAGCCGATCGCGCCGCTCAGCGCCAGGGGCGCCCCCGCGGCTGCGACTTCCGGCGCCTGCAGGGTGATGGAGCAGCCGGCCTGCGCCAGCGCCTGACGGCGCTCGCGCCGCTGGCGCCTGGCTTCGCGCCGTTCGCGCCTTTCGCTGCCATGAGTTCCAGCGCCAGATTCGGGGGCGCCATTGCCCGTTTCGGGGGTGCCGCCTTCAGGGGTGCCGCCTTCGGGGGTGCCGCCGCCCGCTCCGGGGGTGCCCGTTTCGGGGGTCCCGGCGCCCGTTTCAGGCGAGCCTTCGCCGCCGCTCGCGGGCGGGCCGTTCGACCCCCCCAGCGCACCCGTGGCGGACTGTTCGCCGACCTGCGATTCCAGGTGCCCGCGGCGTCGGGCGCCCGCGGCCGCGGGCGCGAGCAGGCACAGGGACAGCGCGAGCAGCAGGCACAGCGCGAGCGCGCGCGCCGCGACGCCGGGGTTCGGGGTTCGCCGCAAGACCGGGGGGAGAGTCATGTTCGGACCGTCCTTGGGTAGAGAGATGGCTCGGGAGAGGGATCGGTTGCGACCTGATCGACATCGAACGCCAGAACCTTTAATGAGGTTGTGATCGAGTTGTGACGTGTCCGCGCTCGGCGAGTACGCGCTCGTACACGTCTTCGAGCTGCACTGCCACGGCGTCGGGGTGGTACCTGGCGACGGCCGCGCGCGCGGCGGCTCCCAGGCGCTCGCGCTCGCCGGGGTCGTCGCGCAGCGCGCGCATGGCGGCGGCGAGCGCGTCGCGGTCGCGGCTGCGGAACAGGCGCCCGTCCTCGCCGTCGGCGATCAGGCTCGCCGGCCCGCCCTCGTCGGCGGCGACGACGGCGAGCCCGGCGGCCATGCCCTCGAGCACGACGCTGCCGAACGGCTCGGGGATCACCGACGCGTGCACGAGCACGTCGAGCGACGCCAGCTCCGGCCACACGTCCTCGCGGAAGCCGCGGAACTCGACGCGCCGCTCGATGCCGAGGCTGCGCGCCAGCGCGTGCAGCTCGCGCTCGTAGCCCTCCTCGCCGAACATCGCCGCGCCGACGATCACCGCCCGCTCCTCGCCGTTTGGGAAGGCGGCGGCGAACGCGCGCAGGAACAGGTCCTGCCCCTTCCACGGCGCGATGCGCCCGAGCATGCCGAAGGTGGTGGTCGCGGGGTCGCAGGCGCGCGGCAGCGTGGAGACCTCGACGGACGCGGGGATCACCCAGCTGAGGCCGTCGCGGACGCTCGCCGGGAGCGTGTCGAGCGTGGCGGCGGAGTTGGCGATCACGCCGTCGGCGAGGCAGCGCACGAGCGCGCGCACGAGCAGCACGGCGGGGCGCGGCAGGTAGTCGTCGGCGATGCGGTCGCGCACGTGCCACACCAGCGGCAGGCCCGCGGCCTTCGCCGCGAGGCTCCCGTACACGCCGGACTTCAGCGAGTTGGTGTGCACGAGGTCCGCGTCGAGCGCGCGCAGGCGCCGCGCGAGCCGCACGACGTAGGCGAGCGTGTGCGCCCCGGTGGACAGCGGCGCGCCGCCGGGGCGCACGCCCTCGCGCCGCAGGTCGCGCGCGGCGGGCGCGATCGGCAGCACCTCCACGGACACCCCCGCCTGCGTCAGGCGCTCGGCCAGCGGCCCGTCCTCGCCGAGGATCATGTGCGGGTTGACGTGCTGGAAGTGGGTGAGCAGGCGCATCAGCGCCAGCTCGCCGCCGGACAGCCGCGCGACGTGGTCCACGTACACGACGCGCACGCGCGGGTCGCGTCCGCCGGCCAGCAGGCGCCGGTGCAGCGCGCGGTGGCGCTCGGCCAGCGCCGGCCAGGAGAAGCGCTCGGCGAACGCGCGCGTGGCGGTGCGCGCGGGCAGGTCCCCGTCCGCGGCCGCCCGGATGCGGCGCGCCAGCGCGCCGGCGTCGCCGGGCGCCACCACCAGCGAGCGGTCCAGCTGCGCGGCGACCTCGGGCAGCCCGCCGATGTCGCTGACGATGCTGGGGGTGCCGCACGCCGCCGCCTCGGGCACGACCAGGCCGAAGCCCTCCAGCGCGACGCTCGGCACCACCGCCACGTCGGCTGCGCGGTAGGCGTCGATCAGGTCGTCCTCGGACAGGCGCCCTGCCACGCGCACGCGACCGGCCAGCGCCGGCTGCATGGCGCGATCGGCGAGCGCGGCGCGCAGGGGGCCGTCGCCGACGAGCACCAGCAGCGAGCCGTCGGGCAGCGAGCCCGAGATCTGCGCCCAGGCGTCGAGCAGCACCTCCACGCCCATGCGCGCCACCAGCCGGCGGGCGCACACGGCGACGAACGCGCCGTCGCCGATGCCGAGCCGCTCGCGCGCCCGCAGGCGGTCGCCCGGCGTGAAGCGCTCCAGCGCCACGCCGGGCGACAGCACGTGCACCTCCCACGGGCGCACGCGGTAGCGCTCGACGAGCACCCTGCGAAACGCCGAGGACAGCACCACGTGCGCGTTCGCGCGACGCATCACCGCGCGCTCGAGCGCCCAGCGCAGCAGGTAGCGCAGGCGCGAGCGGTCGCCGGCGGCGACGCTCTCCTGCGCCCACGGGCCGTGGAAGTGGAACACCAGCGGGCGCGCGCGCAGGCGCCGGCCGAGCAGCAGCGGCGCGGCTGCGTACAGCGCGAAGTGCGCGTCGATCACCTGCGCCTCGCCGGCGCCGGCAAGCGCGGCGCGATGGAAGTCGAGCAGGCGGCGCGGCAGCGCCGTGCGCGCGTCATCGACCACGGTGAGCGACGGCGGCGCATCCTCGGCCGGCCCGACGACCACGCCGCGCGCCTCCGCCAGCTCCTCCAGCAGCGAGCGGTAGTAGCGGTTGAGCCCGCCGAGCGCGCTC
>Ga0335078_10017682_pt1 | contig 10597 bp, 6 predicted proteins | sample Lox_Sample_32_FD_206711 | JGI IMG/M metagenome (GOLD analysis project Ga0335078, IMG submission 206711) | Soil microbial communities from Loxahatchee National Wildlife Refuge, Florida, United States - Lox_Sample_3.2 | ecosystem: Environmental > Terrestrial > Soil > Wetlands | place: USA: Florida...
AAGAAGTGGCCGATCAGCTCAACGCGGCCGCCGCGCAGGTTGAATCCGCGGGCCTCAAGGTGGGCTATCACAACCATCTGCCCGAGTTCACTCCCGTTAATGGCAAGCGGCCGATTGAAATTTTGGCCAAAAACACGAAGCCCTCGGTCATGCTGCAGCTTGACGTAGGAACCTGCCTGGAAGCGGGCAGCGACCCGGTGGCCTGGATTCGCGCCAATCCCGGCAGAATTCGCTCGTATCACTTAAAGGATTGGTCGCCCGATCCGGCCAAGGGATTCAAGGTTTTATTCGGAGAAGGCATCGGCAACTGGAAAAACATTTTCGCCGCGGCTGAGAGTGTGGGCGGAGTCGAGTACTACCTGATAGAGCAGGAAGGCAGCCGCTTGTCCGAGCTTGATACCGCCCGTGCCTGCCTGAAAGCCTATCGGAAGATCCACTCGGCTTGATCTAACGCTGGACTGGGCTGGGAATGACGCGGGTCGCAGTCCGGGCAAACTCAAAGCGCAGGACCCATGCTCGCGGAGCGGACTGGCCGCTCTCGGGCGAAAATTTCCAGCCGCGCGCAGCCTCAAGGGCCAGGCGCGCAAAATACTGGCTCGGACCCGCCGATTCGAGCGTGGCGCCCGTCACATTGCCCGAGGCATCCACCGCAGCACGCACGCGCACGCGCACCGTGCCTTCAATCGTGTTTCTGGCCGACTGCGGCACGTTCGGAATCACCTGATGTAACACGGCCGATGCCGTAGCATGCATGGCCATTGCCGTCACCGGCGCCGGCGCAGGAACCGCCGCGGCTATTGGGCCGGACATGGCCGCTGCGGGCGAAGGCTTCGCTGGCGACGACTGCCTGGGCGGTTCGCTTTGCGCAGTAACGGCGGGCGATTCAGCCTGCATGGCCGGCTGCGCTTTATTGCCGATTTTCGGCGCGCCAATGATTCCGATCAGCGCCGCAAAGACAATCACGGCGGCGATTACGGCCACGACCACGCCAACATTCTGGCGCGCCTTTGCGGGCTTTGAACCATTGGCCATCATTTTCCGGAGCTCAGGAACGGAGGCCGCTCTGCCGCGATCTTCCGACGCCCCCGCACGCAACATCGCGCTGATTGCCACGGCCGCCGGCCGCTGCTTAGGGTCACGCTCCAATGCCCGCACGGCAATCTCTCGGAACGGCGCGGGCACTGCCGAAGGAACAAGGGTCTGGCGCCGGGGATCAGCATCAGACCGGGCAGGTGCGCGCTGCGTCAGGGCTTCAACCAGCGTGACGCCGAGCGACCAGATGTCGGCTGCCGGGGTGGCCGGACCTTGAGCCGCTTCGGGCGCGTCGTAAACACGGCCCTGCTCCCTGTTCAGGTCGGCAGATTGCCCCGCCGGAACAATTCCATCGCTCGAGATCTTCAAGTGCTCTCCCACAACCAAAATATTCGAGGGCTGGATGTGCCCGTGCGCGAGGCCGCTTCGGTGGAGATAGGTCAGCGCATCCAGCACCGGGCCCAGCATCTGCCACGCTTCCTCCGCAGTCAGCACGCGCAACGGCAGAATCTCGGCCAGATTTTCGTCCGCATACTCCATCACCGCGAACAGGCAATCTACGCCGCCGATGCTGCAACGTCCCATTTCAAAAAGCCGCAGCAAATTGGGATGAGAAAGCCTCGCCGCGGCCTGCCAGCGCGAAAGTTGCTCTGCCGCGCTCTCCGGTTCCGCGGCCACCAACTTGATGACCGCTTTCTGAGGGTCGGCTGAGGAACGTTCAGTGAGGAAGACAGTACTGTGATTAGAAGAGCCGAGATACTTCCGCAGAGGAAACCGCCCGCCGACAATCTGGCCTTCCCATTGCTTCCAGTCGGCGTCAGCGCCGCTCTCTGCCTGCTGCTTCTGCAATCCGGATTGTGGCGCCGCCCCCAAAAATCTACCTGCCTGATCCGCCCTCAAGGGCTCCGACCGCGAGACACATTATCACCGAGCCAGCCCCTGTCGTCTGCATTACGAACGGTGCTCCCCTCTGCTGCTTCCGTTATACTAAAAGTTGATGCCGATTTTGAAAAACATTGCCGCCATCGCCAAGGGAATGAGCATCACCTTCCGCGAGATGTTTCGCCCGACCATTGTGGAGAATTACCCCGATGGCCCCGGTCCATTGCGCGGCGCCCGTTTTGAGGAGCGCTACCGCGGTGTCCACGTTCTACAGCGCGACGAGAATGGCCTGGAAAAATGCGTTGCCTGTTTCTTGTGCGCCGCCAACTGTCCTTCAAATTGCATTTACATCGAGGCCGCCGAGAACACCGCCGAAAATCGCATCAGCGGCGCCGAGCGCTATGCCAAGGTTTACAACATTGACTACAACCGCTGTATTTTCTGCGGCTATTGCGTCGAGGCCTGCCCGACCGACGCTATCACACACGGTCACGGATTTGAGGTCGCGACCTTCAACGCCAGCAACCTGGTGTATCGCAAAGAACAAATGCTGGCTCCCATGCCGGCGCACATGGGCGCGAATGCCGTCTTCAACAGCGACGAAGTCGCCCACGGCGCGCCTGCTATGATCGTCCCCGGCGAGTAGCGCATTTCCACTGACAGGCCCCAGGAGCCTTCATGTACACCGCAAGCACCGCGCTGCTGGAAGCGCTGCGCGAGAATGGCGTCAACTACATCTTCGCCAACCTGGGCAGCGACTATCCACCCATTCTCGAAAGTCTCGCTGAAGCTTGCTCCGCCGGCCGAAAAGTTCCCCGGCTTCTCACCTGCCCGCATGAAATGGTGGCCTTGAGCGCGGCCCACGGCTTCGCCCAAGTCTCAGGCAAAGCGCAGGCGGTGTTCGTACATGTGGATCTCGGCACCCAGCAACTGGGCGGCGCGGTGCATAACGCTGCCCGAGGGAGAATCCCTGTGTTGATCTTTGCCGGCGCTTCGCCTTTCACGCAGGAAGGCGAGCTTCGCGGCAGCCGCAACGAGTTCATCCAGTGGGTGCAGGATGTTTACGATCAACGGGGCATCGTACGCGGCTATGTCAAATACAACAATGAACTGCGCACCGGGAAAAACATCCGGCAGATCGTCAGCCGGGCGCTGCAAATCGCCTACAGCGATCCCAAAGGACCGGTCTATTTGATGGCCGCGCGCGAAGTGCTCGAAGAAGAGGTTTCGCCCGTCACGCTCGACCGCAACGAATGGCAGCCGGTCATGCCTGCCGCACTGCCTGCGGGCGAGGCCTCTGATCTGTTGACCAAACTGCTGGTGGCCCGCCGGCCTCTGATTGTGACTACTTATCTGGGGCGCAATCCGCAAGCCGTCGAGGAAATGGTTCGGCTCTGCCGGAAGCTCTCCATCGGCGTGCTCGAATCCGTTCCAACTTGTATGAATTTTCCGGCGCATGATCCGATGTACCAGGGCAGCCAATGGAATGAGCAACAGCAAAATCCAATTCTGGAAGCGGCGGATTTCGTCCTCGTGCTCGATAGCGACGTACCCTGGATTCCACTGGTCAGCCATCCGCAAAAGAACGCGACCGTCTGGCATGTGGATGTTGATCCGCTGAAGGAGCAGACTCCGCTGTGGTACATCCCGGCGAAAAAGGTCTTTCGCGCCGACGCCGCGCAGGTGCTCAAACAACTCAACGAACTGCTTCAGCAGGCGGCCGCTCAGGGAAAGGTTGACGCCCGCAAACTCGAAGACCGGCGCACGCACTACGCGAAGCTGCATGAAGCCCGCGACAAAGAGCTGGAACAGCGGGAAAAACCGTCGCAGGATGCCATCACGCCGGAGTTTCTCACCGCATGTATTCGCCGCCGCATGAACGATGACACCCTCGTCGCCAACGAAGGCATCTCCAATTATCACGTCATCACTGATCATCTTGCGGTGCGAAAGCCCGGAACGACGTTTACGTCGGGAGGCGCCTCGCTCGGCTGGAGCGGCGGCGCTGCCCTTGGCATGAAGCTGGCCAAACCCGCCAAAACAGTGTTTTCCCTGATCGGCGACGGCTCTTATCTCTTTTCCGTCCCTTCCGCTGTGCACTGGATGGCGCGCAAATATAAAACTCCGTTCTTGCAGGTGATTTACAACAACGGCGGCTGGCGCGCCACCAAGTTTTCCACGCTGGCGTTGCACGGTGAGGGCTATGCCAGCAAAACCGAAGACATTGGCGTGACCCTTGATCCTCCTGCCGACTACTCGGCGATCGCATCCGCCGCCGGCGGCGCTTACGCGGAAAAAGTCAGCAGGCCGCAGGATCTCGAGCTCGCGCTTGATCGCGCCTTGAAAGCCGTCCGCGAAGAGCAGCGCTGCGCCGTTCTGGACGTCGTGTTACCTCACTTGTAAGGCTATCTCGACCCAATGCCGTCGCTCTTCCGGACACTCTGGTAACCCAGTATTTCGTGTCGCTCCGCTATACTGGTACGGGCCGGGTTTTGAGCCCTTGTTATAGGCGATTGTTGCGCTTTACAGGCGGGTCCCGAATTCGCGGTTGCGCTAAAAGAGTGACGCCGGTCCCGATGGCGGGCCGGCGTTTGCGCATGAAAGGCAGCATTTAGCACTTAGTACTGGTATTTAGCACCTAGGATCGAGCCGCCGCTGGGCCTCATCGAATCGCCAATGGCCAAATGCAAACGGCTAAGTGCCAACCGCCGCTTTTGCTGACTGCCTTTTGCTGACTGCCTTTTGCTGACTGCTTGATGCCGATTGCTACAATGCCTGACTTTCTCCAACTCGTCCGCGACCGCGTCGTGATCTTCGACGGCGCCATGGGCACCAGCATCCAGGCGCGCAATCCCACTGTGGACGACTTCCGGGGCAACGAGGGCTGCAACGAACTGCTGGCGCTCAGCCGGCCGGACATCATTCGTGACATTCACGCCAACTTTCTCAGCGTCGGCTGCGATGTGGTCGAGACCGACACCTTCGGCGGCGCGCGTGTGGTTCTCGCTGAATACGACCTGCAGGAAAAAGTCGCCGAAATCAACATCGCCGCCGCGAAACTTGCGAAAGAAGTTGCGCAGCAATTTTCCACCAAGGACAAGCCGCGCTTCGTCGCCGGCTCGATCGGCCCCACCACCAAGCTGCCGTCTCTCGGCCATATCACGTTCGACGCCATGTCTGCCGCCTACGACGAACAAGCCGCCGCCCTGATCGAAGGCGGAGTGGATGTCCTGCTCATCGAAACCTCGCAGGACCTGCTTCAGGCCAAAGCCGCGCTGGCCGGCGTGTTTGACGCCATGCAGCGGACCGGGAAGCGGCTGCCGCTTATGGTCCAGGTCACCATCGAAGCCACCGGCACTATGCTGCTGGGCAGCGAAATTGGCGCTGCTCTCACCACGCTTGAACCCTACGACGTGGATGTAATCGGCATCAACTGCGCCACGGGCCCGGCCGAAATGAACGATGCCGTGCGTTTCCTGGCCGCAAACTCAAGCAAGCACGTTTCGGTCATGCCGAATGCCGGGCTGCCGCAGAACGAAGGCGGGCGCGCGGTGTACAAGCTCCTGCCGCAGGAACTGGCCCAATACCACAAGCATTTCATCGCCGATTACGGCGTGCGCATCGTTGGCGGATGCTGCGGCACCACTCCTGATCATCTCAAGGCAGTGGCGAGCGCAGTTGCCGCAATCGAGCCCGCGAGAAGGGAGGTGAAGCCAGCCGCGGCCGCCTCAAGCGCCTACACGTCAGTGCCGCTCGATCTCGATCCCAAGCCGCTGGTCGTCGCCGAAGAAATGAACACGACCACGCGCGTCGAGCACTTCCGCAACCTGGTTCGCGCCAAGAAATACGACGACATTCTGGCGCTCGCGAAAAAGCTGGTCGCCGACGGTTCCCACATGCTCGATCTCTGTTGCGCCATCGTCGGCGAGGATGAAAAAGGCTACATCACCTCCATCCTGGAAAAAATCGCTACCCGTGTGCCCGCGCCGGTGCTGGTGGACTCTACCGAAGCTGATGTCGTGGAAGAAGCCCTGAAGCGTATTCCCGGCAAAGCGATCATCAACTCGATCAATTTGGAGGACGGCGAAAAGCGCACCTCCAAAGTTCTCCCCATGGCCAAGCGCTACGGCGCTGCCGTGATTGCGCTGACCATTGACGAAGATGGCATGGCGCTGACCGCCGATAAAAAAACCGCCATCGCGCACCGTATTTATGAACTGGCCACGAAAAAATACGGCATCCGGCCGATTGATCTCATCTTTGACGCCCTGACTCTGCCGATTTCCACCGGCCAGGAGGAATACCGCACGGCGGGAATCGAAACTCTGAACGCGATCAAAAAAATCAAACAGGAGATGCCGGAAGTAAAAACCATTCTTGGGGTGAGCAACATTTCCTTCGGCCTCGACGCTTATCCCCGCCGCGTTCTCAACTCCGTTTTCATGCACGAAGCGGTGGACCATGGCCTGGATATGGCCATCGTCAACTACACCAAAATCTATCCCTTGTACAAAATTCCTCAGGAAGAAGTTGATCTTGCCCGCAAGCTGATCTTCCGCAACCAATCCGCCGGCGATCCGCTGCAGATTTACATGGCGCATTTTGCCGGCAAGAAAGGCAGGACGCAGGCCACTACCACGGCGCACGTCGAAACTCTTTCGATCGAGGACAAGCTGAAGTTCGCCATCATCAACGGCGAGAAATCCGTCGGCGACGGCGCGCACAAGAAGTCCCTTGAAGCCTTGCTTGAGGATGCACTGGCGCAATACTCGCCGCTTGATCTCATCAATACCGTTCTGCTCGACGGCATGAAAACGGTCGGCGATCTTTTCGGCGCGCGCAAGATGCAGTTGCCTTCGGTGCTGGATTCCGCCGGCGTCATGAAGCAGGCCGTGGCCTATCTCGAGCCGAAACTGGAGAAAAAAGCCGGCTCCCAGAAGGGAACCATCGTGCTCGCCACCGTCAAGGGCGATGTGCATGATATCGGCAAGAACCTGGTTGACATCATCCTCTCGAACAACGGCTACAAGGTCGTCAACCTCGGCATCAAGCAGCCCGGAGATACCATCATCAAGGCTGCGCAGGAACATGGAGCTGACGCAATTGGCCTGAGTGGCTTGCTGGTGAAATCCACGCTCGAAATGAAGTACGTGATTCAGGACCTCGAGCGGCAGAAGCTGGAATTTCCCGTCATCTGCGGGGGCGCCGCGCTCACGCGTAAATACGTCGAAGATGACCTGCGCCGTGAGTATTCGAACGCCGTCTTTTACGCCGATGACGCATTCGGCGGCCTGCACATCATGGAAGATCTCGCCACCGAAAACGGCAAACGGGAAGAGCGGCTCAAGGAAGGCCGCACGGTGAAAGAATATGCCAAAGCCGCAGCCGTGGACGAAGAAACCGGGCCCGTCTTCGCCGAGCGCAGCCCCGTGGTTGGCGATGCGCCCAACATTCCCGCGCCTCCTTTTTGGGGCGTGCGTGTCAAGAAAGATTTCGATCTGCGCGAGATTTTCCCTTACATCAATGACACGGCGCTGTTCAAGAACCAGTGGCAGCTGAAGACCGCATCACAGGAAGATTACCTGCGTTTGGTCGAAGAGAAATTCCGCCCGATCAGGAAGCAGTTGCAAGAAGAGATCATTGCCAGAGGCTTATTCGAGCCACAAGCCGTCTGGGGATACTTTCCGGCGCAGAGTGATGGCAACGATGTTGTAGTTTACGACCCTGGGGCATGCACGAGTCACGTAGCAGCGGACGGCTCGTCCGCTCAGCTCTTCGCCCCTAAAGAACTTCTCCGCTTCACCTTCCCACGCCAACGCGAAGGCCGCAAGCTTTGCATATCAGACTTCTTCGCCCCGAAATCGTCCGGCAAAATGGACGTGCTCGGTCTTTCGCTGGTCACCATCGGCTCGAAAGCCTCCATCGAAACCCAGCGCCTCTTCGAAGCCGGGGAATACACCAAATATCTTTACCTCCACGGACTGAGCGTGGAAACCGCCGAGGCCCTCGCCGAATACGTACACAAGATGATCCGCGCCGAACTGGGCATCTCGGCCGAGGACTCGACCCACATTCGCGACCTGTTCCACCAGAAATATCGTGGCTCGCGCTACTCGTTCGGTTATCCCGCCTGCCCGAATCTTGAAGACCAGACCAAGCTCTTCGCTTTACTCCATCCGGAAGAGAACGTCGGTGTCCGCCTGACCACCGGGTTCCTGCTTGAGCCCGAGCAAAGCACGTCGGCCATCGTGGTCCACCACCCGGCCGCGAAGTACTTTGTGGCGTAAGGAACCGAGCCAAAAGATTCTGGATTTTACATAATACTTGTTATCAGACATTGGATAAGGGCGGACCCTCCCGGCCGCTCTGCTTCTGCAATTACTGCCCTATCAATTCCAAAATGGAGTGCTGCGGACTTCCGATCGGCGCCAAGGCGTAAATTCGCTGGTCCAACGTGGCCAGCTTCCCCTTGTTTCTCAGTGCTAGACCGATCAGATAGGCACCCGTAATCTGCTGATGCCTACCACGCGCCCTTGCGCGTGTGAGCCGGCCTCATGCACGCTCAGGCTGTCGGACCAAAACTGATGGCCAGAATGCTTTGTGGTGAGGTCAAGCAGGCGCAGCGCATCCTCCACGGCCAGGGCGTGCGGGGAAAATGCTCGATTAGAGAGGATTCGCACCAGGGCCGCCCGGGTGAACGGACAGGTTGCCCACCCCCGAGAGGCCCTGGCAGCAAACCATGCTTGGGCGCGCTGATGGAAAACATGATCCGCCCAGGCCAGCGCGACCAGAACACTTGCATCCAAAAACACAGCTGTCACTCTGAATCAGCCTCGATCTTCTTGACGTGCTCCGTGGTGACGACGGGCGAGCCGGGTGGAAGCACCACAACCGGAAGGCCATTCACTATCTTAAACTTGACTTTTTCCTTGGTTGCGAGCCCCCGCTTTGATGTCAACTTTTGATTTGATGCTTGCCTGCAGAGTTGATGTCACAAGGGAAGGTCTTCGAAGCAAATGTCTTGTGAGGAGCGAAGTTACATCTTGTACCGCCCTAAATCTTCATCATTCAGGCCTTCCAGCCACTTGCGCAGTTCTTCGTTACTCACGCGGTCCGAGGAATTCGCCGCCACCTTGGAGTTCTTCAGAACCTCATCATCCACAAAGATCGGGCAATCCACCCGCAGGGCCAGCGCCAACGCGTCCGAGGGCCGCGAATCCACACTCACCACGTGCCCTTGCCGCTCCAGCCAGATCACGGCATAAAACGTATCTTCCTTCAGTTCGGTTACCACAACTTTGTGCACCGCCGCATCCAGCCCGACCAGCACATTCTTGATGAGGTCATGCGTCATGGGCCGCGGCGTCGCCACTTTTTCAATCTCCAGCGCAATCGCGTTGGCTTCAAACATCCCCACCCAGATGGGCAGCACCGTGTCACTGCCGACATCTTTCAGCACCACGATGGGAGTGTTCGTTACCGGATCCATCATCAGTCCGCGAATTTTCATTTCCACTTCCATCGTGATCTCCGGCCCGCCAACCGCGGGCTTTCCCTGCGAATGGCCCAAAATCGGTTTATATCACCATCGTCCCCAAAAGGCTGTTGGGAAAACTGCCGGTGGTACACACAGAGACATAGCTGCCCACCGCCGGCCCGCTACCTTCGGGCGCCGTAAAGTTCATGACTTTATTCTGCGATGTTCGCCCGACCCACTGGCCGTGCCTCTCGTTCCTGCCCTCAACCATTACTTCCAGAACTTCCCCAAGGTGCTTCTGATTTCTGGCGCTTTGGATCTCCTTTTGCCGCGCCTGCAACCGGCTCAGCCGCCGCGATTTCTCCTCATCCGGGATCGCGTCTGCCACACGCAGGGCCGGCGTGTTTGGCCGCGGCGAATACTTAAAGCCGAAAATTCCATCGTACTCGACCGCTTCAAGCAGCGACATCGTTTCTTCGAATTCCGCTTCCGTCTCGCCCGGAAATCCCACGATCACATCAGTTGTGATGCTGATTTTCCGCCTCGCGATTTTGATCCACGCAACCCGCTCTAGATATTGCTCCCGGGTGTAAAGCCGTTGCATGGCATCGAGCACGCGACTCGATCCGCTCTGCACCGGCAGGTGCACGTGATCGCACAGCGCCGGCACGGCATCAATCGCCTCCACGATGTCACGCCCGAAATCCCGCGGATGCGAGGTAGTAAACCGCACCCTGCGGATACCCGCCACCTCGCCCACCGCCCCCAGCAGTTCCGCGAATGTCCGCTTCCCCGCCGGGTCTTTGTAGGAATTCACGTTCTGCCCGAGCAGTTGAATCTCTGTGTATCCCAGATCAGACATCTGGCGTGCTTCCGCCAGCACGGAGTCGGAAGTCCGGCTGCGCTCCTTACCCCGCGTGAAGGGCACTACGCAGTACGCACAGAACTTATCGCAGCCTTCAATGATCGTGATGTACCCGCGATGCGGATTCGCCCGCGCCGTAAACTCTGTCTCAAAGCACTCATCCGTCTCGCGGTCATCCAATCCGGTGACCCGCAGCGGCTTCCCTGCCTCGATCTGGCCCTTTTCAATTTGAATCAGCATCTGCGGCAGATTGCGGTACGACGCCGAGCCGCACACCAGCGACACGTGCGGCGCGCGCTCAAAGATCTTCTCGCCCTCCTGCTGGGCCACGCAGCCGAGCA
>Ga0335078_10017683_pt1 | contig 10596 bp, 11 predicted proteins | sample Lox_Sample_32_FD_206711 | JGI IMG/M metagenome (GOLD analysis project Ga0335078, IMG submission 206711) | Soil microbial communities from Loxahatchee National Wildlife Refuge, Florida, United States - Lox_Sample_3.2 | ecosystem: Environmental > Terrestrial > Soil > Wetlands | place: USA...
CTAAAAGTTGGGCGGGCACCGAGCGCAACAGGTCTGCTAGATTGTTTTGTTATGAAACCCGTTCGGAGTTTTGCCAGTGACAATAACGCAGGCATACATCCCGAAGTGTTAGAGGCCATTGTGCGGGCCAATGTCGGCCACGAGGTAGGCTACGGGGACGACCGATTCACGGAATCCGCGGTTGCGAAGTTTCGAGAACATTTCGGCCCCGATATCGAGGTTTTTTTTGTTTTTAATGGAACGGCAGCCAATGTGCTGAGTTTGCTGGCATTAACCCGCCCCCATCACGCCGTTTTATGTCCCGAGCTTTCTCATATTTATACAGACGAATGCGGCGCCCCCGAAAGGTTTACAGGCTGCAAGTTGATTCCCCTTCATGCCCCGGATGGGAAATTGACAGTCGAGGCAGCCGCCAAGGCATGTCACGGAATTGGAGACCAGCATCATGTCCAGCCCAGGGTAATCTCAATCACACAGTCCACAGAGATGGGAACAGTCTATAAGAAGGAGGAAATAAACGCCCTTGCCCGCTTCGCCCACGAACGAGACATGCTTCTGCACTTGGATGGAGCACGGATTTCCAACGCGGCTGCGGCCCAGGGCTTGACGCTGCGTCAGGCGACGCGAGATCTCGGAGTAGATGTCTTGTCGTTTGGCGGCACCAAGAACGGACTTATGGGTGTTGAAGCCGTGGTTTTCTTTCGGCCAGAGTTGTCCAAGGACTTCTTATTTACGCGCAAGCAAGGCATGCAACTGGCATCCAAGATGCGATTTATGGCCGTTCAGATGGAAGCGTTACTGACGGAGGACCTTTGGAAGAAAAACGCGGAACATGCAAACCGTATGGCACGACTGCTCGAAGCCGAAGTAAGGAAAATACCTGACGTGCGCATCGTATATCCGGTTGAGGCCAATGGGGTATTCGCCCAGGTGCCAGGCGCGGCAATCGCCAAAATCCAAGAGCGCTATTTTTTCTATGTGTGGAATGAAGAAGAATCGGTAGTGCGGTGGATGTGTTCATTCGACACTACCGAGCAAGACGTGCTGCAATTTGCGGCGTTCGTCGCGACCGTGCTAGCGAATAAGTCGATCTATCGAAGTGGTGGGTAGAAGAGAAAGCAAAATCCTTAATGCTACGCGATCCACTTACTTTGTTTTTCTTGCCGCCGCGCGAGCCTTTGCCCAGCGGGCCTTTTGCGCTGCTGCTATCCGCCTGCGCCCGGCCGCGGAGATCTTGTGCTTTCTTGGAACCGGCGCGGACTTAGCTTTGCGCCCCCGCGCTTTCTTGCCCTGCGCTTTACGGCCCTGAATATACACGCTACTGAATGCGCTAAGCGCAGCGGTAACACGGTGCAGCTCATTGTCGAGACGCGCTCGCTCTTGTTGAAGCTGACTTATGAGAGATTGAACAAGTGACTTTGGCATTTGTGTATTCTAGCATCCCAGGGTCGCCCATGGGGATATAGTCAGATCTAAGATTAGTTCTTCTTCCGCATAGAATCTGCGGAGGCGACGCCAACATATAGGTCGTCGCGACGAGCAAAGAGGACAAATAAAACTCTACTTCCGGTAGACTGAGTGTAGCTGGCACTTTTGTTTATGCGTCGTCTCGTAATCAGCAGCGCATTGATAGTTGTCTTCGTACTTTGCGAACCTCCGCTTTCATTCGGCCAACAATCACACGAAAGTCTGCCGAGAATAAAGCATTCCGATATTCTGCGCCGATTCCCTCTCACCAAGTTTTACGATACCTCAGTCCCGTTGCCGCCAGGGAACGCGGGAGAGTTGATTCGCTCGAGTCCATTTGACGAGTACACTCTCTCATCCGACGTGCAGGCTGTCCGGATCTTGTATTACTCCGAGTCGCACAATGGCGATTTGGTGGCATCTTCGGGAGTCGTACTGTTCCCTGACAGCAAACCGCCTACTGAAGGTTGGCCCATCATCGCATGGGCGCACGAACTGGACGGAGTGGCGCGTTCTTGCGCGCCGTCGCTGTCTCGTAATCTTTTACATGGACCCTTCCTGTCGATGTATGTGAGCCTTGGCTACGCGGTGGTTGCGACTGACTACACCGGCTTGGGTACCAATTTTCCAAATGCATTTTCCGATGTCCGTTCGAATGCACAGGATCTGATTTATTCGGTCGAGGCTGCACGAAAGACTGTCCCGGGTCTTGGGAAGCGATGGATAGCAATGGGCACGGATGAAGGTGCGATAGCAGTCGTTGGCGTGGCAGAATTGGAACAACAAAAACCCGATCCATCATATCTTGGGGCGATAGCAATCTCGCGCCTGGCTGACGTCGAGGATTCGCCCTCACTCATGGCGAGCGAATCACGCCAGCTCCCATTAGAGTTGGCCTATGGAATAAAAACCATATCCCCGCAGTTCGATCCCAAAGATATTTTGTCCGACTCCGCCCTCCCGTTCTACCAAAGGATAAGAAGCGAGTGTCGCGTGCGGGACGCGGAAGAACTTTCGCTAAGTCAGATGCTGAAGGTTCACTGGACGGAAAATCGATGGGTCCAGGAGTTTTTCAAGCAGAACCGACTCGGATCCAAGCCAGCGAAAGGCCCATTATTGGTGATCAGTAGCGAAGGCGATCCAGTGTTCGGCCTAACGTCCCAGGTCGTAATGCATTTGTGCCACCAGCACGACATAGTTCAATTCAATCGGTATGGCGACAGCGATCCCGGTGCAGTGATTGGAGATTCAACACGAGATCAAATCTCGTGGATTCACGACCGATTCGCGGGAGTAACGGCGAAAAGCAATTGCCCAGCGCAGCCCTAAACGCCAGTATTATTACCAGCCGAGAGGAGACGATTGCTTCTCGTTTCCGTTGCGCCGTATCTGGTTGCGCCTCCGATAGACCACAAAAAGCATCCCGACCGATCCAAGAGTTGGCGGAATCACCAGGACTAATATCCCATCGCGTAGGGCTTCAATCATCTTCTGACCTGCCGAAGCGGCTTGCGTGTAACAAAGCGCGCAACTCTGGGCCAAGGCATGCAGGGGGAGGGCCAAGGTCGCGAAGATGATCAGGCAAAAAGTTACACATCTCAAAGCTACGCTAATGTTGGCCTTTGAACTCACTGCGGCACCACCCTCGGTTGCGCTTGGGTGTACGGTGCACCAACATCCATCCGGTAACTGTCGGTCCATCCGTACTGCATCGCCAGCAACACGAAGCCGGTGAAGACGACAACAAACAAGAGAAAGCCGCGCTTCTCAGCCCACAAATGCATAAAGAACAAAAGAGCGATCCCAGCTTCAGCGATCGCAACAAACAACATGCGCGCGAACATAGCAGTCGTATCAATGTGGCTATAAGCGATCACGAACTGCAAAGCCGCCAGGACTAACAAGCAAATATAGATCCCAATGTAGCGTCCTACGGGATCCGTGTATCTCGCCGCTGGTTCGTGTTGTTGGACATCTGGTGCTTCAACCATATGTTTTGCTCCATCCCGATGCTTAGTGACCAAGATTCAGCAGATAGACGAACGGTACGACGAACATCCACACGAGATCGACAAAGTGCCAGTACAAGCCTGTAACTTCCAAATCATCAGCATTGTAACGTCCGCCCATGTAGCGCAATCCAACCGCAATCAGCGCGATGACACCGCCAGTTACGTGCAGCAGGTGAAGGCCAGTGATGCTGAAGAAAGAAGCGCCAAACAAACCCGTGCCCCACGGGTTGTGGAACAAGGTCATCCCCTCATCGATCAGGCCCAGCCACTCGCGAATGTGCAGGAGGGCGAAGATAATCCCGCCGACCGCGGTGATCATCGTCCAGCGGAAAGCCGCCGATTTATCCCCCACTTTCGCCGCACGCACTCCGAGCATCATCGTCAAACTGCTGGTCAGCAGGATGAAAGTCATGATGGCGACGTTCGTAATACTGTGGAACGGTCTTGGCCATGTGGCGTTCCCATTCCGCAAAAAGCCATAGGCCACTAGACATGCGGCAAAGGTCGCCGAATCGGCGATGATGAACAGCCAAATTGCCATCTTTTTCGCGGGCACGACAAATGGTGGCAGTCCAACCGTCATTCCCGGCGGATGATGATGTGCCTGCAACGTCAAATCGGCTTGGCTCACAGAGCCTCCTTGAAAGCCTTAGAGTTTCATCCACAGCAAGAGAAGCAGATACACCCACAGAATGTCCATAAAATGCCAATACCTGGCCGTTGCATCCAACGTGGTGCGGCGAAGCGTACGCCGGTTCAGTTTATGAATCACCCGCATGAGGCCGGCCAAGCCTCCTAGCAAGTGCAATCCATGAGCAGCGGTAAAGACGTAAAAGAAGGAACTGCTCGGGTTGGTCGCCAGATACAGCCCCTGCGCGCTTAGTTGGCGCCAAGCGAGATACTGTCCGGCGAGAAAAAAAAGACCCAAAGCCAATGTGGCGTTAAGCCAGCGCGCCGGATTTTCTTGGCCGCTTTTCGGTCCGCGCATGAAAGCCGCAACCCGTCGCCGGGCTATCTCGAGGGTCACGCTGCTTAGAAGCAGCACCAACGTGTTTACATAGAGGATCGAAGGAAGCGTGAAGTGCCGCCAATCTACCGCTCCCCCCCTGCGGACAATCAGGGCGCTGGTAAGTGCCGCGAACGTCATGCTGATCGCGGCAACGACTACCCAGATAGCCGTCGAGGAAGGAGGCGGAGCATATGCCTGCACTGAATGCAGATTGTCCGCCTCGGGAACCAGATTCCGCCAGCCCCCGCCGTTTCCTGTGTTTTTCAACCGCGATGGATCGAGGTTCTCTATGTTTCTCGGCGGTTCATGAACTGTCGTTGCCATTTCAATACTCCACTGGCTTCCTATTGGTTATGCTTCATCATGTTGCGTCTGAATTTTTTCAGGTGAGGTCTGCATCACATAGTCGCCGGTCGAACCTTCAATCCCATATTGATAAGGATCGTGATACACGACAGGAAGCGTTCCTCCGAAGTTATCAAGCGGCGGGGGCGTCGCGGTAGACCACTCAAGCGAAGTGCCTTCCCATGGATTGTCGGGCGCAGGCTTACCCCAGAATCGGCTGTGGATCAGGTTGTACAGGAAGATAAATTGCACGGCGCCCGTGCACAATGCCGCCACTGTGATGAACTTGTGAACGGGGAGAAGAGGCTGCGTGTAATCGTCAACGAAGGCTTGATAACGCCGCACATTCGCTGCCAATCCGAGGTAATGGAATGGCATGAAAATGCAATATACCCCGACGAATGTGAGCCAGAAATGGATCTTCCCAAGTGTCTCGTTCATCATCCGTCCATACATCTTCGGGAACCAGAAGTAAGTTCCAGCAAAAATTCCAAACAGGGCTGAGACCGCCATGACGAAGTGGAAATGGCCGACCACAAAGTAGGTTGCATGCAGCATGATGTCGAGCGACGGCTGGGCTAAGAAAAAGCCACTGACACCGCCGGTGATGAACGTCGAAATCATGCCAATAGCAAATAGGCAAGGTGTCGTAAGCCGTATTCGCGAACCGTACAGACTGCCCAGCCAGACCAGCACGACGATAGTCGCTGGAATCGTGATGATGAGTGTTGGGAAAGAGAACGCAATCGATGAGATCGGGTTCATTCCACTCACGAACATGTGATGGCCGTAGACCATGTAACTAAGAGCCGCGAGCGCGGACATCGAATATACAAGAACGCGGTGGCTCAGTAGGGGACGACGAATGGCAGTGGGAAGAATATGAGAAACAATGCCCATTGCCGGTACAATCGCGATGTAAACCTCAGGATGTCCGAAGAACCAGAACAAGTGCTGCCAGAGCAGAGTCGAACCGCCGGAATGCGGCTGCAGTTGATCATTGATAACCAGATTGGAGGCCACGAAGAAACTAGTTCCAGCCACGTGATCAAGGATCAGCAAAATGCATGCCGGCATGAGCACGGCGAAAGCGGTCAGGCCCATGACCGAGGTGATGAACCAAGCCCACACCGTCAGCGGCATCCGCCACAGACTCATCCCCTTCGTACGCATATCTAGAGTCGTGGTGATAAAGTTCAACGAACCTAGCAACTGCCCTATACAAAAAAACGCGATCGAAGTTGCCCATAGAACCACGCCCAACCCCTGGCCCGGCCCTGTGACGCTTCCCGCTGCGCTCAACGGAGCATATTGCGTCCAACCTCCAAGAGTCGGCCCATCACCAACAAAGAATGACGCGACCAAAAATAAAAATCCGGTAAACGTTACCCAGAACGACATCATGTTGAAATGGGGGAAGGGCATATCTTCGGCACCCACCTGAATCGGCAAAAAGAAATTGCCGAAAGCCGCAAAAGGCGCGGTGGTCAGTACGAAAAACACCATGATCGTGCCATGCATGGTCATCAGTTGCAGGTAATACTCGGGCGTCATCACGTTGCCAGGAGCGCCGTTTTGCGAAAGCAGGTGCAACCCAGGGATAGCGAAACTTGGAAATCCCAAATGAATACGCATCAGCCAGGAGAGAAACATGCCCACGAGCACCGCGACCAAGGCAAGATCGTAATACTGCCTGCCGATGACTTTGTGGTCCAGGCTGAAAATGTATTTCCCGATGAAAGTCTTTGGTACGTGAGGTCCTACCTGAACGTGCGCTGTATCGTGCATGGGGTCACCTCAAGAGATTTCCTCGCAGCAATCGGAGCGAGGGCCGAGCACTTACTGCAACGCTGCTTGCTGTTTCAGCCAGCTATCAAAATCCTCCTGGGACTTGACATACAAATAGGCTTTCATGTTGTAGTGGCCCAAACCACACAGCTGCGTACATACAATCTCGTATTTCCCGATTTTTGTTGCGGTGAAATGAACTGAAAGGTCTAACCCTGGAACGAAATCCTGATGGATACGCAATTCAGGAACAAAGAACGAGTGGCCAAGATCCTTGGAATGCATCAATAAGTGGATCTCCCGGTTCACTGGAATTGCCATCTCGGCAGTTACAATGTCGTCCTTCGAATCCTGGTCGTGGGTCGTGTCCAGCCCAAAGAAATTCTCATTCGCCTCGCTGATCATGTCTGGATGGAGTGGGCCGAAAGTTCCGTCGGGGCCCGGGTAACGAAAGTAGAACGCGAACTGTCCGGCCTGCACCTGCACGGGCATTGCGTTGGCCGCTGGTGGGCTCAGGTAGAGATCCGCCCACGCTTTCGCTCCGAACGCACCCAGCGCTAGAACCTCGGTGCCAACGAGCAGAAAAGCCGCGATCACCAACCCCATCGCTCCACCGGGGAAGCTCTTGATCTTCTCGCCCGGTTTTGGCTGAGAGTATCTCCAGATGAAATAAGCGAGCAGGATTTGTGAAGCGAGGAACGAAATACCCGCTTCGGCCATCGTCTCGGACATCTGCTCATCGATGGGTGGGCCGTGTGTGGAGATGTCCTCCGGCATCCACCACGTGTGGCGCAGGATCGGGATCGCGGAAACAATCGCGATGATGACAATCGTGACTGCTAACAGTTTCGCCATGTTGCCCTCGTGTTCTTTTCGCTCGAATCAGCCACAACCCCTTGCTACAAAGACAAACCCGCCACCGTGAGAGGTTTACTAATCCTCAATCGTCAATCGTCAATGAATCTTGGTTACTCCCGTTGTCGTTGCGAGTTCCTCAGGCGGTTGCGCGAGGCGAAACAGCGCTCCCGAATGACTTGATCGCGCCCACCTCATCCTTTTGAATGTCAAAAACTGCGGCCAGGCGGGTCATTTCGAGTAAGTCATGCACGCGTTTGTTAACGCTGGCAAGTTTAAGTTCTCCGCCCATATTGCGCAGCGTGGTGTGGGTCTTCACCAACTCACCGATGCCCGAGCTGTCAACGTAATCCACCTCTGCCAGGTTGAGCACAATCCTTCTCGTCCCCTTGTCGGCCAAGCCCTTGACGACCTCGCGGAGCATTACGTTGCCTTCGCCCAGCGTGATTCGACCAATCACATCAAGCACCACCACGTCGCCAATCTGCCGTGAACTCGTCCGCATCTTTGCCGGTGTCTTGCCTTGCATCCCAATTCCACGGCGGTCAAGAATTTCGCAGGCGGCACTGGCCAGCTTTTGTGATTCAGTACGCACCACAATCAGCGATCGTCCCTCCTTGAGCACCTCGCGGAAGAAGTTGGCATCCTCGGCACTCTTCTCCGGCGCTGACGGATTAGGCGCTGCGCCGTCATGAGCGGCAAACGAGCCGACTCCTGCGCCCGCACCTGCTCCTGCTAGACCTAGCAGCGCAGCCGCTCCGAAACCCAAGGCGAACACCGGTCCAATGCCAGGAAGCAGTAACGTGGCTGCGACCACTCCTGCGGACATCCCTGTGGCGCCCCCCACGAATCCTCCAACTGTCGCGCCAAGCTGCTTGGAAATTGTCTTTGCCTCCGTCTCCGATCGAGTCAAATAGACAATCGAATCTTCGGGTACCCCCGCCGTTCGCAACTCCTTTACCGCTTCTTCGGCATGATCCCGCGAGGAGAACACCCCGATGGCAGTTTCCATATCGCCTCCGAAGAGGGGACGACAATTTGAAATCTCGTCGTCCCATCCAAGATTTCAACTACTTTGCTTTAAACGTAAAATCTGCTTTCGCCGCTGCGCCGCCTGCCACGGTAACCTTTGCCGTCTGCGTTCCGTACTCTTCTTGCCACGCAGTCACGGTGTATGAACCCGCGGGCACATTCTTGATTGTGAAGTTCCCATCCGCATCGGTGATCGCATAAGGACCCTTAACAACCACATGCCAACCGTGCATCCAGGGATGGATGTTGCATTTCACTGGGATTGCAACTTCTTCGGCCTTCCAGCTGGTCTCGATCGGAGGCGCGCCCGGTGGCTGCGACTTATTCCAGCCAATATTTCCCGTGCCGGCGGCCGGCAGTGGGTGAATGTTGTGGGTCGTCTGATCGCTGGTGACGACCTTGAATTTTTGATTCACGTCTACAGGCATTACGTGCGGCGTGTACATACAGCCCTTTTGATCGAATTCGGGCTCTTCCGATGGAACAGCACTCGCCGCACTTGCGTTGAGTCCGTCGGAAATGTATAGGACGACATTCTGCAGTCCGCCGTTCGCGCCGACCACGACATTCTCAAGCTTCACAGGTTCCTTGTGCTGCGAAACACAATAGGGATCTTTCGACATATCGATCCCCTTCATATGCGGCGCCGTCCCACTTAGTTTGACTGTGCCGGTGATCGATCCTTCGCCCGCAGCCTTGACCCGTTCGACGACCATCGTTATCAACACAGCCGTGACAACGAGAGCCGATAGTAGTACGAAGGCCTGTTTATACCGATTCTTCATTGAATATCTCCTGGTATTTCTTATTTACTTTCTCGTTCTCACTTAGGCAGAGATCCATCCGAATTCAACGGTTTCAAATGAATTTGCTCGGCAATTTCTTTCGCTTTCGTGTGGAACGGCTGCAAGGTTCGCAAATAGAACACCAGGGCCCACGCTTCATCCGGCTTAATGTTGTCGGAGAAAGATGGCATCGGAGTTCCGTCTAAGCCAGTCATGAAAATCTTGTAGAGGTCGCTGTCGGTTGTTCCACACTTGAAGCGACCACCCTCGGCGAAGTTGTAGGGCAAAATTGGGTGTCCTTGATCGTCCTGGAGGGTTGAAGCCGACGGTCCATTCGCCTTGCCTGTCACTCCGTGACATTTCCAGCATTGCACGCGAGAGAACACTTCCTGCCCAGCCTTGATTCTTTCCGCCGTGACCTCGGGTTCGGGCGGAATTACGATGGGCGTGCCGGCCTTCTCGGTTTGCCAGCGCGGCGAATAGTGTTTGATCCATGCCACAAGATCGGCTCTCATCTGGTTCGAAAAAGTATTCCAGGGAGGCATATTGGAGCGGTCGAGACCTCTGGCGATAGTGTCGTAGAGATCTTCATCTGTAGGCAGCGTGCCGGTCGGAGTCGAGCGGCATTCGAAAACCGCCAGCGTGAAATTGCGTGGCTTAAAAAACAAAGGGGTGTCGAACCAATACGCACTTTCGCCATTTCCGTCGCCCAGCGCGCCATGACAAACAAGACAATAGCGGCGGTAGGGCTCGGCCGCGGCATGCACATCGCCAGTCAGATGCCCGACGTGACTGGATGCGCCAGGTGAGTTCAGCCACTGCTGTTCCTGGTATGCAGTAACCTGCGCTGAAAGCAGAGCGGGCATCGCAAAGAAGCAAGCAATCACTACGGGAAGCGCTAATTTCAGCAATCGCGAGTTCATCGGTGTCCTCTCTAGAAGTCGAAGTCAAATCCAACTAACAGTTCGCTGCTGGTCAGGTTTGCCGCCGGAGCGGTACCCGTTCCGTCCTGGTGGAACCAGTTGTACTCGGCGTGATAGGCGAACCCGGCGCGGTTGTTCATGAACGGATTGATACGGGTGCCCACGGTGTAAGTGGTGATGTTGCCGAGATCCGAGGGTGTCCCGGGCGTGGATTGCTGCGACATGCGGATCGTCTCGTAGCGGGTCAGGACGATCCATTGCGGGTTGACGACATAGTGCGGCTCAATCAGGACACCGTTCCAGGTCGGATTGCGGGAACCTGCGGGAAGGGACGCGACGCCATACGCATTCAGGAAGTTGGTGCCGTTGGCCGCGTTGTC
>Ga0335078_10017684_pt1 | contig 10596 bp, 7 predicted proteins | sample Lox_Sample_32_FD_206711 | JGI IMG/M metagenome (GOLD analysis project Ga0335078, IMG submission 206711) | Soil microbial communities from Loxahatchee National Wildlife Refuge, Florida, United States - Lox_Sample_3.2 | ecosystem: Environmental > Terrestrial > Soil > Wetlands | place: USA: Florida...
CGGAGCGACTGGACGCCGATGTTTACCAGGACCCGATTGCCGCGCGCTGGACGTTTCCGCGCAGCCATCCACAATTTTGCGGCGGGCTGTTTCCGGCGCAGAAGCCGCTGGCCGACCAACTGAAAGCTTACGACTGCGTGGTGGTGCTGGGAGCGCCGGTTTTTCTTTACTACGCCTATGTGCCGGGAGCGGCCATCGCGCCGGGAACAAGACTATTTCAGATCACCAACTCGCCGTTCGACGCAGCTTCGGCTCTGACTGGCACCAGCATTGTCGGAAATATTGCTGCAGCCGCGGAATACATCGGCAGCCGCGTGAACGCGAAAGCCAGGCTCTCGAGGCCGGCGCGGCCCAAGCCCCCGGAGGCGGAGTCGGAATCTCCCATGAGCGCAGATTATCTGTTCAGCGCCTTGAACGCGCTGCTTCCGGCCGACGCGGTGATGGCCGAGGAGTGCCCATCTTCGAAAGGCGCTCTTGACCGGCATATCAGGCTGGAAGAGCCGGGATCGTTCTATTCGGTGCGTTCCGGAATTCTGGGATTTGGCCTGCCGGCGGCGGTGGGGCTGCAGATGGCGAATCCCAAGCGGCGGGTGATCTGCCCGGTGGGAGATGGCTCGGCGCAATATTCCATCCAGGCCCTGTGGACGGCGGTACAGCAGAAGGCGCCGGTGGTATTCCTGGTGATCCGCAACAATGATTATTCTGCGCTGCGCGGCTTTCGCGACTTTACCAACGTGGGGCCGAATGTGCCGGGCATTGAGATTGCGGGAATTGACGCGGTAAAAATCGCGCAGGGTTACGGCATGGAAGCCTGGCACGTGGACCAGCCGGAAGAGTTGAAAGCGGCGCTGGCGCGGGCGCTGGCACTCGATGCGCCCTGCCTGGTGAGTGTGAGCATCCAGCCGAGCGGGGGAACGGCATTTGGCATGGATGCTTCGGTAAACCCGCCGAACTACGGGTGAGCCGGGGCGCAGTTGAGCATGGATAACAGCAATCCATTCAATCCCGAGCGCTTCAGGCCCTCGGCCATCTCGGCTGAGACGCGGGCCTTCAACGAAAAGCTGGTGCAGGCAACCGGCAGCCGGCCGAACTGGTGGGAGGTAGGGGCGCCGGCGGCACGCGCGGCGCGTGCGCGGGGCGAAGGAATGTTCGGGGTCGCGCCGAAATCAGACCGGGCGCTCACCCGCACTATCCCCGGACGAGGCGGCCATGCGGTTGGGCTGAGGATGATTGCCCCCGATCAACCCAAAGGCGTCTATCTGCATATTCACGGCGGAGGCATGGTGCTGGGCGGGGCCGACCAGCAGGACCCGTTGCTGGAGAGGATTGTGCGCCATACCGGCATGGCCTGCCTCAGCGTGGAGTACCGGCTGGCGCCGGAACATCCGTATCCCGCGGCATGGGACGACTGCGAAACGGCCGCGCTCTGGCTGGCAAAGAATGCAAAGGCTGAGTTCGGCACGGAGGTTCTGACCCTCGGCGGCGAATCGGCCGGGGCCACGCTTTCGGCCGCTACTCTGATTCGCCTGCGCGACCGGCACGGCTTGGCCGGCTTTCGCGCGGCCAATCTTCTATACGGCGTTTACGACTCTTCCATGACTCCCAGCCAGAAGCAGCTCGGCGCTAAAGGGCTATTGGTGCGGACGATGGACATCGAGAAATTTTCCGGGGCGTATATGCAGGGCGTGAGCAATCGGCGAGATCCCGACATTTCTCCGCTTCATGCCGATTTGGCGAACCTTCCCCCAGCGCTGTTCAGCGTGGGAACGCTTGACCCTATGCTCGATGATTCGCTGTTCATGTATGCGCGCTGGGTGGCGGCGGGAAATCAGGCGGAGCTGGCCGTGTATTCGGGCGGGGCGCATGCCTTCAACGCGTTCCCCTTGGCACTGGCGGATGAAGCCAACGCCCGCTGCGACCGGTTCCTGCGGGAGGCGGTGGACTCGGCATTGGCGGCAGGGCGCTGAATACGGCACGGCAAAACCGCGAACCACAAAGGGCACGAAGGCTCACGAAGGAAAGCCGGTGGGGCGGCGGCGTGTGACGGACAAGCGGGCTCCCAGATATTGACTACTAGACCGGTCTCCCACCTCAGCCCTAAAATGGACGGTCAACCCTACCAAGCAGTTCTCATGGGACGGAGCGGCATGCTCGGTCCGCCAGGAGGCAGAGATGGCCGTCAGCTTCGTTTTGAATGGCAAACCGCAGACTGTGGACGTCAACCCGCAGATGCCACTGCTCTGGGTTTTGCGCGACACCCTTAACCTGACCGGCACCAAGTTTGGCTGCGGCATGGCGCTGTGCGGGGCCTGTACGGTGCACATTAACGGCGAGGCCACGCGGTCGTGCGTGACGCCGGTTTCTTCGGTGGCAGGGAAAAAAGTGACGACCATCGAAGGGCTCTCGGCAGAGGGCAATCATCCGGTGCAGCAGGCCTGGATTGCGCTGGATGTGCCGCAATGCGGCTACTGCCAGTCGGGCCAGATCATGCAGGCAGCCGATCTGCTGGCGAAGAACCCGCATCCCAGCGACGCGCAGATTGATGAAGCCATGAGCGGCAACATCTGCCGCTGCGGCACCTACCAGAGGATTCGCGAGGCCATCCATCAGGCGGCCAAGATGCGCGCCGGGGCGGGAGAGCGGCCCGCGACGACTACTGAGGATGAGAATGAAGTGGCGATGGCCGCGGCTGGGCTGAGGGCAGGCGAGGACGGCGGTCTCGGCGCGGGCGTGGCGGGAGGTGCGGAATGAGCGCCACTGCACTGAAATTCAACCGGCGCGATTTTTTGAAGACGGGGGCAACGGGCGCGGCCGGCCTGGTCGTGGGCTTTTACTTTTCGGGAGCTTCCAGAGCGCTGGCGGAACTGGCGCCGGTACCGGAGGGCGGGTTTGCGCCGAATGCATGGATCCGCATTCTGCCCGACGACACCATCACGATGGTGATTGACCGGTCGGAGATGGGGCAGGGAGTAATCACTTCGATCTCGATGCTGATTGCCGAGGAGCTGGAGTGCGACTGGAAGAAGATCGCATGGGAGTTTGCTCCGGCCGACCCGGCGTACTTCAATCCGATTTTCAAGATGCAGGGCACCGGCGGCAGCATGAGCACGCGCGGCGGCTGGGAGCCGATGTTGAAGGCGGGAGCCTCGGCGCGCGAGATGCTGATCGCGGCGGCGGCGCAAAAGTGGGGCGTGGAAAAATCGGATTGCCGCGCGCAGGATAGCGCGGTCCTCCACAAGAAAACGGGCAAGCGGGCCAGCTACGGAAGTCTGGCATCGGCGGCGGGGGCGTTGCCGGTGCCGGCCGATGTTGCCCTGAAAGATTCCAAAAGCTACTGGCTGGTGGGCAAGCCCACCAAGCGGCTGGATGCGGCGGTCAAGACCAATGGCCGCGCCGGGTTCGGCATTGATGTGCGCGAGCCCAACATGCTGCACGCGGTCGTGGCGCGCTGCCCGGTTTTCGGCGGAAAAGTTGGCAGTTTCGATGCGGCCAAGGCGAAAGCGGTGCCAGGCGTGAAAGATGTGGTCCAGATTTCGACTGGAATCGCCGTGGTGGCAGACAATACGTGGAACGCGATGCAGGGCCGGCAGGCGCTGGAGATCAAATGGGATGAGGGTGCGCTGGCCGGTCTGGATAGCGCCGGGATCAGCAAAATGTTCGCCGAGCGGGCCGAGAAGCCGGGAGTGGTGGCACGCAAGGAAGGCGACGCCGAGACGGCCATGGCAGGGGCGGCGAAGAAAGTGGAAGCCGTGTACGAGGCGCCGTACCTGGCGCACTCAACCATGGAGCCGATGAACTGCACCGCGCATGTGCAGGCGGAGCGCTGCGACGTGTGGGCGCCCACGCAGTTTCAGACCATCAACCTGGGAACCACCGCCAAAATCACCGGCCTGAAGCCGGAACAGGTGCACATTCACACCACCTATCTGGGAGGTGGATTCGGGCGCCGCGCCGAACAGGATTTCGTGGTGGAGGCGGTCGAGACCTCCAAGGCCGTGGGTGCGCCGGTGCAGGTCACCTGGTCGCGGGAAGATGACACGCAGCATGATTTCTACCGGCCGGCTTCCTACGCGCGCTTCGCCGCCGGGCTGGACGCCGAGGGCTGGCCGGTGGCGTGGACGGTGCGCATTGCCAGCCCCTCCATCATGGCGGTGTTCTTTCCCGGCTCGATCACCAATGGGCTGGATTCTTCCAGCGTGGAAGGCGCGAGCGACATGGCTTATGCCGTTCCCAATATTCTGGTGGATTATCAGTTGACCGACCCCGGGGTTCCGGTCGGCTTCTGGCGCTCGGTGGGGGCTTCGCAGAACGGATTCTTCAGCGAATCGTTTGTGGATGAAGTGGCGGCGGCGGGCAAGAAAGATCCCTACGAATTCCGCCGCAAGCTGCTGGCCAAGGCGCCGCGGCATCTGGCCGTGCTGGAGATGGCGGCGGAAAAGGCGGGATGGGGCAAGCCGCTGCCCAAGGGCAGATATCGTGGCATCGCCATGGTGAAGGCCTTTGACACCTACGTGGCCGAGGTGGCGGAAATTTCACTCGACCACAAGGATGGCACCGTCACCGTGCATCGCGTGGTGTGCGCGATCGATTGCGGGAAGGTGGTGAACCCGCTGACCATTGAAGCGCAGATGCAGGGCGGGATTGTTTATGGCCTGACCGCGGCTTTGAAGGGTGAAATTACATTGGACCATGGCCGGGTGCAGCAGGGAAATTTCGACGATTACCAGATGCTGAGGATCAACGAGATGCCGGCGGTCGAGGTGCACATCGTGCCCAGCGAAGAAGCACCCACCGGCTGCGGGGAGCCGGGCGTGCCCCCGATTGCGCCGGCGGTGTGCAATGCAATTTTTGCGGCGACCGGTAAGCGCATTCGAAAGCTGCCGATCCGGCCGGAAGAGCTGACGGGGTGAGCGGCTGCGAAGCTGCGCCGCGCCGGACAAGCTCTTCGGCTTCGCCCCGGGCGGGTGGGGGCGGGCTGTCCACACATAGCTTTTCCCTATCCAGGCGGCCCTCTATCCAGGCAGCCAGGCGTGCGGAATATTGACGTAAGAACGGTCCAGTTCCCCCACCGATGAGCAGCCGAGGAGCCTGAGGGTGTGGTCGACGTCGGTGCGCAAGATCTCAATGGCATGGGAGACGCCGGCTTCGCCGGCCGCCGCCAGGCCATAGGCGTAGGCGCGGCCGCAGAGCACTGCGCGCGCGCCCAGGCAGAGGGCCTTCACCACATCGGTGCCGCGGCGAATACCGCCATCCATGAGCACTTCGATCTGTCCGTTCACGGCAGCGGCAACTTCCGGCAACACGCGCAGGGTAGCGGGGACGCAATCGAGCTGGCGGCCTCCGTGGTTGGAAACAACCACGGCGGCGGCGCCCTCATCCATGGCGCGCCGGGCATCGTCTCCGGTGAGTACGCCTTTCACCACCAGCGGCCCTTGCCAGATCTCACGAATCCAGCGGAGATCGGCCCAGGTGACTGCGGCCTTGGCGAGGGCCACGCTGACATCCACCAGCGGCATGGGTCCCTGGCCCGGGATGACGACGTTATAGAGGTCAGGCAGGCCGCCATCGAGCAAGAACTTGGCCAGCCAGCGCGGCCGCGAGAGGACCTGGGGCAGATAGGGCGCCTTGGCCAGCAGGCTGCCGCTGACCAGCTCTTTTACCCCGTTGCGGATGTCGCGCTCGCGCTGGCCTGAGACCGCGGTATCAATGGTCACCACCAGCGCGGAGAATCCGGCCTGGCGCGCGCGTTCGATGGAGCCCTCTGCGGCCTCACGCCCGCCGAGGAGATAAAGCTGAAAGAAGGCCGGCCCGGTGGTAGCGGCGCGAACGTCTTCCAGGCGATAGCCGGAGATAGTGGAAAGTATGTAGGCCGTGCCGGCTTTTCCCGCGGCGCGGGCGGCCGCAACCTCGCCGCCGGGATGCATCAGGCGGCTGTAGCCCACAGGCGCGAGAAGAATGGGCAGCGAGAGGTCGAAGCCCAATACGCGCACGCCCAGATTGCACTGTTGAACGCTGACGGCATGCCGCGGGCGGAAGGTGACATCCTCGAAAACCCGCCGGTTCTCGCGCAGGGTGACCTCGCCGCCGGCGCCGCCATCCAGATAGTCGAATACGGCGCGCGGCAAGCGCCTTTGGGCGATGGGGCGAAAATCCTCAACACAGACAATCTGGGACGATATTTTCGAGCTGCCTGCCATTACACCTCCTGCATAGGCAATGGAGCATATTGTCAAAACCGCGCGAAATTGTCATGCCGGCAAGGGGATGCCCGGCTCCAGCCGGCCCGCGATTTCTTCCGTGATCCCGGCCAGGGTACCGCGGTAACGTGTATCGGCCAGGCGCAATCTTTTTTGGGCCTGCGATTTGCGGAATAATTCGGGAAGAGCGTGAGCAGGGGCGATCATGGCAAAGCAAGAGAATGTCGAGGCGGTTAAGCGCGCCGCCGACCGCTTTCGCGCGCGCGACCTGGACGGCCACCTTGAACTTTACAGCAGCGCGGTGATCCATCATGGATTTTCCAGCCGCATCCGTCCCGGCCTCACCGGCCTGCGCGAGCACTACAACAATCTGCTGAAGGGCTTTCCCGATATGCGGGTGGATATTCTCGATATCATCGCCGACGGCGAAAAGGTGGTGCATCGTTTTTCGTTTCACGGCACCCATAAAGGCGAATTTCTCGGAGTGGCGCCGACGGCGAAGGCGATCAGCGCGCCGGGAGTGCATATTCATCTGTTCGAGAACGGCAAGTGCATCGAGGTCTGGCAGGTGCTGGATACCTTCCGCTTCCTTTCTGAGATGGGGGCGGTGCCGCAGTTGCGGGAGCTGCGCTGACGCCTACCGGCTTCTCTCCGCCGGTTTGAGCTCCACGATAAAAAGCAGAATTTCAGATTCGCCCACGTTTTCGACGGTGTGCGGGGGCAGCGGATCCAGCCATTGCACGCTGGGCGCTTGAGGCGGGCTGGGCATCTGGCGGCTATCGAGAAGAACCTTGCCGTGCTGGTCGCGGCGAACGAAATGACTCCAGCTCAGCAGATGCACGACTCCCTGCCAGCGGTGAGTGTGCAAAGGGACCAGGTCTCCGGCGGGAATTCGCGTATACAGGACGCGCACCCGGTCGTTTTCGAGGAGCAATTCATGATGCCTGGGCGCCGCGGCCAGGGCGTCGAGCGAATCGGGCCAGGGCCAACGCTCGGCGGATCGAGGATTGCTTTCGCTCACGGTGCACTCCTGGGGAGAGCGATGTTATCAGGTTCGCAGGCGATGGGCGAAGGACGAATCGCGGAGTTTCTTTGGCTGAGGCAAAGCTCAGCGCGGAAGGGCGTGCCTGCGGGCCAGATTCTTTTCTGACTCTGCTGCTTTCGTTAAAGCAGCGCGCCCCGCGGGCCTTCTGTCTCGAGTCTTCAGTTCCGGTTCTCGGTTATTCCGACCGGGAAATGGGACTGCTGCATTCTGCGGTGTACGATGATCTGGCCGCCGGTCCGCACCATGCGAGTTTCTCTACTCACCCTGGTTTTGCTGTGCTCGCCCCTTACCCTGGCCGCGCAGAATGACGCTGGGGAGCTGCGCTTGAAGGTGGTGGATGCCTCCGGACTGGGCCTGCAAAGCTCCGTGGAACTGGTGTGCGAGGCGAACCAGTTCCGGCAGAATTACGAGACCAGCCACTCCGGCGGTTTGGTGGTGCAGGCTTTGCCTTTCGGACTGTACCGGGTGCAGGTGCGGCATAGCGGCTTCGCCTCTCGTTCGGTGGCCGCGGAAGTGCGGTCGGCGGTTCCGATTGACCTTCTCATCCGGCTCTCCGTTGAGCCGGTGCAGAGCAAAGTGGAAGTGCGGGATTCGGCCACGCTGATGGATGCGCATCGCACCGGCGCGATTGAGCGCATTGGCAGGCAGACGATTGAACATAGGGCAATCGCGCCGCCGGGACGGTCCCTGATTGACCTGGTGGATTCCGAACCGGGCTGGCTGCTGGAATCGAATGGCATCCTGCATCCGCGAGGGTCCGAATACCAGACGCAATATGTGCTCGACGGCGTTCCCTTGACCGACAACCGATCGCCGGCCTTTGCCGCCCCGCTCGAAGCCGGAGATGTGCAATCCATGACCATTCTGACCGCCGGCATTCCCGCCGAGTTCGGCCGCAAGCTGGGAGGGATCGTCGAGATCTACACCGGGCAGGACTCGCGCCCCGGCTTTCACGGCAAGGCAGAATTTTCCGGCGGCAGCTTCGGGACGGCGGAGGGATCTCTGGGAGCGCAACAAGCCTGGGGCAAGAATACTTTGGAAGTCAGCGCTGACGCCGCCGCCACCGGCCGCTACCTCGACCCTCCGGTTCTAGCCAATTTCACCAATCACGCGACCAATGGCGATTTCGCGGTGCACTACGAACGCGACTTCACCCCCCGCGACCGCGCAGGACTGATTCTCCGCCACGGGCAAGCGGCGTTTCAGGTGCCGAACGAATATGTTCAGCAGACCGCCGGCCAGCGGCAGCACCGCAGCAGCGACGAAACCATGGGGATATTTTCCCTGCAACACATTTTTTCCTCGAACGTCGCTGGCGAAGTGCGCGCCATGGGCCGAGACAGCGAGAGCGGCCTGGCCTCGAACCAGCTTTCCACCCCCCTCGGCGCCGGGCAGATGCGTGGCCTGCGCGAGGGCTATGCGGCGGCCAGTATTTCCATTCACCGCGCAAAGCATGAAGTTAAAGCCGGCGCCGATTTCGACTACGGCTCGATTCACGAGCGCTTTAATTACTTCATCACCAACCCGGCGCAATTTGACCCGGGCACGCCAGCCAGCTTCAACTTTGCCGGCCACGGACTGGACCGCGAGGAGGCCGCCTTTGCCCAGGACCAAATTCTGCTGGGCCGCTGGACCATAAGCGCCGGCCTGCGCTGGGACCACTATCAATTGCTGGTGGAGCAGTCGGCGTTCAGTCCCCGCCTGGGAGTTGCCTGGTACTGGCCGCGAGCCGAAACCGTCTTTCACGCTTCCTATGACCGGGTATTTGAAACACCGGCGGCGGAGAATCTTCTGCTGGCCAGCTCACCCGCGGTGGTGGCGCTGAATCCCCAGGTGTTGCGGCTTCCGGTCCGGCCCTCGCATGGAAACTTTTACGAAGCCGGGATGACGAAGGGAGTTGCCGGAATACTTAAGCTCGACATCAATTACTACGACCGATCGTTTGACAATTTTGCCGATGACGATCTGCTGCTCAACACCGGAGTCAGCTTTCCCATTGCCTTCCGCCGCGGCAAAATCTACGGGGCAGAGGCCAAAGCGGAGATTCCCAACTGGGGCCGCATTTCGGGCTATGCGAGCTATTCCTACATGGTCGGTTTTGGATACACGCCGGTGACGGGAGGCCTGTTTTTGGGCACGGACGCGACCGACGCCCTGGCCAACAGCGGCCGTTTCCCGGTAAGCCAGGACCAGCGCAACACGGTAAGCGCGCGCATTCGCGGCCAGGTTTCGGCTCGCATCTGGGCCGCCTTTGGCGGTTCTTATGGCAGCGGGCTGCCGACCGAGTTCGACGGAACGCTGGATGAGGCAGTGCAGCAGTTCGGAGCCGCCATTGTGAGCCGTGTGAATTTTGAGCGCGGACGCGTGCGGCCCTCGCTTGCACTCGACGCCTCCGTGGGAGCAGACCTTATTAATCGCGAGCGACTCAAGTTGCGCCTGCAGGCCGACGCTCAGAACCTGAATAACCGCATCAACGTGATTAATTTTGCCGGGCTGTTTTCGGGTACGGGAATTGCCCCTCCGCGGAGCTATGCGCTTCGTCTGCAGGCGGAATTTTAGGGGCTGACGGACGCCGATGGATTGGTGGAGCTAGTCGGGATCGAACCGACGACCTCATCGTTGCGAACGATGCGCTCTCCCAGCTGAGCTATAGCCCCACTTTGAGATGGCTGGCATGCAAATTTTAGCAGTGTTGTTGGTGCAAGACCAAACCTGCGGGTGTACAACGGTTAACCAAGGGGTGGTTTCGGCGTCTAAGCTCAGAGGTTCGAATGTTGGGGCTTAAGGATCACACGGTTTCGCGAAAGCGGCTTTCGCCCTTCGCCGCATCGGCAGCGCTGCATCTCCTTCTGCTGGCTGCCTTGCTTTATCGCCCTGGCGCTCAAATACTTTCCCCGTCTTCACTCATGGCGGGCGAGTACCGGGGCGGCTCGGTCACGCGGCTCTATTGGGTAAGCGCCGCCGCCCAGCGCGCCGATTACCATCCCCGGCCGAGTAAAGACCGCTCTCGCATTGCCCTGCGCCGTCCGCCGAAGATCACGCTGCCAGTTCCCAGCGAAGCGCCGGTGCAGAACGAGGAGGCTGAGGCCAACGCTGAGCCCGCGGCCAACAGTCTTCCGCCGCCGGGAAGCCCGTTTGGAATGTCAGAAGACGGATCTTTGACCGGGCAGGAAATTCGGCCCGCCTTGCCGGTGGCGACCTCGGACCCAGCGGTCACCTCCGACGATCTGCGCGGTGGCCTGCAGGGCAACGAAGTGGTCGAGATCACGATTGACGCGATGGGGAACATCGTGAAGAAGGTCGTAGTGCAGAGCCTGGGGCCGGCGGTGGACGCCAAGGTGCTGGCCGCGCTCG